>Ga0209066_10000589_pt1 | contig 52435 bp, 57 predicted proteins | sample All_14_2_FD_187198 | JGI IMG/M metagenome (GOLD analysis project Ga0209066, IMG submission 187198) | Freshwater microbial communities in response to fracking from Pennsylvania, USA - Allegheny Zone_MetaG_DW_15 (SPAdes) (version 2) ...
TGGGCCAAGGCGGCACCATTATCACCGTCCGGTCGAAAGGGATGTCACCATGGTGCGCGTGTTACATCGTTTGATGCTGTTATTGGTTCTGGTCGCGGTCCAACCCATGGGTGCCGCCTTGGCCCAGGTCCAATTTCCGCAAACGCCGTTACAGGTGATTGCCGCCGATGGCCGTCGCCACGACTTCACCGTCGAGGTGGCGTCTTCCGCCGATCAACTGGCCCAGGGGCTGATGTATCGGACCAAGCTGGCCGCCGCTGCCGGCATGCTGTTCGATTTCGGCGCGCCACGCTCTGTGGCCATGTGGATGAAGAACACGCTGATCCCGCTGGACATGCTGTTCATCACTGACAATGGCCGCATTGCCGGCATCAGCCAACGGGCGGTGCCCCATTCCACCGTCACCATTTCATCGCCGGGCGACGTCAAGGCGGTGCTGGAACTGAACGGCGGCACCGCCTCGCGTCTGGGTATCAAGGTTGGCGATCGGGTGGTTCACCCTATTTTTTCCAGTCATTAATCGTCCTCGTAAAATCCCCTATCCGCCCCCACATGGCAGGCGGGGCAATTGGACTTGGTCACCACCTTGGGATCTTTCCAAACCCGCTCGGGCAGTTGGTGCTTGCGGATGAAGTCGGGGTTTTCGGTGATGCGCTGCGGCGCGTCGCCGCCGGCAACGTGGCGCATGTATTTGCGCGCCCGGCCCTGACCGACCACGTCGCCGGCGTTTTGGGTCAGATAGGCGCGGATGGCGGCCGCCTTGTCGGCAGGCAGGCTGGCATCCTCGCCGAAATGGTCGGCCAGAGTGTCCATCATCTTGTTCCACGACCGTGCCGGTAGAAAGGCTGGTTGAAAGGCCATGTGGCAGGTGCCGCATTCCTTTTTCACCAAAGGATCAGTGACCGGCGGGACCCAATCATCGCCGGCCCGGGCCGCTGAGGCGAAGGGCAGGGCCAGCAAAGTGGCCAGCAAAAGCGTGCGCAGGATCATGGTCATTGTCCCATCATGAAGGTGATGTAGTCGCCTTTTTCGCGGGCGGTGCATTCGCGGCCCAGGACGTTCTTGCAGTCGCGGCTGAACTGCTTTTCCACTTCGCCGGCATCGGTGAAACGCTTGGCATTGACCGAAACCGCCACCGGATCGATGGGGCGCCCGGTCTTGGCATTGCGGCCCGGCTGGCGCGGATTGTCGGTGTGGCAGGCGGTACACGACGGCGTGCGCTCGTCGCCGCCTTTCCACTGGGTGCGGAACAGGGTTTCACCGCGCTGGGCGGAAAAGCCCGCATGCCCCGCATCGGCCTTGGCGTAATCGGCGACGATGGCATCGCGGCGGGCATCGCCGGCAAAGGCCAGACTGGGGCCCAGCAGCAGGGCGATGGTGAGGATCAGAGGGCGGATCACGGCATTTTCTCCTTCAGCAGGGGCAGGCTGTTCAGAAGCCGCTTGCCGCCGAACAGGTAAAGGACGAAGCCCACATGGGCGAAGATCACCCATAGGGTCAGTTCCGACGCCGCCTCGTGCGGGTCTTCCATCCAGGTGGCGACATCGGCGAGGGCGCCAGTCAGCGCCGCCAGGCCGACGCCCGCCAGCAAGGCGGCGGCGAACCACGCCAGCAGCGGGTTGCGGCCCTTGGCCGACAGGTTCAGCCGGGGACGTGGCAGCCGCCACGGGCTGCCCTTGGGGGCGATCAGCGCCACCAGCAGGCGGACGACGATCGCCGCCAGCACGGCATAGCCGGCGAATTGATGCATGGCGTAGGTGTCTTCGTCGGCGGTGATCCAGGCGACGACGAAGCCGCCGGACAGCCAGGCGTGCCACGCCCGCAGCAAGGTGAATTGCAGTTTGGGGGTGATCACGACACCACTCCTTGGAACAGGACGGCACCCGACCCGATCAGCACGGTCGCCAGCAGCGCATGAACCAGCATTTTTCCCAACATGACCGTTCTCCTTGGCTTTCCATGGCTGCTACCTTAACTATCCTTGGCTGAACCATGCCTGACCGGCTTGTTCATCCTGGGTTCAGCCTGCGGGGCTTAAACTGTTGCCATGATCTGGAAAACCGCATCTCTGCTGGCCTTGTTGGCCCTGTCCTTTCCCGCTCAGGCGGGCGAGGGCGATCACGACCGGGCGCGCCGCGCCTTGGAGGAAGGACGTATTCTGCCGCTTGGCCAAATTCTGGCGCGGGCCGAGGCCGCCTATCCCGGCCAATTGATTGAAGCCGAACTGGAAGACGAGCGCGGCACGCTGGTCTACGAGTTGAAGGTGCTGGCCAAGGATGGCCGGTTGCTGAAGCTTTATTATGACGCGGCCACCGGCGAGGTGCTGAAGGTGCGGCAGAAATGAGGATTTTGATCGTCGAGGACGAGCCGGCCTTGGCCTTTCGCCTGCAACAGGCCTTGGAGGCGGCGGGTTTTGCCGTCGATACGGCCTATGACGGTGAAAACGGCTGGCATCTGGGCGACACCGAACCTTATGACGCGGCGGTACTGGATTTGGGCCTGCCCAAGTTGGACGGCATCAGCGTGCTGTCGCGCTGGCGTGAGGCGGGGCGCGACCTGCCGGTGCTGATTCTGACCGCGCGCGGGCGCTGGTCGGAAAAGATGCAGGGCTTCAACGCCGGAGCCGACGATTACGTCACCAAACCGTTCGAGATGGATGAGATCGTCTATCGCCTGCGGGCGCTGATCCGCCGGGCCTCGGGTCATTCCCAGCCGGAACTGGCCTGCGGTCCGGTACGGCTGGATACCAATGGCGGTCGGGTCAGCCTGGACGGCCAACCGCTGCAACTGACGGCGCAGGAATTCCGCATCCTGTCCTATCTGATGCATCACCCCGGCAAGGTGGTCAGCCGCACGGAGTTGATGGAACATGTCTATGACCGCAATTTCGACAGCGATTCCAATGTCTTGGAAGTGATGATTGGGCGCCTGCGCAAGAAAATCGGGGCCGAGATGATCCAGACCGTGCGCGGCCAGGGCTATGTTCTGTCCGCCCCGGAAGCGCCATGAGCCGTCCGCTGCCCAGCCTGTCGGGGCGTCTGGTGGCGGCGGCGCTGTTGTGGATGTTGGCCTTGCTGCTGATTGGCGGGGCCGTGCTGGCCTGGGCTTTCCGCGACAGTGTCGAGCGGGAGTTCGGCCAGCGCCTCGACGCCATGCTGCGGGCGATCATCGCCGGCACCGAGGTAATGCCCGATGGCGCCCTGGTGGTCAACCGGCCCCTGGGCGATCCGCGTTTCGACCAGATTTATTCGGGCTGGTACTGGCAGGTTTCGTCGCCCGGCGGACGGCTTTTGCGCTCGCGCTCGCTGTGGGATCAGACCCTGACCACCATGCCCGGCGGTGACGAGGTTTTCTTCCATCAGCACCAGGGCCCCAAGGGGGAAAACCTGCTGGTGGCCGAACGCGATTTTCTGCTGCCCGACGGTGATGGTCGCGTCCACGTGCTGATCGCCGCCGATCTGGCCGAAGTGGCGGCGGGGGCGCGGCGCTTCAATCTGCTGCTGGCCTCGGCTCTGGGGTTGCTGGGCTTGGGCATGGCGGTGGCGGTGCTGATCCAGGTGCGCTACGGCCTGGGGCCGCTGCGGCGGATGATGGCCGACCTGGATGCGGTGGGGCAGGGCGAGCGCCCGCGCCTGTCGGGCGCCTATCCGCGTGAAGTGGCCCCCCTGGCGGCGGCCATGAACGCAGTGCTGGACAAGGACGCCGAGCTGATCGAGCGGGCGCGGACCCATGTGGGCAATCTGGCCCATGGGTTGAAGACTCCCCTGGCGGTGATCGGCGCCGAAATGGCCGCCACCCCCGATGCCGGGGTGATCAAGACCCAACTGGATGCCATGCGCCGGCTGATCGAGCATCATTTGGGCCGGGCGGCGGCGGTGGCCGGGGCCGGACGCAATCCGGGCGAAAGGGTGGCGGTGGCACCGGTGGCCAGCGATATCGCCGCGGCTTTGGCAAAGATCTTCGCCGAGCGCGGCCTGGATGTGCGGGTGACGGTGCCGGATGCCGCCTGCTTCCACGGCCACGCCGAGGATCTGGCCGAGATGCTGGGCAACCTGATGGAAAACGCCTGCAAATGGGCGCGCCGCCGGGTGCGGGTGTCGGCCGAAGGGGTCGGTGACGGCGTGGTGATCGTGGTCGAGGATGACGGCCCCGGCCTGTCACCGCAACAGGCGGCTTCAGCGGCGGGGCGGGGCAAACGCCTGGACGAGATGACCGAAGGCTGGGGCCTGGGCCTGTCCATCGTCGCCGATCTGGTGGCGGTGAATGGCGGTACCTTGGATTTCGGCACCTCGGATTTGGGCGGGCTGGCGGTTCGTCTGCACTTGCCTTGACGGGCGAAAACCCTTAGAACCAGCGCACTCGGGGTGTAGCTCAGCCTGGTAGAGCGCCAGCTTTGGGAGCTGGATGCCGGAGGTTCGAATCCTCTCGCCCCGACCAAACCGGTTGGTTCAGAAGTCCCAAGGAGACACGTCCATGCAGGTTCGCATCTATCGTCCGGCCAAGACCGCCATGCAATCGGGCAAGGGCAACACCAAGGCCTGGGTGCTGGAATATGAACCGGCGGCGCGCAAGGATGCCGATCCGCTGATGGGTTGGCTGGGGTCCGACGACACCGCCCAGCAGGTGCGCATCAAGTTTGCTTCGCAGGAAGAAGCGGTGGCTTATGCCAAGCGCAAGGGCCTGGACTTCCAGGTGTTCGCCGAAGCCGCCAAGAAGCCGGTCGGCGCCAAGAATTATTCCGACAATTTCCGCTTCGACAAGCTGGAATTCGGTCGCTTCTAAGCCCCCACGCACGGGCGCCCTTAGCTCAGTCGGATAGAGCAACCGCCTTCTAAGCGGTAGGTCGCTGGTTCGAATCCAGCAGGGCGCGCCATGGGCTGCCTGCGTTTTGGCGAATATCCTTCCCATTTACCGGGGCAGGAGCCAGCGCAATGACGGAAATCCACAAGCTCTTGCAATCCGCACATGCCTCCGATGCATTGGCGGTGGTGGTCGGACCATTGCACTTCCATGTATGCTGCGCCGCAACAATCTGGAGGTTGTTGCATTATGTTGGAAGAATGGATTCATAACCTGTCTCTGGAAGAGCTGCGCAATATCGCCGGTGACGCCAAGGCCGAAGGTACCCGCATCTGGCAGTTGGCCGTGGTCGAGCTGCTGTTGCGTCAAAATCAGGCGGCCATGGCCGCGTAAGCTTTGTGCCGCTCTTCGCAGCGGTTTTGATCAAGGAAAACGGGGTCGCTCCGTCGACCCCGTCCTTGGTTCGGTCATCTCGGCCCGCCCCTCCCCCTGCGCTTCTTAACTTCCCCGACAGTCAGCGTGTTCGTTACCAGGGTGCTCTGGTAATGACGATGCTGCCTTCCTACCTGTAATGAAACTTGCACGGTCATGGTGATACCACCTGGACCTTCGCCATTTTACGGCTTAGCCTGTTTCATCCATCAGTCAATGGGGGAGAACCTATGAAAGCGTTCAAGGCATGTGCCATCGCCGCCACTCTGGCCGTTACCTCGATGCCCGCTTGGGCCGGTCCGACCGTGGACGCGGTCAAGGCCAAGGGTTTCGTGCAATGCGGTGTGAACCTGGGTCTGTACGGCTTCTCCGCCCCTGACGACAAGGGCAATTGGAGCGGCCTGGATGTGGATGCCTGTCGCGCCGTCGCGGCGGCGGTGTTCGGCGACGCATCCAAGGTCAAGTACACGCCGCTGTCGGCCCAGCAACGCCTGCCGGCGCTGCAATCGGGCGAAATCGACCTGCTGGCCCGCAACACCACCTGGACCCTGTCGCGCGACACCGCCAACGGGCTCAATTTCACCGTCACCAATTACTATGACGGCCAGGGCTTCATGGTTCCCACCAAGCTGGGGGTCAAGGCGGCCAAGGAACTGAACGGCGCCACCGTCTGCGTCTTGCCCGGCACCACCACCGAACAGAATCTGGCCGACTGGTTCCGCGCCAACAAGATGACCTACAAGCCGGTGGTCATCGAAAAGAACGAGGAACTGGCCTCGGCCTTCATCGCCGGGCGTTGTGACGTCTATACCTCGGATGCTTCGCAGTTGGCGGCCATCCGCGCCAACGAAATGCCCAATCCCGCCGATTACCTCATCCTGCCGGAACTGATTTCCAAGGAACCGCTGGCGGTGGCCGTGCGCCATGGTGACGACCAGTGGATGGATGTGGTGCGCTGGTCCATCTATGCCATGATCGCCGCCGAGGAAAAGGGCGTGACCATGGCCAATGTGGACCAGATGGCCGCGTCGTCGCCCGACCCGGAAATCAAGCGCCTGCTGGGCGTGACCGCCGGCAACGGCAAGGCCCTGGGCCTGGACGAGGCCTGGGCCAAGACCATCATCAAGCAGGTGGGCAATTACGGCGAAAGCTTCGACCGCAATGTCGGTTCGGGGTCCAAGCTGAAGATCGCCCGCGGTCAGAACGCCCTTTATACCCAGGGCGGACTGATGTACGCCCCGCCGTTCAAGTAAGGCGGGGTACTGGTGTTGAGCGGGCGGCAGGTGAAGCAGCCGGCCACGTTGCGGGCGCTGGTCTACAGCGCCCGCTTTCGCGGCATCGTCTATCAGGTGGCGGTGGTGGCCGGGGTCTTGGCCTTGGGCTGGTATCTGGTCCATAACACCCTGGCCAATCTGGCCGCCCGCGGCATCGCCACCGGCTTCGGCTTCATGGGCCAGGAAGCCGGTTTCGATATCGGCGAGGGTTTGATCGCCTATTCCGCCGCCGACACCTATCTGCGCGCCTTGGTCGTCGGCGTGCTCAATACCTTGAAAGTAGCGGTGCTGGGCATTGCCCTGGCCTCGCTGCTAGGGCTGGTAGTGGGCATCGCCCGGCTGTCGCGCAACTGGCTGGTCGCCCGTCTCGCCACCTTTTATGTGGAGACGGTGCGCAACGTTCCCCTGCTTTTGCAATTGTTCGTCTGGTACGGCATCGTCACCGCCTTGCCGGGACCGCGCCAAGCCTTGGATTTGGGCTTGGGCGTGTTCATCTCCAATCGCGGGCTGAAGGTGCCGGTGCCGGAATGGCATGACAGCTATTGGCTGGCCATGCTGCTGTTGGCGGCGGCTTTCATCGGTCTGTTCGTGCTGCGGCGCTGGGCCATCAACCGTCTGTACCGCACCGGTCGTCCGTTTCCCTGGCTGTCGGTGGGCTTGGCCGGTCTGGTGGTTCTGCCCTGGCTCGGCTTCCTGGTGACCGGCACGCCCCTGGTGTGGAGCATCCCCGAGCTTAAGGGCTTCAATTTCCAAGGCGGCGCCGATCTGTCGCCGGAATTCGCCGCCCTGCTGGCCGGTCTGACCGTCTATACCGCCAGCTTCATCGCCGAGATCGTGCGGTCCGGCATCCTGGCGGTGCCCCATGGCCAGACCGAGGCGGCGTTGTCCCTGGGCCTGTCGCGGGCCAAGACCCTGCGGTTGGTGGTGTTGCCCCAGGCGCTTCGGGTGATCGTGCCGCCGCTGACCAGTCAATATCTCAACCTGTTGAAGAATTCCTCGCTGGCGGTGGCCATCGGCTACCCCGATCTGGTCAGCGTCGCCAACACCGCCATCAACCAGACCGGTCAGGCGGTCGAGGGCGTGGCCCTGACCATGGCGGTGTTCCTGGTCATTTCCCTGGCGCTGTCCCTGCTGATGAACTGGTACAACGCGAAAGTGGCGCTGGTGAGCCGATGATCAAACCCGAAGACGACATCCACAACGCCATTGCCGCCGCCGACGTGGAAGAGCCATCCATGGCGGTGGCGCCGGCCAATTCAGTGTGGAAACCGCTGTCTTGGGCCAAAAGCAATCTGTTCGACAGCGTGCCCAACACTATCCTGACCCTGCTGGCCCTGCTGCTGCTGTGGGAAACGGTGCCGCCCTTGCTGTCGTGGGGGCTGTTCAACGCCACCTGGAGCGTGGCCGACGGCACCGCCGCCGCCTGTCGCGACAGCACCGGCGCCTGCTGGGCGCTGATGGGGGAAAAGAACCGGCTGATGCTGTTCGGGGTCTATCCCTATGACCAGCATTGGCGCCCGTTGCTGGCCACGGCCATCGTCATCGCCATGCTGGCCACCAGCGCGCTTCGGCGCTTTTGGCGACCGGCTCTGGGCTATGCCTGGCTGGGTACGGTGGTGGTGGTGGCGTGGCTGATGTGGGGCGGCTTTTTCGGCCTGACCTATGTGGAAACGGCGCAATGGGGCGGCTTGCCGCTGACCTTGGGGCTGGCGCTTCTGGGCATCGTCCTGGCCTTCCCGCTGTCCATCGTGCTGGCCTTGGGCCGGCGCTCGAACCTGCCGGCGATCAAGGCCATCTGCACCGGTTATATCGAGCTGGTGCGCGGCGTGCCGCTGGTCAGCGTGCTGTTCATGGCGTCGGTCATGTTCCCGCTGTTTCTGCCCGAGGGCGTGACCATCGACAAACTGCTGCGGGCTCTGGCCGGCATGACCCTGTTCACCGCCGCCTATCTGGCGGAAGCGGTGCGCGGCGGTCTTCAGGCCATTCCGCGCGGCCAGGAAGAGGCCGCCGACGCCCTGGGGCTGTCGTATTGGCGCAAGATGCGGCTGATCGTGCTGCCGCAGGCGTTGCGGCTGGTGATTCCGCCCATCGTCAACCAGTTCATTTCCTGCTTCAAGGATACCTCGCTGGTGACCATCGTCGGCCTGTACGACCTGCTGGCGGCGACCAAGGCCGCCCTGGCTGACCCGGAATGGCGCCCGTTCTTCGTCGAGGGCTATGTGGCCGCCGCCCTGGTCTATTGGTGCTTTTGCTTCTTCATGTCCCGTTATAGCCAGTGGCTCGAGCGCGAGCTTGCCACCGGCACCCGCCGATAGGAGCCCCTATGTCCGAAGCGCCCGTAGTGGAATTGATCGATGTGCAGAAATGGTACGGCGCCTTCCATGTGCTGAAGGACGTCAACCTGTCGGTGAAGAAGGGTGAAAAGGTGGTGGTGTGCGGGCCGTCGGGCTCGGGCAAATCGACCATGATCCGCTGCGTCAACCGGCTGGAGGAACACCAGGGCGGGCGCATCATCGTCGGCGGCATCGAACTGGCCGATGATCTGAAGGCCATCGAGGCCATCCGCAAGGATGTCGGCATGGTGTTTCAAAGCTTCAACCTGTTCCCGCACCTGACCGTACTGGAAAATCTGACCCTGGCGCCGTTGTGGGTGAAGCACATCCCCAAGGCCGAGGCCGAGGATCTGGCCATGCAATTGCTGAAGCGGGTGCGCATCCCCGATCAGGCGAAAAAGTATCCCGGCCAGTTGTCGGGCGGCCAGCAGCAGCGCGTGGCCATCGCCCGCGCTTTGGCCATGAAACCCAGCATCATGCTGTTCGACGAGCCGACCAGCGCCCTTGACCCGGAAATGGTCAAGGAAGTCCTCGACGTGATGATCGAACTGGCCGGCGAGGGCATGACCATGATCTGCGTCACCCACGAAATGGGCTTCGCCCGCGCCGTGGCCGACACCATGGTGTTCATGGCCGAAGGACGAGTGATCGAAACCGCTCCGCCGCAGCAATTCTTCTCCGACCCCAAAAGCGAGCGTACCCGCCAGTTCCTCGGCCAGATCATCGGGCATTGAATTCCATGAACCTCTCCGTCATCGAAGCCGGCAGCGGCGCACCGCTGGTCATTTTGCATGGATTGCTGGGCTCGGCCCGCAATTGGGGCGGCATCGCCGCCAAATTGGGCGAAAGTCATCGGGTCATGGCCGTCGACATGCCCAATCACGGCGCCTCGCCGTGGTCGGAGAGCATGGATTATCCGTTCATGGCCCGTCAGATCGCCGCCTTCATCAAGGCCCGATGCGGCGGACGGGCGGCGGTGATCGGCCATTCCATGGGCGGCAAGGCGGCGATGATGCTGGCCTTGACCCAGCCGCAACTGGTCGAGCGTCTGGTGGTGGTCGATATCGCCCCGGTCAAGTACACCCACACCTTCGCCCCCTATATCAAGGCCATGCGCGCCGCCCCCATTGCCACCGCCCAGCGGCGCGGCGATGTGGAACTGGCCATGCACGGGGTGATCGACGATGCGCGTGTGCGCGCGTTCCTGATGCAGAATCTGGACGGTCAGCCCGGTTCGTACCGCTGGCGCCCCAATCTGGCGGTGTTGGGGGCGGCCATGGACGATATTCTGGGTTTCCCCCACGTGGCTGATGGGACGCATTACGATGGCCCGGCGCTGTTCCTGCACGGGGCACAATCGGATTACGTGCTGCCCAGCCATGAGGATGTCATCACCGGCTTCTTCCCCCGGGCCAAATGGCAGGCGGTGGAGGGCGCGGGCCATTGGGTCCATGCCGACAAGCCGGCGGAGTTCACCCAGGCGGTGATCGACTTCCTCAGCGTTTGACGGTGACGTCGCGGGCGAAGGCTTTCAGCAATTCGTTGCCCTTGCGCACGGCTTCGTCCAGGCCTTGCTGGGCGGTGACCTTGCCGGCCCAGATGGCGTCCAGTTGCTGGTCGATGACGGCGCGAATGGCGACGAAATTGCCCAAGCGGACCCCGCGTGAGTTTTCCGTCGGCCAGTGCAAGGTGATCTGCTTGATGGCCATCTCCGCCTCGGGATTGCCTTCATAGAACCCCTGGCGCCGCGACAGCGAATAGGCGGCGCGGGTGATGGGCAGATAACCGGTGCGTTGATGCGACGCCGCCTGCACCTCGGGCGTCGACAGATACTGGAAGAATTGGGCGATGCCGGTGTAATCGCCGGGCGGATGGCCGTTCATCACCCAAAGGGTGGCGCCGCCGATGATGGAATTGCGCGGCGCCCACTGGATTTCCGGCCAATAGGGCAGCATGCCGATGGCGAAATCCCGGTTCGTGCTCGCCTTTAATTCACCATAGGAGGCCGAGGTGGCCAGCAGCATGGGGCAGGTGCCGTCCAGGAACTTGGCCAAGGCTTCGTCGCGATGGCCGATGGGCACGAACACCTTGTCCTTGACCCAGGATGCCAGCTTTTCCACATGGTGGACGTGGAAGGGGGCGTTGAACTTCAACTCGATGTCGATGCCGCCGATGCCGTTCTGCTTGCTGGCGAAGGGCACGTCGTGCCAAGCCGACATGTTTTCCAGCAAGATCCACGATTGCCACTGGCTGGTGAAACCGCATTCATAGCCGGATTTCAGCAGGCTGCGGGCCATGGTTTCCACCTCGGGCCAAGTGGTCGGCACCTGGCCGGGGGGCAAGCCGGCCTGAGCCAGTGCCTTGCGGCTGACCACCAGAACCGGGGTGGAGGAATTGAGCGGCAGCGACAGCAATTTTCCGTCCAGGCTGGAATAATAAAGCTGCACCGCCGGCAGATAAGCGTTGTCGAGAAAATCCAGCCCGGCCTGGGCCATCACCTCATAGACCGGGCGGATGACGTCGCGTGCCGCCATCATGGTGGCGGTGCCGACCTCGAACACCTGCACCATATGCGGCGCCTTGCCCTGGCCGTGGGCGGCCAAGGCCGCCTGCATACTGGCATCGTAGCTGCCCTGGTACTTGGGGACGATGCGATAGTCGGGATTTTGGCTGTTGAAGCCGTTGGCCAGATCGTCGATCCACGCCCCCAGGGCGCCGGGCATGGAATGCCACCAGATCAGGTCGGTCTTGGCCCAGGCCCGTCCGCTGCCGACGGTCAACAAGGCGCAGCAGGCCAGGATGCACCCAATACGAACAAAAGGCTTCATCATCCCTCTCTCCCTCTTCTGGATAGCAGAGTTGAAGAGGGAAGGCAAATCCACCAAGAGTTACAAGACGGTGACGGCGGGCCCAAGAAAAAGCCGCCCGCCAAGGGGGGGAGGCGGGCGGCGAAGGAGTTGTCTTAGAGAGGGAGGCTGACCTCGGAGAGGCCAACATCTGAGTGGAACGCTAGACCATTCGCAGATGCAAATCAATAACAATTCTAATGTGGATTCTTAATTGACTCCGGTTTCCGCGGCGATGGTCAACACCCCGCCCAGCATGCGCTCGATGGCTTCGCGACCGAAATCGCGGGTGATGAAGACGATGCGGGTACGCCGGTCGGCATCGGGCCAGCAATCCAGGGCGGCGGGTGGGTGAAACACGTGCTGGACGCCGTGGATGGCCAGCGGTTTGTCGTGGCCGATGGCGTTGACGATGCCCTTGACCCGCAAGATGTTCTCGCCCTTGTTGGAAATCAGCAATTCCAGGGCGAAGGACAGCGCCGGCCAACTGACCGGGGTATCGGTGGTGAAGACGAAGGCGGCCACCCGGTCGTCATGGCGGTTGACGTCGTGATGGTGGTGGTCGTGGTGATTTTCGTCGGCATAGGCCTCGGCGTTCAGCCATTTGCGCACGTCGGGGATCTTGTCGCGGTCGTTGAACAGGCCGGCATCCAGGATTTCCGCCGGGTCGAGCTTGCCGTTATCGGCACGCAGGATGGGGGCGGCGGGGTTCAACTGGCGCAGACGGGCGTGCAGCACCTCGATGGCCGTATAATCGGCGATGTCGGTCTTGGTCAGCACCAGCCGGTCGGCGATGGCCGCCTGTTTGACCGCCTCGGCGTGGTTGTCCAGCGTCCGTGCGCCGTTGACGCCATCCACGGTGGCGACGATGCCGTCCAGGCGATAGCGGCTGGCCAGCAGCGGGTCGGTCATCAGGGTATGGATGATCGGGGCAGGGTCGGCCAGACCGGTGGTTTCGATGATGACGCGGGTGAAGTCCGGCACCTCGCCCTTGACCCGTTTCAGGAACAGGTCGCGCAGCGCGTTGACCATGTCGCCGCGCACGGTGCAGCACAGGCAGCCGGAATTGAGCAGGACGATATCCTCGGCCACGTGCTTGACCAGCAGATGGTCCAGGCCGATTTCGCCGAATTCGTTGATCAGCACGGCGGTCTGGGCCAGACCGGGATGGGCGAGAAGATGGTTGAGCAGCGTGGTCTTGCCGCTGCCCAAAAAGCCGGTCAGCACGGTGACGGGGATGGTATCCATTATTTGTAGAGTTCCTTGGGGTCGATCCTGACCTGTTCCACTTCCACCAGATCATCACCGCGGGCGGCGGTATAAAAGCAGGTGCGCCGCCCGGTGTGACAGGCGACGCCGTCCTGATCGACCTTGACCAGCAAGGTGTCGCCGTCGCAATCGATCAGCAATTCCTTCAAGCGCTGCTGCTGGCCCGAGGTCTCGCCCTTGCGCCACAATCCCTGGCGCGAGCGCGACCAATAGCAGACGCGACCGGTTTCCAGCGTCTCGCGCACCGCTTCGGCGTTCATCCACGCCATCATCAGCACTTCGCCGCTGTCGTGCTGCTGGGCGATGGCCGGGACCAGACCGTCTTCATTGAACTTGATGGCGGCCAGGGCGGCGTCGAACGTGCTCATGCTTGTCTCCGAGGAATGCTGTCCCCTGGTATTAAGGTGCCGACAGGCACTTGGTCAAGGAATCGGCCAGATTGGTCATGAGTGCCGGGTACAGATCGGGGCCGGGCGGCAGCGCCGCGCCTTGCGGGTCGAGCAGGCCGGTCTTGGCGTTGGCCGCCTTGGCCAGGGTTTCGACGATGGGGGCAGGGAATTGCGGCTCGCGGAACACACAGGCCGCCTTGGCTTGCACCAGCTTGTCCTTCAGCGCCGCCAGACGCTTGGGCGGCGGCGGGCGGTCGGGGTCGACGGTGATGGAACCGGCGGGCGACAGGCCGTAACGCGCCTCGAAATATTGATAGGCATCATGGAACACCACATAGGGGCGGTCCTTGATCGGGGCCAGAGTGTCGCGCAATTGGGCATCCAGGGCGGCCAAGCGGGTCTTGGCGGTGTCAGCGTTGCGGCGATAGGCAAGGGCGTTGGCCGGATCCTTTTCCGCCAGCATTTCGGTCAGCGCCGTCACCAGAATTTGGGCATTGCTGGTGTTCAGCCACAGATGGCCGTCCAATTGGTCATGGTGGTCGTGACCATGACTGTCGTGGTCGTGCTTTTCGTGGTGGCCATCCCACAGACCGCCTGCACGCGGCTCCAGCACGGTCATGCCGGGCAGATCGGCCATGGCCACCACGTCGATCTTCTTGCCCCGGGATTTCAGCGGCTTGGCCAGAAATGTTTCATAGCCGGTATCGACGATCACCGCGATTTCGGCCTGTTCCAGCACCCGCATGTCCGACGGCTTCAGCGTATAGCCGTGTTCCGACGCCGTGCCGCTGACCAGCAAGGTCGGCTGGCCGATGCCGTCCATGACCATGGCGGCCAGCGAGTGCAACGGCTGGATCGACGCCACCACCTTGGGCACCTCGGCCAAGACCGGGGCCGAGGACAGGGCCAGCAGCGGCACACATAGCGCCAGGGACTTCCACATGGGATTGCTCCGTGCAATGATGGATCACGAACCGGACGTTATAATATAACATCAAGCCCTGGCAAGCCTCATGAGTTTTCCCCAGCCGCAGCACGATCACGACCGTTGCATCACCCAAGCCCTGGCCGCCGCCGAGGAGGAGTGCCGCCGCCGCGGCGCCCGCCTGACCGATATCCGCCGTCGGGTGCTGGAACTGGTATGGCGCAGCCATGCTCCCATCGGTGCCTATGCCCTGTTGCAGGCCTTGGGCAAGGCGGCGCCGCCCACGGTTTACCGGGCGTTGGAGTTCCTGCTGGCCCATGGGCTGATCCACCGCATCGAAAAGCTCAACGCCTTTGTCGGCTGTGCCCATCCCGGTCACGATCAGGCCGGTCAATTCCTGCTGTGCCGGCAATGCGGGCGTGCCGCCGAGTTGAATGACGCCGGCATCGAGGCGGCGGTACGCGATGCCGCCCGGCGCCATGGCTTCGAGATCGCCACCTTGACCGTCGAGGCCGAGGGCTTGTGTCCCGCCTGCCGGGGGGAAAGCCCATGAGCGCGCTGGTCCGCCTGGACGACGTCAGCGTCAGCCATGACGGCGTTCTGGCCCTGTCGGGCATCACGCTGACGGTGGAACCGGGCAAGATCGTCACCGTTATCGGCCCCAATGGCGCCGGCAAATCCACCCTGGTCAAGGTCGCCCTGGGGCTTTTGGTGCCGCAATCGGGCACGGTGACGCGGCGGACTGGATTGGTGGCCGGTTATGTGCCGCAGCGCCTGGACATCCCCGCCTCCTTGCCGCTGTCGGTACGGCGTTTCCTGCGCATGGCGGCAGGCAAGGGTGATGTGGCGGCGGCGCTCGACCGGGTGGCCGCCGGTCATGTGATGGGCCGGCAGGTGCGCGATCTGTCGGGCGGCGAATTGCAACGGGTGATGCTGGCCCGCGCCTTGCTGCGCCAGCCCGATCTGTTGGTGTTGGACGAGCCGGTGGGCGGCGTCGACATGGCCGGGCAGGCGGAAATCTACGACCTGATCGCCGGTCTGGCCCGCGACGAGGGGCGCGGCGTGCTGATGGTCAGTCACGATCTGCACGTGGTCATGGCCGCCACCAACGAGGTGGTGTGCCTGAACCGCCACGTCTGCTGCGCCGGCCACCCGGAAAACGTCGCCCGTCACCCGGAATATCTGGCCCTGTTCGGGCCGCGCGTCGCCGCCTCGCTGGCGGTCTATACCCATGTGCACGACCATGCCCACCGTCCCGATGGGACAGTCGAGCATCTCCCCGACGGCACGGTCGAGCACATCCACGTTCACGGACCGGATTGCCGCCATGGATGAGTTTCTGCTGCGCGCCTTGGCCGCAGGACTGGGCTTGGCCCTGGTGGCCGGGCCGTTCGGCTGTTTCGTCGTCTGGCGGCGCATGGCCTATTTCGGCGATACTTTGGCCCATTCCGCCTTGCTCGGCGTGGTGCTGGGCATGGTGGCGGGGCTGTCGCCGTCCCTGGGCATCGCCGTGCTGGCCGTGGCTCTGGCCGTGGTACTGGGGCTCAGCCAGGGGCAAAAGAAACTGGCCTCCGACACGGTGCTGGGCATCGTCTCGCACGGGGCGTTGGCTGCCGGTCTGGTGGCGCTGTCGCTGCTGGACGATGTGCGCGTCAATCTGGTGGGCTGGCTGCTGGGCGATATCCTGGCGGTGGGCTGGATCGACGTGGCGGTGATCTGGGGCGGCGGTGCCGTCGCTTTGCTGGCCCTGTGGAAGCTGTGGCCGTCCTTGCTGGCCACCACCATCGACGAAGATCTGGCCGCCGCCGAGGGCCACGACGTCACCCGTGCCCGTCTGGGTTTGATGCTGCTGATCGCCCTGGTGGTGGCCGGGGCCATGAAGGTGGTGGGCGTGTTGCTGGTCACCGCACTGCTGATCGTCCCCGCCGCCGCCGCGCGGGCCTTGGCGCGGACACCGGAACAGATGGCGCTATGGGCCTCGGTCCTGGGGGTGGTGGCGGTGATTTGCGGTCTTGGCGGAAGCTGGCGCTTCGACACGCCGTCCGGCCCCTCGGTGGTGCTGGCGGCGGTGGTGCTGTTCGGGCTGGTGCGCCTCAGCCGGCGGTAACCTTTTGCCGGTTCAACCGGCGCTAACCTTCTGCCGGCTCAGCCGGCGATGACCCGCTTCAGCATGGTGAAGTCGTCAACCACCAGATCGGCGCCCAATTCATTGGGCGGCACGCGGGAATAGCCGAAGCTCAACACCACCACCGGCACCTTGGCGCCCTTGGCCGCCAGCACGTCGTTGATGGAATCGCCCACCATCACCGCGTCCTCGTGGTTGATGCCCAGGCGGTCGAGCACGGCATTGATATGGGCCGGGTTGGGTTTCAGCGCCGGGGCGTCGTCGCCGCCGACCACCACGGCGAAGAAATGATCCAAGCCCAGAGCACTCAGGATATCGTGGGTGGCCTTGGTTGGCTTGTTGGTGCATATGGCCAGGATCAGCCCCTTGGACCGCAGATATTCCAAGGTTTCGATGACGCCGGGCCAGGGCTTGGTCAGGTCGGTGGCATGGGGCTCGTAATGCTCGAGGAAGCGTTGCAGATAGGGGCCGACATCGGGGCCGGGCAGGCCGCCGCGCGCATTGAAGGCCCGTGTCACCAAGGTACCGGCGCCATCGCCGACCATGGGGCCGACCTCGGTGTCGGGCAAAGCCGCACGATCCCAATCGGCGAGAGTCTTGTTCACCGCCACCGTTAAATCGGGCAACGAATGGATAAGAGTGCCGTCCAAATCGAAAATCGCCGCCCGTCTGACCCGGTTCATTGAAACCTTCCGCAATAAAGATTGACTGGCCCATACCGTTCCTTTGTGGCACTTTCCGGCGATCACCGCAACCGCTTGGGTATTGATCGCTTTGGACCAGGGCACATCCGAACTCGCTGTCATCGTCCTTGCCGCCGGCATGGGCACGCGCATGAAATCCGACCTGCCCAAGGTCATGCATCCCCTGGCCGGACGGCCGATGATCCAGCATCTGATGGAAACCGTGTCGGGGCTCGACCCGGACAAGGTGGTGGTGGTGGTCGGCCCCGGCATGGACACGGTGGCGCAAGCGGTGGCTCCGGCCCAAACCGTGGTGCAGACCGAGCGTCTGGGCACCGGCCATGCGGTCATGCAGGCGCGCGACCTGCTCAAGGATTTCCACGGCGACGTGCTGGTGCTGTATGGCGACACGCCGTTGATCACCAAGGACACCTTGCAGCGCATGCTGGCCGAGCGCCGCAATGCCGACAAGAATCCGGCGGTGGTGGTGTTGGGCTTCAAGCCCGTCGATCCCGGTCATTACGGGCGTCTGGTGGTCGGGGCCGAGGGGCTGAAGGCCATCGTCGAGTTCAAGGACGCCAATCACGACCAGCGCGAAATCCCGTTGTGCAATTCCGGCGTCATGGCCTTTGACGGCGCCTGCCTGTGGGACCGACTGGCGCGCATCGGCAACGACAACGCCAAGGGCGAATATTATCTGACCGACGTGGTCGGTCTGGCCCGCGGCGACGGCGCCAATTGTTCCTTTGTCTTGGGCGACGAGCAGGAATTGCTGGGCGTCAATTCGCGCGCCGAACTGGCCGGGGCCGAGGCCATCATCCAAGGCGAATTGCGTCGTGCCGCCATGGATGACGGCGCCACCTTGATCGATCCGGCCAGCGTGTGGTTTTCCTGGGATACCCAGCTTGGCCGCGACGTGATGGTATGGCCGCACGTGGTGTTCGGCCCCGGCGTCACCATCGGCGATCATGTGGTGATCAAGGGCTTCTGTCATTTCGAGGGCTGCACCATCGCCGACGGCGCCGATGTCGGCCCCTATGCCCGCCTGCGCCCCGGTGCCGAGATCGGCGCCGCCGCCCATATCGGCAATTTCGTAGAGGTGAAGAAATCGGTGATCGAGGCCGGCGCCAAGGTCAACCACCTGTCCTATATCGGCGACGCCCAGGTGGGGGCGGATGCCAATGTGGGGGCGGGGACCATCACCTGCAATTACGACGGTTTCACCAAGTCGTGCACTGAAATCGGCGCTGGCGCCTTCATCGGTTCCAATTCGTCGTTGGTCGCCCCGGTCAAGGTCGGCGCCCGCGCCATGATCGGCGCCGGTTCGGTGATCACCAAGGATGTATCCGATGGCGCCCTGGCCGTGGGCCGTGGCGCTCAGATGGAGGTGGCCGGCTGGGCCGACCGCTTCCGCGCCGCTAAGGCGGCGGAAAAGGCCAAGAAGCAAGGGAAGTGATCCATGTGCGGCATCGTCGGTATCATCGGTAAGGATCTGGTCGCGCCGCATCTGGTGGAGGGCCTGAAACGGCTGGAATATCGCGGTTACGATTCCGCCGGCATCGCCACCTTGGTTGCGGGCAAGATCGAGCGCCGCCGGGCCGAGGGCAAGCTGATCAACCTGGAGCGCCTGCTGGTCACCCAGCCCCTGGGCGGCATCATCGGCATCGGCCATACCCGTTGGGCCACCCACGGCGTGCCGACCGAACGCAACGCCCACCCGCACGCCACCGCGCGGGTGGCGGTGGTCCATAACGGCATCATCGAGAATTACGCCGAGCTCAAGGCCGAACTGACCGCCTGCGGCCATGTGTTCGAGAGCGACACCGATACCGAGGCGGTGGCGCAACTGATCGACTTCTACCTGGGCCAAGGCAAATCGCCCGAGGATGCCACCAGCGCGGCGCTGAAGCGCCTGCACGGTGCCTTTGCCCTCGGCATCATCTTCGCCGACCGCCCCGATCTGCTGATCGCCGCGCGTGAAGGCAGCCCGCTGGCCATCGGCTATGGCGACGGCGAGATGTTCCTGGGCTCCGACGCCCTGGCCCTGGCGCCCCTGACCCAAAAGATCAGCTATCTCGCCGATGGCGATTGGGCGGTGTTGACGCCCTCCAGCGTGGTCATCCGCGACCGTGAAGACAAGGTGGTCAAGCGCGAGGTGCGGTTGACCCAATTGTCCGGCGCCCTGATCGGCAAGGGCCAGCATCGCCATTTCATGATCAAGGAAATCTACGAGCAGCCGCAGGTGATCGGCGACACCCTGAACACCATGCTCAACCCGGCCAGCCGCACCATTACCTTGCCGGATTTGCCGTTTGATCTGGCCTCGGTCAAGCGGGTGACCATCGTCGCCTGCGGCACCTCGTACTACGCTGGTTCGGTGGCCAAATACTGGATCGAGAAACTGGCGCGGGTGCCGGTGGAAGTGGAAATCGCCTCGGAATTCCGCTATCGCCAGCCGGTGCTGGTGCCCGGCGACATGGCGGTGTTCATCTCGCAATCGGGCGAAACCGCCGATACCCTGGCGGCGCTCAGGTATTGCCGCGATGCCGGCCTGCACACCGTGGCCCTGGTCAACGTGGCGGAAAGCACCATCGCGCGTGAGGCGACCACCGCGCTGTTGACCCAGGCCGGACCGGAAATCGGCGTCGCCTCGACCAAGGCCTTCACCACCCAATTGGTGGTGCTGGCCTGCCTGGCCATGGGCATGGCGCGGGCCAACAACCGCCTGGACGCGGTCGAGGAGGCGCGGCTGTCCCAGTCCCTGGCCGAAGTGCCGGCGCGCATCGCCGAGATGCTGCGCGGCGAAGACAAGATCCGCCAGATCGCCGAAGACGTGGCCCAGGCCCGCGACGTGCTCTATCTGGGCCGCGGCCCGTGCTACCCCATCGCCCTGGAAGGGGCGCTGAAGCTGAAGGAAGTCAGCTATATCCACGCCGAAGGCTATGCGGCGGGTGAATTGAAGCACGGCCCCATCGCGCTGATCGACGACCACGTGCCGGTGGTGGTGCTGTGCCCGTCGGACGATCTGTACGACAAGACGGCGTCGAACGTGCAGGAAGTGATCGCCCGTGGCGCCAAAGTAATCTTCATCTCCGACGCCGAAGGCTTGAGCAAGCTGGCGGTCAAGCCCATGGCCTCGTTCCAGATGCCCCCGGTCGATCCCTTCGTCGCCCCCATCCTGTACGCGGTGCCGGTACAGGTGCTGGCCTATCACGTCGCTTTGGCACGCGGCACCGACGTGGATCAGCCGCGCAATCTGGCCAAATCGGTGACGGTGGAATAATCCGCCAACCGGATCAGTGCCCCACCTTCGGCCCTGATGTCGAAGGCGTGGCCGGACAGGGCCCAGCGGATGGCGATGCCCTGGACCAGGGATAGCATCATCCATGCCCGTTGATCGGCATTGTCGGGCGGGGTGTTGCCGGCGCTGATCGTTTGGCGCAGTTCGGAATGGAACAGCCCCATCAGCCGCATGATCGTCTGGCGCAAGGGCGGGTGGCGGGCCTGCAATTCCGGCGACAGCAGCACCAGCGGCACGGCGGGGTGGGCGGCGATAAAGGCGAAATGGGCGTCAAGCAAGGCGAACAGGCGCTGTTCGGGCGGCTTGTCGGTGGTGCTTTCCCTCCAGACCCGGCTCAGGGATTGGACCAGCTGGTCGATCACCGCGTCCCAGATATCGCCCTTGCGCGGGAAGTGCTTGAAGATGGCCGGCTGGCTGATCCCCAGCCTATTGGCGATGGCTTCGGCGGTGATGCGGTCGGGGCCCAGTTCGGCGGCCAGCAGCAGGGCGGTTTCGATGATTTCCGCCCTGCGTTGTTCGCCGGTCTTGCGCGGCGTCATGATGGTTCCACCAATATTCCGTCGCGCAGGACGTGCAGAGCGTCGAAGCGGGCCATGATCTTTTCGTCATGGGTGACGACGATGACGCTGGCCCCTTGTTCCCGCGCCACCTTGCGCAGCAGGTCCATGACGATGCCGGCGCGTTCCGAATCCAGGGCGGCGGTGGGTTCGTCGGCCAGGATGATGCGCGGGCTGTTGGCCAAGGCGCGGGCGATGGCCACCCGCTGGGCCTGTCCGCCCGACACCTGCGACGGCATGGCCTGCGGGCGTTCCACCTGAAGATAGTCCAGCAATTCGGCGGCGCGGCGGCGTGCTTGGGCCTTGGTCCGGCCTGCCAGGGTCAGCACCACCTCGATATTTTCGCTGATGGTCAAAAAAGGAATGAGGTTGTGGAACTGGAAGATGAAGCCGATCTTTTCCAGCCGCAAGCGGCGCAGGTCGCGGCGCCGCCAGCCGCCGTCATAGACGGTTTCGCCGTCAAGGATGATGCGGCCCTGATCGGGCTCGACGATGGCGCCGATCAGGTTGAGAACCGTGCTTTTGCCCGAGCCGCTGGGACCAAGCAGGCCGATCACGGTTCCGGCCTGGATGTCCAGGTCCAGCGGCTTCAGGGCATCGACGCGGGCGCTGCCCTCGCCGTAATGTTTGGCGACACCGCGCAGGCTGACCAACGGAGCGGGAGATGCGGTCATGGTCAGCCCCCCAAGGCTCGGGCCGGGTCGATGCGCAAGGCCTGACGGACCCCCAACAGGCTGGCCAGGGCGCAGACCACCACGACCACCGCCGCCAGAACGGCGATATCGCCGGCCTCGACGATGACCCGGCGGGGGAAATAGCCGGCGACGGCGGTGATCAGGCCGGCACCGGTGACGAAACTGATGCCGCCCATCAGCAGGGCCTGCTGCACGATCAGCGCCAAGATGGTGCGGTCGGGGGCGCCGATCAGTTTCAAGGTGGCGATCTCGCGTATTTTATCCATGGTCATGGTGTGGATGATCAGGGCGATGATCACCGTCGATACCGTCAGCAGGACCACGGTGAACATGCCGATCTGTTTGCGGGCTTTGTCGACCACCGCGCCCAGCAACAGGTTTTCCTGGTCTTGTTGCGACAGGGCGGACAGATGCTTCCAGCGTTCGACGGCGGCGACGGTGGCGGCGACGTCGCCATCGGGGGGCAGGCGGGCCAGGATGGCGTTGACCTGGTTGCGGTTGGCGGTTTCGCCCCGTGCCGCCTGTTGACGGGCGGCGCCGCCCAACAGTTGGAATTGCAGTTTCTGCGCATCCTTCAAGGTCATGTAGATCACCGGGTTGCCGGCGGAATCCACGTGGCCGGCGGTGCGGCCAACAATGGTGAAATCGTCGCCGCCCAGGCGCAGGGTGCTGCCCAGTGCCAGCCCCGAGCGACGGTCGGCGATCAGCTGGAAGTGGCTGCGGTCGATGGGGTGGCCTTCGATCACCCCATGCGGTTGGCCCGGTCGCCCGGGTTCATAGCCGATGACGAACAATCGTTGCCGTCGGCCATCGGTTTCGATCTGCACCGACTGATAGGTGACGGCCCCGGCCTCGGCGATGCCGGCAATTCTGGCGATGGCGTTGCGGGTGTCATAGGTCAGGCGCGACGATTCGGCAAAGGGGCCGCGTGTGCCGCCCTCGACGACCCACAGATCGGCCTGGGGGGCGCGGACCAGGACCAGGGCATCGGCCACCAGACCGCGATAAATGCCGATCATGGAGATGACCACGCCCAACAACAGCGCCAATCCCAGACAGGTCAGGATGAAGCGGCCCAGATGATGGCGGATGTCGCGAACAGCCAGATTCATGGCCGATCGCCTTCGGTGCTGACCAGGATTTCCGCCTGTTCGCCCAGATGGAAGCCAGCGGGGAGGGAATCGAATGCCACGTGAACCTTGCGTTCTTCCGAGACACGGTCGTTCTCGATGTCGATGCGGGCGATGCGCCCGCTCAGGGGCTGACCGGGGCGCGAGCGCAGGGTTATGGTCGTCTTCTGGCCGATGGCCAGCCGTCCGGCCAGGGATTCGTCGACAAAGGCGCGGACCCAGACGGTGGACGGATCGATAACGGTGAGCGCGATCCCGCCAGGGGCCACCGTCGCCCCCTTTTCCAGCAGGCGTTCGACCACCAGGGCCGGGAAGGGGGCGGTCAGCGTGAATTTGTCGAGCACCGCGCGCTCAAGCTGGATGCGGGCTTTCGCCGCCTCGGCGGCGCCGCGGGCGGCTTCCACGTCGCTGGCGGCAACGGCGACGTCGGCGGCGGCGACGGCTGATCCGGCCTCGGCGTCTTCTGCCGCTTCCTGCGACACCGTGCCGCGCTGTACCAGGGTCTGGCGGCGGTCATTGATGCTGCGTCGCTGGGCCAGCAGCGCCTTGGCCCGGTCCAGTCGAGCCTTGGCTTGGCCCTGGGCGGCTTCGGCCTGCCGCAAATCGGCTTCGGCCTGGGCCAGCCGCGCCGATTGCTCGGACGCATCGAGACTGGCCAGAACCCGTCCGGCCTCCACCGTCTGCCCTTGGTCGACGGCCATGTCGGTCAGGCGTCCGGCCACCTCGAATCCCAGGCGGGCCAAAACCTTGGCCTCGACCGTTCCCAGCCCGTAGACCTGCGTGCGGATGTCGCCGGCGGCTTGGGCCGCCGAGGGAAAGCCGCTCTCCGCCATCAACAAGGTTGTCAGGATGATGGCGATAAAGGGGGAGGCGGTGGTCGAAGGCCGCTTTTTCATGGCATGATCCGCTGGTAAGTAAGTGCTAACTTACTAACACCCGACCGCTGCTCGGGTCAAGGCCCGACATTCTGATGTATGCTGGATGCATCAATGGGAAAGGCGCTATTTTCTCTGTAAAGATCAAGGGGGTACGTCATGGATAAAATCAGCGCCGCTGCGGTTCCGGCCTCGCTTTCCGATCGCGTCAGGCGGATCAATCAGCATCTTCATCGCTTCGATTCAGCCCGCGACGAGTTCCGCGCCCGCCTGGATGCCCTGGCTCGGGTGGTCGAGGCGGTGGCGGCTTAATCCCTGGCGCAGGCGCCGTCTTTTCCCAGTCCCACCTGATCGGCGCGGACGTCGATCAGCGCGGCACGGCGGGCGACATAAGACGATGGTTTCGCGGCCGAGCGTTCCAGCGGGTTGGGCAGCACGGCGGCCAACAGCGCCGCCTCGCGCGCGGTCAGGGCGGCGGCAGGTTTGCCGAAATGGCGGCGCGATGCCGCCTCGGCCCCATACAGGCCGGGGCCGAATTCAGCGATGTTGAGATAGACTTCCAAAATCCGCCGCTTGGGCCACAGGGCTTCCAGATACAGCGTCAGGTAGGCTTCCAGCCCCTTGCGGATGAAGGTGCGGCTGGGCCACAGATACAGGTTCTTGGCCGTCTGCATGGAAATGGTGCTGGCCCCCAGCACCGTGCCGCCTTCGCCATATTTTTCGATGGCGTTGTCGATGGCGTGCCAGTCAAAGCCCCAATGGGTGCAGAATTTGCCGTCCTCGGAACCGATCACCGCCCGGCGCAGATGCGGCGAGATGGCGTCAAGGGGCTGCCAATCCTTATTCAAATCGTGCCCCTGGGCCAGACGGATCAGCATCAGCGGCGTCACCGGCGGCGGCACGAAGCGATAGACCAGGGTCAGGCCCAGCGGTGCCGCCACCAACACGACGAAGACAGCCTTGGCCAGCAGCGGCCATAATCGGGAGACGGAAAAGCGCGGCACGGCGCTGGCCTATGGTGATCGGCGGGCGTTACGCCCGCCAGGGGATCAATACCGTACGCTTCGACAAATCCCGCGTCACCTTTTGGATGAACGGGATCTCATACTGTCCACGCAGGGCCAGCACCGGGTCGGTGGTGCCGCTGGCCAGCAGGCTTTGGTTGATGACCCAGGCGAACGGGGTAATGCCGGCGCGGGCGAGGTCGGCTTGCAGGCGTTCGGCTTCGTGCACCGGGGTGGCCTCGGCCAGTGTGACGATGATGGTCTTGGTATACTCGGCATCACGCAGGCGCGGCAGCAGGTCGCGCACCGCCTCGGGTATTTCCGCCTGGGTACGCAGCACCTCGCGGTGATAGGCCTGGGCGGCGTCCAACAGCAAGATGGTGTGGCCGGTGGGCGCGGTATCAAGCACGACGAAACGGTCGCGGCCCTGATCGACGGTGCGGGCGAAGGCGCGGAAGACGGCGATTTCCTCGGTGCAGGGCGAGCGCAGATCCTCTTCCAGCATGGCACGGCCGGCGGTATCCAGGTCGGCGCCGGCCTTGACCAGTACCTCGTCGCGATAAAGGGCGACCTCGGCTTCCGGGTCGATGCGGGTGACGCTCAGGCCGGGGATGTCGGCTGCCACCGCTTCCGCCACATGGGCGGCGGGGTCGGTGGTCGACAAGGTGACGGCGTGGCCGGCCCGGGCCAGGGCGGTGGCGATGGCGGCGGCGATGCTGGTCTTGCCGACGCCGCCCTTGCCCATGGTCATGATGATGCCGTGGCCGGTGGCAGCGATCTCGGCGATCAGGCCGTCGAGGCCGGGCGGCAATGCCGGGCAGGCGGCGTTCAGGGGCGCTGCGGCGGGCGGAAGGGGATGGCCCAGGGCGCGCAACGAGTCGAGGCCGACCGTGCCCTTGGCGACATAGCCGATTTCATGGCGCGGCAACGCGGCCAGGGCCGGGGGCATGGCGGCCAGGGAAAGGGCGGCGCGCGCGGTCATGGCATCGGCGATGGCATCGCCGGAGTGAAGGGCGGTGAAGATGCCGTTGACGGCCAGCCGCAGATTGCTCACCCCCAGCTCGGCCAGTTCGCCCCGGGTCCGCTCGGCTTCGCGCAGCGCTGACTTTTCTGGGCGACTAACCAGGATGATGGTGGTGGAGGCCGCGTCGGACAATTGCGCCACGGTAGCGGCATAAAGCGCCTTTTGCTTTTCCAGCCCGGCCAGCGGCCCCAGGCACGAGGCGCCGCCGGTGGACGAGGCGATGAACTCGGTCCACGCCGACGGCAGGGTCAGCAGGCGCAAAGTATGGCCGGTGGGGGCAGTGTCGAAGATGACGTGGTCGAAGGCGCTGGTGGCCGAGGCATCGCCCAGCAGCTTGGCGAATTCGTCGAAGGCGGCGATTTCCACCGTGCAGGCGCCGGAAAATTGTTCTTCCATGCTGGCGATGGCCGCTGGCGGCAGGATGCCGCGATAGGGGCCGACCATGCGTTCCTTGTAGTCGCGGGCGGCGGCTTCGGGGTCGATGTTGAGCGCGAACAGACCCGGGGCCCCGGCGATGGCGGTGGGCACACCGGTAAGCTGGGTGCCCAACACTTCATCCAGGTTCGAGGCCGGGTCGGTGCTGACGATCAGCACCCGCTTGCCGGCCTCGGCCAGGGCCAGGCCGCAGGCGCAGGACAGCGAGGTCTTGCCGACACCGCCCTTGCCGGTGAAGAAAGCGTGGCGGGTGGCGATGATCGGCAAGGCGTTCATGATGGCGTCCTTAACAGCACCCGGATTTGGGCGAGCAGCACGAGGCGGCTTCCTTGACGGTGATCTTGGGCTGGGCGGTGCCCAGGCCCAGCTTGGCCGCCAATTGCGCCCGGGTCGGATAAAGGCCGGTGGAAATGATGTGGCCGTCCAGGACGATGACCGGCAGGCGATCCATGCCGGCCTCCATTTCCTTGACCACGTCAGGATTGGCGGCGAAGGCCTGGGGCTCTTGGCCCAGATTGTAGCGCACCACCTCGATGCCGTGTTCCGCCGCCCATTTCAGATCGGCGGCGAAGGCCACCAGGGCCGGATCGACTTCGGGGCCGCACACGCCGGTGGAACAGCACATGGCGGGGTCATAGACTTCAAGCTTGGTCATGATGATTTCCCTTCATACCAATCCTTCGAGGAATTGACGATTTTCACCACCGACAGCATGACCGGCACCTCGATCAGCACGCCGACCACGGTGGCCAGCGCCGCTCCCGAATGGAAACCGAACAGCGAGATGGCGGCGGCCACCGCCAGTTCGAAGAAATTACTGGCGCCGATCAGCGCCGACGGGCCGGCGACGCAATGGGCGACGCCCAGCTTTTTCGACAGCAGATAGGCGAGGCCGGAATTGAAATAGACCTGGATGGTGATGGGCACCGCCAGCATCAGGATGACCAGCGGCTGGGCGATGATCTGTTCGCCCTGGAACCCGAACAAAAGCACCAAGGTGGTCAGCAGCGCCGCCAGCGACACCGGCCCCAGCACCGCCAAGGTGGCGGCCAGTGCCTGCGGACCACGGGCCAGCAGCGCCTTACGCCAGATTTGGGCGATGATCACCGGGATGACGATGTAAAGCACCACCGACAGCAAAAGCGTGTCCCATGGCACGGTGATGGAGGACAGCCCCAGCAGCAGGCCGACGATGGGAGCGAAGGCGAAGACCATGATCAGGTCGTTGAGCGCCACCTGCGACAAGGTGAAATGGGGCTCGCCCTTGGTCAGGTTGGACCAGACGAAGACCATGGCGGTGCACGGTGCCGCCGCCAGCAGGATCAGACCGGCGATGTAGCTGTCGATCTGCTCGGCCGGCAGCCAGGGCCGGAATAGGGTGCTGATGAAGATATAGCCCAACAGCGCCATGGAAAACGGCTTCACCGCCCAATTGATGAACAAGGTGACGCCGATGCCTTTCCAGTGCTCCTTGACCTGATGCAGGGCGCCGAAATCGATCTTCAGCAGCATGGGGATGACCATCAGCCAGATCAGTACCGCCACCGGCAGGTTGACCTGGGCGATTTCCATGCGGCCGATGGCCTGGAACGGCGCCGGGATGAAATGCCCCAGCGCCACCCCGACGACGATGCACAAGGCCACCCACAGCGTCAGGTAACGCTCGAACACATTCATGGGGGCCTTGGCCGCGGCTTTACCGGCCACTTCGCATTGGGCGGACATCTTACACCTCTGCCGCGCGGTCGGGGCCAAGGGCGATCAGGCGTTCGATCTTGGCTTTGATCATGTCATAGACCTGACGGAAAACCGCCAGTTTCTCCTCGTGGCTGCCTTCGGCCGCCGCCGGGTCAGGGAAACCCACATGGAGCTTGGACGGATGACCCGGCCAGATCGGGCACACCTCGCCGGCGGCGTTGTCGCAGACGGTGATGACCAGATTCATTTGCGGCGCGTCGGGCAGCGCGAATTCGTCCCACGACTTCGACCGCAAACCATCGACGGCATGGCCTTTTTCCCGCAGCACTTCGATCGATAACGGATTGACCACGCCGGTGGGCTTGCTGCCGGCGCTATAGGCCTTCCAGGCGCCGCCGCCCAGATCGTTGATCAGGCATTCGGCCAGGACCGAACGGGCGGAATTTCCGGTACACAGCACCAGAACATTAATGGTCATGGTCAATTCCCCTTGCCGATGTCGGTGAGGCGCTTTTGCAGCGTCAGCCTGTCGAGCCCGCGCATGGGCAGCGCGGTGAAAATCTGGATGCGGCTGTGCAGCATGCGCATGACTTCCGCCGTATGGGCGGCTTTTTCCACCTCGGTGCCGACAAAGCCCACCGGGTCGGGCACGCCCCAATGGGCGGTCATCGGCTGGCCCGGCCAGATCGGGCAAACCTCGCCGGCGGCGTTGTCGCAGACGGTGAAGACGAAATCCAGGGCCGGCGCCCCCGCTTGGGCGAACTCGTCCCAGGATTTCGAGCGCAAACCGTCGGTGGGATAATTGGTCTTCTTCAGCAGGGCCAGCACGGTCGGGTCGATCTCACCCTTGGGGTGGCTGCCGGCGCTGAAGGCCTTGAACTTGCCCGACAGATCGGCGTTCAAGATGGCCTCGGCCATGATCGAACGGGCGGAATTGCCGGTGCACAGGAACAGGACGTTATAGACGTGGTCGGTCATGGCGATGCCCCGCAACAAGTGGTTGGGGCCTGAGACGTCAAGTCCAGGGCCGCCCGGCCCTGGTCGCACAGCACCTGCAACGGCACGGCATTGACCTGGACCAGCAGGCGGCGGTCGGCGGCGATGGTGGGATCGTCGTCGAGAGAGGCCGCCAGCAGGGCCAGGAAACCACGGGCATGGGCATTGAAGTCGCGTTCGGCCAAGCGGTAATACACCCACTTGCCGTCGCGGCGACTTTGCACCAGACCGGCGGTCTTCAGCGCCGACAGGTGTTTGGACACCGTGGCCACCGCCAGCCCCAGCACCGTGGTGATCTGGCAGACGCACAACTCGCCGTTTTCCAGCAGTTTGACGATGCGCGCCCGGCTGGGATCGGCGATGGCTTTGGCGGTGATCTCGAAGGTCTCAAGCATGACGCCACGCTAGTATCATTTCGTTGTTATGGAAAATGATACATTTATTACGCCGTCAAGGCAAGCGCAACCGCTCACGGCCAAGGCCGTGTCGGTTGCGCGTCATGCTATTTTCAGGGGCTCAGCAATCCCTGCCGTTGGACCGCTTCCACTGGGCCACCGGCTTGGCGGCGGGGTCGGTCATGTAGGGGACGTATTTGCGGTCCTCGCCCAGGATGTGGGTGACCAGCCAGTCCTGGATCAACTGGAACAGGCGCTGGGCGTCGACGTTCTCGCCGTTCTGAATGTCGGATTTCAGGGCGAAGACCACGTCGTACATGCTGTCGTGCAGGGCTTTGTGCGCTTGCCAGTCGGGGTAGCCGGCCCGTTTCATGTCCTGTTCTTCCTGGCTGAAATGGACCAGGACGAAGTCTTCCAGCTTGGCCATCACCGCCAATACCTTGTCTTCCGGCGCGTGGGTTTCCAGCAGTGGATGAAGATCGTTCAGGCAGTCGATGATCATCTTGTGATGATCGTCCAATGCGTCCGAACCCACCGACATTTCGGCGGTCCATTCAACGAAGTTCATGATCTAGCCTTCCATCAGCACACGAAGATGAGCGGCCACACAGGCCGCCAGGGCGCGGGTTTCATAGCCGCCTTCCAACACCGAGACCACCCGGCGTTGGGCATGGGTACGGGCGATGCCCAGAAGTTTTTGCGTCAGCCACTCGAAATCGGCCACCTGTAGGCGCAAATGGGCCATGGGGTCGGCGGCGTGGGCGTCGAAGCCGGCGGAAATGATCAGGAAGTCGGGGGCGAAGGCTTCGAGCTTGGGCAGAATGATGTCGGTGTAGGCGGCGCGGAAGACATCCGACGCGGTGCCCGCCGGCAAGGGCACGTTGACCACGGTGCAGCCGCCGGGCGGCCCCACTTCCTCGACCTTGCCGGTATAGGGGAAGGCGTCGTCCTGATGCGACGAGGCATAGAAGGTGCCGGGTTCGTTCCACAGCACGTCCTGGGTGCCATTGCCGTGGTGGACGTCGAAATCGACCACCGCCACCCGCTTGAAGCCATGCTGGTCGCGGGCGTGCAAGGCGGCGATGGCGGCGTTGGAAAACAGGCAAAAGCCCATGATGGCGTTGCGTTCGGCGTGGTGTCCGGGCGGGCGGGTAGCGCAAAAGGCGTTGCGGCTGCGCCCGGTCGCCACTTCGTCGACGGCGGCGATGGCGGCACCGGCGGAATGAAGCGCGGCCTCGCCCGAGCGCGGCGAGACGAAGGTGTCGCCGTCCAGCTCCACCGATCCCTCGGTCGGGATCGAGTCCATCACCTGATCGTAATGGTCCTGGGTGTGGGCGCGCAGAATCTGCGCCAAGGTAGCCTTAGGCGCCTCTTCACGCGGGACGTACATGAACTCCTCGCGGTCGAGGATGTGGCCGATGGCCCGAAGCCGGTCGGCACATTCCGGGTGGAACTCGCCGGTGTCATGCTCCAGGCAGATGGGGTGCGTATAGATGACGGTGGAGGACAAAAGCGGATGCTCCCTCGGTCTGGCGGCTTGGCGCCGCTCGGGGTCCGGCATCGGGGCCGGACGATATACCTTAGAATAAGAAAAGGCGGAAAGGGAGTCGATATGGATTGTTGCCGGCGCAACGGTAATTGCGGGGCATTTCATTGGTTGTCGTCGCCGAAATTGAGTGCGGGTGGGAAAAATCACCTGTCAGGAGATATCCGCACGGCCCCACAAGGTTGGGGATGGATTTTTTGTTCCATTCAAACGACTGATTGTGGATGTGTAGTGTCTAATGGACGTTTTTGCTTAACATTGATATGGTGATGCTGATATATATTATTTATAATCATTTGTTTACAAAAGATTTAAATGTTTATATGTTTTGTTTTTATTTTATAGATTATTACTGGTTGGTGAGGCGTGTAATGATTGGCTTATTGTATTTCAGTCACGCGCACAACGATATGTCTTCCGCCGACCTGACGGCTTTGGTCCGGGGGGCTCATGCCCGTAACCAGGGGATTCATGTGACGGGTATCCTGATGTATCACCAGCGTATGTTCATGCAATATCTGGAAGGTGAAGAGGCTGTGGTTCGCGCTCTTCTGGACCGAATCCGTCACGATGAACGCCACCACGACGTGCGGGTGGCATTCGAGGATTTCATCGAGGAACGCCTCTTTCCTGATTGGGCCATGGCCCTGGTCGATTCCCAGCGGCTTGGTGAAGAGGAGCGGACATTATGCCGCAATCTGATCGATGCCGTGCCCGGCAATGATGTACCCTTGCGCCTGTTATTGCGCGATATGGTCAGTGATTTTCAGAGAATCGCCGAAACCTCACCCTGATTCATCGGACGTGGTGGGGTTCGGCGTGTCGGAAATTTAAAATAAATCTAATAATTAGATTTCATCGCTCTATCTATTATGGCGTATTCGTCTGTATGTGTTGGTTGTTTGTGTGGCGTATTGGTATTTTGTGGGGTGAATACTTTTTTATTTTTGAGGACAGATTGTGAATTCTGGTAGTCATACCTGGGTCGCCGTGGCCGTCCTGATGGTGGCCGTGGGCCATGCCGTCTTTCAGTATCTGCGCTGAACGCCAAGGCCCGACCGCGCATCGCGTGGCCGGGCCTGTATCCCTGTCCGAGGCGGATCGGACTTAATTCAGGAAGTTGATCAGCGACATCTCGCGAACCTTGGACAAGGCCTGATAGCCGGCTTCCAAGGCGCGCTGGTCGTCCAGCAGCAAGGTGATGGCTTCATTCTTATCGACGTTCTCCATGGAGATGATGCGGTCGTCGAGGAAGCCGATATAGGATTGATGCTTTTCCGTCTTGGTCTTGATCAGGTTTTGCGTCACCCCCAATTGCGACCGCACCGATTCCAGATCGCTGGATTCTTCCGTGCCGAAGGGGGCGCTGTTGCCGGCGGGATGCAGCATGGAATCGCGGATCAGGTAGCGGGCCTGCTCGACCCGTTCCATGTTGTTTTCCAGGCCGCCGGCGGTACCGTAATTGCCCTGGGCGATCAGGCCCATGGCGCGGAAGGCTTTTTCAAAGGCCGGATCAGAGGCGAAGATGCCGATGGCGACGGTGCGGTCCTGGTCGATGCGCTGCTCGATGGAGATGTTGTCGCCCTTGTACCAGGATTCCGAGGACAAGGTGGCGGCGACCGTTTCGGTGGCGCCGACCTTGACGCTTTCCACCGTGATGGTGTCGGGCGGGCCGGCGGCGATGGACGACACCTTGTAGCTGCCGTCGTTGCTGGTGGTGCCGGCGACGGTGAACACCTGTCCGACGGCGAAGCCGGTGGTGCTGGACACCTGGATGGTGTCGGTGCCGGGGGTAAAGGTCAGGTTGCCGTTCAGGACGTTGGGGGTGGTGGTGTTGCCAGCCGGGTAATAGCTGATGGTGGCGGCGCTCGGCCCCTCGGTGGTCAGCTGCGACACCTTGATCTGGGTGCCGGTATTGGCCACCACCGTATAGGACTGGTTGTTGGCGCCCGAGGCACCGGCGGCGGTGATCTTGCTGCCCACCGGGAATTGCGACAAGGTGCCGGCATTGGCGGCGGTGATGGTGCCGTTGGCGGCATTGAAGGTCAAATTGCCGGTGGTCGCCGTCTTGGTGACGGTGTCCACCATGTGGGCGTCACGGGTGGTCGGATAGGTGACGCTGAAACCGTCGTAGATATCCTTGAAGGCGTCGTGGGTGGCGGCGGGCAATTGCACCGGTTCCTGCGATACCAGGCCGCCCGAGAACAGGTATTTGCCGTCAGCGCTGCTGGACAGATACGACTGCATGTCGATCATCGACTGGAAAGCCAGGGTCTGGATCGATTCGATGTCCTGTTGGGTGCGGTTCTTGTTGGTGTAGAAGGTTTCCAACCGGTCGCGGAAGGTCTTCATGGTCTTTTCCACCGCCGTCAACGACACGTCGGCCAGACCGATGGTGGTTTGCAGCGAGGCGTTGTTGTTGATGAAGGCCTGCGAGCGCGCCTTTTCGTTCTCGAAATTGATCAGCCGGTTGGCATCGGCGGAAATGCCGGTGTAGTTGGGCGACTTCTTCTCGGTGACCACCTGAAGGGTGCGCATGTTGACGCGTTCCTGCACGGCGGTGATGCGTGACAGGTAAAGCTGGTTGGAGCCATAGGTTGCGACGCGGGTCATGGCATCCTCCGTCAGTTAATCATGTTGGTGAGCGTTTCCAGCATTTCCTGGAGCACGGTGATCACCTTGGCGGTCGCCGAATATGCCTGTTGGAAGTCAATCATAGCCGACACCTCTTCGTCCAGATTAACCCCGCTGAACGAGGTGTTCTGGAAGTCCAGCGACTGGCTTAGGGCGGTTTGGTATTCAAGCTGCTTGGAAGAATGTTCGGCATCGCGGGTGACCAGAGAGATGGTCGCGGCGCCGTATTCGCTCAGGGAATAATTGCCGGCATAAAGCCCGCCGGCGCTTTGCATGGAGCGCTTGTTGCCCATGGCGTCGGCCATGGCCAGGGCGGTGCTGTTGTCGCCTTCCGAGATGTAATAGCCGTTGAGGTCGGCATTCCACTGTACGGCGCCGCGGCCCATCTTCTCCGGCCCCGACATCAGGTCGGCGCGGACGCTGATGGTACCGGCGGTACGGGTGGCCGCCGGCTTCATCTCAAGCTCGGTCAACAGGTTGTTGTTGGAAATATCCAGCGTCGACGACAGGAAGACTTCCTTGTTTTCCGCTTGGACCACGCGCAGGCGATAGCCCGAACCCTCGGGGATGACCGAGGCGCTGACCCGTTCCACCTTGTTCATGCCCAGGCTCGCCTCGAGCGAGCCGCTGGCCATGGCGCCGCCGGTGATGGAGACGGTCAGTTCCGCCCCGGCGGTGCTGTGCAGGCGCAGGCGATAGCCGTCGCCGTCCTGGATCACCGAGCCGACCACCGTTCCGGAAGTCAGCTTGCCGGCGATTTCCTCCATGGTGACGGCGCCGGGGCCGACGGTGGCGGTGGAAACCTGGCCGCTGGTATTGGTGACGCTGATGGTGGCGGCGCTGGTCAGGGTGAAAGTGGTCTGGGCCAAGCTCAACGGCGCCGATTCGGTGGTGCGGCCGTAGCTGTTGATGATGTCGGCGATGTCTTCCAGGCTGGACCCCGCCGGAATGGACATGTTGGGGCCCAACTGGCCGGTGCCGTCCAGGATCTTCAGATCCCGCGTGGTGCTGGTCTTGAAGGTGGACGGCAGGATGTTGGAATCCTGGATGGAGTTCTGGTTGGAATTGGAGAAGAAGTCGTTGAGGCCGAAGAAATTGGCGAAGCCCTTGACGGTCTGGTCAACGGCGCCGTCGCCGTCGACGTCGAAGGAAATGGTGGCGTCGGTGGCGGCGGAGCCGTCGGCGGCGGCGGTCTGGTCGCGGAAGGCCAGGGATTTGTTGGTTACCCCCAGGTCGATGACCATCTTGCCTTCACTGTTGAGGTTGACCGAGGCGGTGCTGTAACCCTGCGCGCTCAGCCATGCCTCGACGTGGGCGCTGACCTCGTTGACGCTCCACTGGTCGTGGTCGCCCTTGGCTTGGAAATCGGACAGTGACCGACCGGTGCCGACGGTGGCGGCGGTATAGGAACCGGAATAATTGGTCTGCATGATGGTGTTGAGCGTGGTCTGCTGGGCTTCCTTGCCGTCGCTGCCGAACACGGCGATGACCACATCCTCGGTGCCCGACAATTGGATGGTCTGGCGCGGATTGACCTTTTCCACCGTGATGTTGGCACCGCCACCACCGACGCTGACCACCCGATAGGTGCCGTTGTTGCTGCTGTCCTCGGCGCTGTCGACGCTGAAGGTGGTTCCGGCGCTCATGGTGGAAAACGGTGTGCCGGCACTGGCGGTCATGGTCGTCTGCCACGGATTGGTGCCGCTGGCGGCGATGGACAGGCTGGTATAGCCGGCGCTGGTCACGGTGGTGCTGCCGAACATGAAGCGGGCGGCGGTGTCGGCGGCGTTGGGGACGACCTGGCCTTGCTTGGCGAAAGTACGGCTGCCTTCGTAGCGATAGGACGGATTGGGGTAGGAGGTGCCGCGGTTGTGCGCCTTGTTGACCTCTTCCAGCATGGTCTGGGCCGCCTCGTCCAGGCTGGCTTGCAGATCGGTCACCGTCTTGTCGCGCATGTCCAACAGCGCGCGCAATTTGCCGCCCTTGACCAGCGGGGCCAGATCGTCGGTACCGCCATCCACCGAAATCTTGTTGAACTGGCCGCCGGCGGCGGTCATCCAGGTGTCGATGCGGGTGTTGGCGGTATAGGAGAGCGGTTGGTCCTGGTTGTCGACCAGCATCTCGCCCGAATTGGTGTAGACGATCATCGAGCCGTCCTGGCGATGGTAGTACTGGACGTCGATGTACTGGGCCAGATCGGTCAGAGCTTGGTCGCGCTTGTCTTCCAGGTCGGTGGTGCCGGTGGCGACGGCGGAGTTCTTGACGATCTTCTGGTTGAGGTCGTGGATGTCGGACAGTTTGTCGTTGATCAGTTGGACGGTGGTCTCGATTTCGCGGTCGGCTTCCAGGCGCAGGCTCTGCAATTGGTCGGTCATGCGGTCGAACAGATCAGCCACGTCCTGGCCGGTCTGGACCGAGGACCATTGGATGGACGGCTTGTCCACCTGGGTGCCCAGCAATTCGAAGGCTTCGTACAGGTCGTTGAGCTTGTGCGAGATGGACGAATTATCGGCGACGTTGCCGAACAGATCGTCGATACGCGGATAATAGCTGCTTTCCACCTGCAGCTTGCCCAGTTCGGCGGTCTGCTTGCGGATGTCCTTCAGCAGGCCTTCATTGATCTGACGGGTGACCGAGCCCACCTGCACGCCGGCGCCGAAGCCGTTGAGAACCCGGGATTCCTGGTTCATCACCTTGCGGACGTAACCCTTGGTGTTCACGTTGGTGACGTTCTGGGCGACGGTGTCCAGGGCGCGCTGGTTGGTGAGCAGACCGGAGAGTGCCGTGTTCAGTCCGAGGGTGAGTGCCATGGCCGGTCCTCCCGTTACAGGGTCTGGTTGAAGGCCAGCGAATTCTGCTCGCCGGTGCCCTGGTTGCCGTACTGGCCGGCAGGGCCGTAATGGACGGAATTGGTGGTGTTGGCCTTGACGGCGTTGACCATGGCGTCCATCAGCATCTGGGTGGCGTCGATCTCGGCCCGCAGACGCAGGGCATTTTCTTCCACCAAAGCCTTCAGCCGCAGGCCCAGGGCGGTCAATTCTTCCTTCTGCTCGGGCTCCAGCGTCTCGGCCAGATGCGGGTCGTCGGCCAGGGGGGCGATGGCGTTTTCATAGATGCGGGCCAGGGCCGTCTTGTTGTCGGTCAGTTCGCGCACGGTGCGGGAATCGTGACGCATCAGTGCCTCGTTCTCGAATTCCAGCAATTCGCACAGGTTGGTGCAGGCCCAAACGATGTCGTCGATGTTAAGAACGGTCTCGGTCATCGCTTAAACCTCCTGAGTCTGCAACATCGACCGGGTGACCTGATCGGCCAGGCCGATGCCACCGGGGCGGTTGGAGACCATTTTCGCATATTCGTCCAGCAACATGGGGCGAAACATGGCTTCGGCATGGCCACCGCCGAACGGGCCTTCTTCGGTTTTGATACCGCTGAACATGTGTTGCAGCATCTGGCTCATGAACATGGTTTCGAATTGCTTACCCACGGCCTCGGCCTGTTCGCGGCTGGCGGCATTGGTGTTGACGGGGCGCGGGGCGCTGGCGGCCAGTTGGGCGGTGTCGGTGTTGATATTCATCACATCACCTCGATGTCGGCCTGGATGGCCCCGGCGGCCTTGATGGTCTGCAAGATGGCGATCAGGTCGCGCGGGCTGATGCCCAGGGCGTTCAGACCGGTCACCAGATCCTGCAGGGTGACGCCGTGGGGGACGACCATCAACTTCTTGCCCTGGCCTTCGTCCACTTCGATGTCGGTGCGGTCGACCACGGTGGTGGTGCCGGTGGTCGAGAACGGCGACGGCTGCGACACCTGCGGGGTTTCGGTGATGCGCACGGTCAGCTGGCCCTGGGCGACGGCGACGGTGCTGATGCGCACGTTCTCGCCCATGACGATGGTGCCGGTGGCGTCATCGATGACGATCTTGGCCACCTGATCGGGCTCGACCTTCAATTGTTCGATGTCGGTCAGCAAGCCGACCACGTTGCCGCGATAATCGGGGGGGACGACGATCTGCACGGTGCTGGGATCGGTGGGCCGCGCCACCGTGCTGCCCAAGAAGGCGTTGACGGCCTGGGCGGTGCGGTTGGCGGTGGTGAAATCGGGGTTCCTCAGCGACAGCTTGACCGATTCCAGGTGGGCCATTTCAAACGGCAATTCGCGTTCGATGATGGCGCCGTTGGCGATCTTGCCGGTGGTGGGGATGCCCTTGCGCACCGAGGTGGTGCCGCCGCCGCCGGCACCGCCGCCCGAGGCGGTGAAGCCGACGCCGGCCAGGCCGCCCTGGGCCACGGCATAGATTTCGCCGTCGGCGCCGACCAGCGGGGTGACCAGAAGGGTGCCGCCTTCCAGCGACTTGGCATCGCCCATGGCGGCAACCGACACGTCAAGACGGGTGCCCTGGCGGGAAAAGGCCGGCAAGGTGGCGGTGACCATGACGGCGGCCACGTTCTTGGGCTTGACGGTGGCGATGGTGCCACCCTGTTCGCGGATGTTGACGCCCAGGCGTTCCAGCATGGCGACCAGGGATTCTTTGGTGAACGGCGCGTTGGTCAGGTCGTCACCGGTGCCGGCCAAGCCGACCACCAGGCCGTAGCCGACCAAAAGGTTGTCGCGGACGCCTTCGTAATCGGCGATATCCTTGATGCGTGAGGCGCCGTAAGCGACGGGCGGCATGGCCAGGATGGTCGCCGCCACCAGACCGGCAGCCAGGGCAAAGGCCCGGATGGCGGTGGCGGAAGCGGCTTTGGTTTTGGCGATACGGCTCATGACGACCTCGATGGCAACGCGGCGGATAAAATGGTCGCGTTTATCAATGCGAAGTCCGTGCCAAACATTTTATCTATTAAAAACAATGCGTTATGTGCTGGTGAGCGGGGTTTCAACCGGGTTTGCCCGGCAAAACTTGCCGCGCACCCGGCAGAAATAGCGGCTTTCACCGCAGCGCCAGGAAAGCTACACTGGCGGGGTATCCAACCAACCCACAGCCATTGGGGTTCCATGAAGGTTTCTGGGGTCGGTTCGGGAGCCGCCGCGTCCGGCGGTGCCCGGCGCATCGGCAAGGCCGACGGCAAGAAAGGCGAATTCAAGCAAGCCCTGGTCAACGCCATGGAGACCATGGATGACGTCTACGCGGCGGAAGCGCCGGCGGCCATCGGTGCCGTCGACGCATTGCTGGTGGCTCAGGCGGTGGGCGATTCTACCGACCGCGAGGCCCGCCAGCGCCACATCCGCCATGCCGAGGACATCTTGGATAAGCTGGAAGAGTTGCGCCACGGCCTGTTGCTGGGCACGGTGCCGGAATCCAAGCTGGTGAACTTGGCCGACATGGTGCGCTCGCGCAAGGAATCCTGTCCCGATCCGCGTCTGGCTGCCCTTCTTGACGAGATCGAATTGCGGGCCGAAGTGGAAATCGCCAAGCTCAGCCGCGGTCGCTGAAGCCCCGGTTTGATCCGGCATCGAACCCAACCTGAACATCGGCGCTTGCGGTAGGGTGGGTCACCCCATATATTGCGTCCCGACTTGACCGAACCGACATCAAATCGGGGGATTGGATGACCGTGACGCTGCCGCCGGATTACCGCCCGTCCGAGGACGAGCCCTTCATGAACGAATCCATGAAGGAATATTTTCGCCAGAAGTTGCTTGCCTGGCGCTCGGAACTGCTGCGCGAATCCGATGAAACGCTGGCCCACCTGCAAGAAGGTGGCTTGCAGGAACCTGACATCGCCGACCGTGCCTCGGCCGAAACCGACCGGGCGCTGGAATTGCGCACCCGTGACCGCGAGCGCAAGCTGATCGCCAAGATCGATGCGGCGATCGAGCGGATCAACGACGGTTCTTACGGCTATTGCGAGGAAAGTGGTGAGCCCATCACCATCCGCCGTCTGGAGGCTCGCCCCATCGCCACCTTGTCCATCGAGGCGCAGGAACGGCACGAACGGATGGAGCGGACCCACCGCGAGGACTGATTTTCATCGTCTTTAATCGCCCTGGTTTTAAAAAGGCCCCGCTTTGCGGGGCTTTTTTCGTTTTTGCCGGACATTTCGATCCAACATGCGGGTGGTTGTTGAAACACAAACATAATGCCTATAAATTGACCTGAGTGTCGGGGTGTGCACAAAAAATAGACTTTGGGGGATGCGATGTCTGAGCCGGAACGAATTCTTGAGCTGACCCGTGCGGTCCACGATGTGGCCAACGATAAGATTCAAGCCATCAAGAAAGTCACTGGCACCACCCGTATCCTGTCGCTGAACGCGCTGATCGAGGCGACTCGGGCCGGTGAGGCGGGCAAGGGCTTCGCCGTCGTCGCCAATGAAGTCAAGAACGTCTCGCAAAGCATCGATACGATTACCCAGGCGCTAGAGGGTGAGTTGTCGTCCACCATCCGCGACCTGATGAGTCTGGGGCAGACTCTGATCAGCCAGTTGCGCGGTTCGCGTTTGGCCGATCTGGCGCTGAACATGATCGAGATCATCGACCGCAACCTGTATGAGCGTTCGTGCGACGTGCGCTGGTGGGCGACCGATTCGGCCATGGTCGATTGTCTGGCCCGCCGTGATGCCGGCACGGCCGCTTTTGCCTCGCGTCGGTTGGGGGTTATCTTGGATTCCTACACCGTCTATCTGGACCTGTGGGTGGCCGATGCCGATGGCCGGGTGGTCGCCAATGGTCGGCCTGGACGCTATCCCAATGTGGTCGGTACCGACGTGTCGGGACAAAAGTGGTTCTCTGATTCCATGAATACCGCCAGCGGCAACGATTACGCCATGACCGACGTTGCGGCCAATGCCGCCTTGGGCGGCGCCTTGGTCGGCACCTACGCCACCGCCATCCGCGAGGGCGGCGAGGCTGATGGCAAGCCCTTGGGGGTTTTGGGTATTTTCTTCGATTGGCAGCCGCAGGCCGAGACTGTGGTCAAGGGCGTGCGTCTGCGCGACGAGGAAAAGGCGCGCACCCGCTGTCTTCTGGTCGACCGCAACATGAAGGTGCTGGCGGCGTCGGACGGTGTTGGGGTGCTCAGGGATGTCGTTCGTCTGCAAACCGGCGGCGGCAACATGGGCGCTTACGTGGATGAGTTCGGCAATGTGGTCGGCTATGCGCTGACGCCCGGCTACGAAACTTACGAGGGCATGGGCTGGTACGGCATCATCATTCAGCAACCCGTCGGCGACGGCGTCGAGGATATTCCGCGTCACTGATGACCTGGGGCGGTTACCGCCTGTGCACGCAAGCCGGCAGGTTGTGTTGCAGCAGATGAGCGAACAGGCGGTATTCCTCGGATCGGGCGGTGGTGCGGCGCCAGACCATGTCGATGGGGCGCGAGGGGGCGCCGACGGCGAAGGGGCGTACGGCGACCTGATCGTCGCCCAAGGCCTCGGCCTGGACGTAAAGGGCTGGCAACAAGGTGGTGCCCAGGCCGGTGGCGACCATCTGCCGCAACGAATCCAGCGAAGTGGCGCGAAAATCCGGATGCTCGGTCGCGCCTGAGCGTCGGCACAAATCCAGCGCCGGGTCGCGCATGCCGTCACCCACTTCCAGCATGATCAGATTTTCGCCGGCCAGATCGGCGGGGGCCAGTTTGGCCCGTTTGGCCAAGCGGTGCCCCAGCGGCATGGTCAGCCACAGCGGTTCGTGGAACAAGGGCGTCACCGTCAGGTGATCGTCGCCCTCGGGGGCGGCGGAAATCAGCAGGATATCCAGGTCGCCCTGGGCCAGTTCGGCCAGCAAGCGCTCGCGCGGTTCCTCGCGCAGATACAATTTCAGTTCGGGGAAGCGTTGGCGCAGTTCCGGCAGGATATGCGGCAACAGATACGGCCCCAAGGTGCGCAAGACGCCGACGCGCAGCGTCCCCGATAACGGCGCCTGGGCTTGGCGGGCCAGATCCTCAAGCTCGGCGACGTCGCGCAGCACGGTCTTGGCCCGCGCCGCCATGTCGCGCCCGATGGGGGTCAGCAGCACCTTGCGCCGGGTGCGCTCGACCAGCATCACCCCCAGATGCTCTTCCAGTTGGGAGATTTGCGCCGACAGGGCCGGCTGCGACACGTGCAGCCGCTCGGCCGCACGGCGAAAGTGCAGGGTTTCGGCCAGGGCGGCCAGACATTGTAATTGGCGAAAGCTGATCATGGATCACTGATAACAATTTACTATCAATAGCTCAAGATATATCGATTAGAATTATCACAAAGAAGGGGGCATAGTCTCAATCACGGACAACAGCCTAATGGAGACGACGATGTCCATTCTTCGCCCCGCTTCGGATACCGCCAGCGCCTATTACAAGGCCATGCGCGAGACCGCCTTGCTGTCGGGAGAAGACGAGGCGGAGCTGATCCGCCGTTGGAAGGACGAAGGTGACGAGAAAGCCCGCACCCGCCTGCTTTCCGCCCATCTGCGGCTGGTGGTGAAGACCGCCGGCCAGTTCAAGGGCTATGGCCTGTCGGGCGCCGATCTGGTGGCCGAGGGCAATCTGGGGCTGGTGCGCGCCTTGGAAAGCTTCGATCCCGGTCGCAATCTGCGCTTTTCCACCTATGCCCAGTGGTGGGTGCGCGCGGCCATGTTCGAATACGTGCTGAAATTCTCGACCCCGGTGAATTTCGGTCTGTCGGCGGAACGCAAGAAGCTGTTCTTCAAGCTGCGCGGCATCAAGGCGCGGCTGACCGGCCCGTCCGGCAACGCCCTGTCGGTGGCGGAAACCGCCCAGGTGGCCGACGAATTGGGGGTGCGCGACCAGCGCGTCGCCGAGATGGAACGGCTGTTGACGCAAAGCCCGCGTTCGCTCGATGCCCCGGTGGGGGAAAGCGGCATTCCGTTCGGTGAGTTGCTGGCCGACGACAGGCCGTCCGTCGAGGAAACCCTGGGCGAGCGCCAGGAACTGATGTACCGGCGCGAATTGTTGAAGCATGCCTGGGAAGGGCTGACCGAGCGCGAGCGCGACATCGTCGCCCAGCGCACCTTGCGGGAAAACCCGCTGCGGCTCGAGGATTTGGCCCAGCGTTACAACATCAGCCGCGAGCGGGTGCGCCAGATCGAAGGCTCGGCCCTGACCAAGCTCAAGGCGTTGGTCCGTGCCGCCGAGGCAAAACTGATCCCCAAGACGCGAACCGCCTGACTATTGCAATCTGCCGCTTTACTCCGCTTTAATTCTGTCGTTTCACTCCGCCGCCGCGCCTTCGGGTGCGGCGGCTTTTTTTGGCGTTTCCGACGGTAGCAAGGTGGCGGTGCAGGCGATCATCACCGCCGAACCGGCCAGCAGCAGGAACAGAAGCTCGAAGCCGCCGGTCATGCCGCGGATCAGCGATACCAGCGGCACCGCCAGCCCCGACACGCCGAAGGACAGGACGAATTTCAGGCCGAAGGCGGTGCCGCGCCACTTGGCCGGCGTGTATTTGTTGAGCAGCAGGTTTTCCGCCGGAATACCCGCCATGTTGAAGACCACCGCCAGCATGGATGCCGCCACCAACGGCAGACCGCTGCCCCAGGCGACCAGGGCGAGAAGCGGCGCTTGCACCAGGGCGGCGACCACATAGACGGTTTTTGCCGGATAACGGTCGGCCAGATGGCCGGCGACCACCTGCATCAGCCCGGCGACCAGATAAACGGCGGTGACGGCGAAAGCGGCCCCGGCGACGCCGATGCTGCCGTCCAGGCGTTCGGAAAACAGCTTGGGCAGGGCCGGTTGGGTCGCCTGATAGATCAGCCCGGCGCACAGCATGGTCACCGTCAGCACGATGCCGGCGCGGATGGTGTCGCCCTTGCTGGCGGCGGCGGTGGGGGTGCGATCGGCCTTGGTTTCCACCACCAGACCGCGATGCAGGAACCACAGGAAGACCAAGCCGGTCAGCACGACCGCCGCGCCGGGCAGGATGAAGGCATGGCGCCAGCCGATGGTTTCGATCAAACCGCCGGCGATCAGGCCGGCCACCGCCGGGCCGATGCCGCCGAAAACGCCGTTGAAGCCGATGGCCTTGCCCTTGTCGACGGCGTTTCGGAGCAGCCAGGAAATCCCTACCGGATGGTAGATGGAGCCGAACAATCCGGTGGCCGCCAAAGCGATGCTCAGACCCAAGGCGCTGTCGGTCAGCCCCACCGCCATGGCCGACAGACCCAGGCCGATGAAGAACACCGCCATCATGCCCACCGTCGACCAGCGATCACCCAGCCAGCCGGCAGCGGGAGCGAGCACGCCGTACAGCAGTTTGGCGGCGATGATCAGCGCCAGAACCTGCTCGTAGGGCAAGCCCAATTCGCCCGGCAGCACCAGGGCGACGATATAGAAGATGGGCTCGAACACATGGGCGTAAAGATGGCCGATGCACGAGAAGGACAATGCGGCGCGCGCCTGGGCGGGGGTGGTGGTCATACCGCGCACACTGCCAGAAGGGAGGAGGTCGGGGCAAGGGAAGGACGTATAATGCTGCTAAAGATAGAGGTACGGCTTTGGCGAAAGACTGTATTCTGACTAAGAGTTGTCAAAGGAGCACAGACCCGGCGTGTCTGGAAAAACCAGCCTGATAGACCATCTTTTCCTGCGGTTGACCATGGTCGCCGGCATGGGGTTGGTGTTGCTGTGTCTGATCTGGGCGGCGGTGGAATTCGTCGAGTTCAACCGCCGGTCCGGCGATCTGCGGGACGCCCAGCAGCACAGCAACCGGGTTTACCTGAAGCGGATGATCGATGATGTGATGGAAACCATCGCCTTCGAGCGTCATCGCACCGAGGCGAGGGTCGAGGCATCCTTGCGCGGTCGGGTGGACGAGGCGGAAGCCATCATCGGCAATCTGCTGAAGACGCAACAGGGCAAGAGCCGGGCGGAACTTGAATCCATCGTGCGCGAGACCTTGCGTCCCATCCGCTTCAATAACGGGCGGGGCTATTACTTCGCCTTCGATCTGAACGGTATCGAAAAGCTGTTTCCGCTGCGCCCCCAGTTGGAAGGCACCAACATGCTGGGGCAGACCGGGGCCAGGGGCGAATTCGTCGTCTATGACATGCTGCAACTGGTCCAAAAGAATGGCGGCGGTCTGTACCGGTATTATTGGGCGCAGCCGGGCAAGCCCGGCAACGATCACCTGAAATTCGCCTATGTGCGTCTGATTCCTGACCTCAACTGGGTCGTCGGCACCGGCGAATATGTCGAGGACATGGAAGCCGACATCAAGGCTGAATTGCTGGAACGCATCGGCCATATGCGCTTCGACCAGGACGGCTATATCTTCGTCAGCCAGTGGGACGGGCTGTCGCTGGTGGGTTCGCTCAAGGGCACCAACAGCCTGCAATCCCCCCACCAGGGCGTGCGTGACGGCACCATCCAACTGATCGCCACGGCCAAGGCCGGCAGTGGTCTGGTCACCTATTCCATGACCGACTTCAAGGGCGGTTCGGTGGAAAAGACCAGCTATGTGGCCGGTATTCCCGATTGGCAATGGTTCGTCGGCGCCGGCATGACCCATGACCGCACCGAGGCCGAGATCACCCGCCAGCGGCAAATATTGGTTCAGGGACTGGGGATCAAGGCGGTCATGGCTTTGCTGGCGACGGTGCTGATCGGAGCCGTCGCCTTGCTGATCATGCGGCGGACGTCACGGCGGACCGCCATGGATGCGCAGAGTCTGACCCGAGCCATGGCGGAGGCGGCGGATTCGCCGCATCCCATCGACACCACGGCCTTGCGTTTTGCCGAGCATCACGGCTTCGCCCTGTCGGCCAACCAACTGATCATTCGGCGGCAGCAGGTGGAAAAACAGTTGCTGGACCGCACCGCGCAATTGGAACAGACCAACGCCGATCTTGAACGGTTTGCCTATGTGGCGTCGCACGATCTGCAGGAACCCTTGCGCACCATCGGTCTGTTCCTGCAATTGCTGAAGCGAAGGGTGGGCGATACCCTCGACGCTGAATCGCGGGAATACATCGATTTCGCCGTCGGCGGCGCCGACCGCATGCGCAACAATATCCAGGGATTACTGGCCTATTCGCGCAGCACCCATCACGGCGACGAGCGGGTGCAAACCGACATGGATGCCTTGCTGGCGCGGGTGATCGGCGACTTGTCGGCGACCATCGCCGCCACCGGCGCTCATATCGAGGCGGCGGCCCTGCCGGTTCTGCGCATCAATCCCGACCAGATGTCGGCTTTGTTCCAGAATCTGATCAGCAATGCTCTGCGCTATCGGCATCCGGAACAGACGCCAGAGGTGAAAATCAGCGCGGTTTCCCGTGGCGACGGCGTGTGGGAGTTTGCTGTTGCCGATAACGGCATCGGCGTGCCTGATGATTACCGCACCGCTATTTTCGAGCCTTTCCGTCGCTTCCATCCCCCAGGCATGGAGGGGGGGTCGGGCATCGGCTTGGCCCTGTGCCGGCGCGTTGTCGAAGCCCATGAGGGCAAGATCTGGGTTGATGCGGACGCGTCGGGCAGCACCTTCCGCTTCACTATTAACGGTTAATCCGGTCGTTTCAGGCTGAAATGGAAGCTGGTGCCTTCGCCCGGTGTCGATTCCACCCAGATGCGACCGCCGTGGCGCTCCACCACCTTGCGGCAGATGGCCAAGCCGATGCCGGTGCCGGGATATTGGTTGCGCACGTGCAAGCGCTGGAAGATGCCGAAGATGCGCTCAAAATATTCGGATTCGATGCCGATGCCGTTGTCGGAAACGGTGAAGATGGCGTGGCTGGCGTCGGTGGTGGCGCTGACCCGGATCACCGGCGGTACGCCGTCGCGGTGGTATTTCAATCCATTGCCGATCAGGTTCTGGAACAGGCGGATCAGGTGCGCTTCCGCCGCCAGCACCGCGGGTAGCGGCGAGACGATGGTGACGGTACCGCCGCAATCATTGATCCCCGTTTTCAGGTTTTCCACGGCGATGTGGGCGGCATTTTCCGCCTGGGTGGGAACCAGGACCAAGCCGCGGCCAATGCGGGAATATTCCAGCAGGTCCAGAATCAACTGATCCATGCGGGTGACGCCCTCGCGCGCATAGGTGATGAACTGGCGGGCGTCGTCATCCAGGTGCTGGCCATAGCGCCGCTCCAGCAAGGCGACATAGCTCGAGACCTGACGCAACGGTTCGCGCAGATCGTGGCTGGCGACATAGGCGAATTGCTCCAGGTCTTCGTTCGAGCGTTCGATCTCGGCCACATAGGATTTGATCTTCTGTTCCGCCCACACCTGCTCGCTGATATCGCGGGAATAGACGGCGACGCGACGGACCACGCCGGCATTGTCCTTGAGCGGATAGATGGAATTGGACAGGTGGCGCCCGCTGCGGACATCGGTGGTCACCACCGGCTTGCCCGCCGCCACCACGCCGGCGACGGCGATACGGCGTTCCTCCGCGACCTGGGGCGGGAAGTAATCCCACAGACTGGTGCCGGGAACCTGAAGCGGATCGACGCCGAAGCGGGCGGCGAAAATCTGATTGCAGCCCCGCATGGTGCCGTCGACGTCGAACAGCATGCAGGCGTCCGACGATGCGTCCAGCAATTGCCGCGATGTCTCCTCGGAGGTGCGCAACTGCTCTTCGGCCTGACGCCGCAAGCCGATTTCGCGCAGCAAGCGGCGGTTGGCCAAGGCGAAGCTGCCCAGCAGGATCAAGGCGAGAATCAGAGAGCCGCCGCCCCACAGGGCGACGGCGCGCGGGTCCAGGCCGCCGGGTTCGCGGTTGCCCAACCAGCGTTGGCGGATTTCGCGGTGTTCCTCGGGGGTGATGCTGGCCAGGGCGGCATCCAGCGCCTGGGCCAGTTCCGGCCAGTCGCCGCGCACGCCGAACGACAATTCCGCCGGTGACAGCGCCGCCGGAGCGGCAATCTTCAGATTGGTATAGCCGCGGTTTTCCATGTGCCAGATGGCTACCGGCAGCACGCCCACATAGGCATCGGCATCCCCTTGCGACAGGATGCGCATGGCCTCTTCGCTGTTGGCGACCGGATTCAACAAGATGGCCGGATGGTTCTTGCGCAGTTCGTCGGAATACCAATAGGAGCGCTCGGTCACGACCTTGCGTCCGGTCAGATCATCGAGCGAGCCGATGAAGCCGGATTCCTTGCGCACGACGATGACCACCGGAAAGGTGGTGTAGGGGCGGGTGAAGTGGAGATAGGCACGGCGCTCGTCCGTCGCCCGCATGGTCGGCTGGATGTCGACGCCGTCACCAGTGGGCAGCCGGCCCAGCAATTCCGAGAAGTTGGCGATGTCGGCGGGTTGGATGGTCAGGCCCAATTTGCTGGTGACCAGCCGCAGGTAATCGGCGCTGATGCCTTGGGTTTCTCCCTGATCTTGCAAAATCAGCGGCGGCCAGTCGCCGTTGAGACGGACGCGGACCGTCTGATGTTGGTCCAGGAAGTGGCGGAGATTGGGGGCGAGGCCGGGCACCTCCGCCCAGGTCGGCGAAGCGAGGGGGAGCAGTATGGCGATCAGAAAAAACCAACGTGCAAGCCGCATGGCACATCCCACAATCGTCTTTTGTCACTGTGACGATGAAAAGGGGGATGTGGCAAGCGCCAATGGTCCGCTAGGCCGGCCTCAGATGCCGGCCCCCTGGTCGATCAGTCCGGTCTGGCGTTCGACCTCGGTCAGCAAGGTGTGCAGGCTTTTATCGAGAAAACCGTCGGTTTCCAGGCGGCGCACGGTGTTGATCAGGTAATCACGGTTCAAGCCGGCGCAGCCTTGCGCGTCCATGATGATGGAGGCGGCCTTTTCTAATTCCAGGTCGCCGGCATAATGGCGATGGCGCTGATCGGCGACGAAGCAATAGGCCGGCACCTTGCTGCCGTCATCCAGGCCGACCTTCAGGGTCTTGGCCACATAGGCATAGCCGACCAGTTCGCGTTCATTCAGGTACTCGACGGTGATGGCGGCCTTGGCGGCGGCGACGCGAAAGGCCACGCCCCGGCACGAGCCGCCGCGATCCAGGCCCAGCACCAGGCCGGGATGATCCGGCGTGCCGCGATAATGCAGGGAATACAGGCAGAACGACCGGTGCCAGCCTTTCAGCAGCGCGGGCCGTGCCTCGACGAACTCGAAGCCGGGTCGCCACATCAGCGAGCCATAGCCGAATACCCAAAGATCGCTGCTTGCGTCGGACGTGGTCATTTTTATGCGCTGTCGCTATTGTGCCGGCTTCGCGCCAGTTCAGGAAGCCGCACCATGACCGAGACCGCCGCCGCCCGCCAGTCAGAAATGACGCTCAGCGATCAGGATCGCCGCGGATTGTATCGGACCATCCTGGGGCGGCGTGACGTGCGCGGCCAGTTCCTGCCCGATGCCATCGACGATGGCGTGTTGGCCCGTATCCTGGTCGCCGCCCATCACGCGCCGTCGGTGGGCTTCATGCAGCCGTGGAGCTTCATCATCATCCGCAGCCCGGAGCAGCGTGCCCGCGTCAAGGCGGCGTTCGACCGCGCCAATACCGAGGCGGCCCTGATGTTCGACGGCGAACGGGCGGAGAAGTATCGTGCCCTCAAGCTCGAGGGCATTTTGGATGCCCCGGTCAATTTGTGCATCACCTGTGATCGCGACCGTGCCGGCCCGGTGGTGCTGGGGCGCACCCACATGGCCGAGATGGATTTGTATTCCACCGTCTGCGCCGTGGAAAACCTGTGGCTGGCGGCACGGGCCGAGGGCCTGGGTGTGGGCTGGGTCAGCATCATCGAGCCCGCCGCTTTGCGGACCATTCTGGACCTGCCGGAACGGGTGGTGCCGGTGGCCTATCTGTGCCTGGGCAAGGTCAGCCATTTCCTCGCTCAGCCGGAACTGGAGAACAAGGGCTGGCGCAAGCGGTTGCCGCTGGAGGAGTTGGTGGCTTTCGACCGCTTCAACGGCCCCGGCGCGGCCGGGGACGAGGCATTCATCGAGCGGATGCGTCAGGCCCAGCAGGCGGCGGAAAGCGGCGAACTGGTCTGAAATCAGCGGCGTCGGAACAGACACCAGCAGAATTTCTGCCCATTGCCCGCAGGCGTCCGATGCTCTTCCCGGCTTTCGTCTTCCAGCACGAAATCGGAGCCCAGGATGGCCGACAGGCTGGCACCGTCATGGCCCATCACCGGCAGGCCCGAGCAGGTGCGCGGCCCGTCGGGGGCGAAGGTGGCCATGACCACCCAGCCGCCGGGGGCCAGGGCGGTGCGCAGCACCTGAACATAGGCCTGCTGTTCCTGGCTTTGGGTGAGAAAGTGGAAGACGGCGCGGTCGTGCCACAGCTCGAACAGGCCGGGCACCGGCCGCCATCGGGTGACGTCTTCGCAAATCCAGGTGATGTCGTCGCCGAGGCCGCCCAGATCGTGGTGGGCCTGGGCCAAGGCGGCCTCGGAAATATCCAGCACGGCGACGTTGCCGAAGCCCTGTTGCGCCAGGCAGCCGGCCAAGGGTGACTGACCGCCGCCGACATCGATGATACCCGCACCCTTGCGCAAACCGGCGATTTCGATCAGCCGCAGCGACGGGGCCGGATCGCCCTGGTACCAACTGACCTTGTCAACATCCTTGGTCGTCCATACCTGTTGCCAATGGGCCTGACGGGTTTCGTGATCGCTCATGGCGCGGCTCTCGGTGATGGGCTGATACAGTAATACGCGCCCGCGCGGTGCGGTCATACTGGAAATCCATCGCCCAAGGTCGTATAGAGTTCGCTTCGCTTCTCGCGTTTGCGGGAAATATCGTCGTTTGTCGTGTCGAGGATGGTTTGATGGCTGACGTGTGGACCCCGGATTCCTGGCGCACCAAGACCCTGCATCAGGTTCCCTCCTATCCCGATCAGGCCAAGCTGGCCCAGGCGGAGGAAAGCCTGTCGCTTTCACCGCCTTTGGTGTTCGCCGGCGAGGCCCGGCGGCTGAAGTCGGCCCTGGCCAAGGTGGCCGACGGCAAGGCCTTCCTGTTGCAGGGCGGTGATTGCGCCGAAAGCTTCGCCGAGTTCCGCGCCAACAACATCCGCGACACCTTCCGCGTCATGTTGCAGATGGCGGTGGTGCTGACCTATGGCGCCGCCATGCCGGTGGTCAAGGTCGGGCGCATGGCCGGCCAGTTCGCCAAGCCGCGTTCCGCCGACAATGAAACCATCGACGGCGTGACCCTGCCCAGCTATCGCGGCGACATCATCAACGGCATCGAGTTCACCCCCGAGGCCCGCATCCCCGATCCCGACCGCATGCTGCGCGCCTACAATCAGTCGGCTTCGACGCTGAACCTGCTGCGCGCCTTCGCCCAGGGCGGCTATGCCGACCTGCACAAGGTGCATCAGTGGACCTTGGGCTGCGTCGAAGGCTCGTTGCAGGGCAAGCTGTACCAGGAAATGGCCAATCGCCTGTCGGAAACCCTGGCTTTCATGGAAGCCTGCGGCATGACCAGCGAAACCACCCCGCAGATCCGCGAGACCGAGTTCTTCACCTCGCACGAAGCCCTGCTGCTGCCCTATGAACAGGCGCTGACCCGGGTCGATTCGACCTCGGGCGACTGGTACGATTGCTCGGCCCACATGCTGTGGATCGGCGAGCGCACCCGCCAGCTCGATGCCGGCCACGTGGAATTCCTGCGTGGGGTCAAGAACCCCATCGGCTTCAAGGCCGGCCCCGGCATGTCCGGCGACGACCTGCTGAAGTTGATCGACGCCCTCAACCCGGAAAACGAGCCGGGCCGTCTGACCGTCATCACCCGCATGGGGGCGGAAAAGATCGAGGAAAAACTGCCCGCTCTGGTCCGCCATATCCAGCGTGAAGGCCGTTCGGTGGTGTGGTCGTGCGATCCCATGCACGCCAACACCGTCAAGGCCACCACCGGCTACAAGACCCGCGAATTCGACCGCATCCTGGCCGAAGTCCGCGCCTTCTTCGCCGTGCACAAGGCCGAGGGCACCCATGCCGGCGGCGTCCATTTCGAGATGACCGGCCAGGACGTCACCGAATGCGTCGGCGGCATGCGCGCCGTCACCGAAGCCCGCCTGGGTGATCGCTACCATACCCATTGCGACCCGCGCCTGAACGCCAATCAGGCGTTGGAATTGGCCTTCCTGATCGCCGATCAGCTGAAGACCGAACGCCTGAATGGCCAGGCCATGCAGCGCGTTATCGCTGGCTGATCCATGATCGCTCCCCCCCCGGTACAGCCGGGGGTGGAGCGATTCTTAATCTTGGGTTAACGAAAATATTGCCTCGGTCGCACCGCCGGGCCTATGGTGTTGCCGTCAATGACGATGGCAACAAAAGGATGGTGCCATGTCGGGGATCAGGCAAAATCTGGGCAAGATATTGATCGGGCTGGTGTTTTTCGGCCTGCTGGCGGTTGTCGCCGCCCCCGCTTCCCACGCCGCGGCCAGCCGCGCCACCGTGATGCAGCCGCCGCGCCAGGGCTTGGCCGATCTGATCCGCAAGCCGACAAAAAAGCCGGAACAAACACGAATTGCCAGCCGACAAGACGAGTTGCCCCGCCCGCTGTCGTCGGTCGGGCTGCTGCGCTGACCTAAGCTTTCGTCCATCTCGATACAGCGTGATTCTGATCTATTTGTTGAGAACACGAGTCAACAATTCCTGGGAGGACAGGCATGAGCATTTCCATTGGGAACCTGCGCGCCACCGCATCCTGGAACCGTACCAGCCGTTTCTGGCTGGCCTGGCCGCAGGCCACCGGCCATCGGGACCACGACGATGCCGCCCGTGACGACAGCATTGCCCTGGCGCAATTGCTGGCGGTCCACGCCCCGGTGACCATGGTGGCCACGCCCATGGACGTGGTGCAATGCTCGTTGCAGATGCCCGCCGGGGTGATGACCCTGGCCGCCGATGCCGGCTCGTCCCTGTTGGCGACACAGCCGGTTTGGCTGGCCGATGCTGCCGGAACGGTGCTGGCCGGGGTGGCCAGCGACAGTCTGGCCGGGCGCGATCTGGCCCAGGCCGCCGGGGTGCAGGTGGTCGATCTGCCTGCCGGCTGGCAGGGCGATCTGATCGAGACCGACGGCGAGGGCACCGCCATGGTGCTGGCCCGTCTGGCCGAAGGGCTGGCCGGTGGCCGGGCCGAGGCGGAACGCCTGCTGGCGGAAAAGCTGGGGATCATGCAGGTGATCTGGCTGAACGACCCGGGGGCGGG
>Ga0209066_10000590_pt1 | contig 52368 bp, 48 predicted proteins | sample All_14_2_FD_187198 | JGI IMG/M metagenome (GOLD analysis project Ga0209066, IMG submission 187198) | Freshwater microbial communities in response to fracking from Pennsylvania, USA - Allegheny Zone_MetaG_DW_15 (SPAdes) (version 2) ...
GTGTGCGCGAACCATGCCTCCAGATAGTCGGAATGCTGCCCACCGAGCGACAGGCCCGATCCCGTCATCGTGCGGACCACCATCGGTACGCTGGTCTGGCCGCCGGACATGAAGCGCAGTTTCGCCGCATGGTTGGTCAGCATGTCCATCGCGACGGTCATGAAGTTCATCAGCATGATCTCTGCGACGGGCCGGAAACCGCCGATCGCCGCGCCCACTGCCGATCCGATGATGACCTGTTCCGAAATCGGCGTGGAGAGCACACGGTCGCTGCCGAACTGCGTCGACAGCCCCTTGGTCGCGCCCATCACGCCGCCTTCCTGCGGGTCGCCGACATCCTCGCCGATCACGATGACGCGCGCGTCTTCGGCCATGGCGTCGTGGAGGGCGCGGTTGATCGCCGCGACCATGGTCATGTTGCTTGTCTGGGTCACGCTGGCCTCACGCAAGTTCGCGCGCGAACACGTCGCGCTTCAGTTCGGACATTTCGGGGAAGTCGGCGGCAAGCGCCGCCTTCGCCGCTGCGTCGACTTCGGCAAGGATGTCGCCTTCCATTGCGGCAAGCGCGCCTTCGTCGGCAATGCCCTCATCGATCAGGCGCTGGCGCAGCTTCGGAAACGGATCGGCGGCCTGCGCCGCGGCATATTCCGCCTTGTCCATATAATGGCCTGCATCACCGATCAGGTGGCCGTTGAAGCGATAGGTCAAAGCCTCGATCAACGTCGGTCCCTCGCCTGCGCGGGCACGATCGATCGCGACCTTTGCGGCGCCGAACATCTCGTCCGGGTCATTGCCGTTCACCGTGACGCCGTGCATGCCATAGCCGGCCGCACGCGCCGAATAGCGATCGACCTTTGTCGACTGCGCCATGCTGGTATGTTCGGCATAGCGGTTGTTCTGGCAGAGGAAGATCACTGGCAGATCGAACAGCGCCGCCATGTTCAGCGATTCATGAAAGGCGCCGATATTCGCTGCACCATCGCCAAAGCTGGCGACCGCGACCTGGCCCTTGCCCTTGAGCTTCGCTGCCCAGGCGAGACCAGTGGCGATCGGCATCGAGGAACCGACAATGCCCGTCGTCACCATGCAGCCCTTGTCGGGATAGGTGAGGTGCATGGGGCCGCCCTTGCCGCGGCAGGAGCCGGTGACGCGCCCGGCGATCTCGCCCCACATCAGGTCGAGCGGAAAGCCCTTCGCCACCATGTCGTGCGTGCCGCGATAGATGGTCGACAGATAGTCGTCATCGTTCAGGCTGATCGACAGGGCGGACGGAATGATCTCCTGCCCGCGCGCGCTGTAATAGGGCGTGATGATCCGTCCGGCCATCATCTCCTTGATGACGCGTTCGTCGTTCAGCTTGATGCGCGCCGCCCGGCGATAGATTTCGAGCAGCTGGCGACCGTCAGGCCGCGGATAATTGGACATGCCCCCTCCTTCTGCGACCGCCATTCACCAGCGACGCGCTCATGCTAAGTGTCAGCGACGGCCGAGATATCGGTCGATTTCGGCCAGATAATGCCGGATGCGTATTTCGGAATCGCCCAGCAGGAACGCCTTGAACGCCTTTGACCGAATGCCCTTTTGAACGACGGGAACGCGCAGTGCGTCCTGCGACAGAACGGCGCCGAAATCCTCCAGCGAGGATGGCGTGCGCACATCGGGCCGTTCCGATCCATCCCACCCCGGCACCGACGTGGCCGAAGGACCGATGGACGAGATATCGACCACGCACTCATCGCTGCCAGGCACCGGCAGGTTCATGGAGATAGCGCGATAGACGCTCTTTTCCGGTTCGGTCGGATGCGGGCGGAATATCTGGATCAGCAGCGCCTCTGGATAGAAATTGATCGTGATGTTGGGGAACACGAAATAGTTCCAGTCGTCCGTGACCCGGCGATCGTCGAGCTTGTCGAAGAAGTCGCTATAGCCATGGCGCGCCGCCCATTTGCGCTTCGTATCCGCAAACGCCTTCCAATATTCATAGCCTTTGAGGTGCGCATATTCATCGGGGTTGCCGCCGAAGAACTGCACGAACATCGGCAGTACGGCGTTCACCGTGTCGCGATCCTCGAAACGACCCGACACGAAACCGTTCGGGATGATCATCCGGCTGAGGCCATGGTCGTACAGATCATACTGGCATTCATGCGTCGCCGAGAACGGCAGCACCTCCGGATGCACTTCGTCCGCGTGGTAGAATTCGACAAAGGCATCGAGCGCCGTTTTCCAGTTGGCGTCCCATTCCGTTTCAAAGTCACCGATCACGCGGAACTTGTGCAGCGGCCACGCCTCCATATGCTCGGGCATCACGTCCAGATGCTCGGCCAGCGAAATGCCATCTGCGGCCATGCTGATGAAGACGAGGCTGTTCCACACGCCGCAGCGGATTGCGCTCATGCCGGGCCGGTGCGCGATCGTCTCCGGCCGAAACAGCATCTCATCCTTTATGCGGATATTGTCGCCGTTGCGATCGAACTGCCAGCCGTGGAAGTCACAGGAGAAGCAGCCCTTTTCGCCGATCGATCCAAAGCGATGGTGCACCAGCCGGTTGCCGCGATGCGGGCAGACATTGAAGAAGGCCTTGATGCCTTCGTCCCCTTCGGCCGTGCGAACCACAACGATCGACTCCCGGCCGATCTCGATCATGAAATAATCGCCGATCTGTTCGATATCATGGGCCAGCCCGGCGAACTGCCAGGTCTTGGTCCACATATGCTCCCATTCCAGATCGGCCTCTTCGCGGGAATAATAGCGCCGCGGATCGATCGGATTGCCACCGTGATCGACGAAATCGGCCTTCGCGCCCGGATCACCCGGCTTGAGGTCGGGATAGACGACGAAGCCGGTCCGGTGATCGTAAACCTTGTGGCTCTGCTGGTTCATGGTCCTCTCCTTGGACGATGGTCGACTGAGCGGGCAGCGCGATGTCGTGAGCCTACGAACCTTTTCCGCCGCGCGTCAACGAAATTAGTATAGACTGTAAAATTTCTGAGCGAACTACGTTCACGCGTCGGCAGGGGCGAACAGCCCTTTCATCTCGAATTTCTGGATTTTGCCGAGGCTGCTGCGCGGAAAATCGGGGACCAGCCGCCAATGCTTGGGTACCTTGTAGCGCGCGACCCGGCCGATCAGATATTCCCGCACATCATCCAGATCGATCGTGCTGCCCGCTGCCGCGCGAATCGCCACCGCGACCTCCTCGCCGTAAACGTCGTGCGGCAGGCCGATCACCGCGGCTTCAGCCACGCCAGGATATTCGGCCAACGCATCCTCTATCTCGCGCGGGTAGATGTTCATCCCGCTACGGATGATCAGTTCCTTCAAGCGCCCGGTAACGTGAACGCGACCGTCCGCATCCATCATGCCAAGATCGCCTGTGCGCAGGAAACCATCGCCGTCGAACAGCGATGCCGTTGCTTCGGGATCCCCGAAATAACCGGAGGTCATGTACGGACTGCGATAGCGAATCTCGCCCACCTCGCCGCGTTCGACAACCGCGCCATCGGTCGGACTTACGATGCGCAGATCGATATGCGGCAAGGGACGGCCCACCGTTTCCGCCACGATTTCCGACGAATCGCCAAGCTCCGTCTTCATGATCTCGCCGGCACCCTCGGTCATGCCGAACACCGTCTGCACGCGCGCGCCGGTGCGTTCATGCGCCATGTTCAGGAAGGCAGGCGTCAGCGTGGTACCGCCGAAAAGCATGGCCTGAAGCGAGGACAGGTCGGTCGATGCGTAATTGGGATGTTCAAACATCGGGATCAGCATCGCCGGCACCAGCGGCGCCCAGTTGATCCGTTCCCGCTCGATCAGCGCGAGGATCATGCCGGGCTCGAACGGCGGCATGATGACCAGCGTATTGCAATGCGCGACCGAACCTAGGCAGAGCGTTATCGGACCGCCGCAATGGAACACCGGCAGCGTGCCGAGCCACACCGATCCCTCCGGCAGTCCACCGCGCTGGGCGCCGACATTGCCGACATTGGCGCAGGCCGCCTGATGCAGCAGCGCAGCCTTTGGCTTGCCGGTGGTGCCCGACGTGAAGACGATCAAGGCCGGGTCGGCAGGCTGCGTTGGCGACGGCGCCGGCTCTCCGGGCGCGTCCGCCAGATGCTGGCGCCAGTCCGGCAGGAACAGGACAGTTTCAAGCTGCGGCAGCCGGTCCCGGACGTTGTCGAGCATTGCGACAAGGCTGGCGCCGCGAAACTCCCTGTCGAGGATAATGCCCCGCGCCGCGCTCTTGGCGAGCATATATTCGACTTCCTGCTCCCGCATCGCCGGGTTCAGCGTGACGAGGACAAGGCCCAGATGCGACGCTGCGAACTGGTATAGGAACCAGTGCGCGGAATTGGGCGCCCAGATGGCGACATGATCGCCGTAGCAGAAAAATTGCCCCAGATAGGCCGCCAGCCGCCGCGCGTCGCGCAACAGTTCCGTGTAAGTCCAGGCAATTTCAGGCTGGTCGCCCCAGTGCGGCTGCTTGATGGCCACCCGATCCGGCGCCTTGGCCGCAGCGCGCTCCAACAGACCGATCATCGTGGTTTCCAGCAGGGGGACGCTGCGGTCTCCCATCGACTCCGCTATCGCCATCTATCCTCACCAAATATTTCGTTCGTCCGGCCCGCAAAGACCGGATCGCAGCCCTTGTCTTACCGCATGGAGCGTGCGACGCAAATATTTGTAGTCAGTTCATACGAATCTTTGCGCAGGTGACATGGATCAGCAACATGACGAACCCTGGCCCGCAGCCGGCAGAGCGTGGGGATGGGTCGCCATACTCGTGCTGGCCTATATCTGTTCGTACATCGATCGGCAGATATTGAGCCTGATGGTCGACCTGATTCGGGCCGACCTGAAAATCTCCGACAGCCAGTTCAGCCTGCTCCACGGCCTGTCGTTCGCGCTGCTCTATTGCATGCTTGGCATTCCCTTCGGGCTGCTGGCCGACCGCATGCCGCGCAAGCGGATCATCATCGCCGGCATCCTGTTCTGGAGCCTGATGACTGCGCTGTGCGGGCTGACACGACATTTCTGGCAACTGTTTCTGACGCGCGTCGGCGTGGGGGTTGGCGAAGCAACGCTGTCGCCTTCCGCCTACTCGCTGCTGTCCGATTGCTTCCCCCGCGCCAAGCTGGGGCGCGCCATGAGCGTGTTTATCGCAGGCGGCGGGCTGGGCGCGGGCATCGCGTTCATGGTGGGCAGCTGGCTGATCGGCTTTATCGAGGCCAACGGTCCATATGGCTTCCCCGGCGTGGGCGCACTGCGCACCTGGCAGACAGTGTTCCTGCTGGTGTCGATTCCTGGCATCGTCGTCGCCCTGCTGTTGCTCGCCTTTCGCGAACCGGCTCGGCAGGGGCGCGTCACCGCTGATGCGCCCAGCTGGAGCGCTGTCGGGGCATTCCTGGCCGAGCGTTGGCGCTTTATCGTGCCGTTCCTCCTCGGCGTGGGGCTGGCGACCATGGTCGCGCTCGGCACGTTGGGTTGGGCGCCATCGGTTCTGATCCGCGTATACGGGCTGTCCGCCGCCGAAGTCGGCCTGCCACTCGGCGTTGCCACGATGATCGGGATTTCCGTCGGCATGATCGGCAGCGCCTTTGTGGCGGAGGCGCTGGACCGGCGGGGACATGCACATCCGGCGCTGACATTGTCCTGCATAAGCCTGATCCTGACGGTCCCGGCCGGCATTGCGCTGGCGCTGGCCCCAAACCCGATGGTGGCGCTGGTCGTGCTCACGCTGTTGCTGGCGCTGGCGAACGTGCCGTTCGGCATCGTCGGCGCAGCGCTCCAGTCGCTGACGCCCAACGCCATGCGCGGGCGCGTGTCCGCAATCTATCTGTTATGCATGAACGCGTTGGGCATGGCGCTCGGGCCACTGATCCCCGCGCTGATCACCGACACGCTGTTCGATGGAAATGGCCGCATGGTCGGTGTATCGCTGGCCATCACGATCGCTGGCGCGGCGACAGCCGGTGCCCTTGCCCTCGCCATCAGTCGAAGCAATGCGCCGGCCGTTGCCTGACCGTTCAGCCCAGCATCTCGCGCGACTCAGAACTGCCGAAGATGATGACCGACACGCCGGTCTTGCCGAACGTCACGCGATCATGCTCGCCTTCTGGCGAAGCGAATGCGTCCTCGGCCGCCTTCTTGTCATCGAACCACAGGAAGGCGAGGCCGTCCTGGGTGGGTTCACCATCGAGCTTGCCGGACACCGGATCGAAGGAGTCCGTGGGCGGATGGACAGTGTAGCGGCGCAGGCCCGGCAGCTTCTTCGCGATTTCGGCATGCTCCTCCAGCCACCATTTGCGGAACTGATCGCGCGACCAGCTTGGGGGGCGCTTCAGAACGCCGATGATTGCGTACATGGATTTCCTCTCCGTTGATTATGTTCAGGAAAAATGGGGCAACAAGTCGCTGGCAAGGCTGTCGACCGTATCGTCCAGCAGATCGGGATCATGGCCGTTGATGGCGTAGATGAAGTGGGTCGCGCCGGCCTCTGCGAACGACTTGGCCACATCAATGATGCGCTGCGTATCCCCGCCCTTCACGGTGGAGCGCAGTTCCGTTTCGGTCACTTCAACGCCATCCAGCGTGATGTTGAAACGCATGCAGCATTCGATCGCCGCAGGATCGCGCCCCTCGGCTGCGGTCAGCGCCCGCACCTCGGCAAGTTGCGCCTTCAGTTGCTCTGGTGTGATAGCCGTCGGCTGCCAGCCGTCACCGACACGCGCCGTACGGCGATAGGCCGCTTCGCTCATGCCGCCGATCCAGATCGGGATGCGCCGTCCCTGATAGCTTTTGGGCGAAGTATGCACGCCCTCGAACGACCATTTGCGGCCGGAATGACTGGCTTCCTCCTGAGTCCAGAGTGCGCGCAGGATGTCGATGGATTCATCCGTGATGGCGCCGCGCTGTTCCCACGGCACGCCCAGTACGTCGAACTCTTCCTTCACATTGCCAACCCCGACACCCAGGATCACGCGGCCACGCGAAATCTGATCGAGGGTCGCGACATATTTGCCGATGTCGAACGGATTGTGGAACGGCAGCACGATGATGGACGTGCCCAGCTGAATCCGGGACGTGCGGCCAGCGATGGCCGACAGGATGGCCAGCGGATGGTGATAGGGCCGATCCCCGATGCGTGCGCGGACATAGGCAAGATTGATCAGATGCTCCGACGTCCAGACAGAAGCGAACCCGCGCTCCTCCGCCCGCACGGCGAGATCGATCAGGCGCGGCGCGTCTTCCACGCCCCAGTTATTGGGTATCGAAAGTCCGATTTTCACAGGCGGCATCCTCCACTTTATTGCGATTTTCAGGCGTCGATGATCGGCAGGCCAAGGGCATTGCGCAGATGGTTCACGCGCTGGGGATAGTAGGCCTCAAGCGCCGGGTTCACGACCGCCGCATGCGGATGATCGTCCGGGTGCCCCGACATCCAGTCCACGCGCGTGCGACCGGGCCCAGCTTCGCTGAGCGTGATGGAGCCGTTGACGCCGATATTGGGCGGGCGGCTGCTGTCGACCACCGCATAGCCGAACACATGCGCATCAGGGTCGAGTCGCTCCAGCCGTTCGGACGCCCACCAGTCGGCGAAATGCACGGTGCGCATCGATCCGACGGTGTCGCCATCGGCCTCACAGCGGGCAACCATGGGGTGCCAGCGCTGCAAATTGCCGAAGTCCGATACGATCGCCCACACCGCTTCGATCGGCGCATCCAGCACCGCCGAGGTCGCTACACCCACATGTCTCTCCTTGCTTGTCTTTCCGGGTCGCCATTTTAGTATAAGCTATCAAAATAACGACGCAAGCGGAGAGGCAGCGATAATGATGGATGTTGCGGACGAACTTTCCATTCGAAATCTGATCGCGCGGGTCGCGTGGCTGACCGACCATTGGTCGACTACGGCCGAGTATCTGGCCAACTACACGTCCGATTGCGTGTGGCATCTGGAAGGGACGGAACCCTATGTCGGCCATCAGGGCATGGGCCAGCGGCTGGAAGAGATGCTGGCGGCAGGTGTCTGCGGCCCGGGCCTGCCGACCCGGCATTGCGTTACGTCGCTGGAGGTCATTGCGGGCGCGATGCCGGACGAAGCGACGGCGCGCGCCTTTGTCATCATGACGACGATGAAGAATGGCGAACCCGCGATCGAAGGCTATGGCGAGTATCGCGACCGTGTGGTGCGCCGTGACGGGCGCTGGCTTATCGCGCACCGCCACGGAACCGCATTCTGGAAATAGTTACTGTACCGCCGCGCTTTGCGGCGAGCGACGGGCCTGTCGGCGGATATAGTGCCGGAGCGCATCCAGATCGTCCGATGTCATCTCGTCGAAACGCGGCATGGCACGCTCTATCAACACGCCATCCTTCACGACCGCCGAAAAGCTTTCCGCCGAAAGCGGTACGGCGGACATGCGCAGATCAGGCGCCGATCCACCGGCGATCGCCTCTATGCCGTGGCAGACCATGCAGTTGTGATAGTAGAGCAGGTGGCCGCTTTTCGCCTTGGCCTCATCCACCACAAAGGCGGGATCATCCGTGATCGCCATCGGCTGAGCCGGGGTAGGCGCGGGAAGCTTTTTCTTCGCGTCCAGCGCGAAGGTCAGCACACGTCGCTGCTGATCGCCATAGTTCCAGCCAAGCCGCGCCGCCGCCGGGCCGAACGCCGCGCCAGCGCCGGCGAAGCCGGTTACGATCGTCACATACTGGCGGCCGCCGACACGATAGCTGATGGGCTGGGAGCGCAGCCCATTCTGTGCGTCGAAGGACCAGAGCAGGTCGCCGCTGCGCGCATCCCGCGCCGCGAATACACCGTCCGCCTGCCCCTGAAACACCAGATTGCCCGCCGTCGCCAGCACGCCGCCATTGACGGGGAAGAGGAGCGGCACCGACCATGCGCGACGCTGCGTCACCGGATCCCATGCCTGCAACGCGCCGTATGGCGTGCGATCCGGTTCTTCGAGATTCTCCAGTTCAAACGGTTTGACGCCGGTATAAATGCCCGGAAGCCGCTTCCAGTTCTTCAGGTCGACTTCATCGTCTTTGAAATAGGCCGGCACCAGGTTGGTCGGGATGTAGACGAGGCCGGTCGACTGGCTGAAGGCCATGGGTTCAGGGCCATGCGCGCCCTGCGTTCCAGGATAGACCAGCGCCGGACCGTCGCGGAACCGCGCCTGCGGGTTTTCCACCGGACGCCCGGTCGCGACATCGATGTGCGACGCCCATGTCACCTTTGTGATCGGTTCAGCCGAGATCAGCCGACCAGTGTCCCGATCAATGACGTAGAAGAAACCGTTCTTTGGCGCGTGGAGCAGCACGCGGCGATCGGCGTCACCGATGCGCAGCGTCGCCACCTGAATGTCCATCGCCGAATTATAGTCCCAGGTTTCGCCCGGATTCTCCTGATAGTGCCAGAGATATTTGCCGGTGTCGGCGTCGAGCGCGACGATCGAGGCAAGGAACAGATTGTCGCCGCCGCCGGGGCTGCGGATCTTCTGGTTCCATGGGCCGCCATTGCCGGTGCCGACATAGATGCGATTGAGCTCCGCATCATAGGTGATTGCGTTCCATGGTGTACCGCCACCGCCCAGCTTCCACCATTCACCGGTCCAGGTCTTGGCGGCCATTGCCATGGCTTCGTTCTCAAACCCTTTTGCAGGGTCGCCGGGCACAGTGAAGAAGCGCCAGCGCTGCGCGCCGGTGCCGGCGTCATAGGCCGTCACATAGCCCCGCACATTGGCGAAGTCCGCGCCGCCATTGCCGATGATGACCTTGCCGCCAAAGAAGCGCGGCGCGCCAGTAATGTAGAGGCCATCGCCCGGCTGGGTGGTCTGCACCGACCAGATCGGCTTGCCGGATTTCGGATTGAGCGCGATCAGGCGCCCGTCCTGCGTGCCGATGAACAGGCGGCCATCGCCCCATGTGATGCCGCGAATGCCCCATGCCTGCCGCATGGCGTAGCCGCCGATTTTCGCCACTTCGGCATCAAACGTCCAGAGCAACCGACCGCTCGCCGCATCATAGGCGTTGACGAGGCTGAGGCCGTAGGGAACGTACAGCTTGCCTTCGACAGCGATGGGCGCGCCGACTGTGCTGATCGTCGTCGGCAGGTCTGCGGACCAGGCAAGGCCCAGCCGCTTGACCGTTTCGACGTTGATTTCTTCCAGCCCGCTATAATGATGCTCGTCCGTCGACCCGCCATAGGATGGCCAGTCGACATTGCCGGGCGGGCTCTGCGACGCGGCGACGAGCAGCGCCGCCGCCAGCGGCATCAGCCCCGCCATCCCCCATTTCCAGCGCTGGTTCATCCTAATAGCGGAACGCAAGCGAAGCCCCATAAGTCGCCGGACGACCGGCCAGCCGGATCGTCGTGTTGCCGCTATGGTCGGCATTGGTCCAATAATATTTGTCGGTGATGTTCCGTCCCCAGATCGAGAAGCGCCATTTGTCGTCGGCCGATTTCACGCCCGCGCGCAGGTCAATCAGGACATAATCATCGATGCGCAGCAGATCGATTTCACCGAGGCCGCCATTCGTCTTGCCCTGATAGCTGGCATTCGCGCCCGCAAAAGCCTTCAGGTCATCGCTGACCGGAAATTCATATTGTACATCGCCCGATGCCTGCCATTTCGGCGTCAGCGGGAAAGGATCGCCGCCGAAGTTGCGGACGGCGCCAAACGGATCATAGTTGGTGAAGCCGCCCTTGATCTTGGAATCGATGTAGGTGCCGCCGCCGGTCAGCGTCAGGCCATCCACCGGGCGCAGGGTCAGTTGCAGTTCCGCGCCGGTGATCGACGATTTGGGAATGTTGACCAGAGACGTGAGTGGCCCGAACACCGGCACGATCACGCGGCCCAGCAACTGCTTGTCGCGATAGTCATAATAGAACACAGCACCGTTCAATTGGGCGATGCCCAGTCGCGCCTTGATGCCGGCCTCATAGGCGAGCACCGATTCCTGGCTGACGGGCGCATATTGTTCGGCGGTCGATGCCGCGAGATTGGGGAAGCTGCCCGACTTATATCCCTTGCTGACGTTGACATAGGCAAGGATGCCCGGTGCGGGTTTCCAGTCCACGCCCGCCCGCCAAGACACATTGTCCTGCGTCAGACGCCCGGCGATCGCGCCCGGCACAAATTCCGGCCCCGGCCCGAGCGTGACGCACACGCCGTCCGCCGGCTGCGGCAAGGGCGCAAGGCCGCTCAGGCTGCGCAGATAATTGGAGAAGTTGGAAAACAGGAAGCTGAGATCGCCAGTGCCGCCGTCACCCGTGCAGCCCGCATGCGAAATCTTGGCGCGGGTATAGCGGATACCACCGTGGAGCGTGATCGCGTCACCAAGGTCCACGTCGAGATTGCCGAATGCGGCGAGCGTGGTCAGGCGTTGCCGGGAATCATTGTAGCCATCGAAATAGGCGCCGCCGAATGCTTCGAGCGCATAGGCATTACCGTTGTCGCGAACGTAGAAATAGTCGCGCTGGTTGACCCGATCACGCTCGTAATTGCCGCCGACGATCCAGCGGATGCGCCCGTCATGGTCGCCGGAAAGCCGCAACTCCTGCGACAACACGCGCGCCGACCCACGCGCAACGGTATAGTAATCCTCGTAGGACGTGCCGTCGATGTCGTTCGGACGATCGAGATGATAGTTCGCGTAGGACGAGATGGATGTGAGCCGGATCGCTTCGCTGAGATCATATTCCAGCCGCAACGCAAGCTGGTACATATGATTGTCCTGCGCATAGGGCCGGGCCGCGTCCCAGTCGGCAGCGCGATTGTTGCGCGGCGCGAGGGGGTAATCGAGCAGCCCCTGCGGGATATGCACCGGCGGTTCGACCAGCGGCGTAATCGCAATCACCTGCGCCGCCATCGTGTCAGACTTGTCGATGAAGCCATTCGCGCTGAACGTTGCCCGGAAATCCGCCGACGGTTCCCACTCCAGCAGGAAACGGCCTTTATAGAGTTCCTGCTCGCCCAGGCTATCATCGCGGGTATAGCTTTTCTGCCATTCATCCGCCCGATCAACGCCGACCGCGAGCCGCGCGCGCAGCGTGTCGGACAATGGCCCGCTGATGAAGGTCGACACATTCAAGGCGTTGAACCGGCCGAAGTCGATGTTGAAGCCCATCGATGCTTCATCGGTCGGCTTGGCGGAAATATAGTTCACTGCGCCGCCGGTCGCGTTCTGGCCGTAGAGGGTCCCCTGCGGCCCCTTCAGCACTTCGACGCGATCAAGGTCGAGCGTAGCGCCCTGCGCCATCACCGGGAACGGAAGCGGTACTTCATCGATCGACAGCGCAACCGCAGGCTTGGCGGCCAGGCTGTTATCGTTGAAGCCGATCCCGCGGATCGAGTAGATCGGCGCGCCATAGTTGCCCAGCGCGAAGCTGAAACCCGGCACGATCTTTTGCAGGCCCGCAACGTCGTTCACGCCCAGGCTCTGCAACTGATCGCCGGTCGACGCAGAGATGGAAACCGGAATCTGGTTGATTGATTCCGATCGCCGCTGCGCTGTGACGATGATGTCGCCCGCGGCGTCATCCGTTGCCGTCTGCGCCTGTGCGCCCGCGGCCGACGCCACGAGCGCAATGAACGAAGCGCCCGCGAGCGTCCTTCCCCAGAATTGCGAGACCATTATCCCCTCCCCTCTTTTATGATTGTCGATCGTGCCGTCAGTGCGCCGCAGCGGGACTGGCGATGCGGCCCGGAAGATTGCCGGTAAGCTCGCCATTCTCCAGCACGCGCTCGCCGTTCACGATGGTCGCCACGAACCCCGTCGCGCGCTGATCCAGCCGCGGGCGGCCCAACGGCAAATCATCGACCATCTGCGGCAAGGTGAGGTCCAGCGCGTCGAAATCGATCACGTTGATATCGGCGCGCAAACCCTCCCGCAGTACGCCGCGATCCTCCAGCCCGAACAAGCGTGCATTGGCCTGCGTCAGTTTGTGCACCGCCGTTTCCAACGGAATGCCGTCCGGATCACCGGGCGCACGCCCGCGCACCCAGTCGATCAGCACGCTGGTCGGCTGGCTGCTGTCCACAATGGCCGTAACATGCGCCCCGCCATCGGCCAGACCCAGCACGGTCGCAGGGCTGTTGAGCATGTCGCGCAGCGGTGCGCGATTGCGATCGCCCCAGTTGCTGATGGCGTACATCAGGAAAGCGCGCCCGCCATTTTCCAGCATCGCGTCATAGGCGACAGCCTTGGGATCCTGGCCGGTGCGATCGGCGATGAACTGCACCGCATCCTCCGGCTTGGGATAGTAATTGAGGCTGGTCCCCATCTTGTAGACATCTTCCCAGATGCCTTCGATCATGAAAATCTGCGCCAGTCCGGTTGGCGGCACTTCTTCGGTCAGCAGGCGCTCCCTGACGGCCGGATTCTTCAATGCCGCGATACGCTCCGCGAACGGCATTTTCAGCAGCGGTGCATAGCTCGGCAGATGCGCGAAGGGATTGAACGCGCCCTGGAAACCAAGCAGCGTCGAGATCGGACGGGTGCAGATGGCCGGATAGATCGGCACGCCCTCCGCAAACGCCGCCTCTGCACGATCGAGCGCGTCGCGATAGTCGCGTGGTCTCTCCTTTGACTGCACCAGTGAGAAAACGACGGGACAGCCGGTCGCGCGAGCGACGCGGATCATCATGTCCACTTCGTCGGCCAACTTCTTGGGCTCGTCCACGGTGATGCTGGCCGGCGAGATTTCCAGCACGCCGCGCCCGTTACCGCCTTCGCGCACCGCGCGCGCCAGTGCGGTCAGTTCCGCTTCCTCCGCGTCGGTGCCCGGAATCGGCACGCTGTCGCTGGTGGTGTGCAGAATGGTGCGAGAGCTGGACAAGCCGACTGCTCCGCCGCGCATTGCATCGCGCACGATCTCCGCCATTTGTGCGATGTCGGCGTCCGTCGCCTTTTCCCGCGCCCGGTCGCCCATCACATAGATGCGCAGCGGGGCATGGGTGATCATGGACGCGATGTTGATGGTGTGCGGCTTTGCATCCACCACCTTCAGATATTCGGGATAGCTCTCCCACGCCCAGTCGAGGCCGGCCTCCAGCGATTCCGCAGGGATGTCCTCGACGGTCGCCATCATGTCGATCAGATGCTGTTGGTCGCCGGGGCGCGCCGGCGCGAAACCGACGCCGCAATTGCCCATCACCACCGTCGAAACGCCATGCCACACGGTCGGTGCGAGATGCGAATCCCAGACGACCTGGCCGTCGAAATGCGTGTGAATATCGACGAAGCCCGGCGTCACCAGAAGCCCCTTGGCATCGATCGTCTGGCGGCCTTCGCCAACCTCGGCACCGACGGCCGCAATACGGCCGCCGCGCACGGCGACATCGGCCAGATAGGGCTGCGCACCCGTGCCATCGACGACAGTGCCACCCCGGATCACAAGATCGTGCATCCTTACCTCCTTAAAACTTGAAGAACAGACGGCCGCCGTACGTCGCGCGCGGTCCATCGATCTGATAGCTGGCCGCCCCGCCGACATTTTCGGCCGCGACGATGTAGTGGGCGCCGAACAGGTTGCGGGCGTACGCCTCCACCCCCAGCTTGCCGTCCATGAAGTCGTAGCGCGCGGACAGGTCGACCGTCTCGTACCCGTCCTCATTACCGACCTGGGTGTCGGTCGGGTTGACCGTATAACTGCTTTTCATGTTGAGCTGCGCGGCAAGCATCAGCTTGCTGCCGTCGCCCATCGGCACCGTATAGTCCGCGCCGAAGCTGATCGAATGCTTCGGAGTAAAAGGCAGGCGGAGGAAGCTGTTATCGATCGCTACGCCGGTGCCCAGGATATCGGCAAAGAAGCTGCGATACTTCGCATCGAGATAGCCGTAGCTGGCGCGCACGTTGAACTGGTCGCTGGGCCGCATCACCACTTCGAGTTCAGCGCCCTTGATGCGCGCATTGGCGGCGTTGCGAATGACAGTCGTGAACCCGGCCGTGGACGGCAACACGACTTCACGCTGCAGATCCTTGTAGTCGTTCTGGAACAGCGCAAGGTTCACGACCAGATGACGATCCAGCCACTCCGTCTTTGCGCCGATTTCGTAGGAATCGACCGTTTCGGGGTCGAAGGGCGTAACCGTTTCCGGCGAAGCTGCGCCGCCGTTGATGCCACCCGCGCGATAGCCCTGCGCAAAGCGCACATAGACAAGATGGTCGCGCGTCACGCGATATTCGGTGCTCGCCTCGACCGAGAAATTGTCGAAGCGCGCCCGCACGTCGACTTCGCTCGCCGGGGGATAGCCGGGCTGGATGCCCAGGTAGCGCTTCTTGTCCCAGCTCTGCCTTGCACCCGCGGAAATGCTCCACGCATCGGTGATATGATAGGTCGCCTGGCCGAACAGGGCATAGCTGCGCAACGTCTGATGCCCGAACTGATCGGCAACGGTGCCGAACACGGCGACCGGCTGTTCCAGATCGAATTTGGAATCATAGATTAGGCCACCGAACACCCAGTCGAGTTGCCCGCCGGTGGCTGCGCCCGACTTGTTGGACGCAAGCCGCAATTCCTGGCTCCAGGTATCCATATCCAGCGTGCGGCCGATGACATGGATGAAGGGGAATGACGTGCCGTCCACGTCAGCGTTCTGGCGCTCCTTCAGCTTGCGATAGCCGCTGACCGAGGTCAGCGTCACGCCGCCCAGATTCCAGTTGGCCGTTGCGGCCACGCCCCCCGTGTTGGAATGATAGGGCGCGTTCCAGTCGGTATCGACGGTCCAGGGCTTGAGCGGCGCACAAACGCCCAGCAGTGAACAGGCGACCGGCACCGGCTGGCGCGGATACGCCGTCGGCAGGTTCGCGCCGCGCGTGCCGATCTGGTCGCTGCGGTTGGCGTTGTAGTCGCCCGAAATGAACAGGTCGAAATCGGCGCTGGGCGTGAACAGCAACGACAGACGCCCGGCATAGATTTCGCGACCGCCCAAATGCTGGCCGGTCAGAATGTTGCGGATCGGGCCGTCGCCTTTCGTGATCATCATCGACGCGCGCGCGGCCAGAACGTCCGGCACGATCGGCGCTTCGCCCGCCAGCTTCACATCATAGGTGTTGAACCGGCCATAACCGAGTTCCCCTTCAAAGCCGAAATCGCCGGACGGACGGCGGGACGTCACGTTCACCGCACCACCGGGCGAGTTACGGCCCTGCAATGTGCCCTGCGGGCCGCGCAGCACCTCAACCTGCTGGACATCGAACAGATCGAGCATCGCGCCGGTCGAAATCGGCAGGTAGAAACCGTCGACGCTGATCGCCACGGGCGTGTCGATGAAGGGTTCCTGCGCCTTGTTACCAACGCCACGGATGTAGAAAACGGCGCCCGATGGCTGGAGCTGCGCGCTGACGATTTCGACGTTCGGCGCGATCTTGAGATCGGCGATCGTCTTGACGTTCAGTCGCGCCAGCGCCGCCGCGTCCACGGCGGTTACCGCCAGCGGGACCCTCTGGATCGATTCGGCGCGCTTGCGCGCAGTCACAACAATTTCGTCCGTCGAAACGGCGTCATCCGCCGCAACCTGTGCCTGCGCCGCAGCAGGATGAACCACGGCAAACAATGGCGCGAGGCCGCCCAACAACACAGGCATGAACCTTTTCCGCATGTCCCCTCCATATGTCCGGCTTCGGCCGGCTTTGATTTGTGGTCAATTCATACTAATCAATGAGTCTTGTCAATCGAGGGATGCAGCCGTGGGCTTGCCACAATGGCACGCCCACGCCGCAGATCAGCTCGACTTAAGCCGAAGGATGGGATGCCGAATGGCCTTAAAAGCTTTGATGATTTCGAAGATTGGTACAGCAATCGCGCTCGAAAAGCTGACCGCCTATCGTGCCGCGACAAGGCATGATGTGCCTCAGTCCGCCGAGGCAATGACGCCAGCGTGGCTGACGGAAGTACTGTGCCGGGATGTTCCCGGCGCAGCCGTGACAGACGTGGAACTGACCGGCGGCAGTGACGGCACAACATCGCGCCGCGCCCTGCGCGTCACCTACAATGCGACGGGAAAGGCCGCAGGACTTCCTACCCGCATCTTCGCCAAGACCACCCCCTTCTTCCGGTCCCGCCTTCAGCAGGCATCGATCGCCAAGCCGCAGTGCGAAGTCGGTTTCTACAACGAGATACGCCCTGAACTGGACATGGAGGCGACCACAGCGCTGCATGCCGCCTATGATGCGCGAACCGGGCGGACGGTGATGCTGTTCGAGGACATTGCCGCCACTCGGAATGTCCGCTTCCTCAACATCTTCGACGATGTGACACGCGACATGGCCGAGGACATGGTGCGGCTGATGGCAAGCTATCATGGGCCGATGTGGCGGGATCCGCGCCTGTCCAGCGGCCGCTATCCGTGGCTGCGCTCCGTGCTGACATTCCAGCATCGCCTGAACAGCGAACTGCCATTCGAGGCGTGCAACTACACGGGCATGGACCGCGCCAGCGCCTGGCTGTCGGAAACATTGATGCGGCAGAAAGAGGCCGTCTGGCAGGCGCATATGCGATCGCTGGAAATCTGCTGCGATCCGACGATGCCGCAGACGCTGATCCATTGGGACGTACATATCGGCAACTGGTACCTGACGCCCGAGCGGCGGATGGGCCTGACCGACTGGAACATGAACAGCGGCAACTGGGCGACTGACTACGCCTACGCAATCGCTACGGCGCTCAAGACTGAGGACCGCCGTGCGTGGGAACACGACTTGCTGAAGCTGTATCTGGAGGAGCTGGGCCGTTGGGGCGTTCCCGACGTGCCGGCCTTTGACGATGCGTGGCGGGCTTATCGGCAGCAGATGTTCCACGGCTTTATGTACTGGACCTTCACGCTGGGTATCGGCGCCCTGCAACCGCGCATGCAGCTCCCGCCCGTCGCCCTGCGCAACATCGAGCGGACAGGACAGGCCCTGGTCGACCTTGAATCCCTCCAGGCAGTGAACAGCTAGCCACTCATAGATTTTAGTCTCTATTACCTATTGCGAGATCGATGCCGCAAAGCTAGTTTGCAGGCAAAGAGGCAGGCCTTCCGCGCGGGAGGACCGGATCAGGGAGAGTTTCATGAACACGAACCGCTTGGCGCGCTGGCTCGCCATGGCCGCATGCACCCTTCCGAGTGCACCCTTGCTGGCGCAGTCGCAGGAAGGCACCGCACCGCAGGAAGCATCGTCAGAGGATATCGTCGTAACCGCCCAGCGACGGGCGCAGCGCCTGCAAGACGTGCCGATCGCCATCACGGCGCTGTCAGGCGCAGCCATCCAGAAAATGGGCGCGACCAACGTCACCGATATCGTCGCCAACACCGCGGGCGTGCAGTCCCAGGCACCAGCCGGCAACTCCGGCTTTCCCGTGTTCAACATTCGTGGCGTCACCCTGCTGGATTTCAGCTATACCAGCGAGGCATCGGTCGCGATCTATTCGGACGATGTCTATCTGGGCAACGCCGCGTTCGCGACACAGCAGCTGTTCGACATCGAACGCATCGAAATCCTGAAGGGGCCGCAGGGCACCCTCTACGGTCGCAACGCCACCGGCGGCCTTGTCCACTATATCTCGCGCCGGCCCACCGACACTGTCCAGGGTCAGGCAATGGCGCAATACAGCAGCTATAACGATGTGGTGCTTGAAGGGGCGATTTCTGGTCCCGTGAGCGAGGCCGTGCGCGTGCGCTTCGCCGGCCGCTTCAACCGAAATGACGGTTGGCAGAAGAACGTGTTCACCAACACGCGGCTTGCGTCGGTCGATCACGCCATCGGCATCCGCGGGACGATTGAGGCCGACCTCACCCCGGACGTACTGCTGACCGTCAGCGGCAACTACAGCGACACCAAGGGCAGCGAAGATGGCCGCGCGCACTTCGGCACGCGCCAGTTCGACAATGACCTGACCGACGGGGTCAATGCGCCGACCTGCGCCGTGGCCGATATATTGGCTTCGCTCTGCTATAACGGCCGCAACTTCCGCGATCCCGATCCAAACCGGAAGCGCCCGTCGTCCGACCTGCCGAGCATCCCCTATGCAATGCGTTCGGCGGGCGCTCTCGCCAAGCTGGAATGGGAGATGGGCGATGTGAAGCTCACGTCGATTTCCTCCTATCTGTGGGGCCGCAAGATCGACGGAATCGACGTTGACGCGGCGCCGATTTCCCAGAGCAATCTGGAAGTACAATATTATGCGCGGCATCAACAGTTCAGCCAGGAACTGCGCCTGGGCGGCGAAACTGGCGCGCTCACCTGGGTCGCGGGCGGCTATTATTATCGCGACAAGCGCTTCTTCAACGCGCTGTTCCCGGCCTCTACGCTAGGCAATTATACCGATCAGAAAATCGAGAGCATCTCCGGCTATGCGCAGGGCACATTCGCCCTGACGGATGCACTGAATGTTACGGGCGGGCTGCGTTATACGCAGGATGAAAAGACGCTGGTGGCGTTGGGCGCAGTCTCCGGCATCACACGGGGCACACGCGACGGCACCAACCTGCCGTCCTTCGGGCTGCCTGCCACCGGCAAGATAAGACCGAACAAACTGACATGGCGCGCGGGCGTGGACTGGCACCCCACGCCGGAAATCATGCTGTTCGCCAACGCATCGACCGGGTTCAAGAGCGGCGGCTACAATACCTCGCTGGTCTTTACGAAGGGCGAAATCGGTCCGGTCGCGCCGGAAACGATCACCACCTACGAGGTCGGTGCAAAGACGGAGCTGCTGGATAGGCTTCTGACGTTCAATGTCACCGGCTACTTCAATGACTACAAGAATATTCAGGCAGCCGCGAGCGTGCCCTGCGCACCCAACTGCCCCAGCCCTTCGGTGACGACGGTCAACCAGTATATCAACATCGGCAATTCGAAAATCTATGGCGCGGAGGTCGAACTGGGCATTCGTCCCCGCGATGACCTGTCCGCGAACATCGCGTTTGCGTACAACCACAACAAGCTGGATGCACCACTGACGATCCTGGTCGCCGGCCGACCTGTGGATGGCAACAGGCTGGTCAACACGCCGCGCATATCGATCAGCGGCGACTTCAGCTGGGAGCCTGCGCTGGGGACCGGCAATCTGATCTTCGGCGGCGACTTCAAATATCAATCGAAAATCTTCTTCCGTCCCGACAACTCGCCGCTTGCCGTGCAGAAGGGCTATGCTCTGGTCGGCGCGCGCGTCGGCTATGCGACGGCCAGCGGCGTCCGGTTCGAGGCATTTGCCCGCAACCTCTTTAACCAGGAATATTTTACCAGCCGCACCGCGCTGGCCGAAGCGGCGCCCGCGACCTGGGGCCTGCCACGCTGGCTGGGTGTGCGCGTGAGTTCAAATTTCTGATCGGGCGGCCAGGGAGTTTTGCAGATGGATGATTTTTCGCCCGACCGCCTGCGCTCGCGCGCGCAGATCCAAGACCTGATGTACCGATGGTGCCGTGCGGTCGACCGCAAGGACTGGGCCGTGGTGCGGGAAGTGTTCCACCCGGAAGGCACGGACGACCACGGCATCTATCGCGGCGGCGTCGACGGGCTGATCGACTGGCTGAGCGGGCGTCATGAAACGATAGAGCGATCCATGCACCAGATCGGCAATATGCTGATCGAGTTTTCGGACGACGACAACGCATTGGTCGAAACCTATTCGCTCGCGATACAGCGCTATTCCGCCGAAGGATCGCAGACACGCAGTGCGATCGCCGGCGGTGCGGCGGTCGGTGCGCAGCCGTTCGACATGTTGATGTTCGGCCGGTACGTCGATCATTTCCAGCGGCGCGACGGCGTGTGGAAAATCCTGTCGCGTACGGTCGTGTTCGACAACTCCACGATGTTCCCCATTCCGGAGAACAGCCCGAAGCTAGGCGATGACTGGGCGATATCGCGCCGGGACGGCACCGATCCGCTGTGGGCGTTGCGCGCGAAGCTGGGGCTTGGCCCCGATTTTCGCGGCTGAGCCGCCCGACGTGGGCAGTTTGATGACAAGCGATGATGACAACGCTATCGCAGGAGGATTGCGACCCTATGCTTTCTTTCCAGGCGATCATCCATGGCGGCACCCAAAAAGCAGATAAACCCGGACGCGCCGGTCGTCAGGCGCAGCAAGCGGCGCTCGACGCGCGACCGCATTCTGGAAGAGGCGCGCGTGCTGTTCAACCAGCACGGGGTGCAGGGCACGGCAGTGTTCAAGATTGCCGGCGAACTGCAGATGAGCCCCGGCAACCTGACCTATCATTTCCGCAGCAAGTCCGACATCGTCCTCGACCTGTCCCGCAAGCTGCGCCAGGAAATCGAGCATGCGATCTACGGCCTGACGCCGCCGCTCGATCCGCACGAAGTGATCGTGCATCTGGAAGCCGTGCTGCGGACGCTCTGGAACTATCGCTTCCTGTTCAACTCGGCCATCCACGTATCCCAGATGGACGACAATCTGGGCGACCAGGTGAAGGCGCTGCAGATCACGCTGTGCCAGATCCTGCGCAAATATTTCGGCGCGACCATCAAGCGCGGCGAAATGCGCCGCCCCGCCCGGCTGGACGGGGTGACATTGCTGGCCGAAAATATCCTGGCGATTTGGCTGCAATGGCTGCGAACGGAGAATATCGCGCAACCCGACCGGCAGGAACTGGACAATGCCGCCCTGCGCAGTTGCCTGCGGCATCATTACAGCCTGATCGACCCCTATGTCAGCCGGGCGTTCGCACGGGAAAGCTGGGCAGAGATCGAGCGGCGCTACGGGCGCGCGAACGAAACCGAGGCCGACAGCGAGGCCGATTCCCCGGCCTGAAGCTTCAGGCGGCCGCCAGTCGACATTTTCATCGAGAAGGCCCTTCCATTCGGATTGCGGCCAAGGAGGCGTTATGGCTGTCGTCGATCCTTTGAGCGAAACCAAGGCCGTGGCGCTGCGCTTTCTGCACGCCTGTTTCCGCAAGGACCCTGACGGCGCCGTGGCGATGCTGTCCCCCACGGCGACCTGGTGGGTCAACGGCGACCCCGCGCTGCTGCGGGTTTCCGGATCCAAGACCCAGGATCAGGCGGTTCGCCTGATCTATGGCATGAAGAAAGTGTTGCCGACCGGCATGGATCACGAGGTGATCGGCGTCACCGCGGAGGGCGAACGTGTCGCGGTGGAAGTCATCGCCACAGCGCAGTGGGTGGACGGCAGCACATATCGCAATCGCTATCATTTCCTGCTGCGGGTGCGGGATAGCATGATCGAGGAAGTGCGCGAGTATATGGACACGCTGGCCGTTGCCAACATGCCGGGTACGCTGGTGCCGCAGGAATAAGGCGGCCCGGCATCGCGGACCGCCCCATCGGCGCGGATCAGAACAGCCCGCGTGTCCAGCCACCATCGACGGCGACCACCTGGCCGGTTATGTAACTCGCGCGATCCGAGCACAGGAAAGCGCACAGCGCCGCGACTTCTTCGGGCTTGCCCTTGCGCCCGCTGGTGATGCGCGGCGGCTGCTCCAGCAACGGCAGGTCGACCCCCTCGGCCTTTTCCTTCACCGTTTCGAACACGCCCGTTTCGATCAGGCCAACGGCCATCGAGTTGAACGTGATGCCATGTTCCGAAAATTCATTCGAGATAGTGCGCCCCAGACCCAGTTGGGCCGTCCGGGCCGTGTTCGACAGCACGAGATTATGCCAGCGGTGCGGCTCCTTCATGCACACCGACCCGACATTGACGATGCGCCCCCATTTCTGTTCGACCATATGCGGGGTCACGGCCCGCGTCAGGAACACAAGGCTCATGACGAGTTGTTCGTAGACATCCCGGAACTGGTCGTCGGTGGTGGTAGCGAAGCGGTGCGTCACGGTCGGCATCACATTTGAGATGGCGATGTCCGGAGCGCCATAGATCTCGGTCGCCTTCGCAACGGCGCGATTGACGTCATCCGCCTTCGTCATGTCCGCACAGGCGAAGTCGGCTTCGCCGCCTGCGGCACGGATACTATCCACCGCTTGTTGCAGCGGGCCTTCGCGCCGCGCCGTCAGGACAACACGCGCGCCTTCCCGCGCCAGTTCCGTTGCGATCGCCAGCCCCAGACCCGCACTTGCGCCGGCAACGATCGCCACCTTGTCCTTGATACCGAAGTCCATGTCTCTCTCCTTTTCTGCTATGGTGTCTTGAATGCACTGTGTTAGGCGGCCGTCAGCCCTCCGTCGATTGCGTAGGCCTGTCCGATGATGGTCGCCGCATCATCCGAGCACAGAAACAGGACGATGCCCGCAATCTCGTCCGGAACCGCCGGACGGCCCAGCGCGGCAGGTGCAAAGCGCGCCAGCTTGTCCGCGGGAACATTGCCCAGATAGGCTTTCAACATGGGCGTGCGTACGCCGCCCGGACAAATCGCATTGATGCGAATGTTGCGGCTGGCATATTCGAGCGCGGTGGCGCGTGTGAGGCCGACGACCGCATGCTTGGACGCAACATAGGAAGACTGGTTGATCGCACCGACGACGCCGCCAATAGACGCGCAGTTGACGATGGTCCCGCCCCCCGTCGCCAGGAAATGGGCGACCTGCGACTTCATGCAATGAAACGTGCCATAGACATTGGTGCGCATGACGGCGTCGAACTCCGCAAAGTCGACATCGTCGAATTCGCGCGCACTGCCCGAATAGCCCGCATTGTTGAAAGCATGGTCGAGCCGCCCATGTCGATCGAGCAACGCCGCAAAGGCGCGCTGTACCGCCCCACTGTCAGCGACATCAGCCTGATGAAAGCTGGCAGTGCCGCCCTGCGCGGCGATCAGATCCACGACCTCCGCCCCCTTCACGGCATCCCGCCCCAGAATCGCGACCGTCGCGCCTTCCGCCGCGAACCGCATCGCCGCGGCGCGCCCGATGCCCGACGTGCCACCGGTGATCATCGCCACCTTGCCCGTGAACCGTCCATGCATTTGGATATTGCTCCCTAGAATCGGCGAATCATGCGAGACGAACCGGGAGCAGAAAAATCCCCTCCAAACGGTCGATCATATCGCGCGCTGATCCGCCCGATCGGGCGCACAACGGGATGGTTCGCCGGTTGCGCGCCGCGAGTCAAGTCGCTGCTTGCGCGTTACAAGGCCCTCTCACAGCGCGCTTGCATTTTCGTATGAACTGACTAATTCTGCAATCGCAGACGCTCGCCGCCCCCGGCGCATGCCGACTTGAACAGGAAAGAATAGATGAACGCGAGGACGGAGGTTTCGGAGGCCCAGGCTAGCGAGCCGCGAGGCGAGGTTGTTTCACTGCGCCCGACCGAAGCGCCACAGCCCGCAAAGTCCCATATGGGACACATCGAAAATCTCGAGCTGAAGATCAAGCGAACCGAGACCAACAGCGGGCTTGAGACGCAGGCTTTTTACGGTCCCGGCGACGTCAAGATCGATTATGAGCGCGACCTGGGCGATCCGGGCACCTACCCCTATACGCGTGGCGGCTATCCGCAGATGTACCGCAGCCGCATGTGGACGCTGCGCAACATCGTCGGCTACGGCGCGCCGGAGGACACGCGCGACGGCTGGGAAAAGACGCTCGCCGCAGGCGGCACCGGCCTCGACACGGTTGTCGACAGCCTGACGCAGCACGCCACCGACCCCGATCATCCGGCCTTTTATAAGGAAGTGGGGCTGGAGGGCGTTTCGCTGCCCACCGTGCGCGACGTGCAGATTCTGACCAAGGGCATCGACCCCACGAAGGTCGACATCGCCTGGCACTGGGCGATCCTCTCCTATCCGATGGCGGCCGCCGCCGCGATCCGCGACGGCTATGATCTGGCCAAGCTTCAGGGCTCGAACATGCCCGACTATCTGAAGCTGAACATCAGCGGCTACAGCGACCTTATGCCCCCGGAGATGGGGCACAAGGTGCTCATTGACCTGCTCGAAACCACCTGCCTCACCAGCCCTAAATGGGCGTCGGGCTTTCCGCAGGGCTATGATTATCGCGAGGCCGGCGCGACCGCGCACACCGAACTGGGCGTGTTCTTCGCGATCGTCATCAAGACGCTGGAAGACCTGACCGCGCGGGGCAAGGTGACGGTCGATGACATCGCCCCCCGGCTTGCATGGGTGTCGAGTTCCGACATCGATTTCTTTGAGGAAATCGCCAAGTTCCGCGCGATGCGGCGCATGTGGGCGCGCATCATGAAGGAGCGGTTCGGCGCGAAGGACCCGCGCAGCATGCGCCTGCGCGTGGCGTGCCACACATCCGGCCGATCGCTGGTGTACAAACAGCCGCTCAACAATCTGGCGCGTGTCGCGATCGAAAGCGTCGCGGCGCTGCTGGGCGGCGTGCAGAGCCTGGAGGCCTGCACCTATGACGAACCCGTGTCGGTGCCGACACAGGAAGCGCGCGAACTGGCAACACGCACGCAGCAGATCATCGCCGAGGAAGTGGGCGCCGCGCGCGTCGCCGATCCGCTGGGCGGCAGCTGGTACATAGAGGCGCTGACCGACAAGGTCGAAGCCGAAGCCTACAAGATCATGGACCAAATCGAGGAACAGGGCGGCATCCTGAAGGCGATCACGTCCGGTTGGGTCGAAGGGCTGGTCGACAAGTATAATTTCGAGCTGCACAAACAGCTGGAGAACAAGGAACGGATCATCATCGGGCTCAATGATTTCGTGCCCGACGACGATCCACCGACACGCCGCTTCAGCTTCGACCGCACCAATGTCGAAAAGCACGTCCGTCGTTTCGCCGAGCTCAAGCAGCAGCGCGACAATGCTGTTCTGAATGAACGCATCCGCACCCTTTATACGACGGCAAAGAGCGGGCAGAATGCGACGTGGGCGATGATAGACGCGCTGCTGGCCGATGGTTCGATCGGAGAGGTCTGGGGCACGGTGCGCATGGCGCATGGCCACAGCTATGACCTGTTCCGCGCGATCGAAACGCCGTTCGACCTGAAGGGTCTGTAATTCATGGCGGCCACGCCGCCTCCACATATTTGTTCGGGATAGAGTCTATGCAGAATTCGACGACGCGGTGCATCCTCGGCATGGTCGGCACCGACGTGCATTCCAAGGGCCTGAAGATCATCGCGCAGGTGCTGCGTGATGAAGGGTTTGAAGTGATTTATGCCGGTGACCATCACACCGTCGACAGCATCGTCAGCGCCGCCATTCAGGAGGACGCCGACCTGATCGGCCTCAGCTTCTCCTCGACCGCCTATGTCGATTACACGCTGGAAATCGTGAAGGCGCTGCACGAACGCAATGCGGACGACATTGCCGTCATGATCGGCGGCCAGATTCACCCGGACGATCACAAGATACTGTATGATGGCGGCGTCGGCGGCGTCTTCGGCCCGGGCTTCAAGATGCCCGACCTGTTCGCGTTCGTCCGCGAATGCGGCGCACGCCGTCGCGCCGTCAACGCCTGATATCGTGACGACGGGGGAGAGTCCGGCCATAGACAGGCCGGTGATGGATGTCCGTGAGACGGCACGACTGATTTCCCGCGTAGAATCCGGGGACGAGGCCGTACGCGATCGCGTGAAGGCGCTGTATCGTCAGGGTGGCCGGGCGCGGATCGTCGGCATAAGTGGCCCGCCGGGCGCCGGCAAAAGCACGCTCGTCGATCAGCTGATCGAACGGTATCGCGCACGCGGCTTGCGTGTGGCGATCGTCGCGATTGATCCTTCGAGCCCCTTTTCCGGCGGTGCGGTCCTGGGTGACCGCGTGCGCATGGCGCGCCATGCCACAGATCGCGGCGTGTTCATCCGCAGCCTGGCCGCGCGCGGCGCACTGGGCGGACTGACGGCGGCAACGGGCGATGTACTGGCCATCCTCGACGCGGCGGGCTGGGATATCATCCTGCTGGAGACGGTCGGAGTCGGGCAGAACGAAGTGGAGGTGATGCGCATCGTACCTGCGGTACTGCTCGTCCAGAATCCCGGCGATGGCGACGCCGTCCAGTCAGTGAAGGCAGGCACGCTGGAGATCGCGCATATCTTCGCCGTCAACAAGGCCGACATGGCGGGTGCGGACAAGGTCGCCCGCAACCTGCAGGAAATGATCGCGCACAAGGCTCGGCAGACTTCCGAAGGCTGGGAAGAACCGGTGTTGCTGACAGAGGCCAGCAACGGCCGCGGCATGGATGAACTTGTCGCGGCGATCGATGCGCGCTTCGCTTTTCTGGATGCCAACCCCGATCTTGCGCGACGCGAGGAAAAGACGCGACTTCAGGCCCGCATCAAGGAACTGGTCACACAGCACATCCACCGTCGCATCGCCACGAGCGTGAAAAACGGCGGCATGGCTGACCTGCTCGATGCCGTGGCGGATCGCGTCCAGGACCCGCACAGCGTCGCTGAAACACTGTTCCGCGACATTACAGCATAGCAACTGAAATGACCCCGGCTCGCTGAGCGGGGAGTGCGTCGGCAACGGCCCAAACGACGCGGCGTCTATTGACGCTGCTCCCATGCTGGCGGATTGGTCTCATCATAAAGAGGAAAAGAGTAGCGCAGCGCTTGCCGCTATCGTATTTGTACGTATGCGTACCGTGAGTTGTGTTACAAAAGGAGAGCGATGATGCCAAAGCCCCCGGTTGACGATTATCCGTGGCAGGGCGAATTTCCCGACACGCCCAACTGGAGCGAAAACTTCCTGCTGGCGGGCGACGACCCGAAGGCAGGCGTCGGTTTCTGGCTGCATCTTGGACGCTGGCGCAAGGACCTGCGCATGTTCCGCGAAACCACGATCGTCCGCCTGCCTGATGGCACGACGGTCGGCAATCGCGCCATCGGCAACGGCCGCGCGGCAAAGGATGGTCCGGGCGGTCCTCATTATGCGATTCGCGTCATCGAGCCTGGGCGCAAGCTGACCTACAGCTATTCCGGCGGCGTCCGCCGCGTGCCCGCGCAGTCCATGCGTGACGGCCTTGTGCTGGAAGGATCCCGCACGCCGATGACGTACGAGCTGACATTCGAGTCGGACGCCGACATCTGGGACATGCACAAGGTCGGCGGCCTGCAGGACTTCCTGCCGGCAGGGCATATCGAGCAGATCGGGCGCGTGACCGGCTGGCTGCAGGTCGGCAAGGACCGGTTCGACATCGACACCATCGCCAACCGCGACCACAGCCTTGGCCCGCGCGACAACAAGGACCTGATGAACCATCAATGGCATCAGGGCTACTTTGAAAACGGCATCAGCTTCCTGCTGTTCGACGCGATGACGCGCAGCAACGGCAAGGTCGTGTTCTCCGAAGCGGTCGTGTACGAAGGCGACAAGCTGTACGAGGGCAAGCTGGAAATGGGCTGGCGCTGTGACGATGCGACGCGCGACGAAGACCCGATCTCGTTCAGCATCGTCTATGAAAAGGGCCGCCTGGATATCGAGACAGTGGCCTATACCAGCAACTCCTACTCGTCGCTGACATCGCCCAACGACCAGTATGTCGGTGTTTACAAGTCCGACACGGACGAGCCGACACTGGTGCTGCTGGAACAGTCGGTGAAGCTGAAGCTGAACGGCACTGTGGACGGCTATGGCTGTTACGAGCGCACCGTGAACGGCCGGATCACCCCGGAAGAATGAGGGTCGACGCGGAAGAGAACGTGCATTCGGCCGATCCCTTCCGCGACGCCAGCATGCGGAAAGTAGCCCGGAATTGGCGGAGCGCCATGGCCTGATCCACCCAATATTGCTCCGTCCAATATTAGTGTGCTACTGTACCATACGTCATAGTACAACAATGAGAGGATTCCGTTATGGGCGCGACGATCGAAGACATTCGGGCTGCTTTCGAGGCTGAAACCGATCACGACCGGCCAGTGACCCAGGCCCATGAAGTACCGACATCGTACAACGCCATCACACGCGAATGGCTTGATGCCGTACTGTGCAATGATGCACCTGGCGCGGCCGTAACGGACTTCAGCCTGGACGAGCGCGATGACGGCTCCTCCAACCGCCGGCGTATCTTCCTGACCTATAATGATGCGGGCCAGGCTGCCGGACTTCCCGCAACCGTGTTCTGCAAGGCGGCCGAGACGCTGGAGAACCGCATCGTCCTGGGCGTGTCCGATACGGCGCAGGCCGAAGCCGATTTCTACAATCTGGTTCGCCCCCGCATCGATTTCGAAGCGCCGCGCCCGCGTTTCGCGCGCTTCGATCGCAACAGCTACGCCTATTTCATCATGATGGATGACATGGCGGGCAAGGTGCATTTCCCGGACGAGCGCACCACGCTGACCCGCGCACAGGCAGAGGGCCTGGTCACGACGCTGTCCAACCTCCATTCGCGTTTTTACCAGAGCGATGAGCTGCACAGCCCGACCCTGCCCTTCAAGCACTGGCCGAACTGGTGGCGCGACATGATGACCGGCGCGCCGGATTTCCCCGATTTCTGCGACAAGGGGTTTGAGGTGGCGTCGTCCGTCCTGCCCGACCGCCTCGTCCGTCGCCGCAGCGAAGTGTGGGACGCCACGGAAAAGTCCGTCGCCCGCCATCTGGAGTTGCCGCGCACGCTGATTCACAGCGATGTGCACCTGAAGAACTGGTACATCGCGTCGGACGATCGCATGGGCCTTGCCGACTGGCAGCTCACGACGATCGGCCATTGGAGCCGCGATTTCATCTTCTCCACGCTGACCGCGCTGACCGTCGAGCAGCGCCGCGACTGGCTGGAGGACCTGCTGCGCCTCTATCTCGAACTGATGGAATCGAAGGGCGTGCCCAAGACCAGCTTTGACGAAGCGCTGCGCAACGTGCGGCAGCAGATGTTCACGGCCTTCGCATTCTGGACGATCACCATGTGCCCGACCGGCGACATGCCCGCGATGCAGCCGGAACATACGACGTTCGAATTCCTGCGGCGGATGGGCACCGCCATCGACGATTATGATTCTCTCGACGCGTTCTGATCCACAGCACGGGAGACAAGATCATGGACGACATTGAGAGCATCAAGCAGCTCAAGGCGCGCTATTTCCGCTTCATGGACGGCAAGGATTGGGACGGATACCGCACCGTCTTTACCGAAGACGTCGTGTTCGATGTGCGTGGCGGCATGGCCGCCACGCCGCCCAATCCGGAATATGACGAACCGCCGATCGAAGGTGCAGACGGCGCGGTGGCCTTTATCAAGAAGGGCCTGGGCGCTTTCATCAGCGCACATCAGGGCTTTATGCCGGAAATCACCCTGACCGGCGCGGACACCGCCACGGGCGTCTGGGCCATGACCGACGTACTGCGTGCCGGGGAAGGTGCGCCCTTCCGCACAGTGCGCGGCTATGGCCATTATCATGAGGAATATCGCAAGATCGACGGCGCTTGGAAAATCGCAAAGCTGCGACTGACCCGCCTGATCGTCGACATCGAACAATAAGACCGGGAGGAGAGCAGCCATGGAAATCGAACTTTCGCCGGAACATGAGGCCATTCGCGATGGTGTGAAGCGCGTGGTCGACAAGTTCGACGACGAATATTGGTCGAAATGCGAGGAAGAGAAACTCTTCCCGTTCGAGTTCCACAAGGCGATGGCAGACGCCGGCTGGCTGGGCATCACGATGCCGGAGGAACTGGGCGGCGCGAACCTGGGCGTGACCGAAGCCGCGATCATGATGCATACGGTAACGTCCGGTTGCGGCGGGTATAACAGCGCCAGCACGCTGCACCTCAACCTGTTCGGTCCCCATGCCGTCGTCGTGTTCGGCAATCCCGAACAGAAGGAACGCATGTTGAAGCCGCTGATCGCCGGCACCGACCGCGCCTGCTTCGGCGTGACGGAACCGGATGCGGGGCTCGATACCACCAGCATCTCGACTTTCGCGACGAAGGTGCCGGGCGGCTATCGCGTTTCCGGCAGGAAAATCTGGACCTCATCGGGGCAGGTCGCAAACAAGATCCTGCTGCTGACCCGCACCACGCCCAAGGATCAGTGCAAAAAGCCGACCGATGGCATGACGCTGTTCTATACCGACCTCGACAAGACCAAGGTTGAGGTGCGGCGCATCCCGAAGATGGGTCGCAACGCGGTCGATTCCAACGCGACCTTCATCGACGACTATTTCGTGCCGGAGGAAGACCGCATCGGTGAAGAGGGCCAGGGCTTCAAATGCATCCTGCACAGCCTCAACCCCGAGCGCATCCTCGTCGGCATCGAGTCTGTCGGCTTTGGCCAGAACGCGCTGATGCGGGCTGCGCAATATGCCCGCGAGCGCAAGGTGTTTGGCCGTCCGATCGGCCAGAACCAAGGCATTCAGCATCCGCTGGCGGAAAACTGGGCCTATCTGGAATCCGCCTTCTGGATGGTGATGCGCGCGGCCTATCTCTATGATTCCGGGAAGCCCTGCGGCGCAGAGGCAAACGCGGCCAAGCTGCTGGGCGCGCGGGCCTGTTTTGAAGCATGCAAGCGCGCGGTGATGACGCATGGCGGCATGGGCTATGCCAAGGAATATCAGGTCGAGCGCCTTTTCCGCGAATCCATCCTGCCGGTCATCACGCCCATCACCGAGCAGATGATCCTCAGCTTCATCGCCGAGAAGGTGCTGGACCTGCCGAAATCCTATTGAGGCAAGCGCGGGCGCCCCACGGCGCCCGCACCGCCCTATCTTGAGGCCGCCGCATATTTGTCGATGCGACGACGGCCTACCATCACACCCCGTTCCAGCCGCGCACAGAGCGCAGCATAGTAGTCGGACAGGAAATCGAAATCATCGCCATCGTCCGGCAATCCGGCCTTGCGGCGGATCGCGCCTGCGACGGTTGCGATCGCATCCGCACGCCCCTTGCGAAGCACATCCTCCAGCGTCTGCAATTCATAGATGCCATAGAGATCGAGCGCTGCTTCGCTGAACACGCGCCGCGGTTTTTCGGCGGATAGCGCCGCCAGATCGACCCCAAGGCGCCCTCGCACATCCTGCACCACCCATGTCCCGCCCAGCAGATCGCCCACGCGGAGACGGTCACGGTTGAATAGTGGGAACAACAGGAAAATGCCGCTCCACAACAGTGCAAAGATGGTCAGGAAGCTGTCCGCCACACCTTGCGACGTCTGTGCCGCCAGAAAGGACAGCGGCAGGAAGCCTTCAATCTCTCGCATGGCGTTGCGCACGGCCACCGCCGCACCGGTCAGCCGCCCGCCATCGCGCGCGACCACACGCAGGCCCAGCAACCGCTTGCCCGGCGTCGCGCCACGCCGCCCCATCTCGAACAGGATAAACCATCCATTCCGCAACACGAAAAAGCCAACCAGCCACAATATGCCCAGGATCTGCGTGCTTCCGCTCGCGCGATATAAAAACGCGATCGCAATCGTGCCGGCGATCAGGATCGCCAATATGATGAACGCATCCACCATGAACGCCGCGGCCCGCGCGCCTGCGCTCCCCAGTTCCAGCCGCAGATCGACACCCTCCGGCGTCACGAAGGTGCGACGTAACGTTGCAGGGGCGGATCGCCTAGCGCGAAAGGGCCAGCGCATCGGGCGCCTCCTTGCGACGGGGCAGATAATAATAACAGAGCCAGCCGGCCAGCGCAGCCAGGCCTATCCCATAACGCATGGCGTCGCTCTGCACCGTCTGCCGCCCTATGCCCTCCAGCAGGCCGGCTACCAGCAGCATGCACACCACGCCCATCATCGCTGACGCCGTACTGCGTCCCGCGCGCACAGCAGCTTCCGTCCGGTCGAGCCGCCCCGGAAAGGCCACGGCCGTGCCGATGCGCATGCCGGCAGCGCCGGATATGATAATGGCGAACATCTCGGTCGTGCCATGGATGGACAGCCAGCCGACAAAGCCCAGACCCAGCCCCTTCTTGGCGAACACCGCGATCATGGCGCCCATCGTCAGCCCATTGTAGATGAGCAGCAGGACCGATGGCACGGCGAAGGCAAAGCCCAGCGCAAACGCAAAAATCGACACCTGCGCATTATGCGTGAAGAGGAAAGCAGCGAAGGCCGCCAGCATGCCCTCGCCATCCTTGCTATAGATTGTTTCGCGCAGCGTCTGTTGCGTGGCGGCCGGATCGCGGCCCTGCGCCATACCGTCGGGAATGATGCTGTAGTACCAGCTGGGATCACTCGCGACGAGCATGTAACCGGCCAGCACACCCAGTGCGGTGAGGATCAGGCAGGCGAGCGTCTCACGCCACAGCGCCTGCACCGCCTGCGGCCATCCCGTCGTCAGAAAGCCGACGATCTGGCGCGCAAGCGACGTCGGGACGCCGTAAAGCTGGAAATAGGCGCGCGTGCAGAGTTGCTCCAGATAGGTCACGAGCGCGCGATCCAGCGAAGTCTCGCGCGCCACCGAAAGCGCCGACAGTGTCGAACGGTACAACAGCGGCAACGCCAATATGTCGTCATCGTCCAGCGCGCGCACCGATCGCTTCTCCATGCGCGTCAGCAATCCATCGAGCCGCTCCCATTCCGCTTCATGCGCGGCGCGAAAGCGACTGGCGTTGACCAGTGGCGCGCCCGCCGCGCTCCCGTCGATCAGCGCACTCACAGCAGGTTCCTCCGCTTCAGGTCGACATAACCCTGCACCAAACGTTCCGATACGCGGTCATGCTCGCTCTCGATCACATGCACGCCCAGATGCCGCAGGCGCGTCAGCACGGTCAGCCGATCGCGCAACAGCGCCGCCGCCGTCACCGCGCGGGTGACATCTTCGGACGTCACGGGCGGCCGATCGACGATCGCCTCCAGTTCCTCGTCACGCAGCACGACCACCAGCAACAGATGTGTCTCCACCAGCCGCGCCACCGCCCGCACCAGAAAGCCCGCAGACGTCAGGTCGGTGAATTCCGTGAACAGGACGATCATCGACCGCCGCGTCAGCCGTGATGCGAGCGTCGTCAAAGCGTGCGTATAGTTGGTTTCCTCGCCGCTATAGTCGATGCGCGCCGCCAGCCTCTGCAACTCGCCGAACGCCGCCGCGCCCGACACCAGTCCGCTGCCGATGCGCGGCCGGGAATCGAATGCATGCAGCGCCACCCGATCGCCCAGTTTCAGCGCCACCCACGCGGTCAGCAGCATGGCCGACACGACGCGGTCCAGCCGCGTGAGGCCCGCAACCGGCTCTGACATCTGACGGCCGCTGTCGATGGCGAACACAATCTGGTTGTTGCGCTCCGTACGATATTCCTTGGCGTGCAGCTTCACGTGGCGGGCGGACTGCTTCCAGTCGATCGACCGCCGGTCCATGCCCGATCGATATTCCACGAGCGCGTCGAAATCCGCGCCGTCGCCACGGTCGATCTGCGCCATCAGGCCCTGCACGGCATGCCGCTGAAATATCTGCGCACCGCGCTCATGCACCGGCCGCAGATCGGGCAGGATCGCGATCTGCCGATCCAGCGGAACGATCCGCTGTTTCCACGCCAACCCCAGCGCACCGCGCCAGCGCAGCCACAACCGATCGATCCGCGCCGTCCCGCGCCGCGCCGCACGCAACGGCACCTGCCCGGCCCCCTTGCCCGCGACCAGGTCGATCCAGGCAATATCCTCATCCTGCTCCAGAAGTCCGTCGGTCTGAAGGGAGAACTGTATGCTCGGTGGCGGCGCACCCGAGATCGTCACGGTCAGCACACCGGAAAAATCCGCCCCCACATCTGCGTGGCCCGGCAGGTCCAGCCGCACATCGGCATCGCTGGTCCGTGCGCCGCGCAACCCGTCGATCAGCGTCAGGACCAGCACGGCCAGCGGCCAGGCCAGCGCCGCATACCAGTGCGCAGGCGCGAAAAGCGCGACCAGCAACGCCACGGGCGCGCCCGCAGCGGCACAGAATATGGCCGTGCGCGTCGGGTAGATCATTCTCAGCGCGGCGCCTCGATCGTTTCGATGATCCCGGTCACGACATCCTCGATGATCCGGCCATCAATCTCTGCCGCAGGCGACAGGATCAGGCGATGGCGCAGCAGCGCCGGCGCCAGCGCCTTAACATCGTCGGGAATGACGAAATCGCGCCCGTCGATCGCAGCCCGCGCCCGCGCCGCGCCCGCCAGCATCGCGCCTGCACGCGGCGACGCGCCACTTTCCAGATCGGCGACGTCGCGCGTGCCGCGGATCAGCGCCAGGATATAGTCGACCACCTCATCGACCAGCCGCACATTCGCCACCGCATCGATGGCCGCGCCCAGACGCGCCGCATCGGCCACAGGCGTGACGCCCCAATCCTCCGGCGCCATCGCACCAGTGCGTGCGCCGTGCGTAGCGATGATCTTCCGTTCTTCCTCAGCCGCCGGATAGTCGACCGACTGCTTGAACAGGAAGCGGTCGAGTTGCGCCTCCGGCAGCGGATAGACACCCTGCTGCTCGATCGGGTTCTGCGTCGCCACAACCATGAACCGGTCGCTCAGGCTCAGGCTTTCACCATCGATGGTGACGGTGCGTTCCTGCATCGCTTCCAGCAACGCGGCCTGTGTCTTGGGCGGCGTGCGGTTGATCTCGTCCGCCAGCAGCATCTCTGTAAAGATAGGCCCGCGCGTCAGGGTGAACTGGCTTGTCTGGAAATTGAACAGGTTGGCGCCGATAATATCGCCCGGCATCAGGTCCGGCGTGAACTGAATGCGGCCGAAATCCAGCCCCACTGCCCGCGCGAAGCTGTGCGCCAGCAACGTCTTGGCTGTTCCGGGCGGGCCTTCCAGCAAGATATGTCCGCCCGCCAGCAGCGCGACGAGCATCAATTCGACCGTTTCCTCCTGCCCCACGACGGCGCGGGCCACTTCCTGCCTTATGCCGGCGGCAAGCGCCTGGACTTGTTCAACCGTCACCTCGTCTTCTCCCCTTTCCATGCATGGAGCGCCTGCGCGGCCTCCAGCATCGCTTGGCGGTCCGTCGCTGCCTCTGCGGCAGCGACGAGTTCGGTAAAACGATGCGTTCCGCGGAGCGCATCAAGATAATCGTCGAGCGCAGCGTCACGCAGATGACCGGGAGCGCCAAAGGCCCGCGCCGCACGTTCCCGCACCACCGCGGCATAGCGCGCACCCATACGCGCCTCACGCCGGGCCTTGCTGACCAGCGCGGCGCTGTTGTCCACCAGCGCCGCCTTGCCGAAAGCGATGGCGCGTTCACGTGGACGGATCGCACCAAAACGGCCGAACGCACGGATACCGACCAGCAGCAACGTCGCGACAATGGCGATCGTCATCGCACTGAACGGCGCCTCGAACATCAGCTTCAATGGGCTGCGCGAATGGCCGAAGCCATTGAACGACACGTCGAAAGCGATGCCCTCCGGCGGATTTGCGTTCAGCCAGTCAAGCAGCTCCAGCGCCGATCCGGCCTGACGCAGATCACGCATGCCCATATTGTTGAGAAGGTCCGGATCGGCCAGCACGAACAAGGGTTCTTGGCCCAGTTGCGCCAGCACGATGCCGCCTTTGCCGTCGACGATCAGCGGCGTGATGCTGTGCGCAGCACGATAGGCCTCGTTGCCGGCGCGCGCCGTGTCCGTTTCCAGCCCAGTAATGACCTGCAGATCGCGCGGCGCACGAAAACGGATCGACGCCGGCACCCCCTCTGACACCAGCCATTCGCCCTTTGTCCGCACCTGCTTCATGGTGAAGCGATATTCGGGCGACAGTACGCCAATCGGCTCTTCCACCGGCATCAGGCCCGCCTTGCGGACCCAATCCTCGCGGTCCGGGTCGGCCGCCGTTTCCCATTTGGGCAGCACGAACAGGGTGGGCCTGTCCTCCCTCTCCGTCCGCGCGTCGCTGATATTGACCGACGCCCGCTCCGGCGTGGCGACCAGCAGATCCTCGGTATCAAATTCTCGCGGGTTGCGGAGGATACGCGGTTTCCGCCCGGTCGCCTCCGCCAGCGCCACGATGGCGCTGTAGCCCGTCGCCGCGTTGGACAGTGCATGCCCACCACCGTTCCGCCCGGACCGCAGATCGGGCGCATAGGCCCCCAGCACCACCATACCGAGGAAACCGAGCAACCCCAGCGCGAGCAGCAGACCCACCGTGCGCGCACGAAAAATGCCTGTGTCCGAAGGGCGGCCGATGGCGACGTCGCTCATGCCTTCCAGCTCCGCGCTTGCGCGAAATCGGCATAGGCGGCGCGACAGCGACCCCATTGCTCCTGGTCCACCGCATCTCCGCCGAACAGGCTGCGTTCCACTACAGCCGTGATCTCGGCAAACAAACGGCGCGGCATTGCCGGTATCCCCTCCGCGCGCGCCAGATCGCGGCTGGTCAATGCAGGTCGCACGATCTGCGGCCGACGTCGCGACAAATCCTCTACACTGCGCAGCAGCAGGTGATGGACAGCCTCGCCGTAGCGGCCGTCCGCCGCCAGCGCATCCGCTTCCTGCAACCAGGCGCGCGCCGGCGCTTCCGAGGGCGCCCAGCCGTCATCAACGGCTTCCACATAGGGTGCGACGCGCCGCCGGGACAGGCGCGGCAAGCGCCATTCGCCGTTGCGCACGCGATCCTGCACCATCCACACGAACAACAGCGCGGCGGCGGCAATCACTGTCCACAGGAATATCCGCGCGTAAGGCGCATCAGGCATGAAACTGCTGATCCAGCGGAAAAAGCGCCCGACCGGCTCCAGCGCATCCTTCAGCCATTCATTAAGCGCCTTCAACCACGCGGGAGGAGGCTTGGGCGGGTCGACGGGCGGCATGGAAAACTGCACATCGCCATCGGCGCGCAGCGCCCGGTGCGCTGCGGTCAGACGCTGATCCAGGGCTTCAGCTTGCCCACTCATCCGCTTCGCCCCCTGACCGGCCCCGGCACGACATACACCAGCATGTTAACTCGAATCGCACGCACTAGTGACATGATCGCCGAAATAAGCCAACAAACCCTATACTGGTTTTCATGTCGGGGGAAATCATCATGGCCAGCGTTGCTATCGTTAACGAAGATAAATCCTTTTCGATCGGCACGGTGTTGAGCCGCGCATTCGGAGTGATGGGCGATAATCCTGCCGTCGTCTTTGGCATTTCATTTCTGTTCGGTGCGTTGCCGCAAATTCTCTACACCTATTTCGCCATGACGGGACTGCGGGCGGCAGGGCCGGGCACGGAACTCGCGACAGGGCTCCTGTCGTTCAGTTCCGGAATCGTGGCGATGCTTGCCGGCGCACTGGTGCAGGCGGCGATCGTTCGGGCGACCATGGCCTATAGCGAAGGCGAACGGGTGAGCTTTGGCGCCAGCCTCGCTACCGGCGTCACGAAAGCGCTCCCGATGATGGCGCTGACGATTCTGCTGATCCTGGGGATGATAGTTGGCTTCTTGTTGTTCATCATACCGGGCATCATGCTGATGGTGATGTGGGTGGTGGCCCAGTCGGCGCTGGTAGGCGAGAATGCGGGCGTGTTCGGCTCGTTCGGTCGCAGCCGCTTCCTTACCAAAGGCGCACGCTGGAAGATTTTCGGACTGCTGCTTCTTCTGCTCGTCCTGTTCTGGATATTGTCGATCATCGCCAGCACACTGATGGCGGCTTTCGGCTTCGCGTCGATGATGACCGCGCTTTCGGCGGGCCAGCTACCGACATCCTATTATGTGCTTTCCGCCGTCACGGGCACGCTCTGGAGCGCGCTTTGGGCGACGGTCCAGACCAGTCTCTATGTCTCGCTGCGCGAATGGAAGGATGGCCCGGGCGACGAAGCGCTGGCCGACGTCTTCGCCTGAACAATCGTGCGCACCCCCGGCAGCCATCAATCATGGCTCCCGGCGGTGCGCCCGTTAAGGCGCTTGCCAGTAGCGTGTAGCGTGCCCGAAACGGCCGCACCTTTTATCGGCCAGAACACCCCAGATATGTACCTTCGCCGCGTCGTTCTGGCGGATGGCGTTGGCGGCGACCCGGTCCCACGCGGCACAGGTCGCCTGCGCCCCGGCATTGTCTATGAAGCGTGCCTCCGCCTTCGCGATCAGGTTCGGCATAGCTGCGCGCGCGCGGCGCATGCTGGCGGGGCTATGCGGCATCCCCTGCATCAGGTTCAGCCCCTTGCGGTAATTGGGGAGCTCCACGACGGGTTTTGGAATTTCCCGCGGTTTGGGCTGCGGCGCTTCGGCCGGTTTCTTCCCGCAGGCTCCCAGCGTCAACAACAGCACTGCCAGCGCGATCCGCAATTCCCTCACTCCCGTCCGGCGAACAAGGATGCGCGGTGGCGCAGCACCGCTTGCGCCTGTATGCCACGCAGATGCAGGCCCCAACAACTGCACATAGCACAGCCGGAGGCGCGACGATGAAGGGCAAGGCCAGCCGCCACGACTTGCTGGGCGACACTGCGCACAAAACCGATGCTCGCGTGGAGGCAGTGTGCCCTTGCTGCGGTGACAGGCTGGCCGTGGGTGCGGAAGGTAGACCGGAATGCCCGACCTGCGCCTACCCCGCCAACACAGCCGCATGGGTGGATTATGACGGCTGCTGCTGAACCGACGCCCCAATCAACGTAGAGGAATATTCTAGTTTGAAACCCGCGTCGTCGGGTCCGTGGCGTCCGGCACGACCATGCCCGCGCTCCAGCCGCCGTCCACAGCCAGTTCCGCGCCTGTAATGTAGGATGCTTCGTCGCTGGCAAGGAACAGGCTGGCATGGGCCACTTCGACCGGCTCGCCAATGCGACCCGCGGCCACACGCAAAAGATGCGCAAGGGCTGGCCCGTCAACGCTGCCTTCGGGATCCAGCATAGGCGTCCTGATCGTACCCGGGTGGACGCTGTTGACGCGGATTCCCCTGGACGCGAATTCGACAGCTACGCCCTTGGTCGCGCCGCGCAGTGCCCATTTGCTGGCGTCATAGGCCGACATGCCGGCCGTGCCGCGCAGCCCGTTGACGGATGATATGTTGACGATCGATCCACCACCTTTCGCCAGCATGTGCGGCAGGACCGCCTGCATGCCCAGCATCGGCCCGACGACGTTGACGGCCAGGATCTGGTCCAGGCGCGCGCGCGTCAGGTCACCCAGCGGATGATGGTCCGTAATCGCTGCATTGTTGATGAGGATGTCGATACCGCCAAAGGCCGAGAGAGTCGCATCGATGACCTCAGCCCACCCGGCTTCCTGCGATATGTCGGCGGCGACAAAACGGGCCGCAGCACCAATGGATTCGGCGACGGCCTTGCCTTCCGCTTCCAGCCGGTCCGTCAGGATCACCCTGGCACCTTCATCGGCAAAAAGCCGCGCGGTCGCCTCACCCTGACCCCGCGCCGCACCGGTTATGATGGCGACTTTGCCGTTCAGCCTTTTCATGGATCCCTCTCTCCTGTTGTGTAGTGCGTATGCCGATGCATCTCGCACAACTGATTGTATTAAGCTAGCATACGATCTTGCAGGTGTGTACGCATCGCAGTGAGCGCAAGCGCACACGCCAGCCATAAGAGGCGCAGCATTGCGTCCAGCAACAGGAGAAGCCGTCATGTCGACCATCGCCGTCACCGGAGCCGCCCGCGGCATCGCATTGGAGCTTGTAAAGGCCTACGCAGCCGATGGCGCGCGCGTCTACGCCTTTTGCCGCAGTCTCGATTCGGCGGAGGCTCTTCAGGCGCTTGCGGCGGGTTCGGGCGGCCGCGTCACCGTGCATGCCATGGATGTTGGAGATGATGCGTCGGTGCGCGCCGGCGTGGAAGCGATCGGCAGTGACACCATAGACATTCTCTACAATGTCGCAGGCGTTCTTGGTCCGGTTGCGCCGGAACTGGATGCCGGATCGTCTAATTGGGCCGAGTGGCAGGATGTGTTCAACATCATGACCATGGGACCGCTGCGGGTTTTGCAGAATATGCTGCCACGCATGCGGGCAGGGTCAAAAGTCATCAACATTACCAGCCAGCTCGCGGCGTCGACCTGGCCCTATGGCGGCCTTTATCCCTATGTCGCGAGCAAGGCCGCGCTGAACCGACTGATGCGATCGGTCGCGATCGACCTTAAGGATCGCGGCATCGTCGTCGGCATCCTGCACCCCGGCTATGTCCAGACTGACATGGGCGGCCCGTCGGCCGAGATCACACCGGCGGAAAGCGCCGCCGGCGTGCGCAAGGTAGGCGAAGCGTGGACGCTGGACCAGTCAGGCGATTTCATTAAGTGGAACGGAGAACCGCACCCCTGGTAAAGAGCAGGCAGCGCTTCAGAATTTCTGGCTGAAGCGTATGCCGTAGCTGCTCGGCATAGGCGGTGCGACGAACGCGCCGAATGTGCCGGTCAGCGCCTGTGTCACGAAATGCGTGCCAAAGGCATTCTTCACGAACAGGCCGATGTCCGTCTTTTCGTCCGGCGAAATGAAATCGAGCGTCGCGTCGACAATCGTATAGCCTTTCTGCCGGTCGATCCCCAGCGGCCCGCCTGCGCCTGCCGAGAATAGATAGCTGGAGGTCATCCGCGCCACCGTTGCGGCACGCAGCGACCAGTCGTTGGAAAAGGTGAAGGTGTAATCGGCCGCTGCATAGCCAGACCAGCGCGGCGATCGGGGCAACCGGGTGCCGCTGAGATCCGCTGAACCACTGATGATACCGACAGGCGCGCCATCATCGTCATAGACCGGCAGGAATATTGCGCCATCGCGATAGCGCTTAAACTTGTTGTCCAGATAGGTGACGCCGCCGCTCAAATTGAATGCAGGCGTAACGGCGAGGCGCGCATCGAACTCCGCGCCCGACACCTTTCCGCGCGCGGCGTTCTGCAACACCACGGAGCCGGTCGTGGAGTCCACGATCTGTATCTGGATGTCCTTGTACACGCCGTAAAAGAGTGCGGCGGTCGTCCGCAGGCGCCCATCCAGAAAACGGTTCTTCGCCCCGATCTCGAAATTGTCGAGCGTCTCGGGCTTTACGGCTGGGGTCAGGGCGATGATCGGGCTGCCGAAACCGCCGCTGCGCGCGCCACGATTGTAGCTCGCATAATAAAAGCCGTCGGCATCCTCGTACGACAACAATGCACGCGGCGTGACATTGCGGAATCTCCGGCGTGCGACACCCTCTGCCACACCACCAAGCGCGAGCACCGCGTCGTCGTTATTCTCGACCGTGATGCGCTTGCGATCCTGATTGAAACGCGCACCTGCCGTGAATTTCAGGCCCGGCATGATCTCATAAGTGCCTTCTCCGTAGATAGAGAAGGAGTCGATATGCACATTGTTGAAGTTGCGGGGCACAAGGCCGCCAAACGCATCCCCCACCAGAAGGGCAGTCTGCTTGTCCCTTTCGCGTTCAAAGCTGAAGCCCACCAGCACATTCAGCGGCGACGAAAAACGGGTGCGCAGATAGGTGTCGTTGGTGAGCGTCGGCCCTTTTTCCCGCACATTCGACGAGAAGAAATCCGGGCCGGTGAAATCCTGATCGTTGATATAGTGCACGTTCTGGTCGCGGTATCCGGTAATGCTGTCGACCGTAAAATCATCGGCTTCGTAACTGAGGCGCAGCGTCTGGGCGACGTAGCGCACCTTGAAAAACTGATCGTCGGAATTGGTGCTTTCATAGAAGTTTTCCGATGGCTCCACGCCATAGATACTGCATGCCAGACAGAAGGGTGCTGGCAGGATCTGGCGTTCGGAATAGGCCGTGGAGCGACTGCGGCTATACTCGATACCATAGGTGAGCGTGAACGCATCAGTCGGTGACCACTGCACCTTCGCGCGCAAATAGGTCTTTTTCCCGTCGCCGCGCTTTCCGCCTGTGTTGAGGTCGCGGATATAGCCATCGTTACGTTGATGCTGGCCCGCAACGCGGATCGCCAGCGTATCGGTGATGGGCACATTGAATACCGCCTGGACACGCGCTTGATCGAAGCGGCCATATTCCCCCATCACCGATCCTTCGAACTTGTCGGTCGGATCGGCCGTCTGGAGAAGGATCACACCGCCCGTGGCATTACGACCATAGAGGGTGCCCTGCGGTCCTTTCAGCACCTGGACGCTGCTGAGGTCGACAAGGTCAAGCACCGCGCCAGCCTGGCGTTGCTGGTACACGCCGTCGACATAGGTGGCCACGGCCGTTTCCAGGCCGGCGAGCGAGAAGTTGGAACCCATGCCCCGAATGTAGGGCTGCGCGAATACCGAAGATGTGTCGAAGACCAGGCTGGGCGTGCGGCCCTGAACATCCTGGATCGTCTGCAGGCGATCCTGCGCAATCTGTGCCGCAGAAATGGTGGTGACCGAAATCGGGAGCCGTTCCGTCACAGCGCCAAGCTTGTTCGCCACGACAACGATGTCCTCGTCGGTCGTGACCGACGCGTTTGCCGGAGCAGCCGTTTGCGCCTGCGCAGCGCTCCCCATCAGGCACAGCAGAAAGCCAGCCGGTCGGCCAAGCAATGCCACGGCATCGGTTATGCGAGATCCAGTCATATCCCTCCCCTTCCCGCTTGCACCGATTCAAAACGATCGGCGGCGAGTTTGCTTTTGCGCAGTATAAGCGTGCGCCGGTCGGGAGCATGCCGGAGGATTCAGGAAAATCGCGCCAGATGTCGGTCGAAATGCGACACCGCGCCAGGCGCTGTGTCGTTCAGGCGGCCAGGGACCGGTCCCGATCCGGCAATGTGGTACCGGTCCAGCCACGCGCCGCGCGTCGAAGGCCACTGGGGTCTGCAAAGCCCAGCTGCCAGGCGATCTCCTTGAGCGCCAGCTTGCCGTTTGCGAACAGCAGCTCGGCACGCTCCCGCCGTACGCGGTCGAGAATGCGGTGGAAGCTTGTGCCTTCCGCCGCCAGCTCGCGGTGCAAGGTTCGTCGGCTTACGCCCAGACGCGCTGCGACCACATGAGCAGTAGGCAGGGAATCATACAGGCGCAGCGCATGCTCCACCCGCGTCGCAAAGCCGACCTCCGCGATCGCCAGCGACAACATCGTCTGGCACTGATTCTCGCACAGCGCGCGCACATCCGAATCGATGCAAATGAGCGAACGATCCAGGCAACTGCTGTCGCCTTCTATCGCCAGATAGGGCGCATCGAATATCACCGAATCATATCCGATCTCGGCATAGCTGCGACTCAGGGCATCCGTTCCAGGAAACGGCAGGTGTATCGAAATGGACGGGATTTCGGCTCCGAAGAAATTGCCGAGCAGGGTCTGGAGCGAAGACAGAGCCTCATCCGAGCAAAAGCGCAATGCCCGCGATGTAAGCGGCAGGTTCGGTCGGTACTCCAGCTGCCAGCGTGCGCCATCCACTGCGAACTTGCCGGCGAACGGATGGCTGGTGAGCACGGAAAAACGAATCCAGACATCGATCGCTTCACGGAACGACCGTGAGAAAAGTTGGCGATACCCCACCAATCCCAGGTCACCGACCTGGGTATATTTTCCCGCCTGCAACGCAGCGCATTCGGGCAAGCGGGTTGCCAGCGTATCGATGATGGAGGCGACATTGTCCGCCGCGATCGGCGCAAGAGCCTCAATGCTCTCCAATGTGATGCCTGCGTCGCCAAGCAGTTCCGCGACGTCATACCCCGCGGCCGTCAGTTGCCGGACATAGGTCCGCAATATACGCGGTTTCATGCCTCTCCGATCTCTACCCTCGTTGGAGCAGAGGCGCACGTTACGCGCCTAGGCAGCTGGCCTGCAAGCCCTCAGTCATGACGCAACGTCCACAGGATGTTGGCCGGGTGGATCCCTCTCCGAACGATCGTATATTGCCATATGATATGGAAGCGAATGGTGTTATCCCGCAGCCGTCAAATATAACGGGAAGAGGAATGGGCTGATGAGCTTGAAAGGCAAGGTTGCCGTCGTGCTGGGCGCGTCTGCCGAAGGCGGCACCGGATGGGCCATTGCCGAGGCGCTGGCCGAAGCGGGAGCGAAGGTCGTCGTCGGCGCGCGCTCCATGGACGATCTTCAGCGACTGGCGGACAAGATTGGCGGGCTGGCCGTACAATGCGACGCAGCCAGCGAAGACGATATCCGCAATCTTGCGCGCGTCGCGGCGGACAAGCACGGCGCGATCGACATCGCTGTGAACTCCGCCGCCCTGCCCGTCATCAGCATGATCGCCGACGTCACCCAGGAACAGTTGCAGCGTGGCATCGACGTGAACTATTTCGCCCACGTTCACTTCATCCGCCACATGACGCAGGTGATGAACGACGGCGGATCAATTACGCTGATCTCCTCGAACAGCACGGTCCAGCCGCAGCCGCCGCATTTCGCCTATGCCTGCGCAAAGGCCGCCACCGATTGTCTGGTCGGCTATGCCGCTCTGGAATATGGCCCGCGTGGCATCCGCGTGAACTCGCTGCTGCCCGGTCCCATCAAGTCCGCACTGGCCGCCGGTCTCTACGCCATTCCCGGCATGGAGGAACTTTATTCCCGCAACGTGCCGCTGGGTCGTGTGGGTCTGCCCCGGGACTATGCCGACACGGTCGTATTCCTGTCCGGCCCCACCTACATCACCGGCGTCAACCTGCCGGTAAGCGGCGGCAACCACCTGACCGGCATGCCGCGGCTCGACGAAATCGAGACGGGCATGGACGCCTATCGTTCCGACAAGACCGCCTGACCGATCCTGCTCAGGCGAAGCGGAACGCCTGCATCAACAGAATGGCGACGCCCGCCGCCGGGACGATGCTCCCGGCGGCAAGGCGGGCGGGACTGACGAAGTGCCGGACAGGCACGGCTATGGCGCGTTCAATCTGGGTCATGCGCCCCATATGAGAGTGATCCGGGCGCATGTCTCACGGCTTGTCTCGTTCACGATGAACGACCCAACCGATCAGAGACATATTGGCGCACGCGCCATTTGCCCCTAGGGGGCAAGCCATGCTGCGCCTGTCCGGCCTGTCCCTGCCCCTTGACCATCAGCCCGATGCCTTGCCCGGCGCAATCTGCGCGCGCCTGGGCATCGCGCGGACGGAATTGCTGCGCTTCACGCTCTTCAAGCGCGGGAATGACGCGCGGCGGCGCACCGCAATCCAGCTCGTCTATACGGTGGACGTAGAACTGGCGGACGAACCGGCCGTTCTGGAGAAGTTCGCGGGCGACAAGGATGTGCGGCCGACGCCGGACATGGACTATCGCTTTCCCGTGCGTGCGCCGGAGGGCTGGTCGGGGCTTCGCCCGGTCGTGATCGGCGCAGGCCCGTGCGGTCTGTTCGCCGGACTGATACTGGCGCAGATGGGCTTTCGCCCCATAATCCTCGATCGCGGCAAGGTCGTGCGCCAGCGGACGAAGGATACTTGGGGCCTGTGGCGACGCGCAGAGTTCAATGCGGATTCCAATGTCCAGTTCGGTGAGGGCGGGGCCGGCACCTTCTCCGACGGAAAGCTGTATTGCCGGGTGAAGGACCCCCGCTTTCTGGGCCGCAAGGTGCTGGAAGAGTTCGTGAAGGCCGGGGCGCCCAACGACATATTGTGGCAGGCGCATCCGCACATAGGCACCTTTCGCCTTGTCACCATGGTCGAAAGCATGCGCCGGATGATCGAGGCGCTGGGCGGCGAATATCGCTGGCAGACCCGCGTCGATGACCTGGAACTGGTCCGGCTGCCGGACGGACGGCAACGCCTGCGCGGCGTACACCTGCAGGACGGCAGTTTCCTGGAGGCCGACCATGTCGTGATGGCGGTCGGCCACAGCGCGCGTCCAACCTTCGAGATGCTGCACCGGCGCGGCGTGCATCTGGAAGCCAAGCCCTTTTCCATCGGCGTGCGCATCGAACATCCGCAAAGCTGGGTGGACCGCGCGCGCTACGGCAATTGCGCCGGCCACCCGGATCTGGGCGCAGCGGCGTACAGCCTGGCGCACCACTGCGCCAACGGACGCACCGTCTACAGCTTTTGCATGTGTCCGGGAGGACGGGTGGTCGCGGCCACGTCCGAGGAAGGCTGCGTCGTCACCAACGGCATGAGCCAATATTCCCGCGCGGAGTTCAACGCCAATTCCGGCCTTGTCGTCGGCATTGATCCGGCGCGCGACTATCCGGACGGCCCCCTGGCGGGCATCGCGCTTCAGCGCCGTTGGGAAAGGCTCGCCTTCGCCGCAGGCGGATCATCCTATGCAGCGCCGGGGCAGAAAGTCGGCGACTTCCTGGCCGGTCGGCCCTCGGCCGCGCTGGGGGAAGTGGCACCATCCTACAAGCCCGGCGTCACGATGACCGATCTGTCCCTCTGCCTGCCTGCCTTCGCTGTCGAGGCGATGCGCGAGGCGCTGCCGGTGTTCGGCCGCCAGATCCGCCATTATGATCATCCCGACGTGGTGATGACGGGTGTAGAGACGCGGACCTCGTCCCCCGTCCGCGTCACGCGCGGCAAGGATTTTCAGAGCCTGAATGTGGAACGCCTGTTCCCGGCGGGCGAGGGTGCCGGCTATGCGGGCGGCATCCTGTCGGCGGCGATCGACGGCATAAAAGTGGCGGAAGCCGTTGCCCGGAGCATGACGAGCGACTGAGGCCACAAGGGCCCCAGTCACCTGTCGCGACAGGCGCGCGTCAAGTCGCCTGCGGGTCGACCATCACCTTCGCTGCGTGCGATGTCGTCCGCATCGCCTCGAATTTCGCGGGCAGTTCGGACAATGCGATCGTCTCGCCCACCATGGCGCGCGGCTCCACCGCGCCCTTTTCCAGCGTGTCGAGCGCAAAGCGGAAATCACCGACGCCATAAGCGACGCTGAAATGCACCAGCGGCTCCTTCCACATGGCAAGCACCGGCAGGATGGTGTCCGGCACGATGCACCCGCCGAGCGACAATATCTGGCCATTGGGCCGGATAAGGCTGATGGCCTGCTGCAATGCGCCTTGCGCGCCGGCCCCCTCGATCACCACGTCGGGCGGACCACCCAGCACGGATGCAATACGCTCGTTCATATCCTCGCCGATCGTCACCAGCCCATCCGCGCCCACTGCCGCGGCAAGGGCCTCGCTCCGCCGGCTGCGCGTTACGGCCACGATCGGCCCGGCGCCCAGTTGCCGTGCCCAGAACATCGCAGATGCGCCGATTGCACCCGCACCGATGACCGCGACGCGCGTCGCCTTGTCCAGCTTGAGCTTGCGCACGCCGCGCAACCCCGACGCCAGCGGTTCCACCAGCGCGCCATCCGCGAAGGAAAGGGAATCGGGCAGGCGCATCGCGTAGCGATCATCGATCAGCGTATATTCGCCATATCCACCCGCCATGGACTTCAGCTGCGCGCAATGCAGCGGCGTGTCGGCACGGCAGGCGTCGCAATCGCCGCATCCCACCAGCGGCATCGCCGTCACGCGGTCGCCCACGCGCAGCCAGCTGCCGGGGCCGACTTCCACCACTTCGCCCGCATATTCATGGCCCATGGCCGTGCCATGCGCGACATCAAAGCTGCTGCCGCTGGTCATGTGCAGGTCCGAACCGCAGATACCGCAGCGATCGACCCGGATCAGCGCCTGGCCAGCCTGCGGATGAGGAACCGGAATATCCTCGATCGACAATGGATTACCGGCGCCTACAAAAATCGCGGCACGCATGGTTTCTCTCCTTATAGTTCGCAGGCTTCCTTTTTTGCCCCCTTCTCCCTAAGGCAGACTCTATCGTCACGGCAAGACAAGCGAGAGGGAGAAGAGGATGTCCGGACAAGCTTCATTGATGCGGTATGCGGACGTTACACCGGAGTGGCTGACGGGCGTTCTCAGCAGCAAATGGTCAGATGCCGAAGTGCAGGCCGTCCGACCCGGTCCCGTATTCGGTTACAAGAAAAACAAGTTCCGGGTCGAAGTCGACTATGCCAATCCGGCCACCGCCGCCGCGCGCAGCTTCATCGTCAAGGGGAACTTCCCGGGCGAGAATGATCCCCAGACCGGCTCTGCCTGGGCAATGGCCAACGAACTCCGCTCGCTGCGCGACATTGTGCCGCTGGTGGCTGCGCCCGCGCAGCCGGAAAGCTATTATATCGGCGTCACCGACGAAGTGTCGGAGATCGTCATGGAAGACCTGACACCCAGGGGCGCCACCTTCTTCCACGCCTATCACACGCTCGATCTGCCGCAGGCCATGGCCTTCATGGATGCGATGGCGCGCATGTATGCCAGCCACTGGAACAGCGATGCATTCCTGCCCGGCGGCGTCATGGGGCCGGAGACGCTGGCGGGCGAGAACCGCCGGCTGGTGAACGACGTCTATTTCCCGACCTTCTTTACGCCCGAAAACTGGCAATCCTATGTCGAACTGCCGCGCGGACGGGCGATGCCGGCTATGTTCCAGGACATGGACCGCGCGCACAAGGCGTGGACGACGCTGTGGGGTCTCCTCGACCAGACGGCGATGACCGTCATCCATGGCGACGAGCATCTGGGCAACCTGTTCGTCACGGCCGAGGGAAAGCCCGGCCTGATCGACTGGGTCGCCCGTCCCGAACACTGGCCGATCGGCATCGCCTATTTCATGCTCTGCTCGCTAGACGTGGTCGATCGCCGCAAGTGGGATCGGCCGCTGCTGTCGCATTTCATCTCACGCCTGCACGCGCACGGCGCACAGGACGTGCCGTCGCTGGAGGATGCATGGTTCTTCTACCGCTGCGCCACCTTCTATCCGGTAGTGACGTGGCTCAACAATTCCGGGATCTGGCAGCCGGAGGCGATCAACACGGTCAACACCGTCCGCGCCGTCGCTGCCGCGCTCGACCATGATGCCTTCGGCCTGATGGGCGTCTGAGGCCAGGCATTGCGCGGAAAGCCGCTCCCGGCTTTCCGCGCTTGCCACTGACCGTTCAGTTGAACACGCCGGTATTGCTGTCCGTGGCCGGGTGATAGTCCGATTTCCCGGCCGGATAGAGATCGAACACGGATCGGTCCGAGCGCATGCCCGACAGGATCGTCAACCGCATGGGCGCAGAACAGCAATCGATCAGTTCGCCGACACGCTCCTGAAAGATCGGTAGCCCGCGAACGGCATTGGTCGCTTCCTCCGACTTCCAGGATTCCACGCAATAGAACTGGTTGGGATCACGGCCCCAGCCATAGAACACGAAATTCGTGTCGCGCTCCATCGTGTCGATGAAGCGCGTCCACAGGTCATCGAACAGAGCGATGAACCGCTCCCGCCGGACGGGATCGATGGTGAACACACAGATGAAGGCGCTGCCGTTGACGACGATCTTGTTGAACTGCATCTCGTGACCTCTCCACTCTTATATTTCCTTGCCCCGACGCTGGGTTATTGCACGGTGACGCCCCCATCCGCGACCAGGCCGTGCGCCGTGATGAAACTTGCGCGGTCGGACATCAGGAACAGCGCTGCCTCGGCGATCTCGCTGGGCTCGGCGATACGGCCCATAGGCGAAAAATTCTCGAGCGTGTGGCGCGCCTCGGCGCTGTGCTCCATCACCTCACGCACCATGTTGGTGCCGGTGACACCCGGCAGGACAGCATTCACGCGGATGCCCATGCGCGCATATTTGAGCGCGGCGACCTTCGTCAGGCCCATCACGGCATGCTTGCTGGATGTGTAGCCGGGCAGGTTCGGCGCGACGGATGCGATCATGGCGGCGATGGACGCCGTGTTGACGATCGAACCGCGCCCCGCCTTTTCCATGTGCGCCAGTTCCGCCTTCATGCAGTAGAACACGCCCTTCAGATTGACGTCGAGCGACCGCTGAAATGCGTCATCGTCCCAATCATGGTCCTGTGGATGAGTGATGCCGGCATTGTTGAGGGCGCAGTCGAGCTTGCCGAAGGTCTGCACGGCCAGATCGACCATGGCGGTTGCCGCCGCCCTGTCCGCAACGTCACCACCCGCGCTGACAGCTTCGCCGCCCGCCGCCCGGATCGCTTCCGCCGTGACGGCTGCGGCAGCAGCATCATAGTCCGCAACACAGACCTTTGCGCCGCGCTCCGCAAGAAGCAGAGCGGCGGCGCGACCGATGCCGTTGCCCGCACCACTGACGAAAGCGACCTTCCCAGAAAATTCCATGCCTACCCTCTCCTATTGCGCGTGCACGCCACCTTCGGCGCACCGGCCTGTCATTCATGCCATATCGTATGCACGCACTCCAATCGATCCGCTTTCGCGTTGGCGGCCGCGCCACTGGCAAACCGCGGTTACCCCTTGCCACTGTCCGGCCGCAGTCCTAAGGCAAGCACTAATGCGAATGAATAGCAATACTATCCCTCTCCCGTGGCAACTGCTGTGAGCAGCACTGCGCACGGGGATGAAAAGCGTTCTGATGGCGCTTGGCTGCGCCGGGGCGATACAGCCCTGCGCGTCTTCGCTGCCATCCCGCTTGGCTATACCGTTGCCAGCCTGTGGGCGATGGCACTCGCGCGCATCCTGCCGCTCGCCCCTTCCGAAGCGACGATCACGGCGACGCTGGTGGCGTTCATCCTGTGCGCGGTTTGCGCCATGTGGGCGTTTGCAGCGTCCAGCGGCTGGCGTGCCGTATGGACGCTCGCTCTCGCGGGCGCGCTTGCAGGTCTTATCACCTGGGCCTCCATCGCCGCAACGGGCCGCCTGTGAGCAAGAGCTTCCGCCAGTCGCAGACCCTCCTGCACACATGGTCCGGCCTGCTGCTCGGGTGGCTGCTGTTCGTGATCTTCGTCGCGGGCTCGATCGCCTTCTGGCGTGAAGGCCTCAACCGCTGGATGCGGCCCGAACTTGCACCGATTACGCAACCCTATCAGGTACTGGAGGGCGCTAAGCGATATCTGGAAAAGGTCGCCCCTGACTCCTCGTCCTGGTTCATCGCCATGCCGACAACACGCAGCGCCGGATCGCAAGTCTTCTGGCAGCCTGCCGAGGCCGAAGGAAAACGTCGCAGACGCGATACGCAGGCGATCATCGGCGCCAATGGCGATCCGGTTGCGGCGCGGGAAACACGCGGTGGCGAGTTCTTCTATCGTTTCCATTTCGATCTGCACTACATGCCCGTCATCTGGGCACGCTGGCTCGTCGGCCTCGCTGCCATGATGATGTTTGTGGCGATCGTGACGGGCATCGTTGCGCACAAGAAGATATTCAAGGACTTCTTCACCCTGCGTCGGGGCAAGGGCCAACGTTCCTGGCTCGACGGGCATAATGCCACGGCGGTGCTCGCATTGCCGTTTCACCTGATGATCACCTACACTGGCCTCGTCACGCTCATGGCGATGCTGATGCCATGGGCCGTCGTTGCGACCTATGCCGACCCCAACAAGCTGTACGAAGTCCTGTACCCAAATGCGGGCGAAACCGAGCGCTCCGGCACAGCAGCACCTCTCGCCGATCTTCCAACCGTAGTACGCGACGCCGAACGGCGGTTTGGCGCGCCGGTCGGATATATAGAGGTACGCAATCCGGGCGACACGGCCGCGCGCATCACCGTAACCCGCGCATCATCGACGATGCTGTCGTCCCAAACGCCGCGCATCACATATGATGGCATTACGGGAAAGCCGATCTGGCAGTCACCTCTACCCGGCGCGGCCGCTGTGACGGCAGGCGCAATGATCGGCCTCCATGCGGGCCGCTATGCCGGTGACGGACTGCGCCTCATCTATTTCCTGTGCGGGGTCGGCGGCGCGCTGATGGTCGGCAGCGGCCTTGTCATGTGGACGGTCAAGCGACGCGAGCGCC
>Ga0209066_10000591_pt1 | contig 52245 bp, 43 predicted proteins | sample All_14_2_FD_187198 | JGI IMG/M metagenome (GOLD analysis project Ga0209066, IMG submission 187198) | Freshwater microbial communities in response to fracking from Pennsylvania, USA - Allegheny Zone_MetaG_DW_15 (SPAdes) (version 2) ...
GGCCCGGATCCACGCGACGCGGTCGTCGGAGGAGGCGACGATGCGCGTGCGGTGGTCGCTCGGGCCCGTCATCCTGCCATGCTCGCACGCCTGGCCGACGCCGGACGCGCGACGAGCGGGCGGCGCCGGGGACGCGCCGCCCGCTCGTGCGTCCCGTCGCGCGTCAGCGCTCCTTCACGGATCCGCCGGACAGGTGGAGCCGGCGCTGCGCGCGCCTCGCCACGGCCGAGTCGTGCGTGACGATGACCATGGTGAGCCCGCGCTCCGTCCAGAGCCCCTCGAGCATGTCCATGATCTCGTCGCGGGTCTGCTCGTCGAGGTTGCCGGTGGGCTCGTCGGCGAGGAGCACCTCGGGCTCCTTGACAAGCGCCCGCGCGATGGCGACGCGCTGCTGCTGCCCGCCGGAGAGCTCGCCAGGCCGGTGGTCGGCGCGCTCGCCGAGGCCCACCGCCACGAGGGCGGCGAGCGCCTTCGCCCGACGCTCCTCGCCGGGGAGCCCGAAGGGCGCGAGCGCCGTCTCGACGTTCTCCTGCGCGGTGAGCGTCGGGATGAGGTTGAAGCCCTGGAAGACGAAGCCGATCTTCTCGGCGCGGACCCTCGTGAGGTCCGCGTCCGACATCGAGGCCAGGTCCGTGCCGTCGAGCCGGACCGCGCCGGTCGTCGGCTTCTCGAGGGCGCCGAGCATCTGCAGCAGCGTGGACTTCCCGCCGCCGGTCGGACCCTGGATGGCGACGAGCTCGCCGTCCGGGATGGTGAGGTCGACGCCCCCGAGGGCGGTGACGGCGCGCGCGCCCTGCCGGTAGGTCTTGACGACCCCGCTGAGTTCGTACATCGGTTGGTGTCCTTTCGAGTCGAGGGGTCGGGTCAGGCGATCGTGCGGAGGGCCTCGGCCGGCCGCAGCCTCGCCGCCCGCCACCCGCCGACGACGCCGGCGAGCACGCCGCCGAGGATGGCGAGCCCGACCGCGATGAGCACGACGCTCACGGTCAGCGGTGCCTGCAGCACGATGTCGGTCGTGGTCGACGCGACGGCGCCGCCCATCCCGCCTGGGCCGGCGCCGCCGCCCGGGAGGCCGCCGCCCGGGCCCTGCGCGGTCGTCGAGCCGGCGACGGAGATCGTCGGGCCGAGGGCGTTGACGAGCGCGATCCCGGCGAGGCCGATCACGACGCCGCCGATCGCGCCGAGCGCCCCGGTGACGAAGGACTCGCCGGCGACCTGCCCCACGATCCGCCCGTTGCTCCACCCGATCGCCTTGAGGGTGCCGAACTCGCGCGTGCGCCTGGCGACCCCCGAGACCGTGAAGAGGATGGCGATGAGGAACGCCGCGCCGAGCACGATGACCGAGAGCCAGGTGCCGAGGTTCGCGACGAGCGCGGACGCGGTCGACAGCGATCCGGAGACCGACTCGGCGAGCTCCGCCTGGGTGTTCACCGTGGCGTCCGGCAGCGCCGTCTCGAGGGCGGCCTGGACCGCCGGGATCGAGTCGGCCGACTCGGCCTGGACGGTGACCGTCGAGACCTGGCCGTCGAGACCGGCGAGGGTCTGGGCGGTGTCGAGCGGGATGAAGACGTTCGCGGCGCTCGTACCCGTCGCCGACGTCGACGCGACGATGCCGACGATCTCGACCTGCTCGCCGCCGAGGTCGATCGTGTCGCCGACGGCGAGCGCGGAGCTCGTCGCGTAGTCCTCGTCGAGCACGGCGACGAGCGCGCCGGCGTCGGCGGCGTCGAGCGTGCGTCCCTCCACGAGCGCCGTCGCGGAGAGCGGGCCGATCGCCGTGCGGTCGACGTCGACGCCGTCGACGGTCACCGACTCGACGCCGAACTGGCTCCCGCCGGCGCGGTCGGGGCCGCCCTGCGGCGGGGTGCCCGCCTGGCCGATGCCGTCGCCGCCGGACTGCTGCTGCTGCGTGAAGTCGGGGATCTCGCCGCTGAAGGTCGTGTTCGTCAGCGAGAGGCTGCCGGCGGCCGCCGCGACGCCGTCCGTGCCGAGCGCGGTGTCGACGGCGCTCGCGTCGAAGGTCGTCGTGCCGCGCCCGGTCTCGAGCCGGGACTGGCTCAGGGTCGTCGTGCCGTCGGTCGTCGCGCCGTCGCCCGAGCCGAACGCGAACTGCGGTCCGCCGGGCAGCTCGCCCTCGGCGGGCGGCTCGGCCGCCTGGGTGATCGTGATGTCGGTGCCGACGCCGTAGACGGACTCGAGCGCCGCGGCCTGCGCGTCGCGCACCCCGGCGGCGATCGAGCTCACGATCATGACGAGGGCGACGGCGAGGGCGAGTCCGATGGCGACGACGAAGGTCTGCCGTCGTCGGTTGCCGAGTTCTCGGCGCAGATAGGTGGCGAACACGTCGGTGCCAGGTCCTTTCGCGTGGGGTGCTCATGCGCCGGAGTCCCCGGCCGACGCCGACGGTATGGACGCCGGATATGGCGGATCGAGGCGCCGGCTATGAATCGCCTGTCGTCCCTGTCGTCCCTGTCCTCCCTGTCGTCCCTGTCGCGTCGGCACTCGGCGAATCCAAAGGAATCTCCATAGCTCGCACATAGGGAGCGCATCGATACTCGACGTCATGGACATCACCGCGGCACATGACGCCGTCAGGCTCACCCGTCCGGACGGATCGCCGGTCCGCGCCGTCGTCGTCGACGACGAGGACTCGCTCACCGACCTGCTCGGGATGGCGCTGCGCTACGAGGGCTGGGACGTGCGCACCGCGGCAGACGGGCAGACGGCGCTCGCGGTCATCCGCGAGTTCTCGCCCGACATCGTGCTGCTCGACGTGATGCTCCCCGACATCGACGGGCTCAGCGTGCTCACGCGCCTGCGCGCCGAGGGGAACCAGGTGCCGGTGCTCTTCCTCACCGCGAAGGACGCCGTCGACGACCGCGTCGCCGGGCTCACCGTCGGCGGCGACGACTACGTGACGAAGCCGTTCAGCCTCGAGGAGCTCGTCGCCCGGCTCCGCGCGCTCCTGCGCCGCTCGGCGATGCTCGTCGCGGCCACGCCAGACCCGACCATCCGCGTCGGCGACCTCGTGATCGACGAGGACAGCTACGAGGTGCGCCGCGGCGGCGTGCCGGTCGAGCTCACCGCGACCGAGTTCGAGCTGCTGCGCTTCCTCATGCGCAACCCGCGCCGCGTGCTCTCGAAGGCCCAGATCCTCGACCGCGTCTGGAGCTACGACTTCGGCGGCCGCTCGAGCGTCGTCGAGCTCTACATCTCGTACCTGCGCAAGAAGATCGACACGCTCGGTCCGCCGATGATCCACACGGTCCGCGGATTCGGCTACGTCATCAAGCCGGCGGAGTGATGGACGGCGCACCGGTCGAGGCGCCGGCCAGGGGTCGGCGCCCCCTGACCCTGCGCGCGCGGCTCGTGCTCGCCATCCTCGCGCTGCTCGCGCTCGTCGTCGTGCTCGTCGGGACGGCGAGCGGTGTCCTGCTCAGGGGCGTGCTCGTCGGCCAGCTCGACACCGAGCTCGTGAGCTCGTCCGACCGCGCCGTCCGGGCGATCCTCGGCGACGGACCCAAGCCGCCGCAGGTCTGGAGCCAGACCCCCGCGCCGGAGGGCCCCCTCGTCGACGGCGGCGGATCGACGACGCTCGACGACCCCGCGGACGACGGCGCCTCCGACGGGCCCGCCGCCGACGACTGGGACGTCGTGTCGATCCCCGGCCAGGCCGTCGGCACGGTGGTGCTCGTCGTCGTCGACGGCACGGCCGGCCTCCGCGGCCGCCTCGGCCCCGACGGATCCACCCTCGCCCTGACGGACGCCGAGGTCGCCTCGCTCGCGGGCGTGATCGACCACGTCGGCACGATCGTCACGACCCACGTCGGCGAGCTCGGCGCCTACCGCGTGCTCGTCCGTCAGCTCGGCACGGGCACGGCCCTCGCGATCGGCGTCCCGCTCGCCGGCGTTGACGCGACCGTCGCGCAGCTGTGGGCGATCGCCGCCGGGGTGGGCGCGCTCGCGCTCGGCGGCGCGGCGGCGCTCGGCGCCCTCATCGTCCGGGTGGCCCTGCGCCCGCTCGACCGCGTCGTGGCGACGGCGAGCGAGGTCTCCGACCTCCCGCTCGATCGCGACGCGGCCCTCGCCGTGCGTGTGCCGGACTCCGACGCCGACGACCGGACGGAGGTCGGCCGGGTCGGCGCGTCCATCAACCGGATGCTCGATCACGTCGCCGACGCGCTCACCTCCCGCGAGGAGAGCGAGCGCCGGTTGCGTCGCTTCGTCGCCGACGCCAGCCACGAGCTGCGCACCCCGCTCGCCTCGATCCGCGGGTACTCCGAGCTCACGCGCCGCAGTGGCGAGCCCGTGCCGGAGCCGGTGGCGCACGCCCTCGGCCGCATCGAGTCGGAGTCGGTGCGGATGACCGGGCTCGTCGAGGATCTGCTCCTGCTCGCGCGGCTCGACGAGGCCAGGTCGATCGAGTCGGCGCCGGTCGACCTCACCGAGCTGCTCGTCACGGCGGTGAGCGACGCGCAGGTCGCCGGCGGCGATCACGAGTGGGAGGTCGACGTGCCGGACGAGCCGGTCGTCGTCACGGGCGACGCGGCGCGGCTGCACCAGGTCGCCATGAACCTGCTCACGAACGCCAGGCGCCACACCCCGGCGGGCACGCGGGTGGTCGCGCGGCTGCGCAACGACGGCCCCTCGGTGCTCCTCGAGGTCGAGGACGACGGGCCGGGGATCGACCCGGAGCTCCTGCCGAACGTCTTCGGCCGCTTCGTGCGCGGCGACGCCTCGCGGGCCCGTGCGACGGGGAGCACCGGCCTCGGGCTCGCGATCGTGCACGCGGTCGCGGCGGCGCACGGCGGGTCCGCGGAGGCGGTGTCGGCGCCGGGACGCACGGTGTTCTCGGTCCGGCTTCCCGCGGCCGGCTGAATGCGCCGCCCCGCCATTCGGTCGGATATCGGCGGCGATGGGCTCGCGCATTCCCCAAATGTCGACGGAATGCCCGGAATATCGGAGGCCGACGCCATTTCGCGCACATTCACCCGAATTCTCGAGTGCTATTCTTGCATTCATGGCTATCAAGACCGTGCTCGTCGATGACCTCGACGGGACCCCACTCGCGCTCGGCGCGACGACCACCTCGTTCTCGATCAACGGCACCGCGTATGAGATCGACCTCGCGCCCGAGAACGTCCAGCAGCTCAGGGATGCGCTCGCCCCGTTCATCGCGGCGGGCCGCCGCGCCGGCGCCGCGCCCGCGAAGGCCGCCCGCGCCGCGAAGGCCTCGGACCCGAAGCGTCTCGCGGCCATCCGCGACTGGGCCAGGGCGAACGGCCACGAGGTCTCCGACCGCGGTCGCATCGCGGCCTCGATCATCGACGCGTACGACGCGGCGCACTGATCCGTCCTGGCCCTGATCCGCCGCGGTCCTGGATCACAGCGGTCCTGGATCACAGCGGCCCTGAATCACGGCGACGATCGGTCTCCAGCTCCACCGTTCCCCAGTTCCACGAGAGGGCGGCATCGGCGCATCGCATCCGCGATGCCGCGCCGATGCCGCCCTCTCGGCGTTCCGGTGGGCGGGTTTGCGCCCGAGTGCGCGGTCGCGTAGTGTGTCCGGTGCCGAAGACCGCCGGTTTCATCGTGCCTGCATGCGAGAGCAGAGGGTGCGGTGGCGAAGGTCGCGAGAGCGACGGCCAGCGCAGGTGTATTGAGGTTTGCCGTGGAACGCCCATCGTGGCGCTCCGGCGTGGTGAGGCTCCGTGCAACTGCGCGGAGCCTTTTCTCTTGCCTCGGACCCCGGATCAATCCGGGTGCGTCGAGCGAGGCACACAACCACGACATTCAGGAGCACCATGGCGAACAAGGAGGCGACGGTCGCCGAGCTCACGGACAAGTTCCGCAGCTCGAACGCCGTCCTGCTCACCGAGTACCGCGGGCTCACGGTCGCGCAGCTCAAGACGCTGCGCACGACGATCGCTGAGCACGCGACGTACGCCGTGGTGAAGAACACGCTGACCAAGATCGCGGCGAACGCCGCGGGCATCTCGTCCCTGGACGAGCAGCTCGCCGGTCCGTCCGCGCTCGCATTCGTGCACGGCGACCCGGTCGCCGTCGCGAAGGCTCTGCGTGACTTCGCCAAGGCGAACCCGCTCCTCATCGTCAAGGGTGGCTATTTCGATGGCAACCCGCTGACGGAGGACGACGTCAAGAAGCTCGCCGACCTCGAGAGCCGGGAGGTGCTGCTCGCGAAGTTCGCGGGTGCCGCCAAGGCCTCGCTGTTCGGTGCGGCATACCTCTTCAACGCTCCGCTCGCCCAGGTCGCTCGCGCGGCCGACGCGCTGCGGCAGAAGCAGGAGTCCGCGCAGTAGTCGCGCGGCTCACGACGACATCACCACAACCACCCCATCAAGGAGAACAACATGGCCAAGCTGACGAGCGACCAGCTCATCGAGGCGTTCAAGGAGCTCACCCTCATCGAGCTCTCCGAGTTCGTGAAGAAGTTCGAGGAGGTCTTCGAGGTCACCGCTGCGGCTCCGGTCGCGGTCGCGGCGGCCCCGGCGGCCGGCGGCGCCGGTGCGGCGGCCGAGGAGGTCGAGGAGAAGGACTCCTTCGACGTCGTCCTCGAGTCGGCCGGTGACAAGAAGATCCAGGTCATCAAGGAGGTCCGCACCCTCACGAGCCTCGGCCTCGGCGAGGCGAAGGCCGTCGTCGACGGCGCGCCGAGCACCGTGCTCGAGGGCGTGAACAAGGAGACCGCCGAGAAGGCCAAGGCCCTCCTCGAGGAGGCCGGCGCCAAGGTCGTCCTCAAGTAAGGACCGCGCTCCGCGCCGACGGGCGCCGCATCCGGGTCGACCGGATGCGGCGCCCGTCGCCATGTGCGGGGTCGGCCGCCGACCGACGCATCGGCGGGGGCGCCGGCGGCCGGGGGAGCGCCGGGCGACCGTCGATCAGGCGGGCGGGCGCCGTCGTCGAGCCGCGCACGACGAGCTCGACCGGGAAGGCGTGCCAGATGCGCGCGGGCTCGTCGTCCTCCCCGCGCATCGCGCCCATGATCATGTCGACGGCGTGGCGCCCCTGGACCTCGGGGTGCTGCGCGAGGGTCGTCAGCGCGAAGAGGTCGTCGAGCTCGTGGCCGTCGATGCCGACGACCGAGAGCGCGACCGGGACGAGGATCCCGAGCTGTCGCGCCGCGAGGATCACGCCGATCGCGACCTCGTCGGAGCCGGCCATGATCGCCGTCGGCCGGGTCCGCGGGTCCGCGAGCGCGGCGAGGCCCGTCGCGTAGCCGCCGCTCATGCTCAGCTCCGCGGTCTGCATGAGCTCGGCGCTGACGGCGAGGCCGCCGGTGGCCATCGCCGCGCGGTAGCCGCGGGCGCGCTGCGAGTGCACGCTGAAGTCCATCTCGTCCTGGAGTCGGCCGCCGATGTGCAGGATGCGCTCGTGGCCGAGCGAGATGAGGTGCTCCGTCGCGAGTCGCGCCGCCGCCTCGTCGTCGATCGAGAGCGTCGCGACGCCGGGGATGGGGCCGCCGATGCCGACGACGGGCTTGCCCAGCTCCCTGAGCCGATCGACCTCGGAGGCCGAGAGCTCGATGCCGACGGAGATGACGGCGTCGACGAGCTTGCGCACGAGGAAGTAGTCGAAGACCCGCCGCCGCTCGTCGGAGTGCGCCGAGAGCCGGTAGAGGGTGAGGTCGTAGCCCGCCGCGATGAGGCTCGCCTCAATGCCCTCGAGGACGGCGCCGAAGTACCAGCGGTTGATGTGCGGGATGACGACGGCGACGTTGCGCGTGCTCCCGGTGACCAGGCTCGCCGCGGTGGCCGACGGCACGTAGCCGAGCGCGTCGGCGGCGGCGCGCACCCTGGCCCTGGTCGCCTCCGCGACGTAGCCGCTCGCGCCGAGCGCACGGGACGCCGTCGCCTTCGAGACGCCGGCGGCGCGGGCGACGTCGCTGAGATCGGCCACGGCACCTCCTCGTGCGCTCGCCCTTCGTGATGACGCGGTCAGTGTAGCGAGTTTCGATCGAGTATGGAACCGATTGCAGGTTCGGCTCCCTGAGACCGGTTCCAACGCGCGGTGCGCCTGAGCCGCCCGCCCGCCTCCTGGCGCCGCCGTCGTGACCAGTTCGTTGTGAAATGACCGAGAACGGGCCTTGCGTGTGCCCGACCCGTCCTCTACGGTGTCATGTGGAACCGGTTCCCGATCGCAACGATGTGATCGGGAGGACGGCCGCACTGCACATCACATCCGCGCGCATTCGCGCGCATGAACCTCGATGAGGAGGAACCCATGACCTTCAATGCGAAGCGTCATATCGCAGTTCCGATGGCCGTTCTCGCGGCCGCGGGACTCGCTCTCTCCGGCTGCTCGACCACGGGCGGCGGCGAGGACGACAAGGTCGTCACCATCTACGGCACGATCGCGGACAACGAGGCGAAGCTGCTCGAGGAGTCGTTCGTGCCGTTCGAGGAGGAGACCGGCATCGACGTCCAGTACGAGTCGTCGAAGGAGTTCGAGTCGCAGATCGGCATCCGCGCCCAGGGTGGCAACCCGCCGGACGTCGCGATCTTCCCGCAGCCGGGTCTGCTCGCCGACCTCGCGTCGCGTGGCTACCTCAAGCCGGCGCCCGCCGGCGTCCAGGCGAACGTGTCCGAGTACTGGTCGGACGACTGGGCCGCGTACGGCACCGTCGACGGCACCCTCTACGGCGCGCCGCTCATGGCGAGCGTCAAGGGCTTCGTCTGGTACCAGCCGGCGAAGTTCGCCGAGTGGGGCGTCGAGGTCCCGGCGACGTGGGACGAGCTGCTCGCGCTCACCGCGACGATCCAGCAGAAGACGGGCACCGCGCCGTGGTGCGCCGGCTTCGGCTCCGGCGACGCGACCGGCTGGCCTGGCACCGACTGGGTCGAGGACCTCGTCCTGCGCCAGTCCGGCCCCGAGGTCTACGACCAGTGGGTGACCAACGAGGTCAAGTTCACCGACCCGCAGATCATCGACGCGTTCAACGCGGTCGGCGACATCCTGCTGGACCCGGCCTACGTCAACGCGGGCTTCGGCGACGTGCAGTCGATCAACTCGACCGAGTTCGGCGACCCGGCGACGGCCCTCGCGGACGGCACCTGCTACCTCCACCACCAGGCCTCGTTCTTCTCGGGCTTCCTCGAGGACGCCGGCGCGACCGTGGCCGAGGACGGCGACGTCTGGGCCTTCGTGCTCCCCGGCCTCGAGGCCGGCAGCAACGCGGTCACCGGCGGCGGCGAGATCGTCGGCGCGTTCAGCGACGACCCGTCGACGGTCGCCTTCCTCGAGTACCTCTCGAGCCCGGAGTGGGCGAACACCCGCGTCAAGCTCGGCGGCGTCATCTCCGCCAACAAGGGGCTCGACCCGGCGAACGCCTCGAGCGGCATCCTGACGCAGGCCATCGGCATCCTGCAGGACCCGAACACCACCTTCCGCTTCGACGCCTCGGACCTCATGCCGGGCGCGGTGGGCGCTGGATCGTTCTGGAAGGGCATGGTCGCCTGGGTCGGCGGCACGCCCGTCGAGGAGGTCGCCCAGCAGATCGAGTCGGCCTGGCCGACGAACTGATCGACTGAGATCGCACCACCGGTGGGGGCCGTCCCTCAGGGCGGCCCCCACCGCTGTCCCACCCGCGCCATCCGCACCATCCAGGCCCCGGCGACGAGCGACTAGGCTGACCGCACTGGGTCCGAGGACGTACCCGAAAGGAGCGCCATGACCGCGTTCTTCACCTGGATCGGGGGCTTGCACCCCTTCATCCAGGTCGTCATCGTCGTCGCCGCGTTCGCCCTCGTGGTGGCCGGCGCCCTCTACCTCATCGACATCGTCGCGAGGCCGGGCCGGCGCTACACGATCATCCGACTGCTCGTGAGCGTGCTCGTGCCGGCGATCGTGCTCCTGCTCGTGAACTCCGTGCTCTGGGCCGTCATCGTCGCCGCCCTCCTCGGCCTCGGGCTCTTCTTCCTCGACTACCGATCCAGCCAGGGCGCCGGCTACCTCGTGCAGCTCGTCGGCTTCCTCGCCCCGGCCGCGCTGCTCCTCGTCGTCGGCCTGATCCTCCCGTCGATCCAGACCTTCGGCGCCTCGTTCATGAACGCCGCGGGCAACGCCTTCGTCGGGCTCGACAACTTCGTCTGGATCTTCACGCAGCCCGAGGGCATCCGCACGGTCGTCAACACGATCATCTGGGTGCTCATCGCCCCGGCGGTCTCGACCGCGGTCGGCCTCGCCTACGCCGTGTTCATCGACAAGTCGCGCGGCGAGAAGTTCTTCAAGGTCCTCGTGTTCATGCCGATGGCGATCTCGTTCGTCGGGGCGTCGATCATCTGGCGCTTCGTCTACGCCTACCGCGACGCGCAGTACGAGCAGATCGGTCTGCTCAACCAGGTCGTCGTGTGGTTCGGCGGCCAGCCGCAGCAGTGGCTCATCAACTCGCCCTGGAACACGTTTTTCCTCATCGTCGTGCTCATCTGGGTGCAGACCGGGTTCGCGATGGTCGTGCTCTCCGCGGCGATCAAGGGCGTGCCGATGGAGCAGATGGAGGCCGCCGAGCTCGACGGCACGAACGCCTGGCAGCGGTTCTGGAACGTCACGGTCCCCGGCATCCGCCCGACGATCGTCGTCGTCCTCACGACGATCTCGATCGCCTCGCTCAAGGTCTTCGACATCGTCCGCACGATGACCGGCGGCCAGTACGAGACCTCGGTCATCGCGAACGAGATGTACTCGCAGCTGCGGTTCTTCGAGTCGGGGCGCTCGGCCGCGTTCGCGGTGCTGCTGTTCCTGCTCGTGCTGCCGATCGTCATCTACAACGCCCGCCAGCTCAAGTCGCAGAGGGAGATCCGATGAGTGCCGTCCAGCCGATCGACCTGCCCCTCGACGCGCAGTCCAAGCGTCGGCTCGCCCGCGGCGAGGCCGTGCTCGAGCGCCGCTCGCGCAAGATCCGGCGCGGGCTCACCAACCCGTGGGCGACGATCGCGGCGCTCGTCATCGCGGTGATGTGGACGATCCCGACCTTCGGGCTCTTCGTCTCGTCGTTCCGCCCCGAGGCGCTCGTGAAGTCGACCGGATGGTGGACCTTCTTCGCCGATCCGCAGGTCACGATCGACAACTACGTGCAGGTGCTCCAGGCCGGCAACGGCCAGCTCGACCTCGCCGGGTCGTTCGTGAACTCGATCGCGATCACCATCCCCGCGACGATCATCCCGATCACGATCGCGTCGCTCGCGGCCTACGCCTTCGCCTGGATCGACTTCCGTGGCAAGAACGCGCTCTTCGTCTTCGTGTTCGCCCTGCAGATCGTGCCGATCCAGATGGCGCTCATCCCGCTGCTGTCGACGTTCTCCCGAGGGCTGAACCTCTTCGGCGTGCAGATCACCTCGGGCCTCGGCGCCTCCGGCGGCTACGCCCAGGCGTGGATCGCCCACTCGATGTTCGCCCTGCCCCTGGCGATCTTCCTGCTGCACAACTTCATCTCGGAGATCCCGAGGGAGGTCATCGAGGCCGCCCGCGTCGACGGCGCGACGCACGGGCAGATGTTCTTCAGGATCGTGCTGCCGCTGTCGCTGCCGGCGATCGCGAGCTTCGCGATCTTCCAGTTCCTCTGGGTCTGGAACGACCTGCTCGTCGCGCTCATCTTCGCGGACGGCTCATCGGCGCCGATCACGAAGCTCCTGGCCGAGATCACGGGCACTCGTGGCAACGAGTGGCACCTGCTCACGGCGGGCGCCTTCATCTCGATCATCATCCCGCTCGTGGTGTTCTTCGCCCTGCAGCGCTACTTCGTCCGCGGTCTGCTGGCCGGCTCGACGAAGGGCTGACCGGCGTGGTGAGCGCTCCCGCCGTCCGCTTCCTCCCCCCGGGAGGCGGGCGGCGGTGAGCCCGTCGGCGCGGCGGTGACCGCGTCGATCGGCGGGCGCTGCGGCGTCCTCGGCCAGGCATGGGCATAATGAGGGTGACCGCGATGTGACCGTTCGCATCGCGGCGCCGAGCGACGGGGCGCAACGTGGAGATCGAGAGGCCGACCCGCGCGCCGAACATCCGCGATGTGGCGCGCGTCGCCGGGGTCTCGTACCAGACCGTCTCCCGCGTGCTCAACGACAGCCCGAACATCCGCGACAGCACCCGCGATCGCGTGCAGGCGGCGATCGACGAGCTCGGCTACCGGCCGAGCTTCGCGGCGCGCGCGCTCGCGACGAGCCGGACGCGCACGATCGGCGTGCTCACCGCCGCGGTCTCGAACGCCCACTACGGCCCGGCGACGGCGACGACGGCGATCGAGCTCGCCGCGCGCGAGGCCGGCTATCGGGTGAGCCTGACGAGCTCGCCGTACGGCGATGCCGCGTCGATCCGGGCGAGCATCGACCAGCTCCTGCGGCAGTCCGTCGAGGCGATCGCGGTGATCGCGCCGCAGGTGCGCATGTTCGACGTGCTCGAGGAGCTCGACATCTCGGTGCCGCTCGTCTCGCTCGCCCACGGCGTGCGCGCGAACGTGCGCTCCGCCTCGGTCGATCAGGTCGTCGGCGGTCGGATGGCGACGCGTCACCTCATCGACCTCGGGCACACCGAGATCCTCCACATCGCCGGGCCGCAGGACTGGATCGAGGCCGAGGCGCGCATGCAGGGCTACCTCGCCGAGCTCGCCGACCAGGATCTGCGCACCCGCGCGCCGATCCTCGGCGACTGGTCGGCGTCGTTCGGCTACTACGCCGGGATCGAGCTGCTGCGGCTCCCGGACTTCACCGCGGTCTTCGCCGGCAACGACCAGATGGCGCTCGGCTTCCTGCACGCCTGTCGCGAGATGGGGGTGCGCGTGCCGGCGGATGTCAGCGTGGTCGGCTTCGACGACGTGCCGGAGGCGGCCCACTACGCGCCGCCGCTGACGACGGTGCGGCAGGACTTCGCCGAGCTCGGGCGCCGCGCGATCGAGATGTTGCTCGGGGCGATCAAGACCGGCCGTCCTGGGGAGCCAATCGTCATCGCCCCGGAGCTCAAGGTGCGCGACTCGACGGCAGCGCCGTCGCGCTGATCGCGCCGGGCCGACTCGCGCCCCGTCGATCGCGCCGCGCTCGTCGCGCGGCCTCGATCGCGCCGCCCTGACGGCCTCCGGGTTGTGACCGGTTCGTGACCTTCGGCCCGCCGGAGGCGCTTGACAGATGTGACCGGTTCGCATGTACGATCGTCGCGTGATGTGACCGGTTCACATTTCGGAGCAGGACAACGGAGTTCACATGAACAGCACCGGAGGCGGAAACGCTCCCGTCAGCCTCGCACCCGAGGTGCAGGTCGCCATCGCCCGCGTGCGCGAGGACGTCGCAGCCCTCCATGGCGAGCTCGTCCGCTCCGGCCTCGTCGTCTGGACCGGCGGCAACGTCTCCGGTCGCGTGCCGGGCGCCGACCTCTTCGTGATCAAGCCGAGCGGCGTCCGCTACGACGAGCTCGCCCCCGAGAACATGATCCTCTGCGACCTCGACGGCGTCGTCGTGCCGAGCACGCCGGGCAGCGAGCGCGCCCCGTCGAGCGACACGGCGGCGCACGCCTACGTCTACCGCACCATGCCGGAGGTCGGCGGCGTCGTGCACACCCACTCCACCTACGCGGTCGCGTGGGCCGCGCGCGGCGAGGAGATCCCGTGCGTCATCACCGCGATGGCGGACGAGTTCGGCGGGCCCATCCCGGTCGGCCCGTTCGCGATCATCGGCGACGACTCGATCGGGCGCGGCATCGTCGAGACCCTGCGCGGGCACCGCTCGAGGGCGGTCCTCATGCGCAACCACGGCCCGTTCACGATCGGCACGGACGCGCGCGACGCGGTCAAGGCCGCCGTCATGCTCGAGGACGTCGCGCGCACCGTGCACATCGCCAGGCAGGGCGGCGAGCTCGTGCCGATCCCGCAGGAGGCGATCGACCGGCTCTTCGCCCGCTACCAGCACGTCTACGGCCAGCCGGGCGAGGTGCGCAGGTGAGCGCGCGCGAGGCCATCGAGGCCGGGCGCACGAGCCTCGGGATCGAGTTCGGATCGACGCGGATCAAGGCCTGCCTCATCGGCGACGACCCGTCGCAGGTGCTCGCCGTCGGCGGCCATGCCTGGGAGAACCGCTTCGAGGACCGGCTGTGGACCTACCCGCTCGACGCCGTGTGGGCTGGCGTGCAGGAGGCCGTCGCCGAGCTGCGCGACGACGCGGAGCGCCGCCACGGCGTCCGCCCCGCGACCGTCGGCGCGATCGGCGTCTCGGCGATGATGCACGGCTACCTCGCCTTCGACGCCGCCGGTGACCTGCTCACCCCGTTCCGCACCTGGCGGAACACGAACACGGGGCCGGCCGCCGCCGCGCTCTCCTCCGAGCTCGGCGTGAACATCCCGCTGCGCTGGTCGATCGCGCACCTCTACCAGGCGGTCCTCGACGGCGAGCCCCACGTGCCGAGCATCGACTTCGTCACGACGCTCGCCGGCTACGTCCACTGGCGCCTCACGGGCGAGCGCGTGCTCGGCGTCGGCGACGCCTCCGGGATGTTCCCGATCGCCGACGGCGCCTACGACCCCGAGCTCGTCGCCCGCGTCGACCGGCTCGCCGGCGACGCGCTCCCTGGGGCGAGCCTCGTCGACCTGCTGCCGGCGATCCTCCCCGCCGGCCGCATCGCGGGGCGGCTCACCCCCGAGGGCGCGCTCCTGCTCGACCCGACCGGCGGGCTCCCCGCGGGGATCCCGCTGTGCCCGCCAGAGGGCGACGCCGGCACCGGCATGGTGGCCACGGACTCGGTCGCCCCGCGCACCGGCAACGTCAGCGCGGGCACGAGCATCTTCGCGATGGTCGTGCTCGAGCGCCCGCTCGTCGAGGTGCACGACGAGCTCGACGTCGTCGCCACGCCGGCCGGCGACCCGGTCGCGATGGTCCACTGCAACAACGGCGCGAGCGAGCTCGCGGCCTGGGCCGGGATGTTCGCCCGATTCGCCGAGGCGGCGGGCACGCCGATGGACGACGACGCGGTCTTCGAGGTGCTCCTGCGCGAGGCGCTCGTCGCCGACGCGGACGCCGGCGGCGTCGTCGCCTACAACCACCTCGCTGGCGAGCCGATCGTCGGACTCGTCGAGGGGCGCCCGCTCGTCATGCGCACGCCGGACAGCCGGCTCACGCTCGCGAACGCGATCCGGGCGCAGCTCTTCGGCGTCTTCGGCATGCTCGCGATCGGGATGCAGGTGCTGCAGGCCGAGGACGTCGCGATCGACCGGATGTTCGCCCACGGTGGCATCTTCCGCACGGCGGGGGTCGCGCAGCGGTTCCTCGCCGGCGCCATCGACGCGCCCGTCGCCGTCGCCGACGGCGCCTCCGAGGGCGGCGCGTGGGGGATCGCGGTGCTCGCGGCCTTCCTCGCCGAGCCGGACGGCACCGACCTCGCCGTCTACCTGCGCGAGCGGGTCTTCCGCGACCTCGCGGTCGACGTCGCGTACCCCACCCCCGCCGACGTCGCCGGCTTCGCCGCCTACCTCGAGCGCTACCGCGCCGGCCTGGCCGTCGAGCGCGCCGCCGTCGGCGCGATCTGACCGCCACGCCCCCACCACGACGACCCCCACCACCACGGAGCAAGGAACGGACATGACGCTCACCACGACGCTGGACCACTACGAGGTCTGGTTCGTCACCGGCAGCCAGACCCTCTACGGCGAGGAGACGCTGCGGCAGGTCGCCGAGCAGTCGCGGGCGATCGCCGAGCAGCTCGCCGACTCGCCGGACGTGCCCGTCACGATCGTGTGGAAGCCCGTCCTCAAGGACCAGGACTCGATCCGCCGGCTCGCGCTCGAGGTCAACGCCCTCGACCACGTCATCGGCGTCATCGCGTGGGCCCACACGTTCAGCCCGGCGAAGATGTGGATCGCCGGCCTCGACGCGCTGCGCAAGCCGCTCGCGCACCTGCACACCCAGGCGAACGTCGAGCTGCCGTGGGCCGACATCGACTTCGACTTCATGAACCTCAACCAGGCCGCGCACGGCGACCGGGAGTTCGCCTACATCCAGACGCGCCTCGGCGTCGCGCGCAAGACCGTCGTCGGGCACGTGAGCGACCCGCGCGTGACCGCACAGCTCGGCACCTGGACCCGCGCGGCCGCCGGCTGGGCCGCCTCGCGCTCGCTGCGGCTCGCGCGCTTCGGCGACAACATGCGCTACGTCGCCGTCACCGAGGGCGACAAGACCGAGGCCGAGCTGCGGTTCGGCGTGCAGGTGAACACCTGGAGCGTCAACGAGCTCGCGGAGGTCGTGCACGCGCAGTCCGACGCCGACATCGACGCGCTCGTCGCGGTCTACGAGGCCGAGTACGACGTCGTCCCCGAGCTGCGCCGCGGCGGGGAGCGGCACGAGTCGCTGCGCTACGGCGCCGCGATCGAGCTCGGTCTGCGCTCGTTCCTCGAGGCCGGCGACTTCGGCGCCTTCACGACGACGTTCGAGGACCTCGGGGCGTTGCGGCAGCTGCCCGGCCTCGCCGTCCAGCGGCTCATGGCCGACGGCTACGGCTTCGGCGCCGAGGGCGACTGGAAGACCGCGATCCTCGTGCGGGTCGCGAGCGTCATGGGCGCCGGCCTGCCCGGCGGTGCCAGCCTTATGGAGGACTACACCTACGACCTCGTGCCCGGCGAGGAGAAGATCCTCGGCGCCCACATGCTCGAGGTCTCGCCCACCCTGAGCTCCGCGCGCCCGAGCCTCGAGATCCACCCGCTCGGGATCGGCGGCAAGGAGGACCCGGTCCGCCTCGTCTTCACCGCCGACCCCGGCCCGGCGCTCGTCGTCGCGATGAGCGACATGCGCGACCGCTTCCGCCTCGTCGCGAACGTCGTCGAGAACGTCTCGGCGCCCGACCTGCCGAAGCTGCCGGTCGGCCGCGCGATCTGGAAGCCCGCGCCCGACTTCGCGACGAGCGCGACCTGCTGGCTCACCGCCGGCGCCGCGCACCACACGGTCATGACGACCGCCGTCGGCATCGAGACCTTCCGCGACTTCGCGGAGATCGCCGGCGTCGAGCTGCTCACGATCGACGAGGCCACCACGGTCCGCGGGTTCGCCCAGGAGGTCCGTTGGAACCAGGCCTACTACCGACTCGCGGCCGGACTCTGACCGGCGCCCCGCCGGCTCCGACCGCCACCGATGTCACCGACCCACAACTGAACAGCACAACCGAACACGCACCACCGGCATCGCGCCGGACGGTTCGACGGGCGACCTGGACGTGCCCGCCGACCACGATCCATGCAACCAACGACGTCCATGGAACACAGTGATGAAAGGAACACCATCGTGAACAAGACCTTCAAGGTCGCCCTCGCGACGATCGCCGCGGGCTCGATGCTCGCGCTCGCGGCGTGCTCGTCCGGCGGCGGCGACAACGGCGGATCGACCGGCGGCGACGGCGGCCTCATCGGCGTCGCGATGCCGACGAAGTCCTCCGAGCGCTGGATCCAGGACGGCAACGCCGTCAAGGCCGAGCTCGAGGCCGCCGGCTTCACCGTCGACCTGCAGTACGCGGAGGACGACATCCCCACGCAGGTCTCGCAGATCGAGAACATGATCACCAAGGGTGCTGAGGCCCTGATCATCGCCTCGATCGACGGCACCACCCTCTCCGAGGTCCTGCAGAACGCGGCCGACGCGGACATCCCCGTCATCGCGTACGACCGACTCATCAAGGGCTCGCCGAACGTCGACTACTACGCGACGTTCGACAACTTCCTCGTCGGCCAGCAGCAGGCGTGGACGGTCCTCAACGGGCTCGGCCTCACCGAGCTCGACGGCACCCCGATCGCGGACGCGCCGGCCGGCCCGTTCAACATCGAGCTGTTCGCCGGCTCGCTGGATGACAACAACGCCTTCTTCTTCTTCGACGGCGCGATGGACGTCCTCCAGCCCTACATCGACAACGGCACCCTCGTCGTGAAGTCGGGGCAGACGAGCATCGAGCAGGCCGCGACGCTGCGCTGGGACGGCGAGACCGCCCAGAGCCGCATGGAGGACCTCCTCACCGCGAACTACTCGGACGGCAGCAAGGTCAACGCCGTGCTCAGCCCCTACGACGGCATCTCGCGCGGCATCATCTCCGCGCTCACGGACGCCGGCTACACCGTCGGTGCCGAGTGGCCGATCATCTCGGGCCAGGACGCCGAGGTCGACTCGGTCAAGGCGATCCTCGCCGGCGAGCAGTACGCGACGATCTTCAAGGACACGCGTGAGCTCGCGAAGGTGGCCGCCGGCATGGCGATCGCGATCCTCAACGGCGACACCGTCGAGGTGAACGACACGACCACGTACGACAACGACGTCAAGGTCGTCCCGTCGTACCTGCTCGCGCCGGTCCAGGTCGTCAAGGACAACGTGGTCTCGGTCCTCGTGGACTCGGGCTACTGGACGAAGGCGGACCTCGGCCTCTGATCCGGCCGGGTGGCTGAATCCACCACACCGGGTGGTGGGGGCGGGCGACCGCTCCCACCACCCACCCCCTCCCGATACGCTCACACCAAGTCAGTCCCCATGAGGAAGTCGGCGAACGTGACCAATCACATCCTGGAGATGCGCGGCATCACCAAGACCTTCCCTGGCGTGAAGGCCCTCTCCAATGTCAACCTCGAGGTCGAGCGCGGCGAGATCCACGCGATCTGCGGCGAGAACGGCGCCGGCAAGTCGACCCTCATGAAGGTGCTCTCCGGCGTCTACCCGCACGGCACCTACGACGGCGACATCGTCTTCGAGGGCGAGGTCGTGTCCTTCAAGGACATCAGCGACTCCGAGGCCAAGGGCATCGTCATCATCCACCAGGAGCTCGCGCTGAGCCCCTACCTCTCGATCGCCGAGAACATCTTCCTCAACAACGAGGTCAAGGGCCGCTTCGGTCTCATCGACTGGAACAAGGCGAACTTCGAGGCCGGCAAGCTCCTCGCCCGCGTCGGGCTCTCCGAGAACCCGACGACGCGGATCATGGACATCGGCGTCGGCAAGCAGCAGCTCGTCGAGATCGCAAAGGCGCTCTCGAAGCAGGTGAAGCTGCTCATCCTCGACGAGCCGACCGCCGCGCTCAACGACGAGGACTCCGACCACCTGCTCGACCTGATCCTGCACCTCAAGGGGCAGGGGATCACGTCGATCATCATCAGCCACAAGCTCAACGAGATCAAGAAGATCGCCGACACCGTCACGGTCATCCGCGACGGCCGCACGATCGAGACGATGCCGAAGACGGACGTCTCCGAGGACCGCATCATCAAGGCGATGGTGGGGCGCGACCTCGAGCACCGCTACCCCGACCACACCCCGAACATCGGCGAGGAGCTGCTGCGCGTCGAGCACTGGACCGCGCACCACCCGCAGGACACGACGCGGGTCGTCGTCGACGACGTGAGCCTCACCGTGAACGCCGGCGAGATCGTCGGCATCGCGGGCCTCATGGGCGCCGGGCGCACCGAGTTCGCGATGAGCCTCTTCGGCCACTCCTACGGGTCGAGGATCTCCGGCAAGGCGTATCTGCGCGGCCGCGAGATCGACACGAAGACGGTCGACGGCGCGATCAAGTCGGGCCTGGCCTACGCGACCGAGGACCGCAAGCGCTTCGGCCTGAACCTCATCGAGGACATCAAGCGCAACATCTCGATGGCCTCGCTCGGCAAGCTCGTCCGCGGCGGCCTGGTCGACGACAACGAGGAGTTCGCCGTCGCCAACGACTACCGCAAGCGCCTGAACATCAAGGCGCCGAACGTGCTCGTGAAGACGGGGCAGCTCTCCGGCGGCAACCAGCAGAAGGTCGTGCTCGCGAAGTGGATCTACTCGGACCCCGAGGTGCTCATCCTCGACGAGCCCACCCGCGGCATCGACGTCGGCGCGAAGTACGAGATCTACACGATCATCAACTCGCTCTCGGCGCAGGGCAAGGGCGTCATCGTCATCTCGTCCGAGCTGCCGGAGCTCCTCGGCATCTGCGACCGCATCTACGCGATCTCGGAGGGCCGGCTCACCGGCGAGATGCCCAGGAGCGAGGCGACCCCCGAGTCCCTGCTCAAGCTCATGACCATGGAGCGCGCGCGGTAAGCGCCGGCGCCCGAATCGACACAGCGAATACAAGGAGTCTGACGTGACCAACGACGTGACGCCCCAGGAGTCCCAGGCGGTTGGGGCGGCGATCAACCCCGCGAACAACCGCGTGACCAACTGGCTCAGCAACATCCTCGCCGACCTCGGCAAGAACGGCATCTTCATCGCGCTCATCGCGGTCGTGGTGTTCTTCTCGATCACGACGAACGGGATCCTGCTGCGGCCGCAGAACATCTCGAACCTCGTCGTGCAGAACGGCTACATCCTCGTGCTCGCGATCGGCATGGTGATGGTCATCATCGCCGGCCACATCGACCTGTCGGTCGGGTCGGTCGCCGCGTTCGTCGGCGCGATCTCCGGCGTGCTCGCGGTCAAGGTCGGACTCCCGTGGTGGCTCTCGATCATCCTGTCGCTGCTCATCGGCGCGCTCGTCGGCGCCTGGCAGGGATTCTGGGTCGCCTTCGTCGGGATCCCGGCGTTCATCGTGACCCTCGCCGGCATGCTCATCTTCCGCGGGCTCGCGCTCGTCGTGCTCGGCAACGCGAACATCGGCTCGTTCCCCGACGAGTACCGCGCCCTCGGCAACGGGTTCACGAAGAACTGGTTCTTCACGGACAGCGAGATCGACCCCCTCACGCTCGGCGTCGCGGCGATCGCGCTCGTGCTCTTCGTGATCCAGCAGGTGCGCACCCGCCGCGCGCGCGTGAAGTACGAGCAGCAGGTCGACCCGATCGCCTGGTTCGTCGTCAAGCTCGTGCTCGTCGTCGCGGCGATCGGCTTCTTCGCCTACGCGCTGGCCACCTACAAGGGCATCCCGGTCACGCTCATCGTGCTCGCCGTGCTCGTCCTCGTCTACGGCATCGTCATGAACCGCAGCGTCTTCGGGCGGCACGTCTACGCGATCGGCGGCAACCGCCACGCGGCCGAGCTCTCGGGTGTCAAGGCCAGGCGGGTCGACTTCTGGCTCTTCGTGAACATGGGCTTCCTCGCCGCGCTCGCGGGCCTCATCTTCACCGCGCGACTGAACCTCGCCGGGCCGAAGGCCGGTGACGGCTTCGAGCTCGAGGCGATCTCGGCCGCCTTCATCGGCGGCGCTGCGGTGCAGGGCGGCGTCGGCACGATCGCGGGCGCCATGATCGGTGGTCTCATCATCGGCGTGCTCAACAACGGCATGTCGATCATGGGCATCGGCATCGAGTGGCAGCAGGCCGTGAAGGGCCTCGTGCTCCTCTTCGCCGTCGCCTTCGACGTCTACAACAAGCGGCGCGCCGGCCGAGGCTGACGCCCCACCGACGACCGCCTCGCGAGCGGCGGATCGCTGCCGGGCCCCGGTGGGCCGGCACCGATCCGCCGCTCGTCGGCGTTTCGGGGCCGTCGCTGCGCAGGCCCGGGCGGTTAGTGACCGGCGGGCGCGGGCGTCGCCGGCGGCTACCGGCGGGCGCGGTGGTGACCGGCGGGCGCGGTGGTGGCCTGCGGGCGCGGGCGTCGCCGGCGGCTACCGGCGGGCGCGGTACTGCGCGAGGATCTCCGGCCGGTGATCCCGCAGCGGCCCGGCCGCGATGGGCACGGGCCACGCCGGCCGGTGCCCGGTGAGGGCCCACGCGGCCTGGGCTGCCGCCCCGATCGCGACGTATTCGCCCGGCCGCGGCACGACGACCGGCGCGTCGAAGACCTGCGCGGCGATCGCGGCGACCGCGGGCGACTGGGCCCCGCCGCCGACGAGGAGGACGCGCTCGGCGGTCACGCCGAGGGACTGCAGGGCCTGCAGCCCCTCGGCGAGCCCGCAGAGCATCCCCTCGACCGCCGCCCTGGCGAGGCGCTCGCGCGTGGTGGTCGCGAGCGTCATGCCGAAGAGGGTCGCCGTGGCATCCGGGAGGTTCGGGGTGCGCTCGCCCTCGAACCAGGGCTGGAGCACGAGGCCGCCGGCGCCGGGCTCGGCGTCGAGGGCGAGGCGGGCGAGCTCGGCGTGGTCGACGCCGAGGAGGCCGGCGATCGCGTCGAGGACGCGCGCGGCGTTGAGCGTCGCGACGAGCGGCAGGAACAGCCCGCTCGCGTCGGCGAAGCCGGCGACGGTGCCCGTCGCGTCGCTCGTCGGCGCCCCGGTCACGGCGAAGACGGTGCCGCTCGTGCCGATCGAGACGACGACGTCGCCGTCGACCGCCCCGAGGCCGAGCGCCGCGCCCGCGTTGTCGCCGGCGCCGACGCCCGCGATCACCCGTCCATCGACGAGCCCGGCACGGTCGGCGGGCCCGAGCACGGTCGGCAGGATCGCGTCGTGCCCGAGCGCGGCGACGAGCAGCCCGCGGTCGTACTCGCCGGTCGTCGGCGACCAGTAGCCCGTCCCGCTCGCGTCGGAGCGGTCCGTCGTGAGCGCCTCGAGCTCTGGGCGCCGTGGGCCGAAGCCGCGCAGTCGCCAGGTGAGCCAGTCGTGGGGGAGCGCGACCGCCGCGACGCGCGCGGCGTTCGCCGGCTCTGCGTCACGCAGCCAGCGCAGCTTCGTCGACGTGAACGAGGCGACGGGCACCGAGCCGGTCCGGTGCGCGAGCGGCCCGGCGCCGAACTCGGCGATGAGCGCCGCCGCGGCATCCGCCGACCTGGTGTCGTTCCAGAGCAGGGCGTCGCGGATGACGCGGCCGTCGGCGTCGAGCGCGACCATGCCGTGCTGCTGGCCGCCGACCGAGATCGCGTCGACGTCGTCGAGCCCGCCGGCGGCGTCGATCGCCGTCTGCAGCGCGACCCACCACGCCTCGGGGTCGACCGAGGTGCCGGAGGGGTGCGCCGCCCGGCCCTCGCGGACGACCTCGCCGGTGCCGGCGTCGACGACGAGCACCTTGCATGACTGCGTCGACGAGTCGACGCCGGCGACGAGCGTCATCGGACCGCCCCGGCTCAGCCGCGCGCGCCCATGAGGTGCTCGAGCGCGAGCTGGTGCAGCCGGACGAAGCCGAAGCCCTTCGCGTCGAAGTACGCGTCGGGGTCGAAGCCCGCCGCATCGCCGTCGGCGAGCAGCTCACGGTAGCCCTCGCCCTCGTTCAGGGTGGGGCGGGCGAGCTCGGTCACCTTCGAGGCCTCGAGCGCGGCCTGCACCTCGGGGTCGGCGCGGAAGGCGGCGGCGCGCTCCTTGAGCAGGAGGTACATCCGCATGTTCGCCGCGACGGAGTCCCACACCCCGGTGGGGTCCTCGGTGCGCGACGGCTTGTAGTCGAAGTGCCGTGGCCCGGTGTAGGCCTGGCCGCCGTTCGGGCCGCCGTGCTCGAGGAGGTCGACGAGCACGAACGCGTTCACGAGGTCGCCGTGGCCGAAGACGAGGTCCTGGTCGTACTTGATGCCGCGCTGGCCGTTGAGGTCGATGTGGAAGAGCTTGCCGGCGTCGAGCGCCTGCGCGATGCCGGTGGCGAAGTTGAGTCCCGCCATCTGCTCGTGGCCGACCTCGGGGTTCACGCCGACGAGCTCGGGGCGCTCGAGCGTCTCGATGAAGGCGAGGGCGTGGCCCACCGTCGGGAGGAGGATGTCGCCGCGGGGCTCGTTCGGCTTCGGCTCGATCGCGAAGCGGATGTCGTAGCCCTGCTCGACGACGTAGGCCCCGAGGAGGTTCACGGCCTCGCGGTAGCGGGCGAGCGCGGCCTGGACGTCCTTGGCGTGGTCGTACTCGGCGCCCTCGCGGCCGCCCCACATGACGAAGGTCGTCGCGCCGACCTCGGCGGCGAGGTCGAGGTTGCGCAGCACCTTGCGGATCGCGAACCGCCGGACGTCGCGGTCGTTCGAGGTGAAGCCGCCGTCCTTGAAGACGGGGTGGCTGAAGAGGTTGGTCGTGATCATCGGCACGACGATGCCGGTCGCCTCGAGCGCGGCCTTGAGCCGGTCGATCTCGTGGCGCCGCTGCGCCTGCGTCGACCCGAAGGCGAAGAGGTCGTCGTCGTGGAAGGTGAGGCCCCAGGCGCCGAGCTCGGCGAGCCGCTCGACGGCGGCCACCGTGTCGACGGGCGCGCGGGTCGGGCCGCCGAAGGGGTCGGCCGCGGTCCAGCCGAAGGTCCACAGGCCGAAGCTGAACCGGTCGTCGCGGGTGGGGGTGGTGGTCATGGGTCGCTCCGAGCTCGTCATCGAACGGATGGGCCGACCGACGACCGACCCAAAAATGTTGCGAACCCCAACTTATCGCACGCGCCGCCGCCTGCCAAGTCCGGGATCACGCTGCCGCGTGGGTACAGTGGCCCGATGGGCAGCGCGCGGGATCGGGTCGACTCCGCGGCGCGTCGGCCGAGCCTCGCCGCCGTGCTCGAGCTCGTCCACCGCGCCGGCGGGCTCACCCGCGTCGACCTCACCGCGCGCACCGGGCTCAACCGCTCGACGATCGCGGCGATCGTCGGCGAGCTCGCCGAGCTCGGACTCGTCGCCGAGACGGAGGCGCCGGGGACGCGGCGGGTCGGGCGGCCGTCGCCGCTCGTGGAGCCGGCACCTCGGCCCGTCGTCATCGCCGTGAACCCCGAGCTCGACGCGGTCGAGCTCGGGGTCGTCGGGCTCGGCGCGCGGGTCGTGCGCCGGCGCCGCGTGCCGCTCGATCGACCGCCGACCCCGGCCGAGGTCGCCGCGATCGTCGCCGACGAGCTCGACGCGGTGCGCGCGGCGCTGCCCGAGCGCACCGTGCTCGGGATCGGCCTCGCGGTCCCCGGCCTCGTCAGGGCCTCAGACGGGCTCGTGCGCTGGGCGCCCCACCTCGACTGGCGCGAGGCGCCCGTCGCCGACCTCGTCGCCGCCGCGACCGGGGTCCCCGCGGCGGCCGCGAACGACGCGAGCCTCGGCGCGATCGCCGAGCATCGCTTCGGCGCCGGGCGTGGCGTCGGCGACCTCGTCTACCTCAACGGCGGCGCGAGCGGCATCGGCGGGGGCGTGGTCGTCCGCGGCGAGCCGCTCGCCGGCGTCGACGGCTACGCGGGGGAGTTCGGCCAGAACCGCCCGGGGCTCGCCTCGCCGGCCGACCGCGTCACCGAGCACGGCACCGTCGAAGACGAGGTCTCGCGATCCCGTCTCCTCGGCATGCTCGGGCTCGCCGCGAGCGGCGAGGCCGAGCTCGACGCGGCGATCGCCGGCGCGAGCGGCGCGCCGCTGCGCGCCGAGCTCGCGCGGCAGCAACGCGTCCTCGCGGTCGCGCTCGCGAACGCCGTCAACGTGCTCAACCCGCGGCTCGTCGTCCTCGGCGGGTACCTCGCGAGCCTGCACGCGTGGGACCCCGCCGCCCTCGAGGCGGCCGTCGCCGAGGCCGCGATCCCGGCCGCCATGGAGGACGCCGCCATCGTCCCCGCCGGGCTCGGCCAGGACCGGCTCCTCATCGGCGCGGCCGAGCTCGCCCTCGCTGGGCTGCTCGCGGATCCCGTCGCCGTCTGACGCCTCGGCCGGACGGGCCGTGCCCCGATGCCGGCGCGCCGCCCGGGATCAGGCGCCGGCCGGCGGCGCCGTCGACCCGCGCAGCATGAGCCGGGTCGCGAAGCCGACGTGCCGGGACTCGGGCTCGCGCCCGTCCAGGAGCGCGACGAGGATCTCGGCGGCGCACGCGCCGATCGCCTGCATCGGCTGCCGGACGGTGCTCAGCGGGGGGTTCGACCTCGAGGCGTCCGGGATGTCGTCGAACCCGATGACCGAGAGCTCGGCGGGCACCGCGATCCCGAGATCCTCGGCGGCGTGCAGCACGGCGAGCGCCGAGAGGTCGTTCGCCGCGAAGATCGCGGTCGGCCGGTCCTCGCGCGAGAGCAGCTCGATCGCGGTCTCGCGCGAGATGTCGTGCTCGTAGAGCCCGACGCGCACGAGCGAGGGGTCGAAGGGGATCCTCGCGTCCGAGAGCGACTGCCGGTAGCCGGCCTCGCGCAGCCGCGACGAGCGCAGGTCGGGGCGCCCCGCGACGAAGCCGATGCGCCGGTGGCCGATCTCGATGAGGTGGCCGACGGCCTGGCGCGCGCCGCCGTGGCTGTCGGCCTCGACGGTGGGCAGGTCGGCCGGGCCGGTGTGCGGGTCGATCGCGACGATCGGCACCACGGTCGCGACGTCCACGACGGTCGGGGTGACGAGGATCGCGCCGTCGATGAGCGTGCCGGAGAGCCGCGAGAGCGATCGCCGCTCCCAGCCGGCGCTGCTGAGCTGGCGCGTGCCGCTGTAGGCGAGCAGCTCGTATCGCGTGCTGCGCAGGCCAGCGGCGACGCCCTTGAGCACCTCGGCGCTGAAGGGCTCGAAGTCGGGCACGAGGATGCCGATGACGCCGGTGCGCCGCGAGCGCATGCTGCTCGCGACGAGGCTCGACTCGTAGCCCATCTCCTGCACGACCTGCTTCACGTGCCGCGCCGTCTCGGGCGCGACGCCGTAGCGGCCGTTGAGCGCCTTCGACACCGTGGCGACGGAGACGCCGGCCGCCTCGGCGACGTCGGCGATCGTCACGCGGCGCTTCATGTCGATGATCGTAGTCATCGAAATGGATTTCGAAAACGTTTGACATCGCGCGAACCGGGCCGTGATACTCGCCGCAATCGCGACGGCGACCATCGTCGCGGTGGGCAGGCCGGCGGAATGGACCGTCGGACGGACCGGGATGACCCGGCCGAGCACGACCCATCGCGACGACGGAACTCCCGAGCGGGGCGACCGCGCAGCGCCATCGTGCGGTCGTGTCCGAGGCAATCGCATCGGCGGACAGCACTGGCCCGACCGGGCCCACATCACCCCGGGCGCCTGACCCATCGGCGTCACTCAACGAAGAGAACAGGAAGGCAGATGAACGCAGCAGGCAAGCTCATCGCGGGGACCGCGGTCCTCGTCGCCGGCGCCATGGCGCTCGGCGGATGCACCGGCGGCGGCGACTCCGGCGACGGAACCGTGGCCATGACGCTCTGGCACAACTCGACCACCGGCCCCGGCCAGGTCTTCTGGGAGGACACGGTCGCCGACTTCGAGGCCGCCAACCCCGGTGTGACCATCGAGATCCAGGCCATCCAGAACGAGGACCTCGACGGCAAGCTCCAGACCGCGCTCAACGCCGGCGACGCCCCGGACATCTTCATGCAGCGCGGTGGCGGCAAGATGGCGGCGATGGTCGCCGCCGGGCAGCTCAAGGACCTCACCGGCAAGCTCTCCGAGACCGCGACGACCGAGATCCCGGCCGGCTCCTTCTCGGCGAACTCGCTCAACGGGCAGCTCTGGGCCATGCCCATCGCCGTGCTCCCCGGCGGCCTGTTCTACAGCCAGGACCTCTTCGACCAGGCGGGCATCACCGAGAACCCGACGACCTTCGCCGAGCTCGACGACGCCGTCACGGCGCTCAAGGGGATCGGCGTCGCGCCGGTCGCCGTCGGCGCGAAGGACGCGTGGCCCGCGGCGTTCTGGTACTACTTCTCGGCGCTGCGCGAGTGCAGCCCCGAGGTGCTCGCCTCGACGGCCGAGGACCTCGTCTTCTCGGACGACTGCTGGCTGCGCGCGGCCGAGGACGTCGCGGACTTCGCGGCGACCCAGCCGTTCAACGAGGGCTTCCTCACCACGCCGGCCCAGCAGGGCGCGGCGAGCTCGGCCGGCCTCCTCGCCAACCACCAGGCGGCGATGGAGCTCATGGGCGCGTGGAACCCCGGCGTCATCGCCTCGCTCACGCCCGACCAGCAGCCGCTGGCCGACCTCGCGTGGTTCCCGTTCCCGGAGATCGCGGGCGGCGACGGCGAGCCCGGCTCGATCCTCGCCGGCGTCGACGGGTTCTCCTGCTCGGTGGACGCGCCGGACGCGTGCGTCGACTTCCTCAACTACCTCGCCGAGGCCGACGTGCAGAAGGCGTACTACGCCGCCTTCAACGCGCCGGTCGTGAACACGGTCGCGCAGGAGGTCATCACCGAGCCCTACCTCAAGCAGATCCTCGAGGCCTACAACGCGGCGCCGTTCGTCTCGCCGTGGCTCGACACGGTCTACGGACAGAACGTCGGCAACGCCCTCAACGTCGCGGTCGTCGACCTGCTCGCCGGGAAGATCGACCCCGCCGGGCTCGTCGAGGCCGTCAACGCGGCCGCGCAGAAGGGCTGAGGGTCCCGCGATGACCGAACGCGAGCACTCGACGCTCCTGGGCGAGCGCTCGCCGGCGATCATCGCCGCCGACGGGGGCAGCGCGACCGCGCTGCCCCCGTCGGTCCGGCGGCCGCGCGGCGAGGGATGGCGCACGCGCCTCGAGATCGCCCTGCTGGCCGGCCCCGCCCTCCTCGTCTTCCTGGGCTTCGTGATCTTCCCCGTGGTGATGGCCGGCTACTACGGCTTCTTCCGCTGGCAGGGCTACGGCCCCCCGACCGACTTCGTCGGGTTCAACAACTACCTGCTCATCGTCCAGGACCCCGCCTTCCAGGAGGCGCTCTGGCACAACATCGTCATCGTCGTGCTCTCGCTCGTGCTCCAGGCGCCGGTCGCGATCCTCCTCGCGCTCCTGCTCAACCGGCGGATGCGCGGCCAGTCCGTCATCCGCGTGCTCCTCTTCGTGCCGTACGTCATCTCGGAGGTCGTCGTCGGCACCGGCTGGAGCCTCATGCTCCAGACCAACGGCGCGCTCAACGACCTCCTCGAGAAGCTCGGCCTCGGCGCGCTCGCGCAGGACTGGCTCGCGAACCCCGAGATCGCGATCTGGACCCTCATGGGGATCCTCGTCTGGAAGTACGTCGGCTTCGCGGTGATCATCATCCTCGCCGGCCTCCAGGGCATCCCCGAGGAGCTCACCGAGGCCGCGCAGATCGACGGTGCCTCTTACTGGCAGATCCAGCGGCGCATCACGCTGCCGCTGCTCGGGCCCACCCTGCGGATCTGGGCCTTCCTCTCGATCATCGGCGCGCTGCAGCTCTTCGACCTCGTCTACATCATCTGGGGCCAGTACATCGCCTCGACGGCGGGCACCTCGACGATGGCGACGTACATGGTCGCGAACGGCCGCAACGCCGGCAACTACGGCTACGGCAACGCCGTCGCCGTCGTGATCTTCCTCATCTCGCTCACGGTCGCGCTCGTCTACCAGCGCTTCGTCCTGCGCCGCGACACCGACGGCGCCCTCACCGGAGGGACCCGCCGATGACCGCGACCTCGAGCATCCGCCTGCCGAAGGGGCCGCGCGGCGCCGGCCTGCCATGGGGCAGCCCGCTCGTCTACTTCATCGCGCTCGTCGTCGTCGCGTTCATGCTCGCGCCGATCGCCTACATCATCGTCGGCGGCTTCCGCACGAACTCGCAGATCATCCTCGACCCGTCGGGCTGGCCGGACCCGTGGAACGTCGGGAACTACCTCGACGTGCTCGTCGGCGGCATCTTCTGGCGGCAGGTGCTCAACTCGGCGATCGCGGCCATCGCGACCACGGCGGGCGCGGTCGGGCTCGGGCTCGCGGCGAGCTACGTCATCGCGCGGTACTCGTTCCGCGGCCGCGGGGCGCTCTACGCGCTCTTCGCGGCCGGACTCATGTTCCCGATCACCGTCGCGATCACCCCGCTCTACATCGTCGTGCGCAACCTCGGCCTCATGAACTCGCTCGGCGGCGTGATCCTCCCGCAGATCGCCTTCGCGTTGCCGACGACGATCATCATCCTCGTGCCGTTCCTCCGCGCGATCCCGATCGAGCTCGAGGAGGCGGCCTCGATCGACGGCTGCGGCCGGCTCTCGTTCTTCTGGCGCATGGTGCTGCCGCTCTCCGTCCCCGGCGTCATCACGGTCGGCATCCTCGCGTTCATCGGCAGCTGGAACAGCTACCTGCTGCCGCTGTTCATCCTCAACAACGAGGCGACGTTCACCCTGCCGCTCGGCGTGCAGGCCTTCTCGTCGCAGTACTCGGTCGACACCGCGAAGGTGCTCGCCTTCACCTCCCTGTCGATGATCCCCGCGCTCGTGTTCTTCAGCATCTTCGAGCGCCGCATCGTCGGCGGGCTGACCGGCGCCGTCAAGGGCTGAGCATGCGCATCGACCCCACCCTGCAGTTCGAGGAGACAGCAGTGCACGAGCACGACCGGTCCATCGCCTCGGCGCGCGTGCGCGCCCTCGTCGCCGAGATGACGCTGCGCGAGAAGCTCGCGCAGCTCGTCGGATTCTGGGTCGACCAGGGCGGCGAGGTCGTCGCGCCCATGGCGGGGGAGTTCGCGAGCTCGACCCGCTACGACGACGCGATCGTCGACGGGATCGGCCACCTCACCCGGGTCTACGGCACGCGACCGGTCGACCCGGTCGAGCGCGCCGAGTGGCTCTGGGCGCAGCAGCGGCGCCTGCGCGAGCAGACGCGCCTCGGCATCCCCGCGATCGTGCACGAGGAGTGCCTCACCGGCCTCGCCGCGTGGACGGCGGCGACCTTCCCGACGCCGCTCGCCTGGGGGGCGAGCTTCGACCCCGCGCTCGTGGAGCGCATGGGTGCGGCGATCGGCGCCTCGATGCGCGAGCTCGGCGTCCACCAGGGGCTCGCGCCCGTGCTCGACGTGATCCGCGATCCGCGGTGGGGGCGCGTCGACGAGTGCATCGCCGAGGATCCCTACGTCGTCGGCACGATCGGCACCGCCTACGTCGCCGGGCTCCAGTCCGCGGGCGTCGACGCGACGCTCAAGCACTTCCTCGGGTACTCCGCCTCCCGGGCCGGGCGCAACCACGCCCCCGTGCACGCCGGCCCGCGCGAGGTCGCCGACGTGCTCCTGCCGCCGTTCGAGATGGCGATCCGCGACGGCGGGGCCCGCTCGGTGATGAACTCCTACGCCGAGATCGACGGGGTCCCGGTGGCGAGCTCGCCCGAGATCCTCGACGAGCTCCTCAGGGGGGAGCTCGGCTTCGACGGCGTCGTCGTCGCCGACTACTTCGCCGTCGCCTTCCTGCATCGGCTCCACGCGGTCGCCGAGGATCCCGGCGCGGCGGCCGCGATGGCGCTCGCGGCGGGGATCGACGTCGAGCTGCCGACCGGCGACGCCTACCTGGCGCCGCTGGCCGAGCGCATCGAGGCCGGACTCGTCGACGTGGCGATCGTCGATCGCGCCGTGCTGCGCGTGCTCGCGCAGAAGGAGCGGCTCGGGCTGCTCGACGAGCGCTTCGAGACGCCCCCGACGCGGGTCGACCTCGACTCGCCAGAGCACCGCGCCCTCGCGCGGCGCCTCGCGGAGGAGTCGGTGGTGCTGCTCACGAACGACGGCGTGCTCCCGCTCACCGGCGACCACCGGGCGCCGGGCCGGGTCGCGGTGATCGGTCCGAACGCGGACCGACCTGAGGCGCTCATGGGCTGCTACTCCTTCGCGAACCACGTGCTCGCGCACCACCCGGGCGTCGCGATGGGCTTCGAGATCCCCTCCGTGCTCGAGGCGCTCGGCGCCGCGCTGCCCGACACCACGCTCGTGCACGCGCCGGGCTGCGCGGTCGAGGGCGACGACCGCTCCGGGATCGCCGCGGCGGTCGAGGCGGCGGCGGGCGCCGACGTCGCGATCGTCGTCGTCGGCGACCAGGCCGGCCTCTTCGGCCGCGGCACCGTCGGCGAGGGCAACGACACCGACTCCCTCGACCTCCCCGGCGTGCAGCGCGAGCTCGTCGAGGCGGTCGTCGCGACCGGCACGCCGGTCGTCATGGTCCTGCTCACCGGGCGTCCGTACGCGATCGGCTGGGCGCTCGCCGGCCCGGCGGCGCCGGGCGCGGTGCTCCAGTCGTTCTTCCCCGGCGAGGAGGGCGGCGCGGCGATCGCGGCGATCCTCACCGGGGCGGTCTCGCCCTCTGGGCGGCTGCCGGTGTCGATCCCGCGCTCCGCGGGCGCGCAGCCCTACTCCTACCTCCACCCGATCCTCGGCGGGCCGACCGAGGTCACCGCCGTCGACAGCACGCCGCCGGCGGCGTTCGGCGCCGGGCTCGCCTACACGACCTTCGAGCACCTCGCCCTCGAGACCGACGCCGAGGCGGACGCCGGCGACGCGATCCGCGCCACGGTCGTCGTCCGCAACACGGGCGATCGGCCCGGCGTCGACGTGGTCCAGCTCTACGCGAACGATCCGGTCGCGAGCGTGACGCGTCCGGTCGCGCAGCTGCTCGCCTACGAGCGGGTCGCGCTCGAGGCAGGGGAGCAGGTCGTCGTCCGCTTCGACGTGCCGACCGCGCGGCTCGCGTTCACCGGGCGGTCGGGGGTGCGCATCGTGGAGCCCGGGCGGGTGGACCTCTGGGTCGGCCCATCGTGTGCCGTGCGCGAGACCGTCGCGTCGACGACGATCGTCGGCGCCGAGCACCGCGTGTCCGCCGCCGACCGGCGCATCGCGACCGCGGAGGTCGTCAGGGGCTGAGCCGGTCGGAACCGGCGCGTCGCGCGCTCAGCGGTCGAAGCGCTCCGCGAGCCAGGCGGCCTGCCGCTGCCAGTGGCGGTAGCCGCCGCCCTCGTGCCCGTTGTACGGATAGACCTCGATGGTGCGATCCGTCGAGCCGAGCGCGTTGAACGCCGCGAAGACGGTCGACGGCAGGACGATCTCGTCCATGAGGGCGACGGAGAACAGCGCGGGCGCCGTGATCCGCGGCGCGAGGACCGCGCCGTCGACGTGCGAGAGCGTGTGCAGCACCGCGGACTCCGCGTCGCGGTGCACCGAGAGATACCTGGTGATCTCGGTGAACGGCGGCTCCGGGGTCTTGCTGATCGAGCGCGGGAAGTCGCAGAGGAACGGCACGTCGGGCATGAGGGCGGCCACGTGCTCCGAGAGCGCGGCGGCGGCGATCGTGATCCCGCCGCCCTGGCTCCCGCCCGTCACGGCGATCCTGCTCGGGTCGACGAACGGCAGCGCCGCGACCTCGTCGAGGAGGCGCACCGCGTCGGTGTAGACGCGCCGGTAGTAGTACTCCTCCGGGTCGAGGATGCCGCGGGTCATGAAGCCCGGCGTCGCCGGGTCGGAGCCCGCCGGGTCCGGGGTGTCGCCGGTGCCCCAGACGCTGCCCTGGCCGCGCGTGTCCATGACGACGTGCACCGCGCCGGTGAGGCCCCACGCGATCCGCTCGCCGGGCAGGCCGCGACCGCCGCCGTAGCCGACGAACTCCACCACGGCCGGCGCCGCGGTGGCCTCGAGCGGCCGGGTGATCCAGGCCCGGACGGGCTGCCCGCCGAAGCCGGAGAACGACATGTCCTCGATGACGACCGCCGAGATCGGCCCGTCGACGGCGGAGATCGTCGTGGGCGATGCCGCCGCCCTCGCCTCGGCGATCGTGCGCTCCCAGAAGGCGTCGAGCCCGGCGGGGGCGGGCAGCTCCGGGCGGTACTCGCGCAGCTCGGCGAGGGGGAGGTCGGTCTGGGAGAGGGCCATGGGTGCTCCGAACGGTGGTGGGCCCCGCCGGGTCGACGGTCGGGGTGGATGCGGACAGCACTCTAGCCCCGCATCGCATCCGGGTCGGGCGCCCGCGTCGGCCTAGGCTTGGCGCATGCCAGCCGACGCGGTCCCTCCCGCGGGCACCGCGTGGCCCGAGCTGCACGACGGCCAGGGGCGCGTCCTGCTCGAGCTGCTGCGCTCCGGCGACCTCGCCCGCGTGCGGCTGGCGGAGCGGGTCGGCCTCTCGCGCGCGAGCCTCACGAGGATCGCCCGCGAGCTCGTCGAGCTCGGGCTCGTGGAGGAGGGCGAGGCGCAGGCGCGGCACGCGCGCGGCCGCCCGGCGGAGATGCTGCGGCTGCGTCCGGAGTCGGCGCACTTCGTCGGGGTGAAGCTCACCGGCGACGCCGCCTACGTCGTCGTGACCGACCTCTCCGCCCGGGTCGTCAACGAGACCTCGGCGCCGCTGGACTCGCGCGAGGTCGATGCGGTCGTCGCGCTCGTCGCCGAGCTCGCCGCGCGGGTCGCGGACCCGGCGAGACCGCCGGTCGCGGTCGGGGTGGCGGTGGCCGGCGACATCGACCGGGCGGATGCGCGGGCGATCCTGCGCCGATCGAACTTCCTCGGCTGGGACGGCGTGCCGCTCGCGGAGCGGATCGCGGCCGCGACGGGCCTGCCATCGACGGTCGTCAACGACGTGCACGCGCTCACGGGCGCGCATCACTGGTTCGGCGGCCGGGCCCGTCACCGCAGCCTCGTGGTCTTCGGCGTCGGCGCCGGCATCGGCTCCGGCGTCGTCGTGGAGGACGAGCTCGTCACGGGCGCGCACGGCAGGGCCGGTCGGGTCGGGCACGCGAGGATCGGGGGGCTCGCGCCGGGGCGCCGCTGCGACAACGGGCACGACGACTGCGTCCACAGCTACGCGACGATCCCCGCGATCGAGGAGGGCTCCGGCGTCGGGCCAGGGCGGTACGCGGAGGCGGTCGCCCTCGCGAGGGCCGGTGACCCGGCGGCGCTCGCCGCGTTCGCCCGCGCCTCCGCGGCGCTCGGCGCGGCGATCGCGGAGGCCGTGAACGCCTTCGACCCGGAGGTCGTGGTGGTGATGGGCGAGGGCCTCGACATGCTCGACCTCGCGCCGGAGCCGCTCGCCGGCGCGCTCGCCGACGGCCTCGAACAGGTCGATCCCGCCCAGGTGCGGATCGAGCGGCCCGGGTTCCACTTCGACCACTACGCGCGTGGCGCCGCGGTCGCGGCCATGCGCTCGTTGCTGTCCTGAGCGGCCGCCGTCGCCGCGGGAGGCGGTCGCGCGACCATGACGCGCTCGTGTCGTCGCGTCGGCGGTCGTCGCCGCGCCGTCGTGGCATCGGCGTCGCCGCATCGGTGTCGCAATGAATTTGTTCCGCCAGTTGACAAATACGCCGGGACCGCGCATCCTGGTTGCCAGCAGCGGCAGGACCGCTCGCGGCACTGCACCGACGCGGACGCCATCCGCGCCTACAAGGGAGTAGCAATCACCATGAATCGCAAGACCATGACCAGGGTCGCGGCGGCAGGCGCCGTGCTCGCGACCGCCATCGCCACCGCCGGATGCGCCGCAGGCTCGACCGACGAAGGCCCCATCACGCTCCAGTACTGGACCTGGGCGCCCGGCGTCCCCGCGGTCGTCGACGTCTGGAACGAGCAGAACCCCGACATCCAGGTCGAGGTCGTCCAGCCCGCCGGCGCCGACGACATCCTCGCGAAGGTCCTCGCCGCGCAGCGCGCCGGCGAGGGGCCGGACATGTTCGCCGCCGAGTACCAGAAGCTGCCGAACTTCGTCGTCAGCGACGCCGCCTACGACATCACCGACCTCGTCGGCGACGCCAAGGGCGACTTCACCGACTCGACCTGGGGGCTCGTGACCATCGGCGGCAGCGTGTACGCCGTGCCGCAGGACACCGGCCCGATGATCTTCATGTACCGCGCCGACCTCTTCGACCAGTACGGCCTCGAGGTCCCGACGACCTGGGACGACTACGCGGCCCTCGCGGCGACCGTCAAGGAGGTGGCGCCGACGTCCTACCTCGGCGGCTACCCCGACGACGCGTCGACCTTCATCGCGTACGCCCAGCCGCTCGGCGCCGAGTGGTGGTCCACCGACGGCGACTCGTGGTCGGTCGGCATCGACGAGGCGCCGTCGCAGCGCGTCGCCGAGTTCTGGCAGCCGCTCGTCGAGCAGGGCCTCATCGACACGACCCACTTCTTCACGCCGGAGTGGAACACGATGATGAACGACGGCACCCTCCTCTCGTGGACGGCCGGCATCTGGGCGCCAGGCGCGATCGCCTCGGTCGCACCGGACACCGAGGGCCTGTGGCGCGCCGCGCCGATGCCGTCGTGGGACGGCGAGGAGGAGGTCGGCCTCATGGGCGGCTCCTCGGCGATGGTCGGCAAGACGAGCAAGCACCCCGAGGCCGCGGTGAAGTTCCTCACCTGGCTCAACGGCTCGCAGGAGGGCTCATCGCTGCTCGCCGCCGGCGGGCTCTTCCCGGCGTCGATCGCCGGCCAGGAGAGCCTCTCGTCGCTCGAGGTCCCGGCGATCGTCGCCGGCCAGACCGACTTCTGGACTCTCGCGGCCGACATCGCCTCGAAGACCGCGCCGATCACCTGGGGGCCGAACGTGCAGGTCGCGTTCGACACCTACGGTGACGGCATCCGCGCCGCGACGCAGAACGGCGGCTCGTACGTCGACGTGCTCGCCGCGACGCAGACCGCCGTCGCGAACGACCTGAAGCAGACCGGCTTCACCGTCAAGTGACCATCCCGGTGACGCGGGCGGCCGGCATCCACCGGCCGCCCGCGGACCCGCGAGAGGAACCGACCATGACCTCAGACACCGTTCCCGCGGCTGGCACCGCGCCGCAGCGTCGACGCTCGGCACGACCCGTCCTCGCCCCGTGGCTCTTCCTGGCCCCCGCGATCGCGCTCTTCGCGCTCTTCCTGCTCATCCCGATGGGCTACGCCATCTTCCTGAGCTTCGTGGCGCTGCGCGTCGAGGGCGGCGCCTTCGGCACGCGGCAGCAGGTCTTCGTCGGCTTCGAGAACTACGTCACGGCGCTGACGAACCCCGAGTTCGTGGCCTCGCTCGGCCGGCTGGCGATCTTCGGCCTCATCGCCGTGCCGCTGACCCTCGGCCTCGCGCTGCTCTTCGCGCTCCTGCTCGACCTGCCAGGCGTCAGGGCGACGCGGTTCGCGCGGACCTCGATCTTCCTGCCCTACGCGGTGCCCGGCGTCATCGCGACGCTGCTCTGGGGCTTCATGTACCTGCCGAGCACGAGCCCCTTCAACTACGTGCTCGAACTCGTCGGCCTGCCACCGATCGACTTCCTCGGGCCGACCGGGGTCTTCGGCGCCCTCGCGAACATCGCGATCTGGGGCGGCGTCGGCTTCAACATGATCATCATGTTCACCGCGCTGCGCTCGATCCCGAGCGAGATCTACGAGGCGGCGAAGCTCGACGGCGCGAGCGAGTGGCAGATCGCCTGGCGGATCAAGATCCCCCTGCTCTCGCCGGCGCTCCTGCTCACGCTCCTCTTCTCGCTCATCGCGACGCTGCAGGCCTACTCGGAGCCGATGACGCTGAAGACGATGTCGAACTCGATCTCCTACTCCTTCTTCCCGTTGATGAAGGTCTACCGCGACGCCTTCGGCGTCGACAACATCTCCGGCGCCGCCGCGACCTCGGTCGTGCTCGCGCTCGGGACGCTCATCGTGTCGCTGCTGCTCCTGCGGGTGCTCCAGCGCCGGACCTTCGAGGAGGTGCGCTGACCATGTCGGCATCCGCACTCGCACTGCCCAAGCGCAGCCGCCTGGAGCGATCGAGGATCATTCCGACGATCGTGCTGATCCTCGGCTCCATCTACACGCTCATCCCGATCCTCTGGGTCGTGACGGCCTCGACGAAGTCGAAGGGGGAGCTCTTCACGACCTTCACCCTCTTCCCGGGCACGGGCTTCTGGGACAACCTCGTCGAGCTCTCGACCTACGAGCACGGCCGGTTCTGGCTCTGGGCCATGAACAGCGTCATCTACGCCGGCGGCGGCGCCGTGCTCTCCACGATCGTCTCCGCGGCCGCGGGCTACGCGCTCGCGCGCTACCGGTTCCGCGGTCGACAGGTCGTCTTCACCATCCTGCTCGCCGGCGTGCTCCTGCCGCAGATCACCCTGGCGATCCCGCAGTACTTCCTCATGTCGTCGATCGGGCTCGCCAACACGCACTGGGCCGTCCTGCTGCCGGTGATCATCAACCCCTTCGGCATCTACCTCTCGTGCATCTATGCGATGGGGTCGGTGCCGGAGGACACGATCGAGGCGGCGAGGATCGACGGGGCGAGCGAGTTCCGGATCTTCCGGTCGATCGCGCTGCCGATGATGGTGCCGGGGCTCGTGACCGTCTTCATGCTGCAGTTCATCGGCATCTGGAACAACTTCCTGCTGCCGTTCATCATGCTCTCGACGGAGTCGCTCTACCCGCTCACGACCGGGCTCTACATGCTCCTGAGCCGCGGGACGGGCACGCCGGTGCTCTACACGCTCGCGATCACCGGCGCGCTGCTGTCGATCATCCCGCTGGTCGCGCTCATGCTCTTCCTGCAGCGCTTCTGGCGGCTCGACCTCATCAGCGGCAGTCTCAAGGGCTGAGCGTCCCGCAGGGCGCGCGCCGATCCACCACCGTCACCACCTCGAAACCGGACCACCACCACGATGCGCTTCATCTCCCACGCGGCAGACCTGCCGACCCCGACCGAGTTCGACTGGATCGCGAACGGCCTCGCGTTCGGCGGCGACTACAACCCCGAGCAGTGGCCAGAGGAGGTCTGGCTCGAGGACATGGCCCTCATGCGCGAGGCCGGCGTCACGACCGTGAGCCTCGGGGTCTTCGCCTGGGGCCTGCTCGAGGTGGCCGACGGCGTGTTCGAGTGGGACTGGCTCGACCGAGTCATGGACCTGCTCGCCGAGCACGGGATCGGGGCGGCGCTGGCGACCCCGACCGCGGCGCCGCCGATGTGGCTCATGCTCGCGCATCCCGAGATCGCCCCGGTCACCGCCGAGGGCGTGCGACACGCCCCCGGCGGGCGCCTCGGCTGGCACCCGAGCTCGGCGGTCTTCCGCCGCTTCGCGCTGCGCATGGTGCGCGCCATCGCCGAGCGGTATCGCGACCACCCGGCGCTGCGGCTCTGGCACGTCTCGAACGAGCTCGGCAACGAGAACGCGCGCTCCTACGACGACGAGACCGCCGAGGCCTGGCGTCGCTGGCTCGCCGAGCGCTACGGCGACATCGACGCGGTCAACGCCGCGTGGGGCACGGCCTTCTGGGGGCACCGCTACACCGGGTTCGAGCAGGTGCTCCCGCCGCGCTTCAGCTCGACCGGCGCGAACCCCGGGCTGCTGCTCGACTTCGAGCGGTTCACCTCGGATGCGCTCCTGGCCCACTACGAGGCCGAGCGCGCCGTGCTCCGCGAGGTCACGCCGACGATCCCGATCACGACGAACTTCATGGTCCAGCGCGAGCCCGGCGTCGCCGACTACGCGAGGTGGGCGCGCGAGGTCGACCTCGTCGCGAACGACCACTACACCGTCGGTGCCGACCCCCGCCGGCACGCGGAGCTCGCCTTCTCGGCGGATCGCGTCCGCGGCATGGCCGGCGGGCGGCCGTGGCTGCTCATCGAGCACGCGGCCGCGGCGGTGAACTGGCAGCGCGTGAACCGCGCGAAGACCCCGGGCGAGCTGCGTCGCAACTCCCTCGCCCACATCGCCAGGGGCGCCGACGGCGCGATGTTCTTCCAGTGGCGGCAGTCGACGGCCGGCGCCGAGCAGCACCACTCGGCGATGCTGCCGCACGCCGGCGCCGACTCGACGATCTTCCGCGACGTCGTCCGCCTCGGCGCGGACCTCGCCGCCCTCGCGCCGATCCGCGGCTCCGTCGTGCCGACGGCGCGCGTCGCGATCCTGTTCGACCACGACTCCGCGGCGGCGCTGCGCTCGGGCCGCAAGCCCACCGAGCTGCTCACGATCCTCGACCTGCCGCACGCCGTGCACCGCCTTCTCACGGAGCGCGGCATCGCGGTGGACGTGCTGCCTGGCGACGCGGAGCTCGACGACTACGCCGTCGTCGTCGTGCCGACGCAGCTCCTCGCGCCCGCCGGGCTCGCCGAGCGGCTCGCCGCCGTCGTCGACCGCGGCGGCCACGTCGTGGTGAGCTTCGCCTCCGGGCTCGTCGACGAGACGAACCGGGTCATCCCCGGCGGGTATCCGGGGGCGTTCCTGGCGCTGCTCGGCATCCGCGCCGACGAGATCCTCCCGCTGCTCGAGGGCGAGCGCCTCGCCATCGCGCCGTCGGGCACCGCCTCCATCTGGAGCGAGCGGGTCGAGCTCGTCGACGCGGAGGCGGTGGCGACGATCGCCGACGGGCCGCTCGCGGGCCGCCCCGCGGCGACCCGGCGCCGCGTCGGCGACGGGACGGCGACCTACCTCGCCGTCCGCGCCGACGACGAGACCCTCGGCGCGCTCCTCGCCGACGTGCTCGCGCTCGCGGGCGTCGAGCCCATCGCCGACGCCGAGCCGGGGCTCGAGGTGGTCAGGCGCGTCGGGGAGTCCGGCCGGTTCCTGTTCGCCATCAACCACGCCGACGCGCCGCGCGCGGTCCGCGCCAGCGGCGTCGACCTGCTCACCGGCCAGCGGCACGACGGGACCGTCTCCGTGCCCGCCGGCGCCGTCGTCGTCATCGAGGAGTCCGCATGAAGTTCACCGACGGGTTCTGGCAGCTGCGCCCCGGCGTCGACGCGCTCTACGCGCAGGAGGCGTACGACATCGGCGCCGTCGGCGACCGCATCGTCGTCACCGCGCCGACGAAGGTCATCGAGCGCCGCGGCGACACGCTGAACCGCCCGACGCTGACGGTGACGCTCGACTCGCCGCTGCCCGGGGTGATCGGCGTCACCATCGAGCACTTCCAGGGCGCCGCGATGCGCCGCGGCTTCGACCTCGTCGGCGCCGAGCCGGGGCACGGCGCCGCGAGCGTCGACGCCGCCGGCGGGGTCCTGCGCAGCGGGCCGCTGACCGCCCGGGTGCGGCGCGGGTCGCCCTGGTCGCTCACCTTCGAGTCCGGCGACCGCGTGCTCACCGGGAGCGGGCCGCGTTCCGTCGGCTACATCCGCGTCGCCGAGGGGGCCAGGGTCGAGCCCGATCCGGTGACGACCTCGAGCGAGGCCGGCCGGCTCAGACCGGCGGCGACCTACCTCCACGAGCAGCTCGCGCTCGGCGCTGGGGAGCGCGTCTACGGCCTCGGCGAGCGGTTCGGCCCGATCGTGAAGAACGGGCAGAGCATCGACATCTGGAACGCCGACGGCGGCACCTCGAGCGAGCAGGCCTACAAGAACGTGCCGTTCTACATCACCGACCGCGGCTACGGCGTGCTCGTCGACGACCCGGGCCACGTCTCCTTCGAGGTGGGCTCCGAGACGGTGGAGCGCGTGCAGTTCTCGGTCGAGGGGCAGCGGCTGCGCTACTACGTCATCGAGGGCGACCCGGCGACCGTGCTCGAGCGCTACACCCGGCTCACCGGGCGCCCCGCCGTCGTGCCGGCGTGGTCGTACGGCCTCTGGCTCTCGACGAGCTTCACGACGGACTACGACGAGGCGACCGTCACCGGCTTCATCGACGCGATGGCCGAGCGCGACCTGCCGCTGTCGGTCTTCCACTTCGACTGCTTCTGGATGCGCGAGTTCCAGTGGACCGACTTCGAGTGGGATCCGCGGACCTTCCCCGATCCCGAGGGGATGCTCGCGCGGCTGCACGACAAGGACCTCCGCGTCTGCGTCTGGATCAACCCCTACATCGCCCAGCGCTCGCGCCTCTTCGCCGAGGCGAAGGAGCGCGGCTACCTCGTCGCCAGGCCGGACGGCACCGTCTGGCAGTGGGACATGTGGCAGGCCGGCATGGGGCTCGTGGACTTCACCAACCCGGACGCGCTCGCGTGGTACCAGGATCACCTCCGGCGCCTCGTCGATCAGGGGGTGGACTGCTTCAAGACCGACTTCGGCGAGCGCATCCCCGTCGACGTCGTCTGGGCGGACGGCTCCGAGCCGATCGGCATGCACAACCGCTACACCCAGCTCTACAACGAGGCCGTCTTCGCGGTGCTCCAGGAGCGTCGCGGCGAGGGGGACGCCGTGCTGTTCGCCCGCTCGGCGACGGTCGGCGGCCAGCGCCTCCCCGTCCACTGGGGTGGCGACTCGACGTCGACCTTCCCGTCGATGGCCGAGACGCTGCGCGGCGGGCTCTCGCTCGCGATGAGCGGCTTCGGCTTCTGGAGCCACGACATCGGCGGCTTCGAGGGCACGCCGGACGCCGACGTCTACAAGCGCTGGACCGCGTTCGGGCTCCTCTCGAGCCACTCGCGATTCCACGGCTCGGGGTCGGTGCGCGTGCCGTGGGCCTTCGACGAGGAGGCCGTCGAGGTCACCCGCGTGTTCACGCGGCTCAAGCACGAGCTCATGCCCATGCTCTTCGCGGCCGGCCGCGAGGCGAGCGAGCGGGGCATCCCGGTCATGCGACCCATGCCGCTCGCCTTCTCCGGCGATCCGGCGGTCGCCTACCTCGACCGGCAATACCTGCTCGGCCCCGACCTGCTCGTCGCCCCCGTGATGTCGGCGGACGGCGAGGTCGAGTTCTACCTGCCGGACGGCGGGTGGACGAACCTGTGGACGGGCGAGCGGGTCGACGGCGGACGGTGGCGGCGCGAGACCCACGGCTACCGCACGGCGCCGCTGTACGTGCGCGACGGCGCGGTGCTGCCGCGCGGCGCTCGCACCGACCGACCCGACTACGACTACGTCGACGGGCTCGTGCTCGAGGTCTACCCGGGCGGAGGCGTCGGCGAGCGCGAGGTGCTCGTGACCAGACCGGACGGCTCGGCCGTGCGGTTCGCCGTGCGCTGGGACGCCGACGGCGTCACCGCGACGAGCGACGGTGTTGCAGGATGGAGCCTGCGCGTCGCCGGTCCCGACGGACCCACCACCCCGGCGAGCGCCGGAGAAGCGAGGATCGCATGGTGACCACAGGCAGCGACGACTTCCGCGACGGCGGGCTCGTCTTCGCCCCGGACTTCGTCATCGGCTCCGCCACGGCGAGCTACCAGATCGAGGGCGCCGCCGGCGAGGACGGCCGCGGCCCGTCGATCTGGGACACGTTCAGCCACACGCCAGGCAAGACCTGGAACGGCGACACCGGCGACGTCGCCGACGACCACTACCACCGGTGGGAGGCCGACCTCGACCTCATGGCCGAGCTCGGGCTCGAGGCCTACCGCTTCTCGATCGCCTGGCCGCGCATCCAGCCGACCGGCGCTGGCGCGGTGAACCCGAAGGGCATCGCCTTCTACTCGAAGCTCGTCGACGGGCTGTTGCAGCGCGGGATCCGCCCGATCGCGACGCTGTATCACTGGGATCTGCCGCAGCCGCTCGAGGACGCCGGCGGCTGGCCGGTGCGCGACACCGCGCTGCGCTTCGCCGAGTACGCCGCCCGCACCGTCGAGGCCCTCGGCGACCGGGTGCACACGTGGACGACGCTCAACGAGCCGTGGTGCTCGGCCTACCTGGGCTACGGCTCCGGCGCCCACGCCCCCGGCCGCACGAACGGGGCGGACGCGCTCGCCGCGGTCCACCACCTCAACCTCGGCCACGGCCTCGCGGTGCCCGAGATCCGTCGCGCCGCGACGAACGACCCCGACGTCTCGGTGACCCTGAACTTCCACGTCATCCGCGACCACGACTCGACGTCGCCGGAGGCGGCGCGCCGGATCGACGCGCTCGCGAACCGCGCGTTCACCCATCCGATCCTCCTCGGCCGCTATCCGGAGGACCTCCTCGCCGACACCGCATCGGTCACCGACTGGTCGTTCGTGCAGCCGGGCGACCTCGAGGCGATCGCCGCGCCGATCGACGTGCTCGGGGTGAACTACTACTCCACCGTGACGGTGAAGCTCTGGGACGGCGTGACCCCGCGCACGAGCAACGACGGCCACAAGGACATGGGGGGCTCGCCGTGGCCGGGCGCCGGCCGCGAGGTCGAGTTCCTGCCGCAGGCGGGGCCGTTCACCGAGATGGGCTGGAACATCGCGCCTGACGGCCTCGAGGAGCTCCTCGTGCACCTGCACGAGGAGTTCCCGCAGACGCCGCTCATGATCACCGAGAACGGCGCGGCCTTCCCCGACGTGGTGACGCGCACCGACGCCGGCCAGCGGGTGCACGACGCCGACCGCGTCGACTACCTCAACCGCCACTTCACCGCGGCGCACCGCGCCATCGAGCGCGGGGTCGACCTCCGCGGCTACCTCGTGTGGTCGCTCATGGACAACTTCGAGTGGGGCTACGGGTACTCGAAGCGATTCGGCATCGTCCGCGTCGACTACGAGACCCAGGAGCGCATCCCGAAGGACAGCGCGCGGTGGCTGCAGGAGCTCATCGCGACGCGGACGACGCCTGAGCCGCGGCGGTAGAATTCTCCGGTGACCCAGTCGGCCGTCGTGCCGGGTCCGCCCACTCGTCCGGTCCCGCTGGTGCACGCCGGGGACTCGCTCAGTCGTGGACGGCGCCTGACCTACATCCTCGTCCTCGGCGCCCTCACGGCGCTCGGGCCGTTCACCGTCGACATGTACCTGCCGGCGTTCCCCGCGGTGCAGGCCGAGTTCGGCGTCGGCGCCGCCGCGGTGCAGCTCACGCTCACGGCCACGATGGTCGGCTTCGCGCTCGGACAGCTCCTCGTCGGGCCGTGGAGCGACCGCGTCGGCCGGCGGCTCCCGCTCGTGCTCGCGACCGCGGTCCACGTCGCGGCGAGCCTGGCGATCGCGGTCGCCCCGACGATCGAGGCGCTCATCGGGCTGCGCGTGCTCCAGGGCATCGGCGCGGCCGCCGGCGGCGTCGTCGCCACGGCGATCGTCCGCGACCTCTTCGCCGGCGTGCCGATGGTGCGGATGCTCTCGCGCCTCGCGCTCGTCTCCGGGCTGGCGCCGGTCATCGCCCCGCTCGTCGGCTCCCAGCTGCTGCGGGTGATGAGCTGGCACGGCACCTTCGTCGTCCTCGCCGTCTACGGCACGGTCATCACGGTCGCGGCGGCGCTCTTCGTCGTCGAGACGCATCCGAGGGAGCGCCGGATCGCGATGGGCGAGGTCTCGGTCGCGCACCGCTACCGGGTGCTCTTCGCCGACCGGATCTTCGTCGGCACCGTGGTCATCGCCGGGATGACGTTCACGGGCCTCTTCGCCTATCTCTCGTTCTCGTCGTTCCTCTTCCAGACGGTCTACGGGCTGAACGCGCAGCAGTACGGCCTGCTCTTCGCCGTCAACTCGCTCGGCGTCATCATCGGCGTGCAGACCGCGGCGCGACTCGTCCGCAGGATCGGTCCGCAGTGGATCCTCGCCGGGGCGATCACGCTCGGCTTCGTCTCGGCGGTCGCGATCGTGGTGCTCGACGCGGTCGGGGCCGGGATCTGGGGCGTGCTCGTGCCGCTCTTCTTCTTCATCCTGTCGTGCGGCTTCTGCTTCCCGACGCAGCAGGCGATCGCGCTCGCGGGGCACGCGAACGAGGCCGGCACGGCCGCGTCGCTGCTCGGCGCCGTGAACTTCGGCATGGCCGGCCTGCTCTCGCCCGTCGTCGGGATGTTCGGCACGTCGAGCGCGCTGCCGATGGGGGCGATGATGGCCGCGACGTCGATCGTGTCGACCCTCGTGCTCTGGATCGTCGTGCGTCCGCGCACGGTGCCGGCGCTCGTGCGCTGACCCCGCCCGCCGCCGCTACGCTCGCGGGATGCACGACCACCGCCACGACCTCGCCGCACCGCCGCAGGGGAGCGTCGCCGAGCGCGTCCACCGCCGCCGGCGCATGGTGCTCGGCGGCACCGCCGTCGCCATGGCGATCGCGCTCGGCGTGCTCCTCTGGGTGCGCGGGAACGGGCCGCTCGCGATCGACGACCGCTGGATGCGCGACGTGCTCGCGCTGCGCGACCCGGCGCTCACCGCGATCTCCGAGGCGATGAACGCGCTCGGCGGCGGCTGGTTCGGGGTGTTCGTCGTGCCGATCGGGGTCGGCCTCGCCTTCCTCGCGGCGCGCCGGCCCTGGGCGGCGCTCGTCTTCGTCGGCGCCTCCGCGGTGAGCGCCGGCCTCGTCCAGGTGCTGAAGTCGGTGTTCGGTCGCGCGCGCCCTGAAGACATCCTCGTCGCGGTCGACCCGGGCTCGTTCCCCTCCGGCCACGTCGCGAATGCGGCCACGATCGCCGTCGTGCTCGGGCTGCTCCTGAGTCGGCGATGGGTGCGGGCGGTCGGTGCGGCCTTCGTCGTGCTCATGGCGCTGAGCCGCACCTACCTCGGCGCGCACTGGCTCAGCGACACCCTCGGCGGCGCGCTGCTCGGGGCCGGGGTGGGCCTGCTCGTCTGGACCGCGTGCTCGGACCGCGAGCTCGCCGAGCGGGATCGCGCCGCCGCGGGGCGACCGGTGGCGCCGCGCACGACGGCGCGCTAGCGTCGACCCATGCGCATCCTCATCGTCGGGGCCGGGGGTGTCGGCAACGCGATCGCGAAGATCGCCGCGCGGCGCTCGTTCTTCGAGCACATCGTCGTCACCGACTACGCCATCGAGCGGGCCGAGCAGACCGTCGCGTGGATCCGCGCGCGGCATGGCGAGGCGGTCGCCGCCCGCTTCTCGGCGGCGCGCATCGACGCCTCCGACCCGGCCGACGTCGAGCGCGCGGCGCGGGAGGCCGGTGCGACGCACGTCATGAACGCGGTCGAGCCGAAGTTCGTGCAGGCGATCTTCGCGGGTGCGCTCGCGGCGGGCGCCGACTACCTCGACATGGCGATGAGCCTCTCGGCTCCCCACCCCGAGCAGCCATTCGCGCTCACCGGCCTCAAGCTCGGCGACGAGCAGTTCGAGCGCGCGGGGGAGTGGGCGGCTGCGGGTCGTCTCGCGCTCGTCGGCATCGGCGTCGAGCCCGGGCTCTCCGACGTGTTCGCCCGATACGCCGCCGACCACCTCTTCAGCGAGATCGACGAGCTCGGCACCCGCGACGGTGCGAACCTCGTCGTGCGCGACGACGAGGGCAACGAGATCTTCGCCCCGAGCTTCTCGATCTGGACGACGATCGAGGAATGCCTGAACCCCCCGGTGATCTGGGAGGCCGACCGGGGCTGGTTCACGACGCCGCCCTTCTCCGAGCCGGAGGTCTTCGACTTCCCCGAGGGCATCGGCCCGGTCGAGTGCGTCAACGTGGAGCACGAGGAGGTGCTCCTCATGCCGCGCTGGCTCGGCGACCGGGCGAAGCGCGTGACCTTCAAGTACGGGCTCGGCGCGGAGTTCATCGGTGTGCTGAAGACCCTGCACATGCTCCACCTCGACGCGACGGCGCCGATCCGCGTGCGCTCGGCGAACGGGCCGGTGGAGGTCGCACCGCGCGACGTCGTCGCCGCCGCGCTGCCGGATCCCGCGACGATCGGGCCGCGGATGACGGGCAAGACGTGCGCCGGCGTGTGGGTGACCGGCACGGGCGTCGACGGCGCGCCGCGCTCGACCTACCTCTACCACGTGAGCGACAACGAGTCGACGATGGCCGAGTACGACGCGCAGTGCGTCGTCTGGCAGACGGCGCTGAACCCGGTGATCGCGCTCGAGCTGCTCGCGACCGGTGCGTGGTCGGGCGCGGGCGTGCTCGGTCCCGAGGCCTTCGACGCGGTCCCGTTCCTCGAGCTCATGCGGCGGCCGGAGGCCGACGGCGGCTACGGGCAGGCCTGGGGCATGCTCGAGCGGTGAGCGGCGCGGTCGGGTTCAGCCCCGCGGCGCGATCGCGCGCAGCGCGGGCTCGATGACCTCGCGGGGCAGGTGGCCGGAGCTTGCGAGCGAGGCGAGGCCGTGCACGGTGCTCCAGAGCGCCGCGGCGAGCGCGGCCGCGCCGGCGTCGTCGAGCGCGGGCTCGGCCTCGCTGACGAGCCTGGCGAGGAGCGCCTCGTTCGCGGCGATGAGCGGGCCGGAGTCGGTGGACGGCGATCCGGGGATGCAGTACTCGGGGTCGTAGACGAGGGCGAAGGCGTTGGGGTGGGCCACCGCGTAGCCGGCGTAGGCCATGCCGACGGCGATGAGGCGCTCGCGGGCGTCGAGCGCCGCCGACGCCGCGGTCTCCTGCGCGGCGAGCAGCTCGGCCATCGCCACGGTGCTCAGCGCGCGCAGCAGCTCGGTGCGGTCGGCGAAGTGGTGGTATGGCGCGTTGTGGCTCACGCCGGCGATCCTGGCGACCTCGCGGAGGCTGAGCTCGGCGACGGGGGTGCGCTCGATCAGGTCCCTCGCGGCCCGGAGCAGGTCCTCGCGAAGGTTGCCGTGGTGATACCGATCGGCTGATCTTGACACGCGCAACATTCTAGCTAATCTAGACATCGCCAAGAATCTGGGCGGCGTCAAGATCACGCCGCCGCGCGACCAGGAAGGACCCCCATGTCCGCGCTCGTCATCGACGGCCACCCGAATCCCGACTCGCTGTCCGCGGCGATCGCCGCGCGCTACGCGCGAGCGCACGGCGACGCGACGCTCCTCGCCATCCGCGACCTCGACTTCGATCCGATCCTGCGGCTCGGCTACCGTGGCGAGCAGGCGCTCGAGCCCGACCTCGTCGCGGCGAGGGGCGCGATCGAACGCGCCGATCACGTGGTCGTCGTCGTGCCGGTCTGGTGGGGATCGATCCCCGCGCTCGCGAAGGGCTTCGTCGACCGGACCTTCCTGCCGCGGTGGGCGTTCCGCCGCCGCCAGAACGGCCTCGTCGACGGACTGCTCGCCGGACGCAGCGGGCTCGTGATCGTCACCACCGACTCCCCGCTGTGGTACTTGCGCGCCGTCGGCGACACGACCGTCCGCACGCTCCGGGATCGCACGATGCGGTTCAGCGGGATCCGTCCGGTGCGCGCGCTCCGATTCGGGCCCGTCCGCGGATCCAGCGACGAGCGTCGCCGGCGCTGGCTCGCCAGAGTCGACCGCGTCGCCGCGGCCGACCACGCCATGGCGGATCGCCGGCGCGCCGCCGGGCCGGCCGGCGGTCGGACGGGCGGGAGCGGCGACGGCTCAGCGGATCGGCGCGCGGAGCTCGTCGAAGCCGCCGGCGCCTGAGGGCCTGCCCGCGCTGCGCAGCCAGTCGAACACGATCTGCGTCTCCGTCGAGGCGACCGCGGGATCCATCGAGAGCCGCTTGGCGACGAAGTCGCGCAGCTGCTCGGGCGAGGTCGTCGCGACGTGGATGAGGAAGTCGGTCTGGCCGCCGAGGAAGTAGATGTTGAGGACGTTCGGCTCGCGGATGACCTTCTCGGCGTAGGTGCGGATCGCCGGCCGCGCCTGCGCCCGCAGCCGCACCGCGACGATGGCCTGCAGCGGCAGGCCCACCGCGGCATAGTCGACGTCGGCGTGCGACGGGCCGAGCACGCCGGCCGCCCGGAGGGCCTTGACGCGCGCGAGGGTCGTCGACGGCGCGACGTGGAGGCGCTCGGCGAGCGCGGCGTTCGTCACGTCGGCGTTCCTGCCGAGCTCCCAGACGATCCGCTCGTCGAGCCGGTCGAGCCGACGCTCGTTCGGCGCGGTGCCCCCGTCGTCGACCACGATCGCATATCCTTTCGAATCGGTTGAGTGCATCGAATCATATTCGGAATCCCGACACGGATTCCTCGATTCCGCCAGAATCCTCCCGCGGTGCGCATCGCGCCGCAGGAATCGGAGGAGCTCCCATGCGCATCGGCATCCCGGCCGAGGTCAAGAATCACGAGTACCGGGTGGCGATCACGCCTGGCGGCGTCCATGCCCTCGTCGCGCGAGGCCACGACGTCACGGTGCAGGCCGGCGCGGGGCTCGGGAGCGGGATCTCGGACGCCGACTATGCCGCGGTCGGCGCGACGATCGGCACGGTCGACGACGCCTGGGCCGCCGAGCTCGTGCTCAAGGTCAAGGAGCCGGTCGCGGCCGAGTACCACCGCCTCCGCGACGACCTCACGCTCTTCACCTACCTGCACCTCGCCGCCGACGAGCCGCTCGTCGACGCGCTCCTCGCCGCCGGCACGGCATCCATCGCCTACGAGACCGTGCAGCTGCCCGACCGTTCGCTGCCGCTGCTCGCCCCGATGAGCGAGGTCGCCGGCCGGCTCGCCGTGCTCGTCGGCGGCTATCACCTCCTCGGCTTCAACGGCGGCCGCTCGACGCTCCTCGGCGGCGTGCCCGGCGTCCGTCCCGCGAAGGTCGCCGTGATCGGGGCGGGCATCGCCGGCGGCAACGCCGTCGCCCAGGCGGTCGGCCTCGGCGCCGACGTCACCGTGCTCGACGTCTCGATCCCGAGGCTGCGGGAGTTCGACGACCGCTACCGCGGGGCCGTGACGACCGTCGCCTCGAACGCCTACGAGATCGAGCGCACGCTCCTCGAGTCCGACCTCGTCATCGGCGCGGTGCTCATCCCGGGGGCGAAGGCGCCGAAGCTCGTCACCCACGAGCTCGTCGAGCGGATGAAGCCGGGCAGCGTGCTCGTCGACATCGCGATCGACCAGGGCGGCTGCTTCGAGGACTCGCACCCGACGACCCACGAGGCGCCGACGTTCCGTGTCGCCGACTCGGTCTTCTACTGCGTCGCGAACATGCCAGGCGCCGCCGCTGGCACCTCGACGCTCGCCCTGACGAACGCGACGCTGCCGTACGCGATCGCGATCGCCGACCGGGGCTGGGAGGCGGCCGTCGCGGCGGATCCCGCGCTCGCGCTCGGCCTGAGCACGGTCGGCGGGCGCATCGCGAATGCGGCGGTCGCCGCGGTCTTCCCCGGCAAGCCGGCGGTCGGCGCCGCCTGAGTCCGGGCGATCCGGCGCCGTCGGCTCCGGAGCGTGCGCCGAGGCGCATGTTTCCGCCATGTGAATTCTCGGCGGAGGGCTGGCGCTGTGGCGCCGAATGGTGTTCCATCGGTCCCAACTTGGACGATCGTCCAACTTCCGACCGGAGGTGCAGCATGACCGACGACCGCCGTCCCGTCGCCGTCGTCACCGGCGCGAGCGCCGGCCTCGGCCGGGCCTACGCCGCGAGGCTCGCCGAGCGCGGCGAAGACCTCGTCCTCGTGGCGCGTCGGCTCGACCGGCTCGAGGAGCTCGCCGCGCAGCTGCGCGAACGGCACGGCGTCCTGGTCGACGTCGTGGCCGCCGACCTCGTCCGTCGCGAAGCGCCGGCCGAGATCGCCGCCGAGCTCGCCGCGCGGGGGCTGCGCGCCGCCACGCTCGTGAACTGCGCCGGCTTCGGCACCGCCGGCCGGTTCGCCGGCGAGGACCCCGAGCGGATCGCGGACGAGATGGCCGTCGACGTCGTGGCGCCGACGCTGCTCGCGCGCCGCCTCCTGCCCGACCTGCTCGCGGTGCCGGGCGGCGCCCTCCTCATGGTCTCGAGCACCGCGGGGCACCAGCCCATCCCCAACCTCGCCGTCTACGCCGCGAGCAAGGCCTTCGTCACCTCGCTCACCGCCGCGATCTGGCAGGAGACGCGCGGCAGCGGGCTGCGCGTGCTCGCCGTGTGCCCCGGGCCCACCGCGACCGAGTTCTTCGACGTGGCCGGCTCCCGCCAGTTCCAGGTCGGCCGGCTCGCGAGCATCGACGAGGTCGTCGACTTCACCGTCCGCGCCATCGACCGCCGCGGCGGCGGGCCGATCGCGACCCACGGACTCGGCAACCGCATCCAGTCGATCGCCGCCCGGTTCGCCCCGCTGCGGGCGAGCCTCGCCGTGGCGCAGCGCGCCACCGCGGCCGCCGGCGCGAAGGACGGCGCGTGATGCGCCGCCTCTCGCTGCAGGAGCGCCGCGCCGAGCTCGTCGACGCGGCCGTGCGGGTGATCGCCCGCGACGGGCTCGCCGCCGCGAGCACCCGCGCGATCGTCGCCGAGGCCGACATGCCGCTCGGCGCGTTCCACTACGCATTCGAGTCCCGCGACGACCTGCTCGCCGCCGTGATCGATCGGGTCACCGACGACGAGCGGATCGCGGCCTGGCTCGTCGCGGACGACGCCGTCCAGGGGCGCGACCTCGACACGGTGCTGCGCCGAGGCATCGAGGCGTACCTCGCGCTCCTCGAGGCCGAGCCGAGCCGCGAGCTCGCCCTCCTCGAGGTCGTCACCCACGGCATGCGGCACGACCCGCCAGCGGCGAGGCGGCAGTGGGCGGTCTACCGCGTGGCGATCGTGGAGAGCCTGCGCTACGCGGCGCAGATCGCCGACGTCGAGTGGACCAGGCCGGTCGAGGAGATCGGCCGCTGGATGCAGGCGACGCTCGACGGGATCACCCTCGCCTGGCTCACCGACCGCGACAGCGACGCCGCGCGCCGCAGCGCCCGGCTGCTCGCCGGCTCCGTCGCCGCGCTCGCGAGCCCGCGCTCGGATGCGCCCGAGGCGGGCGCCGCCGCGGGCACCGGCGCCGCCGCGCCGACCACCCCAGACTCGCCGACGGCACCCGCCGCCGGCGCCACCGCAGAGGAGACCCCGGATGCTCACTGAGACCGACGACCGCGTCCTCGCCGCCGTCAACCTCCACGCCGTGCTCGGCGCCCTGCCGCGCCTCGTCGAGCTCGACGCCGAGTCGGCCGCGATCCTGCGCCGGCTCGACCGCCCGATCGGCCTCACCCTCGTCGTGCGCGGCGGACCGACCGCGCGCTACCGCTTCGCCCCAGACGGCATCGTCGAGACGACCGAGCCCGTGTCCGGCGCCCGGCTGCTCTTCACCTCGCCGGCCCACGCCAACGCCGTCATCGCCGGCACCGCCCAGCCGATCCCCGTCGCCGGTCCGCGCGGCCTGCGCTTCCTCACCGGCGTGTTCACGCCCCTGACCGCGCGCCTCGGGGCGGTCCTCCGCGCCACGCCAGAGGCG
>Ga0209066_10000592_pt1 | contig 52185 bp, 33 predicted proteins | sample All_14_2_FD_187198 | JGI IMG/M metagenome (GOLD analysis project Ga0209066, IMG submission 187198) | Freshwater microbial communities in response to fracking from Pennsylvania, USA - Allegheny Zone_MetaG_DW_15 (SPAdes) (version 2) ...
AGTTCTGGACCAAGAACGGCTTCGCAGCACTCCTCCGTGTCATCGTCAGGTACTGGAACGGTGAACTCGACTCCCTGTGGACCGCTTCCGCAGCCTGACCCAGGTCAATGCAACGGGGATGCGCCCGGCGAAATCACATCCCGTTTTTTTGGGTTGATCCCGCAACCCCTATTAAACTACTATATTATTTCTTTTTTCTGGGCGGAAAAGGCTTTGCTCTCGGACCTGCGCGTTTCGTTGACCCTGAACGCGGAAAGCGGCTTCTCCCAGGCGATAAGAAGGGTAGACATGGTTGGTTTGAAAAAACGCCTTGCCGGCTGTCTCGTGATGGCCGGTCTCGTTTCGTCCGCGTTCGCCGAGATGGCGGAGCAGGTCCGGCTGGACCTTTTTTTCACGCCGGGATGCACCGAGTGCGAGCGGGTCAAGAAAGAGGTCTTCCCCGAGCTGGAGGCGCGCTTCGGCGGCTTGTACGAGATTTTCAGCCACGACATGAGCCTCTCGGAGACCATCCCGCTGCTGGTCGCCTATCAGCAGCGCTGCGGCAACACCGACAACGGTCGCGTCTCGCTGGTGGTCGACCACACGCAGTTCCTCTCGGGCTACGACGCGATCGCCGCACGGCTGTTCGCCTGCGTCGACGATGCGCTGGTGCAGCGCCAGACGCCGGACTGGAAGCCGCCGCTCCCGCCCGCCGTCGACGGCGACCAGGCGAAGGAGGAGGTCCGCAAGCGCGCCGGTGCGCTGACCTTCTCGGTGGTGGCGCTGGGCGGCCTGCTGGACGGCTTCAATCCGTGCGCGATCTCCACGCTCATCTTCTTCATGAGCATCTTGGCGGTGACGAAGGCCACGAAGCGGACGCGGCTGTTGGTCGGGGTCTCCTTCATCTCTTCCTCGTTCGTCGTCTACACGGCGCTGGGGCTCGGCTTCCTGTTCGTGTTCCGCAAGGCCCCGAACTTCGTGCTGGTTAAGAAGGTCATCGAGCTCCTGCTCGGGGCCTGCATGATTCCCTTGGCCGTGCTCTCGTTCCGCGACGCGTTCCGCTTCAGCCAGTCGCAGCGCCCCGACGACGTCACGCTCCAGATCCCCAAGAAGATCAAGGCCCGCATCCACGGCTTCATGAACTCGCGCCTCGGCTGGGGCGGCCCGGTGCTGGGCGGCCTGGTCACCGGCGGCGGGGTCACGATCCTCGAAAGCGTCTGCACCGGCCAGAGCTATGTCCCGGTGCTCATGTACATGCTGAAGGACAACTGCGCCGATTTCTGCGTCTGGATGCTGCTGATCATCTACAACCTGCTGTTCGTCCTGCCGCTCGCCGTGGTCTTCTTCTGCTTCCACCGCGGCATGGAGCTCAAGGCGCTGATCACCTGGAGCAAGAACAACCTGGTGGTCGCCAAGATCTTCTTGGGCATCTTCTTCGCCGCCATGGCCATCCTGCTGCTCTGGCCCAAAGGCCTGCACCTTTTCTAAGCGCGCGTCACCCATGCAACACCCCGATACCAAAACGGCCGGCGTGTCCGGCGACGACTATGCCCTGATCGACAGCGGCGACGGCAAGAAACTCGAGCAGTTCGGGCCGTACCTGCTCTCCCGCCCCTGTTCCCAGGCGGCCTGGAAGCCGGCCCTGCCCGAGGCGGTCTGGTCGCGCGCCAACGCCACGTTCGACCGCGCCGAGGGCAACCAGTGGCACAACCGCGGCGCGCTGCCCGGCGAGTGGCGGATCAAGACGGCCGGCATCGTCTTCAAGCTCTCGGGCACCGATTTCGGCCACCTCGGCATCTTCCCCGAACAGCGCGCGCAGTGGGAGTGGATCCGCAGGACCGTGGCCGACGCCTGCGCGAAGCGCGGCCGCCCCGTCCACGTGCTGAACCTCTTCGCCTACTCCGGCGGCTCGACCCTCGCCGCCGCGCTCGGCGGCGCGGAGGTCTGCCACCTCGACGCCTCCAAAGGCATGGTGCAGTGGGCGCGCGACAACGCCGCCCTGAACGGGCTCCAGGACCACCCCGTCCGCTGGATCGTGGACGACGCCCACAAGTTCCTGTGCCGCGAGACGCGCCGCGAGCGCCGCTACGACGCCGTGATCCTCGACCCGCCGACCTTCGGCCGCGGCCAGAACAACGAGATGTACAAGATCGAGAAGGACCTGCCCGAGACGCTGCGCCTCTGCCGCAGCCTGCTGACGCCCGATCCGCTGTTCGTGCTCCTCAGCGCGCACACGCCCGGCTACTCGCCGGTCGTGCTGCAGAATGTGCTGGGGCAGGCGGTCGCCGGACTCGGCGGCAAAACCTCGTCCGGCGAGATGCTGCTGACGGGGAACGCCGAGGCGCTGCCCACGCCCTGCGGCGCCTACGCGCGCTGGACGGCCTGACCGCGCTCGCCGCTCACGACCCTTCGTAGTGGAAGTGGTACTGCGCCTCGGCCAGCTTGCGGTAGAGCGTCTCTCCCTGCGAGTAGGCCGGCGAGACATTGACGATCTGCGAGAACCCTTCCCAGATGCCGAACCAGCCCAGCGGCACAAACACGATCTCGAGCAGCTGCAAGGCAAACTCCGACACCACCGCATAGTGGGCCGCAACCGTGATCGCGCTCAGAAAGGCGATGCCGCACAGCACGAACACCGCGCCCCGCGTCCGCAGGCGCAAGATCTCCCGCCGCTTCTGCGCGGCCCGCTCGCGGAAATAGCGCCGGAGCCGGTGGATCACCATCTTCTCCGACTGCTCGTTCTTCAGGCTCTGCGGCGCAAAAAAGGAGATCAGCAGCTCGCCCTTGGCCGTTTCGCGATAGCGCTTCTTCAGCTCGTTGATGAAGTCTTCCGACAACTCACGCTCGTCCAGCGGGCGCGGGTCGAAATCCGAGAAGATGTCGTCCCAGACATCCAGGATGATGGAGATCTCTTTGAGGGCCTCGCTCATGATGAGCCTTGAGCGTAGCAGATGTGCAGGCCCGCTGACAAGGCGGCGCTCCACCGGTGCCCGGGCCGGGGCGCACGCACGGTTTATTGGCGAAGGGATCACGCCGCCTGTTGGTGTCCCGCCTTTAGGCGGCTTACCCATATCTGTAGCCGGCTAAAGCCGGTACACCAACCCATTCGGTCCGCCGTCGGATTCGAGCCCCAACATGGCTGCGAAGAAAAACCGAACGCACGCTCCTTTGCCCGCCGCAAAGAAACCGTGCGTGCGCCCCCAGGGCCGGCAGGGCGCCCCGGTTTCTTTGACGAGAGGACGAGCAGATCCTGCTTCGCCAAGGCTCCGTAGGACGAGCAGACGCTCGTCCCTCCCCCTGGCGCGGCCGGATTTCGCCGTTGGGGGAGCAAGCGTCGCTTGCCCGTGCCACGGTTTCTGGCCCCGTGCGCGTCATCGCATCAACAAGCCGAGCGTGCGGCCGCCTCGTTGAGGCGGCGGCCCTGTCCGAAACGGCCAGCCAGGAGACAGAAGCGCGCCTAGCGCTCCAGCGCCAGACGCTGCGGGGCGGCGTTCCAGCCTTTGACCACCAGCGCGTCGCCGCCCTTGAGGTTCGCCGCTTCGGTCTCGATCGTGACGGTCCGCCGCTCGCCCGGCAGCAGGCTGAAGAAGTTGTCGGCGTAGAACGACGGCCGCACCGGCTTGCCGTCCTTGTCCAGCAGCTGCAGCTGCGTCATGAACGCGAGCGTGTTGCCCGCGTTCTCGACCGTCACGTCGAGGAACGCGCTGCCCTTCTCCGCACGCGCGGCTTTCGCGACCTTCAGCGTCGCGGGCGGCAGCTTCGCCAGATCCTCGAAGCCCGCCGTGCAGGGGCCGGTCACGGTCTTGCGCCCCTGGTAGGCGTTCGTCGAGCGCCAGTAGAAGGTGTCGGAGACGGCCGCGCCCTGCGCGTCCGTCAGCGCGAGCTTGATGAAGTGCACCGGCGTGATGTCGGCCGGGAACTCGAGCGCGAACGCCTTGTGGGCGAGGCCGTCCTCGGGCAGGTCGACCCGAGCCTGCTTCGAAAACACCTTCTTGAGGTTGAAGTCGTAGACGTCGGCGCTGACCGTGTAGCCTTTGAAGGGCTTGTAGAAATCGTTCACCACCGTGACGGTGTTCGACAGGTACTCGAACTGCGCGTGCAGCGGCTCCAGCGCGTCCTGCGTGAAGTAGAGCGCGGCGGTCGGCTCGAGCGACCAGTCCCACATGCGGGCGCCGGTCTGGCGCAGCGGCGAGTTGTGGTACCAGAAGAGCAGCCCCGCGCAGTAGCGGTCGCCGAAGTCCAGCTTGTTGGCGTTCCAGACCTCCCAGATCGAGCGGAAGCCCGCGCCGCCCACGGCCTGCGCTTTGCGCGCATACTCCTCGATGCCCTGCGACGGGCCGTACTGGTTCACGAGATCGTTGTAGAGCGTGGTGACCAGGTGGAAGCCTCCGCCGTCGTGGTAGTTCCAGACCTCCTTGTTGATCGGCCAGAGGTCCTTCTCGTCCATCATCTCGCGCAGGCACTCGACCGTCGGCAGGCAGGGCATGCCGTACTCGGGGTTGAAGCCGTCGATGCGGCTGCCGCGGTCCGACGCCGTGTTCTCGTAGTGCTGCATCGGGTTCACGGTCTTGTAGGGCGAGCCGTCGTGCACGCCGTCGCACTCGGACTGCATCATGTAGCCGCGCGTGCCGTCCAGCGCCAGGATCAGCTCCTTCGCGCCCGCGACCTCGGTCGACTCGTTGGAGGAGACGTAGTGCGCCAGCGAGGCGTGGTTGCGGATGCGCTTGACCGTGTGCGCCACGTTCTTGAGGTAGAGGGCCTGGTCGACCGGGTGGCGCGTGTCGCCGGTGAGCCAGAACTCGGTCCACACCGGCAGCCCGAGCTCGTCGCAGAGCTGGTAGAAGTAGTCCGACTCCGCGATGCCTCCGCCCCAGAGGCGCAGGAAGTTCACGCCGCTCTGCGCGGTGTAGCGCAGCTCGGCGTACATGCGCGCGTCGTCCGCGCGCAGCATCGCGTCGGGGATCCAGTTCGTGCCGCGCACGAAGAAGCGCTTGCCGTTGACGGTGAAGGTGCGGGACTTGTCCGGGCTGTTCTGGTCCGAGGTGATCTCGCGGATGCCGAAGCGCGACCGGATCGTGTCGCTGTCCGCATAGGCTTTGGTTTTGGCGTCCTGCGTCTGCACCGTGAAGGTCACGTCGTACAGGTTCTGCGGGCCCTTGTTGACCGGCCACCAGAGGCGCGGGTTCTTGAGCCTCAGCTGCGGGTGCGTCGCGGGGCTGAAGGTCACGGTGCGGACCTCGCCGCGGAACAGGGTGGTGTCGTACGTGAAGCGGATGCCGGCCTCCTTGATCTCGCCGATGACCTTGACGGTCTGGCTGGCGGTGGTCGGGTTCTCGACCTCGACCGAGGCGGTCAGGTCGGCGGAATCGTAGTTGGGCTTGGCCAGCGCCGAGCGCACGAAGGGGTGGCGCAGCGCGGCGCGGCCCGTGGTGAAGAGGGAGAGGCTGCGCCAGATGCCGGTGTTGCGGTCGCGCACGCCGTCGTCGAAGGTGAAGTCCCAGCCGACCGACATCAGCATGGTCACGTTCTTGCCGATCTCGCCGTCGCCGCCGTTGCGCCACTCGTTGTTCGCCGCGCCCCACTGCTTCAGCTTGCTGTCGCCGGGGGTGTCGACGGGGAAGACCTTCACCGCGATCGCGTTGGCTTTGCCGGGCAGCACATAGTCGGTGACGTCGATGAACTCCTGGCAGAACATGCCGGCAGTCACGAAGGCCAGCTTGCTGTTGAGCCAGATTTCCGAGCGGTAGTTGATGCCGTCGGTGCGCAGCCACACGGTCTTGCCCTTGTAGTCGGCGGGCGGCGTGAACACCGTGCGGAACCAGTAGGTGTAGAAGTCGCGGCCGGCCTCGTTCACGTCCGGGATGAGCTTCTGGGTCTTCTTGTTGTTCAGCCCGTAATAGGGCTCGGGGTAGACCTTGTTGCGGACCAGCGAGTTGAGCACCGTGCCGGGCACCATCGCGGGCATCCAGCCCTCGGCCGCATAGCCCGGCAGCGACAGCGCGTCGCCCGACTCCTTCACGTCGCCGGCCTTCTTCATGCTCCAGGTGAACGCGCCGCCGTGCCCCTCGGCCGAGTCCAGCACGAGCCGGCCGTCACGCTCCTGAACCGCCGCCGGCCGCGCGAACGCCGCCAAGGCCGCCAACACCGCCACACACACGCCTGTCCAACGCTTGCTCATGAGTCTCTCCTGCTTGGGTTCGCCACACATGCGGGACAGTGTATCCCATTCCGCGCAACCGGGCAAATGCGCACGCGCGGGGTTCGGCAGAAAGAGGGTGGACAACCTGCGGAAGCTTGGTGTATGTTGGCGGAAATTTCCCGGGTGACCGCCTGTGCCCATGCGGGCCCAGCCGCGTGTGTGAAGCAATGGCTCGTGCCGAGTCGTGAGGTGTGAATGAAAGGTGCGTGTGTCGCTACCCTGTCGCTGTGTTTGGTCTTGAGACTGTGGGCTTCGGAGACGAACCTGCTCCCGTTTGCCTATTCTTTCAGCGAAACGCCTCTGGCGGAGCGGCCGGATGTGTGTGGTCGCGCGCTGAACGATGGCGACTGGATGGAGGGCGATGCGGTCGGCTTCGGCCAGAACGTGAACGTGACTCTGGACCTGTTCGTCCCGACCTCTGTGGACCGCGTCCGCGTGTATGCCGGAACGTCCGGCGTCAGCCGCACCGCGGCCGTCTCTCTGGAAGGCAGCGCGGACGGGGCCGCCTGGTACGGCCTCGGCGCGATGTCCCCGGATGCCGACGGGGGCTTCGCCAAAGACCTGCTGTGTTGCCGCGTGCGCCACCTGCGCGTGACGTGTCAGAAGGCCCCGTCCGCCCCGTCTCACGACATCGCCGAGATCGTTGTGGACGGCCGGCAGCGGGCGTCCCTCGCCCTCAAAGCGTTCACCTATACGGCTTCTCTGGCGGTCAACCCCAAGCATCCGGAGAATCCGACTTCGACGAAACTGACCGACCGCGCCTACCAGACGGTGTCGGAGGCGGTCCAGTTCGGCCCCTCGGACTCAGGCGAGTTGGCGGCGTATGCGGTGGCCACCAATGTCGCGCTCCTGGTGGATTTCGGCGGGACGGTTTCGAATCTGACCCGCGTCAGCCTCTATGCGCACTCGGCCACCAACAACGGGAACTGGGGAACCGATGGGATCGCGGTCAGCAACAGCGCGGACGGCGTCGTTTGGGAGCTCGCCGGCGTCCAGTCCCATTTCGCGGTGCTTCCCGGCGATCAATATGGCGTTGTCCGCCGCTTCGACGTGCTGCTCCCGTGCTCAACCTCGCGGTATCTGGCCGTTGCGGCGCAGAAGACGCCCAAAGCAGCGGTGCTGCGCCAGTTCCTGAACGAGCTCGAAGTGACGGCGTCAACCACGCAAACAAGCTATGCCGCAGGCGAGCGCATCCCGTATACGTACACCGTGGATAAGGCTACCAGCCAGTCCAACGAGAGCGCCTATGCGCCGAAGTTGACCGACTTGTGTTACGAGCATGTGACGCGGCACGCGCTTCGTTTCTATGAGCAGGAGGTCACCGTCACCGCGGATTTGGGCTATCCCCAGCACGTGCACTCCGGTTTTGCGTATACGTGGGGGAGTCCCACGAAGTACACCTCGACGGCGGATTATTACGGGACGCAGCAAGTCGACTGTTACGGCAGCCTCGACAATGCCTCTTGGACGTTCTTGGGCACCTTGGCCGGGACCGGATCGGGGCCGAAAACAAACTCGTTCGCGCAGTTGCCCTTGGCCCGCTATGTCAAGGCCACGTTTATCCGCATGGCCTCGACAGAGACTAAAGAGGTCTCGTCTCAGATCCTCGGCGAGCTGGCCTTTTACGGCCTGCCGAAACAGGTGATCGGCTCGCTGGTCGAGGCGCCGCAGGCCATTCCCGTTGCGGGCTTCGAGACGGAGCCGCTGCTGGATGCGGCGACCCTGGCTGCCGGAGGCGTCGTCAACGGGTGGACCTTCTCCTCTGCGGATGCCGGCAACTATTCGGGCTGCCAGCGCAACGGCAGCTCCGTCTCGACCAACAGCATCGCGTTGGCGAAATTTCTGGCGCCGGAGGGGGTTCAGACCGCCGTCATGCGCGGCACCAACGCTTTTATGGAGGCGCAGATCGCCTTGTCCGCCGCCGGGCACTACCTGCTGCAGCTGCAGGCGAGCAGCCTCGCCTTCAGCACGTCGTCCGAGGTGACCGGCTACAATTTCCGCGTGCTGGTCGACGGCGCGGAGAAGGGCGTCGTCGACGTGCAGACGATCCCGTTCTCTCAAAAGCAGCTGAGCTTGGGCGCGCTGTCCGCTGGCGCGCATACGTTGCGGTTCCAAGCGCTCAACTCGCGGAACTGCCCCGCGGGCACGCTGCTCGACGACCTGCGGCTGCTCCGCGTCCCTGCGGTCGGCGAGGTCTCGGGCGCCGAGCCGCGCCGTTCGCAAAGCGTGTTCATGGCGGGCGTGGAACCTGTGGCGCTCAACTTTGTCGGCGAGCTTTACCTCCGCAACCTGATCGTGGACGGGCAGAGCTTGCCCCATCGCAGCTATGCGCCGGACAACACGCCGTCGCTCTTCAGCGGGTTCGGCGTCATTCGCTTTGTAGACGGATTCTGCATTCTCTTGCGTTAAAAAAGATAGGACGTTTTCTATGAAACAGATCAGTGGCCGTTTCCTCGTCGTTTCGCTCGCGCTCGCCGCGGGCCTGGTCCGCGCCGCCTCCGTGATGGAGTCCGCGCGCGAGCTTCCGGTCGCGCAGGAGGTCGACGTTGTGGTGGTCGGCGGGAGCTGCGGCGCCGTCGCCGCCGCGCAGTCGGCCGGCCGAATGGGGATGCGCGTCTACCTCGTGACCTCCTATGACGCGCTGGGCGAGGACCTGGCCGGCACGCTGCGGCTCTGGGCGACCGGCGCGGAGGTGGAGTCCTCGCCGCTGATGAAGGCGATCTTTGCGGGGAGCTCGGCCTCCAACGCGGTGGCCTACACGACGCCGCTGGCGGCGAAGAAGGCGCTGGACGCCGCCTTGGTCAAAGCGGAGATCCCGTTCCTGACCGGGACCTATGCGACGGACGTGCTGGTCGACGAAAAAGGGGCCGTGGCCGGCGTCGTGATGGCGAACCGCAGCGGGCGGCAAGCCCTGCGGGCCAAAGTGGTGATCGACGCGACGCCGCGGGCCGCGCTCGCCCGGCGCGCCGGGGCCGCGGCCACGCCGTTCCCCAAGGCGCCGTACGCGGTGCGCCACGTCGTGGTCTCGGGCCGCGCGCCCGAGGGGTGCGGCAAGGTCATTGAGCACCCCGAGTGGCAGCCCGACCGCGACCTGCTCAAGCTGGGCAAGAACGCCGCTTTCAAGCCGCAGCTCTTCGAGTGCGAGCTGAGCGTGCCCCTGGACGGCACGGCGCAAGGGTTTGCCGAAGCGCTCAACCTCGTGCGCGACAAGACCTTCACCTTCGAGCAGCTGGACGCGGCCGACCGCATCACCTTTGTCCCGCCCGACCGCATCGTCGCGGTCAAGCCGTCTGCGGCCGCGTGGACCGATGTCGCCGCGCTCAATCTGGAGAGCTTCCGACCGGCCAACGTGAGCGGCCTCTTGGTCCTGGGCGCCCTGGGCGACGTGACGCGCGAGGTGGCCGCCGAGCTGTTGAAGCCCGCGAACGGCATCCTGCTGGGCGCGCGCCTCGGGCGCCGCGCCGCCATGGACATCCAGGCCCAGACGGCGGCGGCCGCCGGGCCGGCCAGCCTGCGCGGCGGGCCGGGGCAGGAGGTCGTGGCCGGCGAGGTCCGCGAGGTGTCCGGGACGCTGACGCATCCGTATGCGGCGTGGAGCGGCAAGGTCGCCTGCGCGGCGCGCGCGCTGCCGGTCTTGGGCCAGACGGAGCTGCTGATCGCGGGCGGCGGCACGACGGGCGGGCCCGCCGCCGTGGGCGCCGCGCGCAAAGGCGTGCAGACGATCGTCATCGAAAAGCTCTATGAGCTGGGCGGGGTCCAGACCGTCGGCATGATCTGCGGCTATTACTACGGCCACGTGCGCGGCTTCACCGCGGTCATCGACGAGGGCGTCAAGGCCAAGGGCGCGGTCCGCTCGCAGGCCAAGGCCGAGTGGTACCGCTCCGAGGCGCGCAAAGCCGGGGCGCAGATCTGGTTCGGCTGCATGGCGGTCGGGGCCTTCATGGAGGGCAACCAGCTCAAGGGCGTCGTGGTCGTGACGCCCGAGGGCGAGCGCGGCGTGATTCTGACCCGGGCGGTCTTCGACGCCACGGGCAACGCCGACGTGGCCGCGGCCGCGGGCGAGGAGACGGAGTTCTACCCGGTCGAGGAGCTGAACGGGCAGGGCGTCGGCATGGCGGTGATCCGCCTGGGGGCCGGCGGCCACAACAACGACTTCTCCTACGTCGACGACACGGACGCCTCGGACATGAGCTTCTTCGGCCTGCGGACACGGAGCATGACGGAGGCGGGCTGGGATGTCGCGCAGCTGGTCAACTCGCGCGAGCGGCGCCGCCTCGTCGGCGTCTTCCAGGTCTCCGCGCTGGACTTCTACACGGCGCGCACCTATCCGGACACCCTGGTGCAGTACCGGAGCCGGTTCGACCTGCACGGCACGGCCAGCGGCGACTTCTTCTGGAGCCGCCAGATCCGCGGCGTGAACCACCCGATCTTGGAGGCCAACGTGCCCTACCGCGCGCACCTGCCCAAGCGGGTCGACGGCCTGCTGGTCGGCGCGATCGGCATGAGCGCCACGCGCGACGCGATGTCGATCCTGCGCATGCAGCCCGACCTGCAGAACCAGGGCTATGCCGCCGCGCTGGCGGTCGCGCTGGCGCTCAAAGAGGGCTGCCCGCTGCGCGCGATCCCCGTCAGGAAGCTGCAGGAGCAGCTGGTCGCGGACGGCGTGCTGCCGCAGGGCGCGGTCGGCACGCCCGACTCGCACCCGCTCTCCGAGGACCTGCTCAAGCTGGCGTCGGCGATGGTGCGCGTCAACTACGACGGGCTGCAGTTCATCATGGCCGATCCGCAGCGGTCGCTGCCGTTCGTGCAGCAGAAGTACAAGGAGATCGACACGCACAGCAGCGGGCGCGATCCGGCCGTGAGCCTGCTGTACGCGCACGTCTTGGCGCTGCTGGGCGATGCGACGGGCGAGGACGAGCTGGTCGACTGGGTCTCGAAGAACGCCTGGGACGCGAAGTGGGACGAGGGCCTCGACGCCGGCGTCAACCGCATGAGCGCCTACATCCTGGCGCTGGGCCGCATCCACTCCAAGAAAGCGGTGCCCGCGATCAGCCAGCGGATCGCGGAGCTGGCGGCCTACAAATACGTGCGGCCCGAGTACTGCCGCGTCATCGCGCTGAGCGCGCAGCTGATTCAGGACCCCGCGCTGGCGCCCGCGCTCAAGTCCCTCCTGGACGCGCCGGGCGTCAGCGGGCACGCGATCCGGCTGGGCAAGACCATTCCGCCCGTGGAGGGCTACAGCAGCACCAGCGACTACCGCCAGAAATCGACGGAGAAGAGCTTCACCCTGCGCGAGATCAATCTGGCGACGGCGCTCTTCCGCTTGGGCGATGCCGAGGGCGTGGCGCGAAAGAGCCTGGAGGCCTACGCGGACGACCCGCGCGGCTTCTACGCGAACTACGCGCGCCGCGTGCTGCAGGCCCGCGCCGAGAAGCCGTGAGCCCCGCGCGCGGCCTCGAACGCCGCCTACGTCTGGCTGGTTGCGTCACCGGCTGTGTGTTCAGGCGGTTGAGAAGGCGTGCGAACGGATGGGCGAGACCGTTTGTGTATGGTTCGGACTTTTCCGGTGGGGACGGCTCGCCGAGCCGTCCGCCCTGCGGTTGCCGTTCCGGTGTCGAGCGCCGCTCCGCTCCGCCTGCGATTCAGGCGGATAGAGCCTGAAAAGCCCTGGCGTGGGAAGCACGGGCAGAGATGCCCATGCCACAGGTGGAAGCGCTTGCGGCCCCTTGTTCCGCCGCATCTCCCGGCTCACGGTGCCCGTGCCCCGGCCGATGCGTCCGGCCGATCTCGTTGTTGTCCTTTCTGGCTTGCCGCAAAACGTAAAGCTGGCTACGCTCTAACACGTTCGCGCGCGTGTAAGACTCTTAGTCTCCATCCTTGCTCATCACAAGGAGGCTGCGTACTTCACAGCGTGACCGTTTTCAAAACATCAGGTGTTGTTTTACGTCTTTGGGTTAGTCTGATAATATTTATCTACTAGCTGGCGTTATTTTGGATGGGAGGGAGGGTGAAAAGAACACTACGAATCACTGTTGTAGGTTTAGGGATTGCGATCTTCGTATGGTTTGTGATTCGTTTGCCTTTTCCGATAGAGGGCTTTTGGTGTAGTCCTTTGAAAGTGTTTGGGACTGCAAAGAGTTTCTTTCACTATAATGGGGGTAAAGTTCTTCATTTTATTGAGAACGATAAGTTTATCGCTTGGTGTGGAAATTACGAGCGGACGGGTTGGGGAAGGTATCAGGTCCACTACTTTTGGCCGACGAAAACGAATGCAGTTGTCTTCACAAGTATTTTCAGCATGCGAAGCGATGTCGATTGGGTTCATGGTGATCGCATTTGGGATTCTGGACCGTGCCAAGAAATGCTAAACAGGGATGACCTCAAATGGTATTACTGTCTCTGGGAGAGATGCTTGGTAATTGATGAGACTCCCAGTGGTGAACAGTATTTTTTCAACGGTGTCCCTTCAGATATCGGAGAACTGGAGGAACGTCTTGTGGCTGACAGTAAGTGGAGTGAGAACTTTAAAAACCCTCTCCAAATATACGCCAACACCAATTTTGTTCCGCCTATTCTTGTAAAATCGTTGGAGCAGAACAATTTCGAATATGTTGTGTATACCAATCAGCAGTGGGTTCCTTGCCTTGAGGAGCCTTACGTCCGAGTGGCGAAGACGATGAATGCGACTCAAGATTATTCGGTTAAATTTGCGATGAATTATCAGCACGATCTGCAAAGTGTAGGCTTGGAAATGCTGGAGGATGTGCTCAGGGGAACCTCTGATGCGGCGTTCCGATGGGTTGAGCCTAGACCTCATGAGTTAGCAATAGTCAACTGTAGTTCTTGTGAAATCGGCTCCTTGGTCGCTGTGATGAATCGGCAGAAGCAGCCGTATAAGGTGATTACGAATGACATGTGGATTGAAAAGACGGACCCATTCAGCTGGGCATTGATTTTTTATGTGTGTGGCCATCGCGAGTACTGCTGTCTAAACGGACTAGGGTATAATCCTGCCGGTTTGGATGGAGTTGTTGGGAAAATGGCAAGTTACAGGGCAAGGCTGGAGACCCCTTTGGTCATTTATGCTGCGAGTTTACGCTTGCCCGCAGAGCTCACGAGCTTTCTGGAATCTAAACGGATTGTTTATACGATTAAGCCCCTTGATATTTTGATAAATCAAGAGTACACGCCTGGGCAAACGACACGGCGATAAGGGGGCGTTTTGGGACCGTAGGTGGCGACGTGCGAGATAAAACAGGGCGGTGAGGGATCGTGCGTCTAGTGTAGTGCGTCTAACGCTTCTTTACTTTTGGAGATTTTGCTGAGGATGGCATCCGGCGAAGCCGTCCAAACAAATACCTTTGGCTTCTGATTATGTCCTTCGATGTACTGACAGATGGCCCCGATGAGTTCGCGTACGCTCTGGAACGAGCCGCGCCGGATACGTTTTTCGGTGAGGTCTCGGAACCAGCGCTCGACGAGATTAAGCCACGAACTGGAGGTGGGCGTGAAGTGGAGATTGAACCGCGGGTGACGCTTAAGCCATGCAGCCACGCGCGGGTGTTTGTGCGTCCCGTAGTTGTCCACGATCAGGTGCAGGTCAAGGCTGGACGGGGTCTGTGCGTCGATGCGCTTGAGGAAACGGATGAACTCCTGATGGCGGTGGCGCGGCATGCAGTCGCCGATGACGCTGCCGTCGAGCGTGTTCAGGGCGGCGAAGAGCGTGGTCGTACCGTGGCGCTTGTAGTCGTGAGTCTGCCGCGCCGGGACGCCGGGGCGCAGGGGAAGCAGCGGCTGCGTGCGGTCAAGCGCCTGGATCTGGCTTTTCTCGTCCACGCAAAGGACGAGCGCCCTGTCGGGGGGATTGAGGTAGAGCCCGACCACGTCGCAGAGCTTTTCGACGAATTGTTTGTCGCGGCTGAGCTTAAAAGTCTCCACCAGGTGGGGCTTGAGCCTGTGCCCGCGCCAGATACGTCTCACTGTGGCCGCGCTGACCCCCTGCGCCTCGGCCATGGTCCGCGTGCTCCAGTGGGTGGCGTTCGCCGGCGTAGTCTGAAGTGTCGCGTTCACGATGGCGGCGACCTTGCGCGTCGATATCTGCGGGATGCGGCCGGGGCGGGGCGCATCTTTCTCAAGCCCCGGAAGGCGCAACGCCAGAAACCGTTCGCGCCAGAGCTGGACGGTCGGCCGGGACACGTCCAGCTGCTTCGCGATCTCCTGGCTCTGCATTCCGTCGGCCGCCATCCTCACCAACCGAGCCCGTTGCACCACACGCTGTGGCAGCGTGCGCGAAGCCGCCCAACTGTCCAGCGTCTGCGCCTCTTCGGGCGTCAGTACAATCGCCTGTGCCGTTTTCATAAACAGAAGCATAGGCGTTTCTTTCTCATAAGTAAAGTTATTTATGACGCACTACACTAGATTCTAGCATCTGATCTTGTTCCCCCTTCCGTCCTCGTGGACATCCTAAGAGTTGGGTTTCTTTAGGATTGGGAAAATCGCGCGCGGGGAGCACGGGCAGAGATGCCCGTGCCACATGGGGGCGCGCGGCGGCCGTCGCACGCGGAGCGTGGACACCGCACAGGACACGGTACAGGGCTTGCCCGTGGCTGTGCTTATCTGTCTTTCGACATCTCTCGCCCCGTCCGGACTTTCTTTGTCCCGAGGTCTTGATGCGCCTCTTGTTTCGCCCTCCCGTATTCTTCGTAGAAATCATGAGCTGTACATCCCTCCCCTTTTGAGCCCCAAACGATAAAATCGAGCGTTTTTATTTTTGTCAGGAGGCTCATGTTCTTAATAGCCAGATCTTTATCAATACCAAGCGTGTGCAGAGGAATGTTTGTGATTGAGGTAAGGTCGCCGTCGTCGCAAAACATGTACAGCTCTTTCAAGGCCATGTTCCTGATGGGCCATACATCCCATACATGTGGCGTGAACAACTTGAGAGTCTCCAGTGGAATGGTTTCAATCCCATGAAGCAATCGGAGAGAACTCGAAACCACGGTCAACGAACGAAGAGCCATCGGCCCCAATGGTTGAAGTGAGTCGATTTGTGCCTCCTGCAAATCCAATTCTTTGAGCGGCATATTTGTCAAGTAACGCAGATCGTCTTGGCGGAGAAAGAAAATGCGTAGGCTCTCTAATTGCAGTGATGAGATATCTCTCATTTGCATTTGCGGGCACTGTAAAAAACTGAGACGCTTTAAGGGAACTTTTGTGAGTGCGCTGAAAGAACTCATGACGGGCCCCGTGCCAAGTTCAAGTCTTTCCAATGATGTGTTTGTCAGACACGCAAGGTCTTGAACTTCCGTTCCGGACAAATAGAGTTCCTTCAAATACGGACTCAGAATGGGCGATATGTCGCTTACCGGATTGCCGGCGATGTTCACAGAAATCAACGGCAGATTCTTCAGCGGCGAGAGATCGTGGATGTCGTTCCCTGACAGGTCCAGTACCTGCAATTTTTTCAGCGCACCTATTCCCTCAATAGTTTCAAGACTGCAGTCTGGCGCATATAGTCTTACGACAGGGAGGTTCGTCAGCGACGAGAAATCACAAAAATTCCTTGGAGACAGGACTGACACACCGCCCGTCGCGACATTGAGCGTTTGCCCTTTCGTGTATTCTGATTTGAAATTAGCCGCCAGTTCTGCGTCGGTAATAACAAGCGGACGGCCTTCGGGGCTTTCTTCGGCAAGGGCCGAACCGAAGAAGCAGGCGGGACATAACAATAGGCAAAGGAATTGAGCACATCGTATCATAAATCACCAAAACCATGAGAGGGTTGCGGATGCCAGACGTCAGGCAGCAGTACATCTCAGTTTTGCCTATAGTCCTTGAGTGTCGACGCGTATATCGTCAGGGTCGGGATGCTTCTCGCCTTTATTTCTTTGACAATTCGTTGATGAGTTGCTGTTAATGCTCCACTGATCAAACAAGCGTGACCTTCTTACGGCCGGCTCAGCAGAACAATCCTCGATTTCGATGACAATAGGTGGTTTGTTTGCCTGTATTCTTGGTACCGGATTTGAAACCAGTTGAAAATATAGGTTAGTAAGCCCAGCAGAGTGTAGCATTTTCTGTGTTGAAACAAATTCGGTCAAAGGTACATCGCCCGTAAAACGCACGGGCAATCTGTATTCATTAAAATTCTCTCTGCGACCCAATTCCACGATCTTTGCTGTAAACTGCTCTAAAGAGTGCCTCTTATCGAATAATGTTCTAACAATGTTTGTGCCATCACTATCCATGGTGACATAAATGAATGTTATGTCTGCGCCATAAACGTTCATTAAAATGAGCGACTGCACGAGCATGCAAAGAAAAGCGACTTTATTTTTCATAGACACCTCGGAGGTTCAGCAACAACCCAATGATCATCGTACTGGTCCTTCAAGCCATGCGTGAAGACGTCGGCTTGGGCGGAAACTCCCGGCAACGTCCGACCGTTTCTATGTGTGATGTTGTCATTGCTTCTCAATATCACGGCGTCACATCTCCGTATGGCACGGTACCCGCTCAAAAGATTGTTGCGATTATAAACTTCTTGTCTAGAAACTCAAGACCGAGCGTTAGTAAGGGGGCGGTGAGGGATCGTGCGTCTAGATTCTAGCATCTGATCTTGTTCCCCCTTCCGTCCGCGTGGACATCCTAAGAGTTGGGTTTCTTTAGGATTGGGAAAATCGCGCGCGGGGAGCACGGGCAGAGATGCCCGTGCCACAGGTAGAGGCGCTTGCGGCCCCTTGTTCCGCCGCATCTCCCGGCTCACGGTGCCCGTGCCCCGGCCGATGCGTCCGGCCGATCTCGGTGTTGCCCTTTCTGGCTTGCCGCAAAACGTAAAGCTGGCTACGCTCTAACATGGTCGCGCGCGGTTGCTTAAGTCGGATTCGAGGTGTTGTCATGACAACAATGATTAGACCTGGTTTGAAATGGACAATGTACTTGGCTGGTGCCATGTTATTGTTGGTCGCCGTTTTTCTTTTGCTACGTGCAATTGTAGTGAGAGATCTCGAAATCAGAAGTCGGCAATTTGATGATTTTTATTTGCGAGTACAAAACAGCAGCTCGATTGAGCAGATGAATCAACTGTTAGGCGTGCCGTGGTGGACGCTTAGTGAATCCAAGGATCGTGGGCGGCTATCGAGGTTATGTTATCGGCCGAAAACAAACGCACCTGCCGACGCAATTGTCAACGTGTATCCTTGTTCCAACGGTTTCCATAGATTTATTTTTGTCATATACCAAGTTAATGGGGGAGCGACGAACATTGTCAATGTGGATTGGGGGAACATGTAAAGGGATTGGGCTGATGCGATCGCTCATCCTGATGAATGAGGAATGGAGTGGCGTCCTAGAGCTGGTTCCAGTGGGGGCGAGTCATTACGACCGTGAACATGGGTGCCGTCATTTTCGTGGTTACGAAAGGTCTATCTCAGGTTTTCTGGGCGTAGTCTGAGTCTTCAAAATGAGCCGTGGACTGGTGGGGGCAGCTCGCCGAGTCGTCCGCCCTGCGGTTGCCGCGCCGGTGTCGCGCGGAGCGCCGCTCCGCCTGCGGTTCAGGCGGATGAAACCTGAAAGCCCTCGCGCGGGGAGCACGGGCAGAGATGCCCGTGCCACAGGCGCAGGGAGAGATCTGAATCACGAAAGGTGCAGCTTTCTTTCCCTTGAAGGTCTTGCGAACGTCTATCCACATCTCATGACAAGTGGATGGAACAATAGCGCGAGCGGGGTTGGCCAACGCGGGCTCCCGCCAAAGTAAGATGAGAAGGCGCAAAGGCGCAGAGGTGAGGGCTTCCTTGGCGTCTTGGCGGGAGAAAAGAGCAGGCGTGATGACTCAACCCCGTGTCTCCGGGCCGACAGGAGCAGGCCAGAACCCTCTCGACAGACCCGATGAAAAGAGAGAGACTATTTCCCGACAACAGCGAAACGCCGAACCCTCGTTTGCCTGCGGCTCACGGGTCCGGTGGTTGCTGACGTTACGATTGCTGTGCGGCGTCGTCGTGACGGTGACGTCCCCCGTCGCCAAGTTCATCAAAAGGCGCTCCATTCATTGCGCGAAGGGCGAAGGATGGTGCAGGCCGTTCATCTGACTTAACACACACCCAGGAGTCAAAGACATGAAGAAACCCGTATGGGCTATTTCCCTCATTGCCTTGTTCGCGGCCGTGGCGGCGTTCGGAGGCGTTCTCGACAACGCGTGGATCCAAGGCCGGACGGACAAGAATCCGCTCCTCTACAAGCCCGGCGAGGAGATGGTGTTCACGCTCACGCCGCAGGGGGTGGCGGGGACGCTTCCGGCGGGCGAGTACTTCCTCGAGTGGAAGCGCGGCGGTGACGACGGCGTCATGGAGAACGGCAAGGTGCCGTTCACCGGGGCACCGTTCGTCTACAGGACCAAGCTGGCCAAGGCGGGCTTTGTGCGTCTCGAGGCGTATGTCGTCGGCAAGGACGGACAGCGTTATCAGAAGACGTTCACCGGCGATGCCACGACGCCCGAGGGCAAGAGGGCGATGAACGACTTCGAGAAGCAAAAGAAGGCCGTCTTCTTCGACGGTGGCGCCGGTGCCGACATCGACACGCTCGCGACCCGGCCGGAGCCGGCGGACTTCGACGCTTTCTGGGCGAAGCAGTACAAGCGCCTCGACCGGGTGCCGATCAAGGCGGACCTCGTCGAGATCACGTGCCAGAATCCGCAGGCGCGGCTCTATGCGATCCGGATCGACTGCGCGGGGCTCCGCCCGGTCACCGGCTACCTCTCGGTCCCGAAGGCGGTCGACGAGGGCAAAACCTTCCCGGCGCGCCTCGAGACCCACGGTTACAGCGGCGACCGCTGCACGCATGCCGCGCCCGCTTCAGGCCGGGACAACGAGATCGTTCTCAACATCAACGCCCACGGCCTGAAGCTCGTCGAGTTCGGGGCGACCGAGGCGGACACCAAGGCGCTCCGGTGGGAGACGCGTTCGCATGATCAGTCCTACGCTTTCGATCCCAAACAGAACGAGGATCCCGAGACCGCGTACTTCAACGGCATGGTGCTCCGCGTCAAGCGCGGCCTGCAGTATCTGAAGACGGTGAAGGGCTGGAACGGCAAGGACCTGATCGCGGCCGGCGGCAGCCAGGGCGGCCTCCAGACCATCTGGGCGGCGGGGTGCGGCGAGGGCGTGACCTCGGCCGAGAGCGGCATCACCTGGTGCTGCGACATGTACACGAACGGCCAACTCCGTCGCGATCCGGCGCAGAAGCTCGCGGGCGACGGCTGGTACATTCCCTGGGTGGAGGCTCTCGGCTATTATGACGCGGCGTCTTTCGCGAAGCGCATTCCGAAGACCTGCTCCACCTTCATCACCCGCGCCGGCCTTGGCGACTACTGCTGCCCGCCGACGGGGATCGCGAAGATGTGGAATGGCATGACGTGCCCCAAGAAGATCCTCTGGGTGCAGGGCTCGGAGCACGGTTACGTCCCGCCGGCGTACGAAGGGCGCGATTTTGTCAGCGAGGAGCCGCCCTCCGCCCGGTGAAGGGCCGATGATCGTTTCCCCCTCGCGCTGCGCCGGGGACATCCGGCGGGCCCCTGAGCGCAGCAGGGGCCGCGGCCTGAGTCTATAAAATGAGCCGCGGACGGAAACCCTCGCGCGGGGAGCACGGGCAGAGATGCCCGTGCCACAGGGGGGAGCGCGCGGCTTCTCCGGTTCAACTCGCAGAACTCGTCCAGGCCTTTCGTCATGACCTTCTTTCTCCGCATCGCGCCGGGCCGCCTGCGCATGATCTCCAGCTACGTCTGCCCTTTTTCTGGACGGTGATCGCTGGAACGAAGAGGAGTCGTGTTTAGACAATGGGTTGCGCTGAAAAAGTCGGCGTCCGGCGGTGAATCGAACGAAATGCCCTCACGGGCACACTACAAACGGGTTCGAAGTGTTCGTAGTGGCGCCGTCAGGCGCTTCAAGCCGACTTTTTCAGCGGAATCGACAATGGACAAAAGGCTGCTGGACAACTCTCAATAATGGTGTGACGTAAATCTATTTGCTGAACGATTCCAGGTGCACTTGCATGGCGGTCACCACTATAGTAATGTACGTAATCATGGATGTTTGAGTGGTGCCAGGATTAGGGCGGATAACGTAATCTGACTGGGGAAAGAATGATGGATAAGCGTGTTTGGGGGATTGTGGTGGGCGTCGCTTGGTGTCTTTGTGCTCAGGCCGCTACAAAGCCGCTGGGCAAGCCGTCTGCGAGCGATTTCTTGAAGCTCGATGTCGGGGTGAAGAGCGAGGAGATCTCCTGTGGGAACAATCCCAAATGGTCGTACTTCGTCTATTTGCCGAAGGCCTATTCGCCAGACCGGAAATGGCCGGTCCTTTTCATCATGTCGCCTGTCGGCGGGAATGCGGCGACGATGGACCGTTACATCCCCGGCGCGGAGATGAACCAGTGGATCCTAGCCGTCTCAGTCCAATCGAAGAACGGGGACGACGTGACCGAAGAGCCGATCACCGCCATGGTCGAGGATGTGTGCACCCGGTTGCCGGCCGATACCAAGCGGCTCTATTCCTCCGGAATGTCGGGGGGTGCGCGCATGGCTTTCTGGCTGTCCGAGCAGATGAAGTCCAAGGGGTTCGCGGGCGTGCTGGCGTGCGGGGCCGGCGGTACGCCGGAAAAGATGTCGTCCAAAACGGCGGTGTTCGGCCTCTGCGGATCCAACTGCTTCAACCGCTGGGACATGGCCTGCACCTTTAAGGATCTCAAGAACGGGTCGAGCCGGCTGCGCTTTTTCGTGGGCAACCACACGTGGGCCGATGCGGGCATGATCACGTACGGCATGGCCTGGCTCAACGCCTGCACGCTCAAGTCGATGCCTCAGCTCAACGCAGCGATTGCAGAGAAGAACCGTTTCATCGGTCTTGTCCAGGATGAGATCAGTCGGTCGGCTGAGTCTGACCCCGAAAAGGCGTACGAGTGGGCGATCTGCCTGTCGCAGGCCTCTTCCGCGCCCTCAGTCGCAAAAAGCCCGCAGCTGGTGGCGCTGCTGAAGAACCCCAAGGTGCAGGCTTATGTCAGTGCCATGAAAGACGTGGACCAGTTCGTGAAACGCCACTTCGCCACCGACCCGATGGACTACAAGAACAACAACGGCACAGAGGCGGCCAAGCGCGATGCCGAACGGCTCGCGGCGAAGAACAAGGACACGTGCCTTGCAGAGCTTTTCACCCGCATGGGCGAGCCCGCTGTGAAGCCGTAATGGGCGTTGCACGCACCTGAGCATTAAAGGCGTTCCGCTGGCCTTTGGCAACGTCTTTCGGGATCAAGCAAATGTGGCGATATCCTAAGGGCTGGACTTATCTAGAAGTGGAAGAAGGGTGAGCGGCTCGGCGGGACGCCTCAACCTGTTGTGCGGAGGTCTCGCCGAGACCGCTCGTAAGTTTGGTTTGGACGACTCCGGTGGGGACGGCTCGCCGAGCCGTCCGCCCCGCGGCTGCCGCGCCGGTGTCGCGCGGAGGGCCGCTCCGCCTGCAGCTCAGGCGAATGGAGGCTGGAAAACCCTCGCGCGGGGAGCACGGGCAGAGATGCCCGTGCCACAGGGAGAGCGCGGATGCGCGATCCTTCCAGAACCCACTTGCTTGGACCCCCGCTCGCAACGCTTGGCCGCGCACGGACGGGATTGTGAAGGCTTGCCCGTCGCAGCGGCCCAAACGGCCGAACTTGTCTTAAGCCGTTCCGGCTTTGTGATCAGGCGGCGTCCGTGATGGCCAGGGGCGGCTTCAGATCCACATTGTGCGGTCGAGGGAGCGGTACTGGATCGCTTCGGAAATGTGGTTCGCGCCGATGCTCTCGGCGTCGGCCATGTCGGCGATGGTGCGCGCGACCTTGACGATGCGGTCGTAGGCGCGCGCGCTGAAGTTGAGCTCGTTCATGGCCATCTTGAGCAGCTCCGCGGCGTCGGTGCCGAGGGTGCAGAAGCTCTGCACCTCGCGGGCGGACATGGCGGCGTTGCAGGTGACGCGGGGCGTGTGGCGGAAGCGGGCGCGCTGGCGGCTGCGGCAGACCGCCACGCGCTCGCGGATCGCGGCCGACGCCTCGCCCTGCCCGAGCGCGCTCAGGTCGTGGTAGCGCACCGGCGGCACCTCGATGTGGATGTCGATGCGGTCGAGCAGCGGGCCGGAGACCTTGTTGCGGTAGGCCTGGATCTTGGTCGACGTGCAGCGGCACTCGCGCTTGGGGTCGCCGGCGTAGCCGCACGGGCAGGGGTTCATCGCCGCGACCAGCATGAACTGCGAGGGGAAGTCGAGCGTGGCGACGGCGCGCGAGATGGTCACGTGGCCGTCTTCGAGCGGCTGGCGCAGCACCTCCAGAACGTTGCGGTGGAACTCCGGCAGCTCGTCGAGGAAGAGCACGCCGCGGTGCGCGAGGCTCACCTCGCCGGGCAGCGGGTGGGTGCCGCCGCCGAGCAGGCCGGCGTCGGAGATCGTGTGGTGCGGCGCGCGGAACGGCCGGTGCAGGACCAGGGCCTGGTGGCTCTTGAGCGTGCCCGCCACGCTGTGGATGCGCGTGGCCTCGAGCGCCTCCTCCAGCGTCAGCTCGGGCAGGATGGAGGCGATGCGCCGGGCGAGCATGGTCTTGCCGGCGCCGGGCGAGCCGATCATGAGGATGTTGTGGCCGCCGCTGACCGCGACCTCGATCGCGCGCTTGGCGGACTCCTGGCCTTTGACGTCGGCGAAGTCGTCGGTGTGCTGGCGCCCGCGCTCCACGAGGTCGGCCAGGTCCACGCGGAAAGGCTCGAGCTTGAGCGCGCCGGAGAGGAAGTCGACCGCCTCGCGCAGGTGGCGCACGGGGTAGACGTCGATGCCTGCGGCCACGGCGGCCTCCTCGGCGTTGTCGGCGGGCACGAGGATGCCGCGCTTGCCCTGCCGCCGCATCTCGAGGGTCACCGGCAGGACCCCGCGCACCCGCCGGATCTCGCCGCTGAGCGCGAGCTCGCCGATCAGGGCGTACTGGTCGAGGTGGGGCATCTCCGCCTCGCCGGTGGCCGCGAGCAGGCCCGCCGCAATGGGCAGATCGTAGACCGGGCCCTCTTTCTTGATGTCCGCCGGGGCGAGGTTGATGGTGGTGCGGCCGAGGGTGGGACGGAACCCCGAGTTGTTCATCGCGGTGCAGACGCGGTCTTTGCTCTCGCGCACCGCGGCGTCGGGCAGCCCGACGATCACGAACTGCGGCTCGCCGCGTCCGGCGTTGACCTCGATCTCCACCGCATAGGCGTTGACCCCGTAAACGGCCCCTGAGTAGACCCGCGAAAGCATGTTGCGCTCCTTTGCCCGTTTATACGAACATCATGCTTTAACAATACAGGCGGGCGCGCAAAACCACAAGCGCAAAGCGGTGCCGGGCGCACGCACGGTTTGTTTGAGACGCAGGGAGTCGCACGGGCAAGCGACGCTTGCCCCTCCCCAAACGACGAAATCCGGCTGCGCAAAGGGGAGGGACGAGCTGCTCGTCCTACGGAGCCTAGGCGAAGTAGGATCTGCTCGTCCTCTCGTCAAAGAAACCGTGCGTGCGCCCAGCGGTGCCGCTCGGACGCATCCGTTTCACTGGCAAGCCGAAAGAAAAGAGGAGCATTCGGTCCGCCGTCGGATTCGAGCCCCAACATGGCTGCGAAGAAAACTGAACGCACGCTCCTTTGCCCGCCGCAAAGAAACCGTGCGTGCGCCCCGGGAGATTCGCCCTCGATGCGCCGCCTTGCGGGGGCGGCGGTGAACCGGTATAGTTAAGAGTTCTATGGGAGGGTGGGTGTCAAAGCGGGCCTGTGTGGCGGTCTCGGTCTTCGCGCTCTGGGGCGCGGCGGCCGCGGTCGCGGCGTCGCCCCGGCTCTGCCTGAACGAGGTGCTGAGCTCGGACAACACCCTCTTCGCCGATGAGGACGGCTCCTTCGAAGACTGGATCGAGGTGCTCAACGCCGGCGATGCCGAGGCCAGCCTGGCCGGGTGGGGGCTCTCGGACGAGGCCGGCACGGATCCGTTCAAATGGACCTTTCCCGACGTGACGCTCAAGCCGGGCGAGCACCTGCTGGTCTGGGCCTCCGGCAAGGACCGGCGGCCGCCGGGCAAGCCGTCCGAGGCGCCCTTCGTGGTCGTCGCGTCCAATTCCGTCTGGCGCTTCAGCGACAGCGGCGCGGCGCCGGCGGCCGGCTGGGCGGGACGGGCGTTCGACGACGCGGCCTGGGCGTCCGGCCCGGCCATGCTGGGCTACGGCGCCGCGGAGGTCCGCACGACGGTCAGCTTCGGCGGCGTGGCCACCAACAAGTATCCGGCGACCTATTTCAGGCAGGCGTTCGTGCTGCCCCTGGCCACGAATGAGATCCGCGGCGGCGTGCTGCGGCTCTGGGCCGACGACGGCGCGGTCGTGTACCTCAACGGCGCCGAGATCCTGCGGGTGCGGATGCCGGCCGGCGCGGTGACCGCCGCCACGTATGCGAGCGCGCTGGTCAGCAGCCGCGGCGCATGGGAGACGTTCGACGTGTCCGCCGCGGCCCTCGTGCCGGGCACGAACGTGCTGGCCGTCGAGGTCCACCAATTCAACGCCTCCAGCTCCGACCTCTGCTTCTGGGCTCATCTGGGCGTGCGGCTCTCGCAGCTGCACGCGAACTTCAAGATCAGCGCCGGCAACGAGACGGTGACGCTGAGCGACGGCGCCGGCGCGGCGGCCGATGTGGCGCCCGCGCTGAGCGTGCTGTCGGGCAGTTCGTTCGGCCGCGCGGCGGGCGACGCGGGCGGCGCGTGGGTGATGTTTCCCTATCCCACGCCGGGCGCCACCAACGCGGCGGCCGGCTATGCGGGGCTACTGTCGCCGCCCGGCTTCACGGCGGCGCCGGGCTTCTACGCCGAGGCCGTCACGGTGGCGATCACGAACGCGGACCCGCTCGCGCAGATCTACTACACGGTGGACGGCTCGACGCCGACGAATGCGGTCACGGAGCGCTGCTTCCTGTACACCGCGCCGCTCGCGCTGGGCGACCGCAACGCCGAGCCCAACCGCTTCTCGATGATCCGCACCAACCCGATCGAGATGACCAACCACACGCAGTACGGCTGGATGGCGCCGCAGGGGCTGGTGCCCAAGGCCAACGTGGTGCGGGCCGCGGCCTACCGGGCAGGCATGTTCTCGCCGCGCGGCGCGGCGGGCACCTGGTTCGTCGGCGGCGCGCCGCTGCAGCACGCGCTGCGCGTGGTTTCGCTGCTGTCCGACCCGGACAACCTCTTCGGCGACCCGCGCGGCCTGTTCGTGCCCGGCGACATCTACAACACGCTGGGCTGGAACGGCCACTATGTGGGGCTGCCCAACGCGAACTACTTCCAGAGCGGGAGCGACTGGGAGCGCCCGGTCTTCTTTCAGCTGTTCGACAGCGGCCGGTCGCTGGCGGTCTCCCAGCTGATGGGGGTCAGGAACCACGGGGCGTGGTCGCGCGGCGCGGCGCAGAAGACGCTGCGCTTCTATGCGCGCGAGGAGTACGGCGACAGCCAGGTGCGCGCCGCGCTCTTCCCGGGGCAGACCGACAGCGCGTTCAAGCGCTTTCTGCTGCGCAACAGCGGCAACGACTGGAGCAGCACGGGCTTCCGCGACGCGATGATGCACCAGGTGTTCCGTCCGCTGGCGCGCTGCGACACGCAGGACTATGAGCCGGTGGTCGTCTATGTGGACGGCGAGTACTGGGGCCTTCAGAATCTGCGCGAGTACTACAGCGCCTATTATCTCGAGCGGCGGTACGGCGTCGACCCGGCGAACCTGGATCTGCTCAAGGCGACGGTCAGCTCCGAGACCATGGAGATCGAGGAGGGCGACGACGCGGACTACAAAGAGGTGCTCGGCTTCGTGAAGACCAACGACCTGTCGCTGGCGGCGAACCTGGCGTGGGTCGAGTCGCGCATGGACCTGGACAACCTGATCGACCACTACGCCTGCGAGATCTTCTGCTGCAACACCGACTGGCCCGGCAACAACCTGGGCGTGTGGCGCGTGCGCACGGCCTACAACCCCGGGGCTCCGTACGGGCAGGACGGCCGCTGGCGCTGGCTGACCTACGACACCGACCACGGGTTCGGCCTGTCCAGCACGGTCAACACCGACATGATGACGCAGGCCCGGCGCAGCAGCCGCGGCGTGTGCCAGCCGCACTTCGACCGTCTGCTGGCGAACGCCGATTTCCGCAACCGCTTCGTGAACCGCTTCGCCGACCTCGTCAACACCGCGTTCAAGCCCGCGCGCGTGCAGGGCATCATCTCCAACATGGCGCTGCGCGTCGAGTCGGAGATGCCGCGCCACATCGCGCGGTGGGGACGCATGGGCAGCGTCTCCGCGTGGCAGTCGCGCGTGCAGGGGCTGAAGACCTTTGCCGCGGGACGGCCGGGGCCCGCGCTCACCAACCTCGTCAACGAGTTCGGCCTGGGCGGGCTCTCGACGCTGACGGTCGCGCGCTCGAACGGCGTCGGCAGCGTGACGGTCAACACGGTCACGATCGACGCCTCCACGCCCGGTCTGGCGAACGCCGCCGCGCCTTACCCGTGGCGCGGCGTCTACTTCCGGACGGTGCCGGTGACCGTGACCGCCACGCCGGCGCTGGGCTTCACGTTTGTGAGGTGGGAGACGCCTGCGGGCGCGGTTCCCGATCCGACTTTCACGCTGGTGCCCTCCAACGACGTCGCGCTCTGCGCGGTGTTCGAGCCCGCCGTGATGCCGCGCGTGACGGTGAACGAGTGTCTGGCGGACGCCACCCGGGCGGGCGCCGACCTGCACCCCGTGACCGCGTCGGCGTCGGACTGGTTTGAGCTGTTGAACGAAGGGCCCGCGGCGGTGGACCTGAGCGGCTACTGGGTGGTGGACAGCCAGCCCGACAACGCCTGCGCGCTGCCCGGCGGCGTGACGCTGCTGCCGGGCGCGTGCCTGCGGGTCTGGACCGGCGCGGAGCTGACGGCGGGCGTGAACCCCGACGGCTCGGTCAACGCGACCTTCGGCCTGAGCAAGGGCGGGGACGCGGTCGCGCTGCTCTCGCCGGACCGGACGGTCGAGCTCGACCGGGTCACCTTCGGCGCCCAGAGCCCGAACGTCAGCCAGGGGCGGTGGCCGAACCGCGCGTCGGGCGCGTGGGTCAGCTTCGCGAGCCCGACGCCCGGGCTGCCGAACCGCAACCCCGCCGTGACGGCGAAGCTGTTGCCGCTCTACGGGGTTCAGAGCGTGTCGGCCGGCCAGACGCTTGCGCTCCCGTTCGCGCCCGCCGCAACGGTGACCGAGGCGGTCTACGCGCTTGTGGAGGGGCCTGACGGGGCCGCGCTGGGCGCGGGAGGTGGCTTCTCGTGGACCCCCGGGGCGTCGGTCGGAAGCGGCGTGTATGCCTTCCGCATCGCGCTGATGGGGCTGCTCGACGGCGCGGCGGTGACCGATGAGACCACGCTGCTGGTGGCCGTGAACAACGCGCAGCGCTACCGCATCGACGCGCGGGCGACGCCGGCCGAGGGCGGCGCGGCCGAGGGCGGCGGCGTGTTTGAACGCGACGCGTCCGTCGCGCTGACGGCGACGGCGGCCGAGGGCTGGCGGTTCGTGCAGTGGAGCGACGGGCTCACCTCGCTCAGCCGGACGCTGACGGCGCGGCGCGACGCGACCTACACGGCGGAGTTCGCGGCCGACCTGTCGGCGCCTTGCGGCGCGGGCGGAACCGTGGATGCGGGGAGCGCCCCGCTGCTCTACTGGCAAACGGTGCCGGGCGCGGCGCACTACGTGGTGCGGCGGGCCGCGTCGCAGGCCGGACCGTTCTCCGTGATCGGCACGCCCACGAACAACGTGTTCACGGATGCGCAGCCGCTGGTGGGTCTGCCGGGCTACTATACGGTCGCGGCCAGCCGCAGCGGCACGGAGAGTCCCGCGTGCGGCGCGTTCAGGGCCTACACCAACGGGCTCGCCCGCAAATTGACCGGGCCGGTGATCGGGACGCTCGGCTCGTACGGCAACAACGCGGCGCGGACGCGCGACAAGGTGTTCGACGGCGACATCGCGACGTTCTATGACGCGGCGACCGACGGCGGCTGGCCGGGGATGGACCTCGGCCTGGAGCGGCTGTGGCGGCTGGCGGAGCTGCAGTATGTGCCGCGCGAATCCCTGCCCGCGCGCATGGTCAACGGCCGGTTCCAGACCGCCTCGGCCTCCGACGGGGTGGACACTTTCGAGGTGCTCCAGACGCTGCACCAGGTCGCGGTGCTGCCGCCGACCGGCGTCTACACGCGGGTTTCCCTCCAGCTCGACACGCGCTTCCGGTATCTGCGCTACCTGCCGCCTGCGGGCGGCTGGGGGAACATCGCGGAGCTGGATCTTTACGGCTGCGAGGCCCAGCCTGCGGCGCCGGCGGGGCTCGCCGCGACCTCCGGGGTGGGGACGGCGGCTTTGAGGTGGGACGAGGTTCCCGAGAGCGTCGGCTATCTCGTGCGGCGCGCGGAGGCGGCGGACGGCGTTTATGCGCCGGTGGCGTATGTGCTGGAGCCCGCGTACGCGGCGAGCAACCTGACCGCCGGCGCGACGGTGCACTACCGCGTGACCGCCGTGAACGGCAGCAGGCTGAGCGGCGATTCGCAGGCTGTGGCGGTCACGGTGCTGAAGCCGCTGTCGATCCCGTGCTTCGCGGCCGCGGCGGACGGCCGCGGGATCACGCGCGGCGGCGGGACGGTGACGCTGCGGCTGTCCGGCGCGCTGGACAGCCGGCTTGAACTGGTCTGCTCGGACACGCTGGAGGTGCCGGTCGCCGCTTGGCTGCCGGTCTCCCACGCGGCGCTCGCCGAGGCGGGCGACGGCTCCGGGGCGGTCGTGGTCTCGATCGTCACGAACACGCCGCGCCTCTTTTTCGCCGTGCGCGTGAAGTGAGGGGGCCGCGCGCCTGTTTTCTGCGCAATAAGCCTGCGCGCCGCACGTTCATGCGAGAATCACACAAGCGGGGAGACGGACCATGAAGGCTGGCGTGCGGCGTACAACGGTTGGACCGCGGGGGACGAAGGGACCTGCGCGGACGCGGGAGGGCTCCCCGTTCTGGGGGCTGGCGCTGGCGGCCGCGGCCGCCTCCGCGTGGGCGCAGCAGGCGCCCGATCTGGCGCTGCTCGGACCCGACTGTCCCCGCGTCTTCTTTTTCCGCTCGGCCGAGGCGGGCCCTTACCGCAAAGGCATGACCTATGAGCCGTGGGCGGACGAGTACGGACGGCTGATGGGCATCATGGGCAAGTGTCTGGACGAGGAGGTCGTGGGCCGTGAGGCGCTTAACCCCGAGTGGTTTTCGCGCTTCAAGCGCGAGCATCCCCGGCAGGCGGTCTTGCTGCATGTCAACGGCAACGCCCGCGATCCGCGCTATGCGACGGCGCCCTATTTCGCGGGGCACTGGATCTACCGTGCGGCCACGGCCGTGGTGGCGGATGTTCCGGCCGAGGCGGGCGAAACCGAGATCCGCGTGGCGGACGCGTCGGACTTCAAGGTCGGGACGGGACGCTACCGGGCGTCGGCCGACGACCTCGCGCTGTTCGGGATCGCGTCGGACGGCCGGCACGACTGGACGCGCTGCGAGCAGGTGCAGCTTGTTTCTGTCGACGAGCAGGCGAACACGATCCGCGTGCGGCGCGGCTGCTACGGCACCCGGCCGCTCGCGTTCCGCGCCGGGCAGGCGCGCGCCGCGGCGCATATGACCGAGGGACCGTGGGGCAAGGACAACCACCTGCTGTGGTACTACAACTTCGCGGAGCACTGTCCCCGGGATGCCGAGGGCAAGCAGTGCGCGGACCGGCTGGTGGACGAGCTGGGCGCGTGGTTCGGCAAGGGCGGCAAGCTGGAGGCGTTCGACGGGCTGGAGTTCGACGTGATGTTCAACGAAACGCGCGGCGACACCGACGGCGACGGCGTGGAGGACAACGGCGTGGTCGGCGGGGTGAACCGCTACGGGATTGGCATGGCGGCCTTCGCGCGCCGGCTGCGCGAACGGCTCGGCCCCGGCCGCATCATCCAGGGAGACGGCTCGCTCGGGCCTGGCGGCGTGCGGTCGCAGCGGGCCTTCGGGGTGCTGAACGGCATCGAGAGCGAGGGGTGGCCGAATCTGGACGACTGGGCGTTCGACGACTGGTCGGGCGGCTTGAACCGGCTGGCCTTCTGGCAGGCGAACGCGCAGGCGCCGGCGTTCAGCTACATCAACCACAAGTGGGTGGAGCCGGTGCCGGGCCAGCCCGGCGAGCACCGCGACGCGCAGGTTCCCTTCGCCCGCCACCGCCTGGCGTTCGCGGGGGCGCTGTTCGCGGACGCGGCGATCACCTATGCGCTGCAGCCGCCGCGCGAGGCCAAGGGCCGCATCGGCATCTGGGACGAGTTTGTCGGCGGCACGGAGAACCGCGTCGGCTGGCTGGGGCGGCCGTTGGGGCCGGCCGTGCGCCTGGCCGCGGCGCGTCCGGATGCGCTGGCCGACGGGCCTCTGGCGCGACGCCTCGCGGGCTCCGTGACCTGCGCGGAGCGCGGGACGGAAGTCACGGTCTCCGCCGCGGATCCCGCGGCGGGGGAAACGGTGTTCACAGTCAGGGATGTGCCGGTGGAGGGGAGTCAGCTGACCGTCTTCGCGACGCTCTCCGGCGCGCCCCGCAAGGATTATCCCGACGCGATGGGGCGCTTGGCCGAGGTGGAGGTGGCGGGCGGCGCGACGGCGCTTTTGGAGCGACAGCCCGCCTGCACCGGCATGGCGCTGCGGCGGCGGGAGGAGGCCGCGCTCGACGCGGCCACCGGCGCGCGGGTGAGTTTTCAGCCCAACGTGCGGATCGGCGGCACGGTGTTGCCGGCCTACGCGGTGCATCCGCCGTTCAAAGCGGTGAAAGGGGCGGTGTTCTGGTGCCGCGACGTCGAGGTGCCGGCCGACGCCGAGCTGCGCTTCAGTCTCGGCCTTTCGGAGAAAGCGCCGCTGCGCTCGGACGGCGTGTGGTTCAGCGTGCATGCCGCGCCGCTTGAGGGCGGCGTGGCCGGCGCGCGCGCGAAGCTCTTCGAGGCGACCACCAAGGCGCACGCGTGGCAGCCGCAGGCGGTGCCGCTGTCCAAGTGGGCGGGCCGGCGCGTGCGGCTCACCTTCATGGCGGACTGCGGTCCCGCGGATCACGCGACGGCGGATCAAGGGTACTGGGGCGATGTGAAGCTGGCGCGCGCGGGCGTGCCCGATGCGGCGATCACGCCGCCGGCCTCGCAGAGCACTTGGCTGAACGGCAAGCCGTTCAGCGCCGTGTTCTTTTTCCGCGACATCCGTTCGCCGCGCGTCGACCTGACCTTCCGCGTCGAAGGCGCGGAGCCGGTCACGCTGCACGCGCTTTCGGCGCACGGCGCGCCCGACGCGCGCTATCGGCTCTACGAGCGCGGTCTGGTGCTGGCCAATCCGGGCCATGCGCCGTACACCTTCGATCTCGCCGCGATCGCGCCGGGACGGTCGTTCCGCCGCATCCGCGCCACGCCGCTGCAGGACACCCAGGCCAACAGCGGCGAGCCGGTTGGCGCGACCCTGACGCTCGGCCCGCTGGAAGGGCTGTTCCTGGCGGGCGAGTAGGGGCAGACGCGCCGGGGCGACGCGCTTGCGCCTGACGAGACGTGCCCCTATAATCCGGACATGCATAGAAAACGCCGTCAACCGAAGTGGGCGAGTCTGATTCTGCTGGCCGCGCAGGCTGCGGGGGTCTCGCTGCCGGAGGTCCGCGCCGCCGAGGAGGCGGCCTTGCCCGCGTGGCGCGACATGCCGGCCGTGCAGATGAAGGGTGGCCTGAGGGCGTTCTGGAACGTCGGCGGGAAGGAGCGCGCGGCGAATGAGCGCGCCGCGGCCGAGCACGGGCTGGAGAGCGTGACGCTGCTGAACACGTTCTCGGACTATCCCGGACGGCAGCAGGAAAAAATCGTCCCCGAGCCCTCGAACCCGTGGGCGAAGCCGCCTTTCTTTGAGCGCATCGTGCGGCGCAACATCGCCGCGACGTCGCCGAAAGCGATCTTCGTCCACGACATCGAGTTCGACTTCGAAGAAGAGACCGATGCGCTCTGGACCCAGCCCGCGCTGCGCGCGGCCTCGGGCGCGACGTCGCCCGGCGCGTTCAGGGAGGCCTATTACCGCGAATGGGCCACGTGGTTCACCTGGCCCTGTCGCTGGGCGCGGGAGAGGTATCCCGGCCTTCCGGTCGGCATCTACGGTCCCCAGCCTTTCCGGCGCGACTACTGGGGCGTGGCCGGCAAGGACGCGCGGCAGATCGACGGCACGCACCGCACCGACGCCGAGCTGTGGCGGCACATCGCGCCTGACGTGGACTTCTGCGTGGCCAGCATCTATTGCTTCTACGACGATCCGGGCTCGGTGTACTACATGGGAGCGAATGTTGAAGAGAATGTCCAGCGCATGCAGGGCTCCGGCGGCAAGCCGGTCTACGCGTACCTCTGGCTGCGCTATCACGACAGCAACGCCAAGCTCAAGGGGCAAGAGGTGTCCGACAGCCTGGCCGAAGCCATGGCCGTGCTGCCCTATTTCTGCGGCGCGCGCGGGACGGTGCTGTGGGGGTGGGAGCCGAAAGGCCAAGGCCCGTACTACCGCACGCTGCCGGTTTTTCTGCGCAGCCTCAAGCGGGTCGCCGATCTGTCCGAGCTCATGGCCCGGGCCGTGCCGGACAACGACGCGCCGGTGCATGCGGCGTGGAAGGCCAAGGCTCCGCTCATCCGCAAGCTGCGCGTGAGCGGCGACGAGTGGCTGGTCTTCGCGGCGCAGCCCTGGCAGCCGGAGGGGGCTGTGACGGAGGTGGCGGTGCGGTGCGGGGCGCACGAGGTGAAGCTGGCGGTGCGGGGCAAGCGCAGCGAGATCTACCGCATCACGGAGCGGCGCGCGCTCTGCGTCGAGTAGGCGGGCGCGGTGCGGTGTGCGGGACCTGTCACGGGGTGGCGGGCGCGTTCTGGCGCCGGTTCTTCTGGCCCTGCTTGTTCTTCTTTCCCTTCCTGGCATCGGGATAAGGAGTGACGTGCGCGCGCAGAGCCCAGGCTTCCCACTGCGCGGCAAGCGCTTTCGCCTTGTCGGGCTGGGCGGCGGCGAGGTCGTGGAGCTCGGTCCGGTCGGCCTTCATGTCGTAGAGCTCCCAAGCGCCGCCCCGCTTCTGTCGCACGAGCTTCCAGTCGCCGGCGCGCACCGCGGCGTTGCCCTCGTGTTCCCAGAAGAGCGCGTCGCGCTCGATGGCCTTGCCGGCGAAGGCGCCCGTCAGGCTTTTCCCCTCCAGGGGCGTGACCGGCTTGCCGTTGAAGACGGCCGGGTAGGAGGCGCCGCCGACCTCCACGCAGGTGGCCATGATGTCGATCAGGTGGGCGGGCTGGGTGCGCCACTCGCCTTTGGCCGCGATGCCGGCGGGCCAGTGGGCGATCAGGGGCGTCGCGATGCCGCCCTCGTGGTTGAAGTGTTTGAAGAGACGGAACGGCGTGTTCTCCACAAAGGCCCAGCTCATGCCGCAGAACCAGTCGGAGTCGGCCTGCGAGGGCGTGCCGACCGTTTTGCCGGTGGGTCCGGCTTCGGCGTTGCCGCCGTTGTCGCTCATAAACAGGATCAGCGTGTTGTCCAGCACGCCGCGCTGCCGGAGACCGTTTATGAGGTCGCCCACCGACTTGTCCATGTGGGCGACCACGGCCGCGTAGGTGGCCATCAGGTGGTCGAAGCGCTCCTGCTCGTCGGCGGAGAGCGAGGACCAGAGCGACACCTCTTCAGGCCGGGGCGACTTGGCCCATGTTTTGTCGATGAGACCGAGCTTGAGCTGGCGGGCGTAGCGCGCGTCGCGGATGGCGCCCCAGCCCGCCTTGTAGGTGCCGCGGAACTTTGCGATCTCCTCGGCCGGGGCCTGCAGCGGGAAGTGCGGCGCGTTGTGGCAGAGGTGGAGGTAGAAGGGCTTCTTCTCCGCCAGCGCCTCGTCGACGAACTTCAGGCCGAAGGTGGTCCAGAGGTCGGTGCTGTACCAGGCTTTGGGCAGGCGGGGATCGTCCTTCGCGAGCTCGGTGCCGTTCAGGAAGAGCGTGGCCCTGGGGGAGTCGAGGAGGTAAAAGCCGCCGCTCGCGGCGCTGAGGCTGCGGTCGAAGCCGCGGCCCCAGGGCGTGACGCCGTGGTTCTGTCCGACGTGCCATTTGCCGCTCAGGGCGGTGAAGTAGCCCGCCGGCTTCAGCACCTCGGCGATCGTGACGCACTGGTCGTTGAGGTGGCCCCGATAGCCGGGCAGGCCGTTGTCCTCGGTCATGTGGCCGACGCCCGCCTGGTGGGGATAAAGGCCGGTGAGCAGCGAGGCGCGCGTGGGGCAGCAGCGTCCGGTGTTGTAGAACTGGGTGAACTTCAGGCCGTTCGCGGCCAGCGCGTCGAGGTTCGGCGTCGGGATCTCCGAGCCGTAGCACCCCAGATCGGAGAAGCCCATGTCGTCGACCAGGATCACGACGATGTTGGGCTTGGCCGCGGCGGCGAGGGAAAGCGTCAGGCAACAAACGCCGATGGCGGCGACGAAACCGGCTTGAACGCGCATAGGGAGCTCCCGTTTGAGGGTGGATCAATGGCGGTTTAAACGCGCGGCGGCGGCGGATATTGCCCGCCGGCGGCTCACGGCTGCAGGGTCACGTCGTCGCAGTCGGCGGTCACGTAGCGCGGGGCGGCGGGCTTCCATGGCGGGTAGGCGTCGGTCTTCTCGACGACGTTGTTGGTGAAGGTCAGACCCCGGACGCTGTAGAAATCAAGGAGGGCCGGGTGGAACGCGCGGATCGTGTTGCCGGTGATGCGGATGTTCGAGTTGTAGCGGCTCGTGGCGCGGAAGGCGGGGTCGATGCCGGCCCGGCACTCGATGAGCGCCCCGCCCCAGACGCCGTAGTTGCAGTTCTCGAAGAGGTTGTTGCGGATCACGCAGTCGCTCACGCCGGCCTGCTCGTACCAGAAGCGCGCGTCGCCCTCGAAGAGGATCGCCGCGCCGGCGGTGTGGAACACGTTGTTCTCCACCACGGTCGGGCCGCGCGAGTTGAGCAGGATGCCGCGGGCGCGGTTGCCCCGGATCGTGCAGCCGCGGATGGTGAGCGCGGCGTAGCCGTCGCTGGCGGCGAGCGCGTCGCCGACCTCGACCGCTTCGGGCAGCGGCGCTTTGAAGGTCAGGCGCGTGTACTCCTTGTTCAGGCGCTCGACGGATTTAACCACGGGATAGGCGAGCGGGGTGAGCGCGGGGCCTTTGACGAGCTCGAGCGTCTGTCCCTTGCGGATGAAGTCGAAGCCGAACTGCTGCGGGTGCACGAGCTTGACGAGCACGGCGGCGGGCGAGAGCCGCTCGACGATGCGGACATAGATGCCGTGGACGTTGGTGGCGTCGTCTTTCTGCAGCTCGAAGAGGCAGTCTTCCAGCACGACCTGGCCGCCGCAGTTGACGAAGTGCGTGGCGTCGGCCGTGAGGCTCACGAGGCGCTCCTTGCCGGGCGGCGGCGTGACCTTGACGCGCCGCACGAAGAGGTCGCGGCTGCGCTGTCCGATCACGCCCATGCCGCCGCAGTGGAAGAGCGTCACGTCCTCGACCGTGACGTCGCGGCTGTCGGAGATGGCGATGCCGCAGACCAGCCTGTGGCTGGGGCCGAACACGAAGACGTTGCCGGGCGTGCCTTTCAGCTTCTCGCGCAGGAGGCGCACGCGGCGGTTGCCGAGGTCTTGCGCGAGGATGTCGTCGCCGAGCCCATAGTCGCGGGCCTGGTAGGCGGTTTCGCGCTTTACGGGGTCGAACTCCAGCAGGCCTCGCACGGGGTAGAGCGTGCGCGCCTTGCCGGCTTTGCCGTCGTGGAACTTGAGCAGGCCGTTCTCGACGGAGAACGGATACTCCGGGGCGATCTCGAGGTCCGCGTAGGTGTTTGTCACGCACAGGATCTTGCCTTCGCTGTGGAAGGGGCGCGCGTAGTCCACCGAGAAGTTGCGCAGCGCGATGCCGCGCGAGCCGTCGATCGCGAAGGGCGAGATGTAGCCGTGGAAGAGGAAGCCCGAGCCTTGGCCGTCGACCTCGAACGCCTCCATGCCCTCGATGGAAAAGGCAATGCGCTTGAGGCCCTCGTCGTTGTTGCTGATGAACTGGTAGCGCTCGACGGCCTGGTCCGGATAGAAGTCGTAGCGGCCTTTGGGGAAGACCAGCCGTTCGGCGCCCTGCCGCTTGGCCTGCTCCAGGGCGGCGCGCACCGCGAGGGTGTCGTCCTGCCCGTCGTCGGGGATGGCGCCGAAGCGCGCGGCGTCGAGGGTGGCGCCGGCTGCGGCGGCGGAGGCGAGGCCGGCGAACAGCCAGCACAACGGAGCGGCGTTGAAGGTCATGCGAAGGGTCCTCCTGTTCTGAAATCGGATGCCGCTATTCTTCACGCTCAGGCCCCAACAAGCAAGGATCAAGTGGGCGCTAGGGATGGAAAGGGCGCATGGCCGTTCTGATGGGGATACCTTCTCTCGTAATCCTAATCTTATTCTTAATCCGCTAACTGCTGATTGCCGGCCTCATATTCGGCCCGATCCTCATGAACACGATCCGAGGAGGTGCTACGGACCAAGCCCACCAGCATCGAGACGATAGGCACCCACATCTCTTTCCCCTGCTCGGCACAAGCCAGCCTCTTCTTGCCACGAGCACATCCAGACGCGCCGCACCTTCGAAAGCGGAGCCCGTGCAAGGTCAAAGAACCGGCATCGGTCCGGGGCCGTAAACATGCCGTTTCCCTTCAAGAGAAAGAGTAAGATTATGATTACTATTACGATTAGAATTCAGCGGCACCAACAGTACTGCCACGCGCCCGGGCTGGAAAGGCACGGCTTATTCGTTTGGCGCTCCTTGCTGCGCATTCGGTCGGCCCGGAGGTCCGACCCTACCTGCGAGGGTTATCGTTCCGGATTCGCATCGCGGGTAGGGAGCGACCGCCGGGCGCGCCGCTGGTCATTGGCCGGTCAGTGAAACGGATTCGCCGTTGCTTTACACATGCATCAATCAGGCTTGAAACGGGACAAATCGGTATGATACCTTGCGGCTTATTGTGTTCGCCAGCATGCGAATCGGGCCGCCCTATTCCGTGAGCGCGGGAGCAGAGTGATTTGCAGTCCGTTAACCTCGGGGACGAAGGATGAAAAACGTCGATCGCTTTATTCGTGTTGTGTGCGTCGCGGCAGCCGCATGGGTTTCGGGGTGCTCGCATACCCTGACCGTTAAGAACCTGGATTGCTATCAGGCCGTAACGGCCAACTCTCTCAAGAGACCCCTGCGGGTTGGGGTTTCAACGATCGGTCAAGGGAACCAGAATCTCATGGCCGGCATTGCGCGTCACCTCGGACAGTATCAGGCGACCGTCGTTTATCCGTGTGCGGCGAACGACAGAGGCGTTGACGTCGTGGCTTCTGTTGCGATCCGCTCGAAATACGAGGGCTCTGGCTGGAATTTTCTGGTCAATTTCCCTGGTTTTCTGGTCTGGGCGCCAGCTTGGAATGGATACGTATATGAGGTCTCGCATACAATTGATGTGCAGTTGAACCGCGGGCTTGATGGCGAAAAGATCGACACCTTCACGATTCCGGTCGTCTTGGATGTACGGCACGCGGCAATTGACCGGACGTGGACGGAAGTCAGCTGGTTGGAATTCGGTGTGATTGCTTTTGTAGGCGGCATCGTTTTCATCCAGTACGACGACGATGTAACTCCTCTGCTTGACGACGAGATCGGTTCGCCGGTTGGGACTTTTGTGGCCCAAGAAATTGTGAACAGGATCAATCAGAACGGGCGCTTTGGCGCACTGCCCACCGCCGCCGCTGTTGCGCCTTCGCCTGCGCTCGCACCTGCTCCGGCGGCTTTCACGGTCAATTCGGTCAAGGTTGTGGGGTATCAATACGACGCCAAGACACGCAAGGGCGTTCTGTCTGTGGATGTCTCCGGACATCCTTTTGAAGAGGTGAGGAACTGGGTGGTTACGAACATCGGCAAGATCAGTTCAAGCAAAGAGATTCTCATGGAGGCTGGTCAGGAGAGCAGCAGCGGTGGCCGGTACCGGGTGCTCAACGAGTCCGTTAAGGACGGCGTCCTTACGGTTGAGTTTGTGGCCGGTTTTTCCGATTGAAGCCGAGGCTGGATCTCCTGAGACCCGAGGGCGTCCAAGGATCGTGCGAACATTCTGAATTTGGGTGATTGTTTGATGGACATCCAGAAAGCGGTCGGCGGTTGGGTGGCGGCGGGGTGTGTCGCGGCGTTCGCAATCAGCGGTGTGCTGGGAGGTGTCGCATGGTTGAGGTCCCGAACGCCCGCCCTTGTTTATGAGGCCGAGGCCCTGATCGAGGTGACGCGGCCCGACGCGCTGGCCGGCGCGGTCGCGGGTGCAGGGAAAGGCTTTGAAGCGGCCGTAAGCCGGGCCGTTTTGGGGTATCGGTCCTCTTTTCCGGCGTCATCCATTCCCGAGGACCGGCTGGCTGCGGAACTGTCTGGGGGAGCGCGGTTCATCGAGGTGGAGGGCTCGCCGAAAGAGACGCCCTGTTATCGGGTGACGCTGCGTTCGCCCGACCCGCAGCGGGCGGCCGATCTGGCGGACGCGCTCGCTGAGGCGTTGTGCGCGGGAGACAGCAGGCCGCGGGCGGCCGTCGGAGCCGTGAGGCAAAAGGCGCTGCGGCCGCGGGCGCCGCTGCGGCCGCCCGGTCCCTCGCCGATCCAAGTGGCGCTGCTCGGCGCCGCAGCGGGTGCCCTGCTTGGGGCGCTGGTGGCCCGCGGGGTGACGCATGCATTCTTTGCCGGCGGCTTCGCCTCGGGCGATCCGTGACCTGCGCGGGCTTCTGCTCAGTGGGGGTGACGGTGACGGAGGATGTGCGGGCGTTCGAGGCCGTGCGCCAGCATGAGTGCCTCGTCGTTGAGCAGGAGGTCCGTCGGACCGTCGGCGATGAGCTTGCCGCCGTCGATGACGATCACGCGCGGGCAGACCTCCACGACCAGCTCCAGGTCGTGCGTGGCGATGATGCGCGTGTGGCCGAATGAGCGGAGCAGGTCGATCAGCCGCCGCCGGCCGCGCGGATCGAGGTTCGACGAGGGCTCGTCCATGACCAGCACATCGGGCTCCAGGGCCAGGGCCGTGGCGATCGCGACCGCGCGTTTCTCGCCGGCCGACAGTTTGTAGGGCGGGCGGCTCTTCACGTGGGACATGCCGACCCGCTCCAGCGCGGCCAGGGCCCGCTGGTCCACGGCTGCGGGCGCGAGCCCCGCGTTCAGCGGCCCGAAGGCGACGTCCTCGAAGACCGTCGGCATGAACAGCTGGTCGTCCGGATCCTGGAAAACCATGCCGACGGCGCGGCGCAGCGCCGGCGCGGACTCGCGGGTCAGCGGCGTGCCGCCGATGAGCACGTCGCCGGACGTGGCCCGGAGCGCGCCGTTGAGGTGCTGGAGAAGGGTGGACTTGCCCGCGCCGTTCGCGCCGATCAGCGCGACGGCCTCGCCTGCCGCGACGCGGAACGACACGCTGTCCAGCGCCCGGTTGCCGTCCGGGTAAGTGAAGCACACGGTGCGGAGCTCAACAGCGGGAAGGGTCATGAAGCGCCTTTCATCAAGAGGGTGCCGAGCAGCCCGGCCAGGTTCCAGCAGCGGGCGGCGGCGAAGAAGGCCAGCCAGCCACAGACAAAGAGCAGGTCCGTCCCCCGCAGGCGGGGTCGCTGCAGGGTCCGGATCTCGCCGTCGAAGCCGCGTGCCTGCATGGCGCGGTAGACCCGTTCCGCCCGGTCGAGCGAGCGGAGCAGCAGATGGCCCACGAGCGAGCCGTACACGCGGACGCGCAGCGGCCGCGGGCCGGCCGAGCGGAGCTCCGCGCTGCGCAGCATCCGCGCGCCCTCGTCGGCGACGGCGAAGAGGTAGCGGTAAAGGAACAGGAGCTGCACGGCGAGCACGCGCGGCAGGCCCAGCTGTTCGAGGCCCGCGCAGAGCCGGTGCATGCCGGTGCAGGCCACCAGCACCAGCGCGGCGCCCACCGTGAGCGCGAAGCGGAGCAGGATCGAGGCGAACGAGAGCCAGCCGCCCGAGACGGACCACGGGCCGAGGACGGCTGCGGTCTCGCGGTCGAAGAGGGGGTTGAAGAGGCCGACCGCCAGCGCGAACGGCGCGGCCACGAGGATCTTCTTGAACAGATAGCCCGGCGGGATCCGGCCGAGCGACAGGAGCGCGAAGGGGTAGAGGAAGAACGGCGTCAGCGCGGCCACCTCGAAGCGGGAGACCGACATGACCGCCACGATGAAGAGCCCCGTGGTCACGAGCTTCGCGCGCGCATCGACGCGGTGGACCGGGGTGGCGAGCCGCCCCAGCTCATCCATCCGTCCGACGTCGCTCCAGCCGCCCTGGCTCATCCGTCCCTCCTGTTCCGCATGTTTCGCCTCAGGCGGCGGTGCGCCGCTTTTTCAGGGCGAGGCCGATCAGCGCGGCCACGCCCAGCGTGAGCAGCCCGCCCACGAGCCCTGAAACGGAGGTGCCCGCGCTGACGGCGGGCCAGGGCGCTGCGGACGCTTCGGTCTCCTCCGCTGCGGGCCCGGCGGACTTGAAGCCGTAGTCGGGCAGCACGGCCGTGCGCGCCTGCAGCGCGGCCAAGTCGCGGTGCACGGCGCTTGCAGGGGCTGCGGGCTCTGCGGTCCCGGCCGCCCGGGCAAGGGACCACTCGAGCCCGTCCGGGTGCGGGGAGGCGAGCCAGCTCAGCGCGCCGCCGAAGAGGGCCGCCGCCAGCAGCAGGGCCGTCAGCACGAAGCGCAGGCTTCGCGGCGCGTCCGGGGCGGGGCAGGCGTGCGGTCCGAACAGGGCGTCGGGTCGCGCGCGGGCCACGAAGGCGACGACCGCCGCGGTGGCGAGCCCTTCCACGATGCCGATGGCCAGATGCACGGGCTGCATCAGCAGCACGAACGCCCGGAACGGGAGATCCGAAAGGCCTGAGGACTGGGTCTCCAGCACCACGCTGAAGGCGCCGAGCTGCAGCGCCGCGACGGCGGCCGCGAGGGAGGCGCAGCCGAGGCGCGCGCGGCTCGGCGCGTGGCCGGCGAGGGGGCGGAAGATGAGCGGGTAGGCCACGAACGCGGGAAAGAAGCCCAGGTTGAAGATGTTGCAGCCCAAGGCCAGTAGCCCGCCGTCGGCAAAAAAGAGGGCCTGGACGGTCAGCACCGAGGCCATGACGAGGAACGCGGCGTACGGGCCCAGCAGCGCGGCGAGCAGCAGCCCGCCGCCCAGGTGCCCGCTCGAGCCTGTGCCGGGGATCGAGAAGTTGATCATCTGCGCGGTGAAGACGAAGGCGCCGAGCACGCCCATCATAGGCACGAGGGTGTCTTTCATCGAGGTCTTCATTTTCCGCGCGCAGGCGGCGACGAGCCCGCCCGTCACCGCCCACATCGTGCCGCCCACCGCGGGCGAGATCAGCGCGTCAGCCATGTGCATAACCGGTTCTCCTTGTTTGGGTGCGCGCTCAGAGCGCTTCGGGGTCTGCGAAGCCGAAGGTCCACGTCACGCCGGCCGTGGCCGTGAAGTCGGGCGTGCCGTCGCCGCAGATGCGGGAGCCAGCCGCGAGGTCCAGCGCGATGTCGTCGGCGAGGCTCAGGCGGAAGCCGGTGTTGTATTGCACCGCGATGCCGCCGCCGTGGCCGATCTCGTCCTCGGCGAACAGTTCGCCCACCCACTGGAGCGGGTCTGCGAGCCGGTAGTCGGCGGCGACGCCGTAATGCACCACATGGCCGAGGTCCTCGCCGTCCGGGTCGCCGATCCACGTGTATCCCGCGTTCAGGTGCGCGCCCAGCCGGTCGGTGAGCGTCTTCGAGGCGATCCACGTGAGGTCGTAGTCGGTCTCGCCGCTGCCGAGGCCCTTGTCGTCGTCGGCGGTGGGGAGCTTGACCGATGGCACGAGCGCCTGGCGCGGGCACCACGCGCGCTCGTCGAGGAACCGCCACTTGGCGGCGAGGGTCAGGTCGCCGAGGCCGTCCTCGTGGACGTGGTCTTTACGGTTCTCCTGCAGCCACTCGTCGCGGCGTTCGGACTGGCCGCCGAAGCCGACCCCGACCTCGACGTCGCGGACGGCGCCGTAGGTGAGTCCCAGCGGCACGTCCCAGTGGTCGCAGACGGAATCGTGGAAGTAGCCGGCGCCGGCCTCAGCCTCGAAGCGGCCGGGGTCGACCGGATCGGCGTCGTCGATGGTCAGGGGACGTCCGGCCTGCGCGGCGCCCGCCCACGTCAGGGCGGCGGCCAGGCCGAGATTGCGGAGGATGTTTGGCTCCATGGTCAGATCTCTTTCCCGGTGGTGGTGACGGTCAGCCGCCCGTGTTTGACGCCCTTGGCCGAGATCAGCCGGTCGGCCATCTTGCGCACGGCCGCGGAGGCGCCGCGCACGGCCAGGACCTCCATGCAGGTGTGGTGGTCGAGGTGCACGTGCAGGGCCGAGATGATCAGGTCGCCGTGGTCGTGCTGGATGTCCGTGAGCAGGGACTGGATGTTGCGCTTATGGTGGTCGAAGACCAGCGTCACGGTTCCGGCGATTTCGCGGGAGCCGGTTTCGCCGTGGTACGACACGAGCTCGTCGCGCACCATCTCGGCCAGCGCCTGGGAGCGGTTGGCGAAGCCTTTGGCCTTGACCATCTCGTCCAGCTGCTCGGCGAGATCGGACGCCATCGAGACGCTGAAGCGGCAAAGGGAGGGCTGTTTCATCGTGTTACCTTTCTTAAAAAAGGTAGCACAGCGGCGGCGGGGCGTCAAGGCGGCGCCGGCTGCGCGTCCAGATTGCGGCGCCGGCACGTTGGCCTAAACATTGAATGATTTAAATATTCCAATTGACTGATGGATCGGGCGCCTGCTAATATGGCGCCATGAAAAAAGCGGAAACCCTCTCTCGCGAACAGCTTGTCCGGGGCGCGCGCGTCCTTCAGGCGCTGGCGCATCCGCTGCGCCTGGGCATCATGCAGGCGCTCGCGGAGGCGCCGCTGACCTGCTCTGAGCTGTTGGAGGTGATGGGGTGTCCCCAGCCGACCCTGTCGCTGCATCTCAAGGTGCTGGTGGACCAGGGGCTGGTCGCCACGTGCAAGGAGGGGACGGTCAAGCGCTGTTCCATCCACAACAGCGATTTCTTGAAGCTGTTCACCTGTCTGAAGAGGCACTTGAACGAGGTGTTGTGAGGCGTGCGTTTGCGGCCTTGTGTCGGGCGGCGCCGAAGGTGTAAGGTTTAAGTCAGGAGGAGAAGCATGAAAGCGATAGGAGCTTTGCGTACGGTTTCGTTCGCGCATCCTCAGGGGTGTTGCGGCTATCTGGTGGCGGATGCGGCCAGCCGCGAGGCGCTGGCGGTGGATCCGCACCTCGACTTTGTCCACGACATGGCGGAGCGGGTGGCCGCCGAGGGGTGGACGCTGCGCACCGTGGTCGACACGCACACGCACGCCGATCACCCCTCGGGCGCCGGCGCGCTGGCGGCCCGCACCGGCGCCGTGCGCATGGCGCACGAGAAGGCCGGGCATGCGGGCGTCGGCGTCGCGCTCAAGGACGGCGACCGGATCAGGCTGGTCGGGCAGGAGCTCGTGGCGCGGCACGCGCCCGGCCACACGCCCGACCATCTGGTGCTCGTGGCGGACGGCGCGCTCTTCGCCGGCGACACCCTGTTCATCGGCGGGGTGGCCCGCACCGATTTCTTGGGCGGGGACGCGGGGCAGCTGTTTGACACGCTGCGCGCGCTGCTGGCTGAGCTGCCGGGCGGGACGGTGCTGTTCCCGGGGCACGACTATCACGGCCAGACCGAGAGCACGCTCGATCAGGAGCGCCGCACCAACCCTTGGCTGCAGATCGCCGACCGCGGCGAGTTTGTGCGCCTGCTGACGGCGAACCCGCCGCCCCGGCCGGCCAACATGGACGACCTGCTGCGGCTCAATCGCGAGGGCGTCAACATTCCGGACACGGTTTCGGCGGCGGAGGCTGTCCGCCTGGTCGCCGCGGGCGGAGCGCCGAGCGTGATCGATGTGCGGACGGGGGCCGAGTATGCGGCGGAGCACATCCCGGGCGCGCATCTGATTCCGCTCGACCAGCTCGAGGCCCGTCTGAACGAGGTGCGCGCCGTGCCTGCGCCGCGGCTGGTGCTGTGCCGCAGCGGGGGACGCGCCGCGATGGCCAAGAAGACGTTGGAGCAGCACCATGTCGCGGGTCTGCGCGTGGTCGAAGGCGGTCTCGGCGCCTACGTGGCCGCCGGCGGGAAGACGGTCAAAGGCAAGTCCGTGCTCTCGCTGGAGCGGCAGGTGCGGATCGCGGCGGGCGCGCTGGTCCTGCTCGGCGTGCTGCTGGGGAGCTTCGTGCACGCCGGCTTCCTGGCGCTGGCGGGCTTCGTGGGCGCGGGGCTCGTGTTCGCGGGGGTGACGGACTGGTGCGGCATGGGGCTGCTGTTGGCCAAGATGCCGTGGAACCAGGTGAAGGCGGGAGAGGGCGAGCCGGCGTCGCACGGCGGGACCTGCGCGGCGAGCCTGCCGGGCGGTTGCGCGGCCGGGGCGCCCGGTGCGGGCAGCTGTGCCGTCCGGCCGTCGGACAAAAAATGACGCGTCGGCGTCGGACGGGATAGAGGAGCAACGATGAAGACACTTGCGCAAACGTATCATCACGAGCGGCGCGGCAACTGCGCCCAGTCGGTCGCGTTCGCCTGGAACGCCAAGCATCCCTGCGCGGAGGTCTCCGAGGAGGCCTTTGCGGGGTGTGGCGGCGGGAAGGCCCCCGGCGGCCTGTGCGGCGCCCTGCACGCCAGCTGCGAGCTGGCGGGGCCCGGCGCGGCGGAGGCGGTCAAGCTCGGGTTCGCGGAGCAGGCCGGCGGGCTGCTCACGTGCCGCGAGATCCGCGCCTCGAAAACGCTGACCTGCAACGCGTGCGTGGGGGTGGCGTCGGAGCTGCTGGAAAAGCATGGCGCGGTTCCGGGAGAGGCGACGCGGTGAGCGCGCCGGACAGGGCGTCGCTGGCCGACGACCCGCGCGTGGCGCTGGCGGCGGAGCGGACCTTTCTCGCGTGGGTCCGCACGGGGCTGGCCCTGATGGGCTTCGGCTTTGTCGTGGCGCGCTTCGGGCTGTTTCTGCGCGAGTGGGCCGCGCTGCAGAGCGGCCGGCTGCCGGCGTCCCACGGAATTTCGCTCGGGTTGGGGATCGGCCTTGTCGTTTTGGGGATCGTTCTGAACGTCGCCTCGCTGGTGCGCTACCGACGCTATGTCAAGGCGCTCGCGGCTGGGCTCATCCCCGGTCCCCGCACCGGGCTTGAGACGGCGGTGACGCTCGCGCTCACCGCGTTCGGGCTGGCCGCCCTCGTCGCGCTGCTCGTGGTGGCGTGAGGCGCTGGCGGAGCATGCGGGCCCTCAGATGCCGGCGCCGTGCTCGAAGACCTCGGCCAGCGCGCGCAGCACGTGGCCGGCCTTGACGTCGTCGGGGGCGTCCACCCCGATCTCCAGGACCGTGCCTTCGGAGGCGCCGAGCGAGAGCATCTGGAAGACCGAACAGGCGTCGATCTGCGGGCAGTCCTCGCACTGGATCGTGACGGCGAGGCCCGATTTGCGCGCGATGGCCGAAACCTGCGAGGCGACGCTCAGAGGAAGACCGTGCTCACAGGTGACGGTGATGTTCTGGGGCTTCATGTGCGGTCTCCTTCCTTTTTGTCCGGCGGCGGCGAGAGCGCGGCCGCTTTAGACAGCAACTCTATCGACGCAATCGAGTATTGCAGATGGTCCGGCGGCTGTAAAGGCCCTTTTCGCCTGCCGTCTGCTGGTCCCGAGCGAGGGCCGCAGAGGGTGCGTTTGAAGGAATCCGGCAGATTTTTGAGAAAGGCCGTTGACGGACGAACCCGGATTGTCTATATTGTACACATATCAACTAGACAAACTAGTGTTTGCGGCGGATGAAGCTCCGTCAAACGGCCAGACGAACGAGAAGGAGGAGAGACATGAGCGACGCACACCTTGGCATCAACACCCTGTCCCTGCACGCCGGGCAGGTGCCTGACCCCACGACCGGCGCCCGCGCGGTGCCGCTGTACCAGACGGCGGCGTACGTGTTCAAGAGCTCGGAGCACGCGGCGAATCTGTTTGCGTTGAAAGAGTTCGGCAACATCTACACGCGCCTGATGAACCCCACGACGGACGTCTTCGAGAAGCGTGTGGCGGCGCTGGAGGGCGGCACGGGCGCGCTGGCGACGGCGTCGGGCCAGGCGGCGATCACCTACGCGCTGCTGGCGATCACCCGGCTCGGCGACGAGATCGTGGCGGCCGACAACCTGTACGGCGGCACCTATCAGCTCTTCCACCACACGCTGCCCAAGCTGGGGCGCACCGCGGTGTTCGTCAACTCGCGCGATCCGGAGGCGTTCCGCAAAGCGATCACGCCCAAGACCCGCGCGGTCTACGTCGAGACGATCGGCAACCCCAAGCTGGACGTGCCGGACTTCGAGGCGATCGCGAAGATCGCGCACGAGGCGGGCGTGCCGCTGGTGGTGGACAACACGGTCGGCGTGGGGCTGGTGCGGCCGTTCGACCACGGCGCGGACATCGTGGTCTCCTCGGCGACCAAGTACATCGGCGGCCACGGCACCTCGATCGGCGGCGTGATCGTGGATTCGGGCCATTTCAAGTGGAACAACGGCAAGTATCCGGAGTTCACCGAGCCGGACCCGAGCTACCATGGGATCTCCTACTGGGACGCGCTCGGCAATGTGCCGGGCATGGGCAACGTGGCCTTCATCCTCAAGATCCGCGTGACGCTGCTGCGCGACACGGGGGCGGTGCTGAGCCCCTTCAACGCCCGCGAGTTCCTGCTCGGGCTTGAGACCCTGCCGCTGCGCGTGGCGCGTCACTCGGAGAACGCGCTGGCCGTCGCCACCTGGCTGAAGGCTCACCCGCTGGTGGCCTGGGTGAACTACCCCGGCCTGCCGGACAGCCCGAACCACGCGGTCGCGTCGAAGTACCTGAAGAAGGGGTTCGGCGGCATCGTGGGCTTCGGCATCAAGGGCGGGCTCGAGGCGGGCAAGCGCTTCATCGACAACGTCAAGCTGCTCTCGCACCTGGCGAACATCGGCGACGCCAAGACGCTGGTGATCCATCCGGCCTCGACCACGCATCAGCAGCTCACGGCCGAGGAGCAGCAGGCGACGGGCGTCACGCCGGACTTCATCCGGCTTGCGGTGGGGCTCGAAGATCTCGAGGACATCAAGGGCGACATTGATCAGGCTTTGCGGGCCAGCCAGCGGTAAACAGCCGCGGGCACAAAGGAAAGGATTCGGGCTATGAGCGAACATCGGTTTGAGAATCTGTCGTTGTCGATCGGCCACACGCCGCTCGTGCGGCTGAACCGGGTGACCGAGGGAGCCAAGGCGACCGTCTACGCCAAGCTGGAGGCGCACAACCCCGCGTACTCGGTCAAGTGCCGCATCGGCACGGCCATGATCCTGGACGCCGAGGCGCGCGGCCTGCTGAAGCCGGGGGCCGAGATCGTCGAGCCCACCAGTGGCAACACGGGCATCGCGCTGGCGTCGGTGGCGGCGGCGCGCGGCTACTCGCTGACGCTGACGATGCCCGAGACCATGAGCATCGAGCGGCGCCGCGTGCTTGCGGCGCTCGGGGCGCACCTAGTGCTGACGCCAGGTACGGAGGGAATGAAAGGTGCGATCCGCAAGGCCGAGGAGCTGGTCGCGTCCGAGCCCGGGCGGTATTTCATGCCGCAGCAGTTCAAGAACCCCGCCAACCCCGCGATCCACGAGAAGACCACGGGGCCGGAAATCTGGGAGGCTACGGACGGCGCGGTGGACGTGATCGTCGCGGGCGTCGGCACGGGCGGCACGATCAGCGGCACGGCGCGCTTCCTCAAGCGCGTCGCCCACAAGGCGATCACCGCGGTTGCCGTCGAGCCCGAGGAGAGCCCGGTGATCTCGCAGACCCTGGCGGGCGAGCCGGTGCGGCCGGGGCCGCACAAGATCCAGGGCATCGGCGCGGGCTTCATCCCCGACACGCTTGACCTGAAGGTGCTCGACCGCGTCGAGCGGGTGGCCAGCGCGGACGCGATCGCCTTTGCGCAGCGGCTCGGCCGCGAGGAGGGCCTGCTGGTCGGCATCTCGTCGGGAGCAGCGGCCTTCGCCGCCGTGCGGCTGGCACGCGATGAGGCGTTCGCCGGAAAAACCCTCGTGGTCGTCCTGCCGGACGGCGGCGAGCGGTACCTCTCGACGGCGCTGTTCGACGGCGTCGGGTGAGCGCGGAGAGGGAAGCGTGAAAATGGAAGAAGGAAGCGCGGGCGGTGAGTTAAAGGTTCGGCTCGCTCAGCGCTGCGGCGCGCGGACGAACAGGATGCAGATCGGGGCGGGCACCTGGATGACGTTGCGCGTCTGGTAGGTGAGCCGGCCCGTCTCGGGGTGCACCTGATGCACCGAGACCGTGCCAGAATCGGCGCCCGCGGCCAGCAGCCAGCCGCCGTCCGGCGAGAGGGCGATGTTGCGCGGGAAGGCGCCGCGCACCGGCTGCACCTGCACGGCCTCCAGCGCGGCGGTCGCGGGGTCGGCGCGGAGCACCGTCACCGTGTCGTTGCCTCGGTTCGAGGCATAGACAAAGCGCCCGTTGGGGTGCGTCAGGATCTCGGCGGCGCTGTTGTGCGCCTCGCCCGCCTTCGCCGCTTCGCTCAGCGTCGGCACGGTGGCCAGCAGCCGGGCGGTGCCGGACTCCGCCTCCCACGCGTAGGCCGAGACCGCCAGCGACAGCTCGTTCAGCAGGTAGACGAAGCGGCCGTCCGTCGAGAAGCGCAGGTGGCGCGGACCCGCGCCGGCCGGCGCCTGGGCGAAGCCGTGGCGCGCGATGGCCGGCGCGTCCGCGTCGACCCGGTAGATCATGATGCCGTCCAGGCCGAGGTCCGGCACCAGCGCGAAGCGGCCGTCGGGCGAGAAGCGGCAGCAGTGCGGGTGCGGCTCTTTCTGGCGGCTGGCCACCACAGCCGTGCCCGGGCCCGGATGCTCGTGCAGCGCGGCCGCGCCGAGCCGGCCCTCGGCGTCGAGCGGAAAGAGCGCCACCGATCCGCCGCCGTACTGCGCGGTGAGCAGGAAGCGCTTCGAGGGGTGCACCTCGATGTGGCAGCCCTGGCCGTCGCCTGTGGGCGAAGACGTGAAAGGCAGCAGCGCGCCGTCGCGGCCGATGCGGTAGCCGGTCACGCCCTGGCCGCCCTCGCCGTTCGCCACCGCGTAGAGCTTGTCGCCGTCCGGATGCAGCGCGAGGAAGCCGGGCGCGCCGATCTCGGCCGCCAGCGCGGCCGGTCCGAGCTTGCCGGTCTGCGAGTCGAACGCCGCGCGGTAGATCCCCTGGGCCGGGGCCCCGGCGGTGCCGAAATAGACGATCAGGTTCTCCGCCCGCAGCGGGGCGACGAGGCCGCACACGGCGGCCGCCAAAAGCATCGCGAGGGTGTTCACGTTCATTGTGGGAGTACTTTACCATGAGGGACCAGACCGCACAAGCGCGGCAAACGCGGTTGCTCCGGAGTCGCCGGTTCGGGTACAGTACCCTGCACGGTTGCTGCGGAGCGGCGGCCGGCGAAAGGACTGGACCGCCATGAGACGCCGAGATTTTCTGAAGACCGCGCTCGCCACCTCCGCCCTCGCCCCGGACGGGCGAGGGACGGCGTCTCCCGCCCCGGGCGCCGCGGGGGTCATCGACGGCTTCTGCCACTTCTCTTCGATGCGGGTGCTCGACGCCCTCGAGGCCGGGGGCGGCCCCAAGCCCCACGTCTTCCGCAGCCTGTTTGCCCACACGCCGGCGCTGACCGATGCCGAGCGGCGGCTTGAGCTGATGGATGCGTTCGGCGTCACACGCTCCGTCCTGGTGCCGCTGCCGTGGCTGGAGACGGCGCCGGCCGTGCACGGCGAGCCCGCGAAGTGTTTGGCGGCCGCGCGGCTGCTGAACGACGAGCTGGCCGCGGTCGCCGCCCGCCGCCCCGACCGCTTCACGGCCGTGGCTGTGCTGCCGACCACCACGCCGGACATCATGCTCGAAGAACTCCATCGCTGCGTCAACGAACTGCGCATGGCCGGAGGCCTGTTCGTGACGGGGCCGACGGTCAAGCGGCCCGACCATCCGGACTTCGAGACGCTGTACGCCGAAGCCGCTCGGCTGGACGTGCCGCTGTGGGTTCACCCCTCGCGGCCGCCCGCCTGCCCCGACTACGCGGACGAGCCGGCCTCGAAATATCAGATCTGGCAGACGCTCTCGTGGCTGCAGGACAGCTCGGCCGCGATGGTGCGCATCGTGTTCGCCGGGGTGTTCGAGCGTCACCCGTCGCTCAAGCTCATCATCCACCACCACGGCGCGCTGGTTCCGCTCTTTGCCCAGCGCATGCAGTACGGGTGGGACTATTTCGAGCAGAACACCGGCGTCCGGCAGGCGACCTCAATCACGCGCCCCTACATCGACCACTTCCGCAAGTTCTATTGCGACACGGCGACCCAGGGCGTCGAGCCCAAACTGCTGGAGGTGGCCACGGCCTTCTTCGGCCCTGACCGGGTCCTGTTCGGCTCGGACGCTCCGATGGATGCCAGCGGCGGCCGCAGCTTCACCGGCGACGCGCTCGCCAGCGTCCGGGGCATGGACCTGCCGCAGGCCGACAAGGACAAGATTCTCAGCGGCAACGCGCGTCGCCTGCTCAAGCTTGGCTAAGGCCGGGCCGCATTCCTGCATCCAAGGGCGGCGCTCAACGCCAGGGCCAGCAGGGTGAAGGAGCGCGTCATTTTGCGCTGACCCCGTCGGGGGCCTTCGGGGCCGGCTCGTTGATGTACTCGTCGCGGCTGAGGAACCCGTCGCGGTCGGCGTCGCGGCGCGCGAACCAGGACTCGGCGTCGGCGGCCTGGCGGTTGAGGGAGAATTCGGCGCGGTCGAGGCGTCCGTCGCGGTCGGTGTCGAGCGCCTTGAAACGCTGTGCGCGGTCGAGCTTCTGTGCGCCGGGGGCGGGGAGTTCGGCTGGCAGCGGAAGATAGTCGAAGTCACGGATCATCTGCTCGGTCAGGGCGGCGCGCAGTTCGCGCTCCTGTTCGCGGTAGGCGGGCTGGCCGCTGACGTTGGTGAGCTCGGAGGGGTCCTTCTCCAGGTCGTATAGCTCGTAGACCGGGCGGGGCGCGGTGAAGTAGGCGGCGGCGAGCGGGGCGGCGAGCTGGCCTTGGTCGTGCGCGGCGCGGATCTGCTGCCAGGCGGCGCCGCCGGCGGAGTCGACCGGAGAATAGGGAATCCAGGGCGTGGCGTTGTAGATGAACTTGAAGCGGTCGGAGCGGACGCAGCGCGAGAGGTCGTAGCCGCTGCTGGACATGTTGGCGGAGACGGTGGCCGAGCCGTGCGGGCCGCGCTCGGCAAAGAGGAAGCGGCGCGGCGTGAACGGCTCGCCGCGGAGCAGCGGCAGGAGGCTCTTGCCGCTCATTTTGGGGGCTGGCGGGAGTCCGGCGGCGGCGAGCAGCGTGGGGCCGAGGTCTTCGGCGCTCACGAGGAAGCGCGATTCGCCGCCGGGCTTGACCACGCCGGGCCAGGTGACGAAGAAGGGGACATTCAGCCCGGGGTCGTAGAGCGAGCCCTTGCCGTGCGGCAGGGCGAGCCCGTTGTCGCCCGCGAAGACGATCAGGGTGTTGGTGGCGAAGCCGCGCTGCTCGAGGAGGGCGAGCACCTGGCCCACGGTGCGGTCGAGGCGGCCGACTTCGCCGCAGTACTTCGCGAGGTCCTGACGCATGCCGGGCAGGTCGGGCCAGTGGGGCGGGAGCTTGAGCGAAGCGGGGTCGGGCGGGTCGTCCTCCGCAGTCCAGGGGTGGTGCGGGTCGCTGAAGTTGAGCCAGAAGGCGAAGGGCTTATCGGACGGTTTCCGGTCGAGGAACGCGCCCAGCAGTCCGGGGGTGTCGGCGTCCTTGCCGGGCTGCACGAAGTCGAGCCGGCCGCCGAAGGTCTGGAGTCCGAGGCTCTGCAGGAGGTCGCTCTTCTTGTCGCCGTCGAGGTGATGGCTGCGGCCGGCTCGACTT
>Ga0209066_10000593_pt1 | contig 52182 bp, 40 predicted proteins | sample All_14_2_FD_187198 | JGI IMG/M metagenome (GOLD analysis project Ga0209066, IMG submission 187198) | Freshwater microbial communities in response to fracking from Pennsylvania, USA - Allegheny Zone_MetaG_DW_15 (SPAdes) (version 2) ...
GGGCTGGAGCAGATCCGAACGGGGATGAACCACCACCGGTCTGGGAGGTTCCGAAGGCCGGAATGGGTGCCGGAGCCGCTGCAGGCTGGCTTTGCATGAACGGTGCCAGTGCCGCGGCGAATGTCGATGGCTGCTGCTGCGGTTGCTGCGGTTGCTGCGGCTCTGCGGGGGCGGACGGCGGTGAAGCCGCAAACATGGGCTGCGACTGCGGGGCTGGCTGCTGCTGAGGGCCGGGCTGCACCGAAAGGCGCGCCGGGCCTGCTGCCGGCGCGGGATTGCCAAAGGAAGATGGTGCCGCTGCCGCAGGTGCTGCGGACAGGGTGGTGAGCGCATGAAACACCTCATTTTGCGGCAGCTTGATTTTGAAATCGCGCTTCGCATTCGTGAGGGTGTTGCGGAAGCCGATATCGGAGATGCCATCGATGAGCAGGCCCAGCTCCACCACGATGTTGCCGGAGGGGATCTGTTCGTTCAGCACATTGGCCGGGACGCTGGTGCTGATCCATGCCGGCAACGTGGTCGGATTGAAACCGAGCTCTTCCACACTGTATCCGCCCAAGACGGCGGCGAATCCCAGTTTGGCCATGCCCGACGAGGCTGGGGCGCTGCCCGGTGTCGCTGCTTGTGGCTGCGGAGCGAAGGCGTTTGGCGCAGGGGACTGCGGCTGCTGGGCGAAGGCGTTCGGGGCAGGGGACTGCGGCTGCTGGGCGAAGGCGTTCGGGGCCGGGGACTGCGGCTGCTGAGCGAAGGCGTTTGGCGCCGGGGATTGCGGCTGCTGAGCGAAGGCGTTCGGTGCGGGAGACTGCGGCTGCGTGTTGAAGCTGTGGGGCGCAGGGGCTTCAGCCGGGGGCGCCGGCTCTTTCATCGCAGAGACGAACGGCGAACCGAAGGGCATGCCGGGGGCCGTCGCCGCGTCCGAAGGCGTGGAGGCCCGCTGCTGCGAGGAAGGGGTGAAGAGAGTGGAAATGGACGCCTGAGACGGAACCGCTGCCGAATTCTCGTTGTCCGGAGGGGCAGGGGAGAAGGGAGATCCAAATGATTGGGCTGGCGCCGCAGCGGCGGGCTGCTGCGACATGCTGAAAGGTGATCCTGCCGCGTTGGTGCCCAACGAAAACGGCGAGCCTGGGGGGGATCCAGGCAGGGGAACGGGATCAGATGTGGCGGATGGCTGAGACGTGCCGAAGGGCGAGCCAGCGGAATTTCCGCCAAAGGCAAAAGGAGACTCAAGCTTGGCTGCGGGGGCTGCCGCAGCGGCGGGCTGCTGCGACATGCCGAAGGGCGAGCCGCCCGGGCTTCCACCCATTGAGAAGGGAGAGCCCTGTGGCGCGGAGGGCTCGGGCTGTGCCGGCTGCTGGGAGGCGCCGAAGGGGGAGCCATTGGGGTTTCCGCCCATGGAGAAGGGGGAGTCTGGTGCTGCGGCGGGCTGCTGGGACGTGCCGAAGGGGGAGCCGTTGGCGTTTCCGCCCAAGGAGAAGGGCGAGCCTGGTGCTGCGGCGGGTGTGGGCTCGGCGGGCTGCTGGGGCTTGCCGAAGGGCGAGCCATTCGGGCTCGCGCCAAAGGAGAAAGGCGATCCGGCGGCTGGGGCGGCAGCGGGTGCTGCTGGCTGCTGGGGCATGCCGAAAGGCGAGCCGTTGGGGGCTGCGCCCAAGGAGAACGGGGAAGCGGAGGACTGCGGCGCAGGAGGCTCGGCATGTGGCTGCCCCATTTGAAACGGGGAGCCGACCTGGGGCGACGCTGGCGCTGCAGGCTGACCAAACGAAAACGGGGAAGGCGAGGGCACGCCGTTGGGCGAAGGTGCGGGAGGGAGTTCGCGGGCCTGGGCGATCAGGCCCGGCAGCTTCGCCGCAGGCAGCGCGACCATGCGTGGATCCTGCGGAGAGATGGGCACCTGAAAAAGTGCGGGACAGACCCGGTACAGCTCAAACACCGGCAGGGCCGCCTGACCGCCGCGCAGGGCGTTTTCCAGCAGGGCAGGGGGCAGGGAAAGCGGCTGCTCCGCCGGCAGCGCCCCCATGCGCACGACCTCGGCTGGCAGTTGATGGATCACATCCCCCACGGTCAGCGGTGCATTTGTAGGGGTGGCTCCAATGACACTGAACGGGGACATTCCTGAGGCTGAATTGATTGGCGGGGCAGCGATCGGTTCGTTGCCAGCGGTTTTGAAAAGTGGATGGCCCCCCATCTGAAAGGGAGATGCACCGGCTGGAAACTGTAAAGGGGGGGACGCTTGCATGGAGGAGGGGCTGTTTGTGCCCGAGCCAGCCACTCTCTGAGGATGGGCTCCCGCGAAGTGTTGTGGCGCGTCCTGCCCCGGTTCGTTAGAACCGGCTCCTCGTTGGAACAAACTTCGGAACGAAAAACTCATCGGCGAATGTGGCGGCCCGACTTAACAATGTAGCAAGCCTGTGTGATAAATCTAGTAATTATAGACAAATACCTCAGCATTTGCGTTATTTAACTGAGGTTAAGTATTGTTGCTCCATTGTTCAAGCATTTTCCCCTCCTTTCATGCATCTGAATGATTGTTCAGCATCCTTTCGGCCAATGGGGGCGGGAACTGCTGATTGGATGTGTGCCTGTGGGATTGGTGGAATGAGCCGGGTGGAAGCGGATGCTTTAAATCGAAGCACGCGTGCTGAAGCAAGGAGCAGGAGAGTGAATCGAACACGGGGCGGCCGTGAATGAGGCAGCTTTTGCGGGACCCAAGGTTCTGGAGCAATCGCCAAGGGGCCATTTCATGGTGATGCACGTGGCGGATGCAGGGCTTTGTTGTTCATGCTTCCGAGGGCTTTGCATTTTTTTATGTTTTCTTCTCACTTTCCTCTTGCGGAATTTTACATCGAACGCACTATCTCCGCCCGCTCAATCCGAGCAAACGACCCCTTCGTCTAGCGGTTAGGACACATCCCTTTCACGGATGCGACACGAGTTCGATTCTCGTAGGGGTCGCCACTCTCTTCAAGAGAGTGGCGGCCGAGGTAAAACCATCCACGGCACCCATTAGCAAAGCTGCTTCACAATGCTTTCTCATGTCATGCCATGGTAGTGCTGGCCCGAGATCAAGCCGCCCGTCATTGTCGCTGTAAAATGAAGCTTTGCTGGACACCGCAGGCGCATCCGCTAGGCATGCAGGCATGTCTTCCTCAGGCGGCAAACTATTCATCACCGGTCATCAGGGTCTCGTCGGACGCGCGCTGCTGCGCCACTACGCCGGCAAGCCCGAATGGCAGATCATCACCCGCACCAAGTCCGAGCTGGATCTGCGCGATCAGCATGCCACGGATGCCTTCTTTGCGGCGGAGCGGCCGGACCAGGTCATCCTCGCTGCGGCGACGGTGGGCGGCATCAAGGCCAGCTACACCCAGCCGGTCGATTTCCTGCTCAACAATCTGCAGATTCAAAACAGCGTGCTCTCGGCGGCGCATCGCTTTGACACGAAGAAGCTGCTCTTCCTTGGCAGCACCTGCATTTATCCGAAGGTGGTGGAAATGCCCATCCGTGAGGACAGTCTCATGACCGGGCCCATGGAGGAAACCAATGCGCCATATGGCGTGGCGAAGATCGCGGGGATCAAGCTCTGCCAGGGCTACAGGCGCCAGCATGGGCGGGATTTCATCTGCGGCATGCCGGCAAATCTCTACGGCCCCTTTGATAACTTCGATCCCGAGCACTCGCACGTGTTGCCCTCGCTGATTCGCCGTTTTCATGAGGCCAAGCTGCACGACAAGCCCAGCGTCACCCTCTGGGGCAGCGGCAAGCCGACGCGTGAATTCCTCTTCGTGGATGATCTGGCCTCCGCCTGCGCTTTCCTGCTGGAAAACTACAGCAGCCCCGAGATCATCAACATCGGCACTGGCGCAGAGATTAGCATTCGTGATGCCGCAGAGGTCATCAAAACCATCATCGGCTACACCGGAGAGATCCTCTGGGACACCACGCAGCCAGACGGCAATCCGCGCCGCCTGCTGGATGTGAGCCGCATGGAAAAACTCGGCTGGAAGGCCAGCACCGACTTCCGCGAAGGCGTGGCGCGCACCTACCAGTGGTTCCTCGACAACCGGGCCACCGCCCGCGTGTGAGCCGCCCCATGAATCTAGCTGGACACGCCAGCACAACAATGCCAATTGAGCCCATGGCCATCCAAGCTTTCCGACCCGTCCTCATCACCCGCAACACCTGCCGCATCTGCGGCTCCCGCAGCCTCACTCCTGTCGTCAGTCTTGGAGACCAGTTCATCGGCGGCGTGCTGGCCAGCGCGGACGGCAGCGCGCTCATCAAGCGCAAGGTGCCTCTCGATCTCGTGCGCTGCGATCCTTCGCAGGATGAAAACGCCTGCGGCCTGGTGCAGATGCGCCACTCGGTGCCGCCGAAGGTCCTGTATCATCGCTACTACTATGAGTCTGGCATCAACCAGTCCATGATCGACAACCTCTCGGGCATCACCCAGCTCGTGGAGCAGACCGTCACGCTGAAGGCGAAGGACATCGTGCTCGACATCGGCTGCAACGACGGCACCCTCCTTTCCAGCTACAAGACCCAGGGCCTGCGCCACATCGGCATTGATCCTTCGGACGTGGCCCTCAAGGCCCGCGCCAAGGGCTTTACGGTGGTGAACGACTTCTTCTCCGCCCGCGCCTTCAAGAGCGTGCATGCCACGGAGAAAGCCCGCGTGGTGACCAGCATCTCCATGTTCTATGATTTGGAAAACCCTCACGCTTTTGTGCAGGACATCGCCGATGTGCTCGCCACGGACGGCATCTGGATTCTGGAGCAGAGCTACCTGCCCGCAATGCTGGACATCAACAGCTTTGACACCATCTGCCATGAGCACCTTGAGTACTACTCTCTCGCCGTTCTGGAGCGCCTCTTCGGTGATCACGGCCTCGAAGTCATCGACGTGCATCTCAACGATGTGAACGGCGGCAGCTTCCGCCTTGTGGTGGCCAATGCCGGACAGGTGAAGCCTTCCGCTGAAGCCGCCGCCCGCGTGCAGGAGCTGCGCGTCCGCGAGTTCGAAATGGCGCTGGATTCCGACGCCCCCTACGCCCTTTTCCGCGACAACATCGAGCGCATCCGCACCGACCTCACCGCCTTCCTGCAGAAGGCCAAGGCCGAAGGCAAAGTGGTGCACGGCTACGGCGCCTCCACCAAGGGCAGCACCACGCTGCAGTTCTGCAATGTGACGAATGACCTCGTGACCGCCATCGCCGACCGCAATCCGGTCAAGTGGGGCAGCTACACCATCGGCACGCAGATCAAGATCATCTCCGAAGAGGAATCCCGCGCCGCCAAGCCGGACTACTACCTCGTGCTGCCATGGCACTTCATGCCTGAGTTCCTCAAGCGTGAGACCGACTTCCTGGCACGCGGCGGCAAGTTCGTCGTCCCGATGCCGCAGGTGCATCTGGTGGGGTAAGGTCCGCTTCGATCTTTTCAAATCAGCTCCGGTGCCGCAAGGGCCGGAGCTTTTTTTGTGTCTGCCTGCCCAAGGACCGTGGAGTGAGGCCAGTGCTGGGCCGCGAAGAAGGCTTTGGAGCGCGGACTTTAGTCCGCAGAAGGTCGCGTGCGAGTGGCGGGCGGAACTGGGTCTTGAGCGACGCAAGCACCGAGGCGTTGAGGATGCGATGGTGATAGCGAAAGCGAGATAACGCTTGGTGTGGAGGAGCGTTGTGGGGAATAAGAGGTCTGTACGCGGCGGAGTGCTGCGGACTAAAGTCCGCGCTCCTGGGCGCTGGGCGTAGGGCAGTGCCATGCAGCGTTCGCACGCGCAAGGCCATCCCACATTCGGATTGAATCTCACGCCGTGCTCGCTCGTCTAGTTCACACCCATGGACGACACCCCCGAGCCGATGACCAACAGCGCCGCCCTGCGCCGACTGCTTGTGTTCGCGCGCGGGCATTGGCGCATTGCCGCGTGGCAGTTTGCGCTGGCGGTGGCGGGGACCTCGCTCATCTTTGTGTTTCCGGGCGTGGTGCGCTGGTTCATGGATGAAATCATCCCGCACAAGCGCAGCGACCTTATCTGGCGCGCGGGGGGGCTGGCGCTGCTGGCCTTTGCGCTGCGGGAGGGGCTCTTCTATTTCCGCACCCGGGTGAATTGCACCTTTGAGCAGCGCATGATTACCGATTTGCGCAGCCAGTTGCATCGGAAGATCGAGCTGCTGCCGCTGCGCTGGTTTGACCATCAAAGCACCGGGGACATCCTCACCAAGCTGGCCGATGATGTGCCTGCGACGCAGCGTGTCATTCTGGAAGGCATCGAGCAGGGGAGCACTGCTGTGCTGCAGATCGTCATCACCGCCATTGTCATGCTGGTCGCGGATGCCAAGCTCGCGCTCATCGTGCTGGCGCCCACGCCGTTCATTGCAGCCGGTGGGTGGATCTATTCGCGCTGGGTTTCTCCACGCGCCACCGCCGCCCGCGAGGCCACCAGCGCGCTCAATGCCACGCTGCACGACACCATCACCGGCATCCGCCAGATCAAGAGCTTCACGGCCGAGGAAATGCGGCAGGAAAAATTTCTCGCCGCCAGCCATCGCCTCAAAGACAGGCAGACGCGGCTGATGGCGGCCTGGGCCTTCTACTCGCCCTCCATGACGCTGCTTGGCAACGGGGGCCTTGTCCTGCTGCTCATGGCGGGCTCCTGGTGGTGCGTGCAGGGCAGCATGACCACGGGGCAGTTGATGGAGTTTCTGTTGCTGGTGGGCTTCTTGTATGAGCCCATCGCGCGGCTGCACGGGGTGAATCAAACTCTGCTCAACGGCCTTTCCGCGGCCAAGCGCGTCTTTGCCATCCTGGAGCGCGAAACCGAAGAAGACCTTGATGCCGGGCGGTCGCTCGATGGCGTGAAAGGCGAGATCGAATTCAGCGCCATCACCTTCAGCTATCGCGCCGACAAACCCGTGCTGCATGACATCTCACTGCGCGCCGCACGGCATCAGACCATCGCCATCGTCGGTGCCACGGGCTCAGGCAAGAGCACGCTCTTCCAGCTGCTCACGCGCTTCTACGATCCGCAGAGCGGGGCCATCACGCTCGATGGCGTGCCGATCCAAAACCTCAGCAAGCGTTTCCTGCGCCAGTCGCTCGCCTACGTCACGCAAGAGGCCTTTCTCTTCGCGGGCACCGTGCGTGACAACCTCCTCATCGGCAAACCGGACGCGACGGACGATGAACTCTGGGCCGCCCTGCGCGACGCCTGCGCGGAGGATTTCGTGCAGCGCATCCCCGAAGGCCTCGATGCCGAAGTGGGCGAGCGTGGTGTGTTGCTGAGCGGTGGCGAGCGCCAGCGCCTTGCCCTGGCCCGCGCCTTCCTCAAGGACGCGCCCGTGCTTCTCCTCGATGAAGCCACCTCCGCCGTCGATGTGAAGTCCGAGCGCCTCATTCAAACAGCGCTCGCCAAACTCCGTGCCAACCGCACCAGCCTCATCATCGCCCATCGCCTCAGCACCATCGTGGAGGCGGATGTGATTTACGTGCTTCATCAGGGCCGCATCCTTGCGAGTGGGACGCATGAGGAACTGCTGCAAAAGTCGTCGTATTACCGCGAGATGGCCGCGCTGGCGTTTGACGGAGGATAGGCCTCCGGCCTGTCTGATGGATCGAGGCTTCCAGCCTTAGTCTGCGTTTGAAAACGCATCCAAGGAGCGTGGGCCTCCGAGCCCGCAGCACTTCGCGAAGCATGGGAAACTCCGCGTTTTTCCTTCTGCCTCTGCTTTGGAGTAGTGGTGCTTTTTTCTGCTAAGGACTGCGTGTGTAAACGATCACGCGCTGAGTGAATGGCACCTGCTGCGGGCTCGGAGGCCCGCGCTCCAGTGAGGCGTCTTCAAACACTTCCTGGTCTGGATCAGAAACGAAGGCGGGACGCCTCGATCCGTGGACGGGCTGGAAGCCCATCCTCCAACAACCAAAACGCCTGAGCGTTTTCACACTCAGGCGTTCTGCAATTCAATGAACTCAGCTCAAGCTTAGTTCGAGCGGCCAAGATAGGTGCCGTCTTCGGTCTTGACGCTGATCTTGTCGCCAGGGCCGATGAAGAGGGGGACCTGCACGCGCATGCCGGACTCCGTGGTGGCTTCCTTGTACACGTTGTTGGCGGAGTCGCCCTTCACACCGGCAGGGCTGTCGGTGATGGTCATGATGATGTTCGCAGGAAGTTCGATGCCGGCGACGACGTCATCCGCGAAGACGACGAGGTACTTTTGGCCTTCGATGAGGTAGCCGCGGGTCTTGGCGTCCAGCTTGTCCTCACCGATGAGCACGTCTTCAAATGTCTCGGGGTGGATGAAGTGGTAGCCGTCGCCGTCCTTGTAGCTGAACTCGTGGCTGTCCTTGACGAGGTTCACGGACTCGAGGGACTCATTGGAAGTCATGCGCAGGTTGTACATCTTGCCGATGGTGATGCTGCGGACGGACATCTGCACGAACGAGGCCATGCGCGGTGGCGTCTTGAGTTCGGTGTCGGTGACGACGCAAACGTCGTTGTTGTAACGGACGGCGTGTCCCTTGCGGAGATTGATAACTGGGGTGGCTGGCATAGGAGCGTGTTTCCTTGGCGAGTTTGGCGGGCTTTGCAAGCGCCGGTTCGAGGCCCATGACACGCCGGACGGCCGGGGGAGGGGGGGATTCTGGTGCTTTGGGACGGGTGCAAGCTCGCCCGGAGGAGGGCATCCCGGTCCCCGGTTTGAGGAAATCCGAGAGCGATGGACGAAGCGGGCGCGTTGAGGGATCAGGATGATCCCTCTCCTGCCGGAGGCGCTGGGTGGCTTGGAAGGAGTGGGATCATCCTGGTCCCTCGCGCTCCGCTTTCACGGAAGACTCCGCGTGCCTTTGGCTGCCCGGGGGCCCCGCTGAGCCAGCTCATTCGTTGAGAAGGCCTCCCCAGACTCCGGGCTTCACCAGCCGGGTGCGCACCCGGTTTCCATCTTGGAAATCAATCTCCACCTCAGAAACCTCCTCGGCGCCTGGATTGTCGTAGTCACGCTCTGGGCCTGCGGCAGTGAAAAGCCGGACCCGGCAGCCGCCGTGCCGGTTGATTCGATTGAAAGCGGCGATCTGTTCTTCGAGGGTTTTCGCACTTTCCACCTCACGAAGAAGCACCGATGAACGGTGCTGAAAGCTGAAGCCGAGGAGACTCAGCCCGAGCAGGAAAATCATGAGCCCATAAATCCAACGACGACGGGTTGTCTTCAAAGGTGCAGCGCAGGTGGCCATGCCTCCAAGGACGTGTTCTCAGCCCTGTTCCTGGCGACTTCTTTTTCCATCACACTCTCTTGGACTTCAAGAAAGTGGAGGCGAGGGGAGTTGAACCCCTGTTGTAACAAGACGTGTTTGAGGATGTCACTGAGATGATTTTACCAGGGGGCATACATCCTCAGACATCAATGTCATCGCTGCATGTTGTAACCTGATTGGTAATGTTTTATCAATCATCTGTCGGCTGAAGATGACGCGTCACTTGCGTATTTGGAAGACAGTGGAACTGTGGGGTAATCATAACTTTAGTTACAACATTTTACCCCGTTTTCATGGCCAGTCTTCGTCGCCTCCCCACATCCTCAAACTGGATTGCCTGCTTCATTGGAATCGATGGCAAACGCTATCAGCGCAGCACGGGAATCAAGGCAGATGGCAAAATGACTTCGAGACGGCAGGCTCAGCATATCGCGGAGGAATATGAGGATCTCGCCCGGAAGAAAAAAACGGTGCTCCAGATCCAGCGCGTGCTAAGCGACCTCTACGAGGATGTTTCAGGCGAAGCGTTGCCCGACTCAAATGCACAGGCGTTCGCCACCAAATGGCTCGACAGCAAGCAGGCCGAGATTCGCCCGCACACTCTTGTTTTCTACCGAATCAAGGTTGAATCATTCATGAAATTCCTGGGAGCGAAAGCTACCGGTGCAATACGGGAGCTGACGACGGAAGATGTTCGCCGTTGGCGAGACAGTGAGGCGAAGAGGTTGACTGCATCGACAGCGAACCACGGACTCAAATGCATCCGAATGTACTTTGCCGCCGCCAAGAGGCACAATCTGATCGCAGATGATCCTTCGAAAGGGGTTTCCATTCTCAAGAAACCGCAAGAAACGGCCCGCCGTCCCTTTACACGATCAGAGCTCGAGGCGCTCCTCAAGGTGGCTCCGCAGGAGTGGAGAAGCCTCATCCTGTTTGGTCTGTACACGGGACAACGGCTTGGCGATCTTGCCACGCTGACCTGGGAGCAAATCGATCTTGATCATAACGAGATCAGGCTGACGACGCGCAAGACATCAAGGAATCAAAAAATTCCCATTTGCACTCCCCTGCTCACTCACATGCAAGCCCTGCCTCACCCGAGCGCAAGAAGCAAGCCTGTCCATCCCGATGCCGATGCTCAGTTCAAGATGCAGGGTCGATCAGGAGTACTGTCACGCCAGTTCTACGAGCTAATGACCAAGGCAGGGTTGGTCGAGAAGAAATCTCATCACAAATGCCAGGGATCAATGGGGCGCTCAGGCAGACACAATCTCTCGAAAATTAGTTTCCACAGCCTTCGACATACAACTACAAGCTTGTTGAAAAATGCTGGCGTGAGCCCTGCAATTGCAGAGGAGTTCGTCGGGCACGATTCAAGTGAGATGAATCGTGTCTATACACATATCGACCAGAGCGCCATGAGGCTGGCCGCAGATAAACTTCCTGATTTTAGCCAAATCAAGAGTGACTCCTGAGATCGTCTTTGGGACACTCTGCAGTGAAATCCCCTGCCCTTTCGCGTTATAAAGAATTGAGCGACCAGGGCTTATCCTTGGCCGTCTCATCCACCCAAATGCCCCGGCGAACCCATTATTCGCCCTGCATCGACCGGGTCATCATCTGCGCATTGTATCATGAAGGCCGGCGGCTGCGCCGTCCCATGACGCGACTGGTCAACGATCTGCTCACATCATCCCTGCAACACACGCAGGGATGGAGCATCGCTACCACTCAGATGAGCGTCCCGGCTCAGGGCCGCATCCATGAGGCTGGCACCACACGCTAGCCGCACCACGTCGTCACAGCATTCCACTTCATCCACCCGGTTCTCTCACAAGAGGGACCGGGTGTTTTGTTGTCGGGCCATGTGACGGCATTCTTCATCCACCACAGCACATCCACCCCACATCAGGAGACACATCACCATGGCCATCAAACTCAGCGCCAACTACAGCAAAAAACTCGGCCTGCCCCAGTACAGCAGCCACAGCTTCAGCGCCTCCGTCGAAGTCGAACTCAGTGACATCACCCAGGTCGAAGCTGAAGTGCAGAAGCTCTACCAGCTTTTGCAACATTCCGTCGATCAGGAAATCCAGCACCCCGGTTACGTCCCTACTGCCAATACCAACGGCAACGGGCATGCAGCGCCACAGACCAATGGACGCACCTATCCGGTTAACGGCAACAATCGTTCTGCTCCTCCGCCCAGTACGGATCGCTGGAACTGCACCGACGGTCAGCGCGGGTTCATCCTGCGCATCGTCAGCGAGAACGCCAGCATCACCAAACAGGTGGCCGAGGATCTGTCCCAGCAGCTCTTCGGAATCGGCGTCAAGCAGCTCAATAAGATGCAGGCATCTCAGTTGATTGAGGACCTGCTCGTCAAAGCCGGCAAACCCGCACCACGCCAGACCCGCTGGCAGCAACAACCCACCGCCCAAGCCGCATGAACACGCCCGCTGCCTCACCGCCAGAGCGCAGCGAGCAGGACATCATCACCGCATTGCAGGCAACAGTATCAGCTTCCCGGCTGTCGCTGTTCCTGCAATGCCGGTTGAAGTTCTACTTCCGCTACGTGCTCAAGCTCAAGAAACCCAAGACACCTTCGCTCCATCTCGGCAATGCGGTTCACGCCGTGTTGAAGGCCTGGAACAAGGCACGCTGGGTGCAGCAGCCGCTTTCGCTCAAGGTTGTCCATGAGACCTACCAAACAGCTTGGGCGGACAACACCGAGGGATCGGTGAAATGGGAAACCGGGGAGGAAGAGGCCGACAAAACCACCGGCTGGCGACTTCTCGACACCTACCTGCGCGAAAGCCATCTTCCCGCTGAGGTCAAACCCGACGCTGTGGAAGTCCCGGTGGAGGCCGATCTACAACAGCATGGGCTGCCCCGTCTCATCGGCATTCTCGATCTGGTCCAACAACGCCAGATCATCGACTACAAGACCAGCGCCACAACCCCCAACGCGGACAAGGTCGCACACTCCACTGAGATCCAGACCAGCAGCTACGCCATCCTGTACCGCCAAAACACCGGTGCTCAGGAAGCAGGCATGCAGCTACACCACCTGGTCAAGCTCAAGAACCCCAAGGTGGTCATCACCACGCTGCCACCCATGAGTCCACCGCAGCAAACGCGGCTCTTCCGCCAAATGGAAGCCTACCTGGAAGGACTGCAGCGTCGCAACTTCATCCCTTCGCCTGGGATGCATTGTTCAAGCTGTGAGTTCTTCAACGAATGCAAACTCTGGCATTAAACCCTGCTGCAGGTCGGCGCTCACCACGAGTGCTGGCCTGCGGCCCATCCCAACACTCACAATGAAACATCTCATCCTCATCACCAGCCTGCTCATGCTGTTCACGCCGAACATGCACGCAGGCTGGTTCTTCGACGATCCACCGCCCCCACCGCCGGACCTCGGTCCGGAATACCGCTCCAAGATTTCCAAACTCGAAGAGCAAATGTCGGAACAGCATGTCATCGCCGACCGCTGGAAGATTGCCACCGGCAGTCTCGCGTTCGGCGCCGTGCTGTTGTTTGTCATCGGAACCGCCCTCGGGGCCAAAACACGCCAACACTATGATGGAACAACCCGAATGGGACGAACAGTCCCCACCACCACCCCGCCAGCTCCCAACGGTGCCCGCCACCACATGGGCGAAGCAGGTCCGCCAGATCGTCGTCCGACGATGGCAGCCTGAACCGCTGAGCGAACCTGTTGTTGACCACGACCTGCCAAACCTGAGCGCCATTGAGCGCTCGGCCGAAGTTGTCAGCTTCACCTGCCGCCGGTTTGAATACTGGATCTCACCGCAGGGCGTCCTGCGGGAGTGGTTCAAATTCAACCTGCGTCTGGCCATAGGATTCGCGGTGCCAGCATTGCTGGTAGCACCGCTGATCACGCTGGCCTTGCAAGAGTTCGGCGTCTGGGTCGACCTCATCACGCGGACCACCTCCAACATGGTGCTGGTCCCGCTCTCGGCCATGCTGGTCATAGGCCTCATCTGCGGGCTGATTTCCATCGGGAAATCAATCCTCACGATGCGCTTGCGCCAGCAGCACCAACGCCGTGATCCGTACAATTACTGAAACGGCACACGCCCATCACACCAAACCCAAGAGCCGGATGATCGCAGAATCGTCCGGCTCTTTTCATTTCAAGAAAGGACACTCATCTCATGGAAAGCATCACCCTGTACTTTCGCTCTGGTCCCTCCGACAAAATGTATCAGGCCAGCATCCAGCCCAAGGATGCCGGGTATCTCGTACACTTTGCCTATGGCCGGCGCGGCTCCACTCTCAGCACCGGCAGCAAAACACCAGAGCCGGTCGAATACCCCATTGCCAAAGACATCTACGACCGGCTCGTCCGCGAGAAAATGGCGAAGGGCTACACGCCCGGAACCGACGCGGGCACCACCACGCCACCAGATTCCCCCGGCCAGCACAGTGGCATCCAGTGCCAGCTCCTCAATCACATCAACGAACAGCAGCTCGACCAGTTCCTGTTCAACCCAGACTACTGGATGCAGGAGAAGCTCGATGGCCGCCGCCTGCTCATCAAAAAGGACGGCGACCAAATCACCGGCATCAACCGCCTGGGATTCCCCACCGCCGTCCCTGACGGGATCGCAAGCAACGCGGCAAAATATCCGCGCAGCTTCCTGCTCGACGGTGAAGCAGTCGGAGACACCTTCCACGCTTTCGACCTGCTCACCATTGGGCCGGAGGACATGCGTCATCTGGCATTCTCGGTGCGCTACCTGAGGATGCGGGACATGCTCAACGCCTTCGATCATCCCCATATCCGGGAGGTGCGGGTGTTCTTCCCTCCTCAATCGGCTGGCTGGTTCCAGCAATTCAAAAACGAAGGGAAGGAAGGCGTTGTGTTCAAACACAAAGACGCGCCGTACACGCCCGGTCGTCCCAACAGCGGTGGCAGTCAGCTCAAGTACAAGTTCCACGAGACCGCCTCCTTCATCGTCACCAAGGTAAACGATAAACGGAGCGTTTCATTGATCCTGTTCGAGGGCGACAAAGTACGTCCTGCGGGCAACGTCACCATCCCACCCAACCACGATGTTCCTGCACCGGGAACCGTGGTCGAGTGCCGCTATCTGTACGCATTCAAGGAATCCGGCAGCATTTACCAGCCGGTTTATCTCGGAGCGCGTTCGGACATTCGTGTGGCTGAATGCATCACGGCCCAGCTCAAATACAAAGCTGAGATGACGCAGGCAGCCACCTAGCCAACCCAACCACGCTCGAAGCCCATGCGCCGTACACAGGTGCATGGGATTTTTGGCGGACAACCCACCACCCACACTATGAATTCCATCACACTCCCCATTGCGGAATTGAAACCCGCTCTGTCAGGACTTGCCAAAGTGATCAATCCACGAGCCACTCTGCCTGTCCTGCATCACGTCAAAGTCGAACGCACTGCCGAAGGTTGGATTGCCCTCACCGGCACCGACCTGGACCGCTTCGTCACCATGCGTCTCGAACATCCCGCTGAAGGCCCGCCCATGGCAGTGCTCATTCCGTATGACCAGCTTGTGCAGGTCTCCAAGAACTGCGGCAAAGACGAGCGCATCCACATCGAACCCAGTTGCATCAAGTTCGCCCTGGCTGACAGCCTCGGTGAACAAAAAGTGAAGCACCTCCCGGTGGAGGAGTTTCCCGTCACTCCCCGCATTAAAACGGAGGCCATCGCGCTGCCGCCAGAACTTCGCCGGTCCATCCACGAAGCCATGGAATGCGCCAGTGTTGACGCCACCCGCTACGTCCTCAACGGCACCTTCATCGACACCAGCAATCCCAAGGCCAACTACATTGTGGGCACGGATGGCAGGCACCTCTACAGCGCGAATTCGTTCACGCTGCCGCTCAAGAACTCCGTCATCATCCCGAATCACAAGTTCCTGGGGTGGAAGGAGTTCAATGCGGATGGGGAGTGGCAGATGAAGGTCGATGACAAAGCAGTGCAGCTCTCCAGCAGACGTTGGAGATTCGTCAGCAAACAGATCGACGGGAACTATCCCAACTGGCGGCAGACCATCCCCAACCCCGACGACGCCAAGACCCACATCATGCTCGACCCGGCAAAGCTGGAGACGCTCATCAAGCTGATCCAGCGCATGCCTTGTCACGATGCTGAGAAGTTCCAGACCATCGGCTTGGAATGCAAAGAGGGGCGGTTCCTGCTCCTCGGTAAAGACAACGGCACCGAGCCTTGGACGCGAGTCCCTGTGCTCGATGCCAAAGCGGAAGGCCCGGAAGCACTGATCTTCCTGAGCCGACGCTTCCTCATCAAGGCCCTCGATTACGGCCTCAACTCCATCAGCATCATTGATCAAATCGCGCCCCTGCGTTTTCACAACAAGGGCAGGCAGATGATCGTGATGCCTCTGCGCCCGGATGGGGCCAACGCTCAGCCCCCAGCAATCCAACAACCCGCTCCGGTGAACATGCCTCCACCACGGCCTGTTTTGCCGCCAGCACCACCCGCAGAAAGAAAACCCATGATCACGAACCCCACCTCTGAAGGACCATCACCTGGATCCAACGACCAGAAAACACCAGCGGAAGAAGCCATCGACATGACCTTGCTCATTCGTGACAATCTCAACGAAGGATTCAACCTGCTGCGTGATCTCTCCGTGAAACTCAAAACCATCAACCGCGACCAGAAGGCCAGTGCCCGTGAAATGCAGTCTGTCCGATCCACACTCAGGTCCATCCAAGGCCTGAAGATCTGAACCCACCCATATCAACCAGGGCCGGATGCGCATGCTGCGTGTCCGGCCCCTTTTCATTCCAGAAAGGAACACATCACTATGATTGCCAATCTCGATCCCCAACCGCAACTCATCCAGCGCCGCAGCCCGAACCTCGTGCTGCATTGTGGCGCCTCGCATGTCGAACTCGACGAAGTCCGAGCTGTCGCCACGCCGCGCCACACGCAGAGCTGGTGTCCCATCCCGCATGCGGAACTCATCAGCACCGTCCAGCGCACGCTGACCACCACCAACCTGCGCATTGGCACCCAGGCTCATTCGTTGTCCCATGAGGGCCAGCGCTACTTCGGCCTGATGGAAGTCCACTCCCAGAAATCCAGCGACGACTACTGCTGGGTGCTCGGACTGCGTAACAGCCACGACAAGACGTTCCCCGCTGGCATCGTCGCCGGGGCCGCAGTTCTGGTTTGCGACAATTTGTCGTTCAGTGGCGAGATCAAATTCGCACGCAAACACACGCGATTCATCCTGCGCGATTTGCCTCAATTGGTCAGCCGCTCCATCGGACTCCTGCTCGCCAAATGGCATGATCAGGACAAACGTATCGCCGCCTACAAAGAGGCCGAAATCACCGACATCGAAGCCCACGATCTGGTCATCCGTGCCACGGATGTGGGTGTGTGCAGTAACCGTCTCATCCCACCTGTGCTGCATGAGTGGCGCGAGCCACGGCATGATGCGTTTGAAGGACGGAACGTGTGGAGTTTGTTCAATGCTTTCACCGAGTCTCTGAAGGAAGGCAATCTCGCGGAGTTGCCGAAACGCACCGAGGCGTTGCATGGCCTGCTCGATACCCATGTCGGATTGTCGGCATGATCAGGACAGGAGAAGAGAGGTTCGGCGCAAGCCGGGCCTTTTTTTAGCTATCGCTTCATTCTTCCTACAGCACAAACGCACTTCGGTTCGGTCATGCAACCTGCTGTTCGCTGGCATTGGCCACTGGGTGCCTAGATTGCCTCATCAACATCGCCGGAGTCCTGCTGCCGCCCAAGATCATCACTTGACGATTTCTGCTACTCTGCGAGTTTAGCTGTAACTTCGTCGATGAAACGCTTTTGGCAAATCTTCGCACTAATTCTGCTGGCTCTCATGGTGCCCGCTTCGGTGTGCTGCCTGGAAACGGAGATTGTGGAGGGACATTCATGCAAGTGCCGCTCCACACCTGATCACGAACAGAATGCTCCTACACAGCCAGATGCTTGCCCCAGCGAAACCATTGCTCACAGCCAGGTGCCAGTCCTGGTCGCGATGCCTACGGCGCAGATAGCCGAGTTGAATGACATCCTTCACGCGATGCTGCGCTTGAATGAACTGGCTGCGCTGAAAGCTGCGCCAGTGCCTTTGATAACCACCGCGCCGCCGCAATTGCGGACGACGTGGGTCTTTGTGAGCCGTGCTGCACTGCCTGCACGCGCCCCTTCAGCTATCTAGCCTGATTTTCCGTGCGCAACGCCGCCCTTGAGGTGGTGAATGAATGCGCCGGAGTGATGCACACCCGTCAGCGGTGTCGCCTGTCCGCCTCGTATCAAGGCACTTCCATGCCCGTATCTGCCATTCAACCTCCTTTCCCATCATGCGCTCCATCCAATATTCACTCTTGCTGCTCGCAGCCATCTCACCGGTCCTCTCAGACGAACCGCCCGTGCCAAAATCCGTCGAGCATTTGGTCTCGATCACACTCATAGCAAATCCAGAAATCCGTTTTTACGAGGCCGAGATTGCCAAGGCGCAAGCCACGCGCAGCACGGCAGGCAGGCAGGCAAATCCCACGATCGAACTCCAATACGGCAAGAACAAGCTTATAGCTCCAGAAGCCAGCTCCGACGGACTGGCCTTTTCGGCGAGTCTCGCACAACCCATTGAATGGCCTGGACGGTTGGGTTTGCGGAAGGCCATCGCGAACCGCGACATCAGACTCGCAGAGCTTGGTCTGGAGCGCTTCCGCTTTCATCTCGCCTCGCGGGTGAGGGTGTTAGCCTACACGCTGATGGCACAACAAGATGTTGCGACTGCCGCAAGCGAGGTGGCCACCCGTTACGCATCGCTGCGAGAGATGATGGTGCAGCGCGAGCCTGCGGGCATCGCGCCCCAATTGGAGATCACCACCATTGAGGCGGCGGCGCTCGTGGCCGAGTCACGGGCGGCTGAGGCGGCGGTGGCCGTTCAGAATGCACTGCTGGAACTCAATCAGCTCATGGGCCGCCGGGCAGACGCCGCCCTCGTGGTGAAACATGCCGCCTTTAATATGAAACCGGTCCCCTCTCTCGACTCGCTGATGCTGGCTGCGATGCAGAACCATTACGACCTGCGTGTTCGCCGTGCAGAGCTGGAGCAGCAGGGCTTCAAGGTTGAGCTGGCGAAAAATGAGCGCTACCCCGCCATCACCGTTGGGCCATTTTTTCAGCAGCAGAACGCCCCGGCGCTGGAAAACCAGTCAGTGATCGGCATCGGTGTTTCCTTCCCGCTGCCGATATGGAAGAACGGCAAGGCTGAGGTCACGGCCGCCGAGGCACGGCAGATGCAGGCGCAGGCCAGTCTCAGCACTATGCAGCGCGATGTCGAGCGCCAGGTGACGGCGTCCATGCTGCTCTACAAAACGCAGCATGCACGCCTTGCTTTATGGAAGCCTGGCACAGTGTCAAAGTTCAGTACCGCAGCAGAGCTCGCAGATCAACACTATCGACTTGGAGCTGTCCCCATGGCCACGTTCGTTGAGCTTCAAGACAAGTATCTCGCAGCCATTGAGGCCATTAACAAAACACAGGTAAATGCACTCGATGCCGGCCTTCATCTGGAAGAACTCACCGCAAGTCCAGGGCGCTTCATTTCGACCCTCAATGCCAACCCTTAATCGCCCATCAATGATGAAAAAACTACTTCTACTGCTACTCTTGCCATTCGTGTCTCTTCTGACCAATTGCAGCCGCACATTGGCCACATCAAAGGATGAGGGCGCTGCCAATTCGTCCATTGAAAACGGAGCCCAATTCAAGGAAGGCCACGGCTTGTTCTTGTCAGCAGTGATGGCGCGATCCATAGACCTCAAGACCGCTGAGGTAATGGAGGAGGCAATTGCCCCATCATTTACCGCCTCCTTTCAGGCTCTGCAGTCAGGCTCCACGGAGGCCACGGGTTGGGTACAAGAGAAACAGGCGGTGCTCCTGAAACCCGGCATGACAGTTGATCTCGACTACGCGGGCCGTTCGATCAAGGCCACGGTTCTTCGCTTCAAAAAGTCCCCCTATGTAACCCTCGGCGATACGGAGGTCACCCTTCAGGCTAGCGAACCGCTGAGTGAGGGCACGGCTATCCGGGCGACGTTTAATATTTCGGCGGGCGATCCAGTCAGCGCGATTCCCCGGAGCGCCCTGCTTACGACGGTGGAAGGTACCTATGCTTTTGTAAAGAACGATACCTTCTTCGTGCGCACGCCAATCAAAATCGGGGCCTCGAACACTCAGTACATAGCCGTCACGGATGGACTCTACACAGGCGACGAGGTCGTCACTTCCGGAGTGATGCAGTTGTGGCTAGCCGAACTCCAATTCCTCCGCGGCGGTAAAGCCTGCACCTGCGATTGAACCCAATATGCTCAATCATCTCATCACCCTGGCGATGAAGCAGCGCTCAGCAGTGCTGCTCGGAATGCTGCTTCTTGTGGGCATCGGTTCGTGGTCGGCCATCAACCTGCCCATAGATGCTGTCCCTGACATCACCAATCCACAGGTGCAAATCAACACCGCTGTCTCCGCGCTGGCTCCAGAGGAAGTGGAGAAACTCGTGACCTTCCCTCTTGAGATGGCGATGACAGGGGTGCCTGACATGGTTGAATTGCGCTCCTTGTCCAAGTTCGGCTTGTCACAGGTGACGATGATTTTTCACGACGATGTGGACATCTACCGCACGCGCCAGCTCGTCGCAGAGCGACTGCAAGGAGTGCTGGATAAATTGCCGGCGGGATTGGCTCCCAAACTGGCTCCCATTGCGACCGGCCTCGGAGAAATCTATCACTTCAGCGTGGATTATGCCGAAGACGCTCCAAACAAGCCCGCAACTCGCGAAGCGCAGCTCATGGAACTCGCGCAGATTCAGGAGTATCAGGTGCAGCCATTGCTGCGTGGCACACCTGGCGTTGCAGAGGTCAATACAATCGGTGGTTATCGCAAACAGATCGTTATTCAACCAGACCCCATGCGGCTTGCCGAGTGCGGCCTCTCGCTGGATATGCTCGCCGCAATTGTGGAGCAACACACCCGCAACGCGGGAGGAAGTTATGTCGAGATTGGCGGTGAACAGCTCATCATCCGAGCCGCAACGCGAGTGAATTCCATCGAAGAGATCCTCACGATTCCTCTCAAGTTCACAGGCGGGGTGACTCCCATCCATATCGGCGATGTGGCCACCGTCAGCATTGGATCAGCCTTCCGCACCGGGGCGGCCACGGAAGACGGCCGCGAAGGGGTGATCGGTTCAGCGATCATGTTGGCGGGAGCCAACTCCCGCCTTGCTGCCCGGACTGTCCGCACCCGGTTGGAGGAAATCCAGGAAAAGTTGCCGGAAGGCGTCGCCATTCAGACACTCTATGATCGAAGCACGCTCGTGAGTCGCACCATCGCGACTGTGGAGAAAAATCTGGTGGAAGGCGCGTTGCTCGTTGTGGTCGTGCTATTTGCGCTCCTCGGGAACTTCCGAGCCGCGTTCATCGTCGCACTGGTCATACCGCTGTCGATGCTCTTTGCGATGACCGGCATGGTTCGCTACCACATCAGTGGAAACTTGATGAGTCTGGGCGCGGTTGACTTCGGACTCATCATTGATGGCGCGGTCGTCATGGTTGAAAACATCGTGCGCCATCTTGGCGAGCGTCAGCACATGCTGGGCCGCCGCCTCACGCTCAGCGAGCGCACAGAAGAGGTGCTCAAGTCCGCCAAGGAAGTCGCCAACCCCATGTTCTTCGGCGTAATGATCATCACCGTCGTCTATGTGCCCATCCTCGCACTTCAGGGCATTGAAGGGAAAATGTTCAAGCCCATGGCTCTCGTCGTCATGCTCGCTCTGGGTGGATCGCTCGTTCTAGCTGTCACCTTGATGCCCGTGCTGTGCTCCTATTTTCTCGGTGGAGACATCAAGGAGAAGGACAACTGGATCGTGACTGTCACGAAGCGCTGCTATACGCCACTGCTTCAATTTGGACTGCGCTTCAAAAGGTTGGTTGTGCTTTCAATGTTTGTGCTCCTCGGGTCGTCCGCCTGGGTCATGTCCCGGATGGGCTCCGAGTTCATCCCACAACTCGACGAGGGTGACTTCACGTTCCAGCTCATTCGGAGCAGCAGTGTGGGCATTACGGCATCCGTCGATTTGCAGAAGCGGAGTGAGACTTTGATCCGTCGCGACTTTCCTGAGGTTGACAAAATCTTCTCCCGGATCGGCACCGCCGAACTGGCCACCGATCCCATGAACCCAAACGTCGCCGACACCTATCTCATGCTGAAGCCGCGTGATCAGTGGCGTCAACGGGACGGGAAACCGATCGCAAAACAGGAACTTGGGGAGCTCATGAAAAATGCGCTTCTCGAACAAGTGCCCGGTCAAAACGTGATGATCTCACAACCCATTCAAATGCGTTTCAACGAAATCATGGCCGGTGCCCGTGCCGATCTGGTGTGCAAGATATTCGGCGACAGTTATGAGGAACTAGAACGCCTCGCCGGGGAAGTTCGGTCCGTGGTGACGGCCATCCGTGGAGGGCGGGAAACGGAGTTCGACAACATTGGAAGAAACCCCATGATCGAGATTCATCCCAATCGTGAAGCACTGGGCAAGTTCAACGTCCACACCGAGGAACTCAACCGCGTCATTGAAGCGGCAATGGCTGGAGATGACGTTGGCATGGTGATTGAGGGCAACAAGCGCATACCCATCGTCGTCCGCCTGACGGAACAACAACGCCGCGACCTTGAAGTCATGAAGCGTCTCGCCGTCCGCACCGACGACGGTGGACTGCTGGCATTGAGTCAGGTGGCGGAGATCAAGCTGGTGCCTCAACCCGTGCAGATTTCCAGGGAGAACACCCAACGGCGCGTCATTCTCCTCATCAATGTTCGTGACCGTGACACCTCCAGCTTTGTCGAGGAGGCGACTCGGGTGATTCGTGAGAAGGTGAAGTTCCCGGATGGTTACTACTTCGAGTTCGGAGGACAGTTCGAGAACCTTCAGGAGGCAAAGGCTCGTCTGACGATTGTGGTGCCACTCGCGATGACTTTGATCTTTGTCCTGATTTTCCTCAGTTTTGGTTCCATTCGCCAGGCCGCACTCATTTTCATGTGCGTCCCACTGGCCACGACTGGTGGCATTTTCGCTCTGTCTTTGCGGGGCATGCCCTTCACCATCAGTGCCGCCGTCGGTTTCATCGCGCTGAGTGGCATCGCCGTCTTGAACGGCATCATGCTTATCAGTTACATCAATCAACTGCGCGGAGAAGGCAAGCCGCTGCGTGACGCTGTCGTCGAAGGCACCCTCACACGGCTGCGCCCGAAACTTATGACCGCGCTCGTCGCCAGCCTTGGCTTTGTCCCGATGGCCATCGCCACCGGGGCCGGGGCTGAAGTCCAGCGCCCCATCGCCACCGTCGTCATCGGCGGCATCATCACCTCCACTTTCCTCACCCTCCTCGTCGTGCCCGTGCTCTACGACTGGATTGAGCGGAAAACCCAAACACCAAACCCAAACTAAACAAACACCATGAAAACCCTGCTGAACATCCTTGTCATCGCCGCCCTCGCCACCACCTCTGCCTTTGCAGACGCCAAAGTCAAAGCCGGCCCCCGTAAAGGCCTCCTCCTCGAACTCGGCGGCAAAAGTGCCGAGTTTTTCGTCGAAAAAGACCGCACTATCAGCATCGTCGTCTATGACGCCGCGATGAAAGCCCAACCCGCCACCACCGAAATCATCACCGCTACCGCCGAAGTTCCCAGCGGCAAAACCAAGATCGCCTTCGAGGTGAAGGATGGCGAACTCGTCTCCACCACCAAACTTCCCGAAGGCGAAGGCTATCAAATCGTCCTGCAAGCCAAAGCCACGCCAGATGCAAAACCAAAAAACTTCCGCATCAAACTCCAACTCCATACCTGTGAGAAATGCGGGAACCCCGAGTATGCCTGCATCTGCGATGAATAATTGAACCTCTTAAACGCTCTACATCTCAGTCACCTGGGATCTGGGGTTTCGAAAAAATAACATTGAACAAATTCAACTCTGCTCCCATCATACCGTTTCCCATGTCACTCATCAGCAAGCGCATCCTAACATCACTGGCCGTTCTGGTCGTGGGTTGCGCACAGGTATTTGGAATGCAGCGTGGGTTTGTGTGTGACCATCAAGGACCGGCGGTGGCCACGGACGATGAGCACTGCCATCAAGTCGCAGGGTCTGTGAAGATTGATTTTGTTTCCTGTTCTAAGGATTCGCACAAGGATGATAGTGATCATGAAGACACCGAACATCATGCACCTCTCGCCGTGGATTTGCAGACCAGCACAGCAGGTCTGACAGCCGTTTCCATCCCGGCCTTTGTGGCCGTCCTGGTGGCGGAGAATCCAGTTCATGAGTGGGTGCTGATTCAGGCGCTCACGGAGCATGAAATGATGAAGGCGCCCCTGGACACCGGGGGAGAGAGTCCTCCGCCTGTGGCATTGCAGGTGGCACGTTGCATTGTGATTTTGGTTTGAGAGAAGTTTGCGCCGCCGTCCACGACTGACGGCCGAGGCGCTTTGACTTTTTCCCGCTGCTCAGGGCATGGCATGTCCACGCCTGCAAATCTCAAACCAGCATTCCATTTATGTTTCGTTCATTCCTTTTGTTTACATCTTTCATGTTGGTGGCCGCCCCGTGGGCCCCAGCCCTAACGCTTTCGCTTGCCGACATCGGCATGAAGGTCCGCACCTCGCATCCCACCCTCAAAGCCGCCCGTCTCGCAGTCGAAGAGGCACGCGGACGCCAGCTCGGCTCAGGCAGACTCTCGAACCCCGAGTTTGGATACGCTTTCCAGAATCAAAGCAAGGTCACCCCACAGACCGGCGTCTTCTCCATTGAGCAGGCCTTTCCCATCACCCGCAGGCTGAGCCTGGAAAAGAAACTCACTTCGCAGCTGGTGGGGGCAGCTGAGCTGGAGGTGCGAGATGCTGAACGCCGCCTCATCGCGGAGGCGCAGAGCCTTGCCGTGCAGCTGTTGTCGCTCACTCAGCAGCGCGCTTTGCGAAAACAGCAAACCGCGCTGGCCACGAAACTCTCCGAGTTTGTGCGGGGTCGCGCCAAGGTCGGGGAGATTTCCCCGCTCGATGCCGCGCAGGCGCAGGTGGATGCGCAGCGTCTGCTGCTGGAGACGCGAAAACTGGAGACCTCCAGCATCAGCCTATTGGGCCAGCTTAAACCCGTGCTGGGTTTGCAACCTGAGGATACACTGACCCTCGTCGGCGACCTGCCGGATATGATCGTTCCCAACATGGGGGCAGGCTGGATGCAGCGTGCCGACTATCAGCTGGCCCAGACCAAAATCGCAGCTTCTTTAACAGGGCGTGATCTCGCCAAGGCACGCCGTTTTCAGGATGTGAAAGCCGGGCTGTTTGCTGGGCGGGAAATGCAGGATGTGACCCCGACCAACCGCCAGTACACAGGCTACTACGGCTTCCTCGTTTCCATCCCGCTGCCGTTCTGGAACCGCAATCAGGGGGAGATTGCCGAAAGTACTGCAAGTGCCGAACGTGCCCGGCTCGAAAGCGAGGCTCTGGGAAAACAGATCATCAGCGAAGCCGAAACTGCTCGCCGCGAGATGCAGGCAAACGCCGATCTCGCACACGAAACGCGGGACAAACTGCTACCCCTCGTCATTGAGCAGACGGACAAGCTCGAAAAGGCTTACGAACAGGGTCAGACCAACTTGCTGACCATCCTGCGTGCGCGTGAACAACGTCTGCAGCTGGAAGCCGCCGCGCTGGATGCCGTGCGTGACTTCCATCTGGCCCGCGTCCGCTACGAAGCTGCCACCGGCAAGCATGCGCCTGCAGTCCCGGCCACCTCATCCACGCCCACGAAACGCTGATCGCCACGCCATATCCCCTCTGATTACTTTTATGAAACGACCCTTTGTCCAACTTTTCCTCTGCTTCGTCATGTCAGGCCTGGCGTGCATTGCCGAGGACACCAAACGCTCCGCGAACACCGTGGTGCTCGAAGAAACCGGCGTAAAAAACCTCCGCATCGAAACCGTCGAGGTCGAAGAAACCGACTTCGAGAACACCATCTTCTCGCTGGGACGTATCGAGGCCATTCCCAGCAAGGTGGCGGCGGTGAGCAGCCGCATCTCCGGGCGCATCGTGGAACTGAAAGTCGCCCCTGGTGACAAGGTGAAGAAAGACGATGAGATGGCAAAGATCGAAAGCCGCCAGCCGGGAGATCCGCCACCGGTGATTTCACTGAAGGCCCCGATCAGCGGCTTGGTGACGCGTGTGGACGCACGGCTGGGTGATCCGTTGGATCCTGAGAAAGCACTGCTGGAAATTACTGATCTCAGCGAAGTCTATGCCGTGGCCCATGTGCCTGAGCACCAGGCTGGACGCATGAAGCCCGGCACCGAGGCGCACATCAAAGTGGCCGCACTGCCCAATGAGAAATTCAAAGGCGAGCTGCTGCGCTTCGGCACCAGCGCCGACAAGGAGAGCGGCACGATTGATGCCATCTTCCGTCTGACCAATCCCGGCGGGCTGCTGCGGGCGGAGATGCGCGCGGAGTTCTCCATCGTTATGAGCAGGCGCTCTAATGTTGTCAGCGTGCCACGAGCCGCCCTGCAGGGTGAGTCGAGCAACCGCTTCGTCTATGTGAAGGATTTCGACCTGCCGAATGCTTTTGTGAAAACGCAAGTGCAGGTGGGTGAGATCAACGACCGCTTTGTGGAAATCACCAGCGGCTTGCTCCCTGCGGATGAAGTCGTTACACGCGGGGCTTATTCACTCTCATTTGCCGGGGCCAGCAGCGTCTCCCTCAAGGAAGCCCTGGATGCCGCGCACGGTCATGAACATGCCGCCGATGGTGGTGAACTGACGCCGGAGAAGCTGGCCGAGATGGAAGCAGCCAAACATGGCGAAGCGGGTGGCCATGCCCACGAGGAGGAAGGCTCCAGCCCGATGTGGATGTATGCCGCGATCACTCTTTTCGTCTTGCTGCTCATCTCCCTCTTCACCAAAAAAGGCGGGGTTGCCGATGAGGATGACGCTACGGTCAAAACCAGCGGGAAGGAGGTTCACTAGCCATGCTGAACAAATTGATCCACTGGTCGCTAGCGAATCGGGCGGTCATCATTGGTGTCTCCCTCATTCTCATGGTGATGGGCATGCGCACGGCCACGGAACTGCCGGTGGAGGTGCTGCCAGACCTGACCAAGCCGACGGTCATCATCCTTACGGAATCCCCCGGACTTGCGCCTGAGGAGGTGGAGGTACGCGTCACCCTGCCGATTGAAAGCGCCCTCATGGGCATGGCGGGGCTCACACGCCTGCGGTCAAATTCAGACGTCTCGCTCTCGCTCATCTATGCCGAGTTTGACTGGGACACAGACATCTACCGGGCGCGCATCCTGGTGCAGGAGCGCTTGCAGAGCATGCGCGGACAGCTGCCGCCGGGCGTGCAGCCGTTCATGACGCCGGTGGCATCGTTGATGGGGGAGATTTTGCTTGTCGGCGTACGCTCCACCATCAAGGAAGGCGAACCCGGCTACATCCCGCCGCGTGAGGTGCGCTCGCTCGCGGACTGGGTCATCAAGCGCCGCCTGCAGAGCATCTCCGGCATCGCTGAAATCCTCAACATGGGCGGCGGCGTAAAGCAGATTGAAATTCAGCCTGACCCTTTCAAAATGCAGGCCAATAACGTCAGCTATGACGAGCTGGAACGTGCCGCTTTCGCGGCGTCCAACACGACCACGGGCGGCTTTCTCAATACCGGCCCCACCGAGATCATGGTTCGCAATCTGGCGATGACCGTCGAGCTGAACGACATTGCCCGTACGGCCATCAAAATGGTCAACGACCGGCCCATTTCCATCGGTGACGTTGCAAATGTGGAGTGGAGTATCGAGCCCATGCGCGGGGATGCCACCGTGAGCCAGGCGCCGGAAAAATCGCCAACCTACGGCGTCATCATGTCCATTACCAAAGCCCCCGGTTTTGACACCCGCAAGCTCACGGAGCAGATCCAGCAGGCGCTGGAAGAACTCCAGGCCACCTTCCCTAAAGGCGTCGAGACCACGCTGCTGTTTCAGCAGAAGGACTTCATTGACCACGCTATCGGCAATCTCACCGAGGCCATTCGCGACGGGGCCGTCATGGTGACTATTGTGCTGTTCGTTTTCCTGCTGAACTTCCGCACCACCTTCATCACACTCATGGCGATGCCGTTGTCCTTTGGCATCACACTGCTGATTTTCAAATGGCTGGGCATCAGTGTGAACTCCATGACCCTCGGCGGTCTCGCCGTCGCCATCGGCATGGTGGTGGATGATGCGATTGTGGATGTGGAGAACGTCTACCGACGCCTGCGCGAAAATGCCGCGCTGCCCAGTCCTCATCCACGCTTGAAGGTAATTGCCAAAGCTTCGGGCGAGGTGCGGAACTCTATTCTATATGCCACCGTGCTCATCATTCTGGTGTTCCTGCCGCTGCTCGGCTTGACAGGTGTGGAGGGCAAGCTGTTCGCGCCAATTGCCATCGCCACTATCATTTCGATGGTTGCTTCGTTCATCGTTTCGCTAACCGCCATCCCTGTGCTATGCTCGATGTTGCTTAATCCGAAAGAAGGCCATGAGCACAAGGACGGCTTCATTACCCGCAGGGTGAAATGGCTGCTGGAGCACACTCTGCTGCGGTTTGCCCTCAATCAGCCACTCATCACCCTCACCCTGGCGGTGGTGATGCTGGCTGGCGCGGTCTCACTCTATCCGAAGATGAACAAGGACTTCCTGCCCAAGTTCCAGGAGGAAACCGCGCTCGTCGCCGCGACCACCGCACCCGGCACCTCGCTGGAGGAGATGAACAAAATCTCTGACGTGATCGAGCAGCAGATCCTCTCCGTGCCAGAAGTCCGGAAAGTGGGCCGTCGTCTTGGCCGTGCTGAACGTGGCGACCACGTGGTGCCCGTCTCCACCGCAGAGTTCGACGTGGACTTCCGTGAACTGGAAGGCGAGCACCAAAGCAAAAAGCGTGACCGCAAAGAAATTCTCGCCGACATCAGCCAGAAGATCAAAAGCGTGCCCGGCGTCTTCGCCGTTGTCAGCGGACCGCTCGCCGACCGCATCGGCCACATGATGAGCGGTGTCCCCGCACCTGTGGCGGTGAAAGTCTTCGGACCTGACATCGACAAGCTGCGGCAGATCGGCATTGAGATCCAGGCCATTGCCAAAAGCATCCCCGGCTTTGAGGACTGCAAGCTCGACCAGACTTCCTCCATTCCTCAGCTCCGCATCGAGGCAGATCGCGACCGCGCCAAAGCCTACGGCATCGCCCCGGGCAAGCTCAACGAACAGATGTCCGCGCTCATCGGCGGCAAGGAGGTCGCCGTGCTGCGTGAGGGCCTGCGCTCTGTCAATCTCGTCGTGAGGCTTCCCGTGGAATGGCGTGACTCGCCGGACAAAATTGCCGAACTGCTCATTGAGACTGGCGGCAAGCAACGCATCCCGCTGTCACTCGTGGCGGACGTGCGCGAGGCGAAAGGGCCTAACGTTATCTTCCGTGAAAACAGCCAGCGCCGTTTTGCCCTGGGGATCAAACCGACCGTGCGGGATGTCTCTAATCTCGTCGTGCGTCTTGAGGAGGAGGTGCGGGAAAAGGTGAAGCTACCCGAGGGCTACTACCTCAAGTTTGAGGGAGAGTTCCAGGCGCAGCAGGAGGCCACACAGCGTATCGCGCTTTTTTCTGCCATCGTCTTCGTCGCTGTATTCGTCATGCTCTACGGCTACTTCCGCAGCGCATCGCTCGCGTTGCAGGTATTGGTGAACATCCCGCTCGCTCTCATGGGCGGCCTCGTTTTCACCTATTTCAAGCTGAACAACATCAGCATCGCCACCCTGGTCGGCTTCATCGCCGTCGGCGGTGTGGCCGCGCGCAACGGCATCATGATGATCAGCCATTACCTGCACCTCATGCAGCACGAGGGTGAGAGCTTCACCAAAAAAATGATCATTCGCGGCACGCTGGAACGGCTCGTGCCCGTGCTGATGACAGCACTCGCCGCCGGCATCGGCCTCATTCCGCTCGTGCTCGCGGCGGATCAGCCCGGAAAAGAAATCCTCCATCCGGTAGCCGTCGTCATCGTAGGCGGTCTCATCTCCTCCACCTTTCTCGATATGGCGATCACACCCGCGATGTTCTGGCTGATCGGCCGCAAAGCTGCCGCCAAATCCATCGAACTGGAGGCCTCCGCTTCACATTAATGAATTTCCAAGGTCGCGGGCGCATCCCAGCTCCCGCACCAAGGCAAACAAACCGCAACTATAACCATTGACAACTGCACCCCATGAAATCCAAACTGCTCACCACACTCCTCACTCTTGCGCTCGCTTTCACCGCCGGTGCTGCCGACAAGGACAAGCACGACCACGAACATGAAGTCAAAGCAGGCCCCAACGGCGGCAAGCTCATCACGGAAGTGGAACCCCATGTCGAGTTCCTCGTTAACAAGGACAAGAAGGTCGAAATCCGCTTCATCAACGACGACAGCAAAGTCGTCGCGCCCGGCGAACAAGTTATCAGCGTCACACTCGGGGACCGCTCTGCTCCGACGAGGCTGAGCTTCACCAAAGAGGGAGACAAGCTGATCTCCGATAAAGCCATTCCTGAAGGCAACGACCTCCCCACCGTGGTGCAAATCCGTGCGAAGGAAGGTGCCAAGTCCGTCAATGAGAAGTTCAACCTCAACCTCAATGACTGCCCGACCTGCAAGAACAAGGAATACGCCTGCACCTGCGCGCATGGAGATGACGCCAATAAGTAAGCCAGCACGACTCATCACTTCGGCGCGAACACCCCGCGCCAGAGTTCCATAATCACCACCATGAAAAAGACTCTCCTTCATCTCGCCATGCTGTCCGCTCTTTGCTGCAGCCTTCACGCCCACGGACGATTCATCTTCAGCCCCGGGGGTGGCCGTATCCTTGCCATTGATTCCGCAAATACGCCAAACGCGGAAGTCAAAGTCAGTAGCGACCGTCGCTTCGAAATCACGTTCCTCGACAAAGACCGCAAACCCATCGCCCTTGGCGGGCGCAAGCTCGTCGTCACCGCAGGGGACCGCAGTGCAGCGAAGAAACTCAGCGTCGAAACCAAAGGCGAAACCCTCGTGACCGAGATCGCCCCTGAAGGCGACGATTACTACGTCATCATGCAGTTGCGAGAACTTGGAGCAGCCAAGTCCATACCCTTCCGGCTGCACTTCAACACATCTGTCTGTAGCGAGTGCAAGCAGCCCGAGTGGCACTGCGACTGCGGCAGCAAAAAGAGCGGCAAAAACGTGGAAGTTCCCGCCGACCTCGCCGGCCTCTGGGCCGAGATCAACCAGCATACGGAGGAACTCCACGAAGGCACTGCCAACAAAGCCTACGAGGCCATTGATGAAGTCACCGAGGCATTCCCGGTGCTGGCCTCCGGGCTCCCCCGCAAGACGGAAGCTGCCAAGCAGGCCGAAGCCGGCAAGCTGGTGGATGAATTGAAAACAGCACTCAGCGGCGTGCGTGATGCCTTTGCCGCGCGCCAGCCTGCGGCGGCTGATCCACATCTGGATGAGGTGACTAAAGATCTCGCGAAACTCAAGGCGCTCTATCCTGCCGAGGTTGCCAACGCGAAGCTCAAAGAATAACGCCGCAGCAACACCACCCATTCCATGACCGACATCAATCAGCTCATCCAAAGTGGCAGCGCCCATGTGTGGCTCTACATCCCCGTCGCCATTATGCTCGGCGCGCTTCATGGACTGGAGCCTGGCCATTCGAAGACAATGATGGCTGCATTCATCATCGCGGTGCGCGGTACCATCTGGCAGGCGGTGTTGCTCGGTCTGTCCGCCGCTATTTCACATTCGCTGCTTATCTGGCTGCTCGCCGGACTGGCGCTGTATTACGGTGGCCAATGGAATGTGGAGCACACGGAACCTTACTTCCATCTCGCCTCTGCCGCGATGATCTTGGCTCTGGCGGTGTGGATGTTCATCCGCACCCGCCGTGAGGTCGCCGAAGCACGCGGACATGACCACCGCGATGGACACGAGCACGGCCATACGCATGAGCACGCCAGACCTGCTGCCAAAGTCGAAACCCCTGATCCCGATCACTGGCGGGATCATCCCCACCCGCACGACACCGCTGCCGCAGGACCACGCTTGCTCATGGGAGAAACGCTTACCCAAAGCGGTCTCATCCTGCCTGCAGGCATGACCACGCCTGCTGCCGTGCAACCAAGCACTGGCAACCAGGGGCCGCACGGTGGCATGCTGCTGGATACTGGGCACGGCTGGCTGGAGGTGTCTGTATTCGAGACTAATGTGCCGCCGCGCTTCCGCATTTATCCCTGCAAAGCTTCCGGTGAATCAGTGCCACTACCCAAAGGCACCCAGCTCGGCATCGAAACCGCCCGACTGGATGGACGCACGCAAAAGTTTGTCTTTGAGGCAAAGGATGCCTTCTGGGAAGCCACCAGCGAGCTGCCGGAGCCACACGAGTTCCTCGCGGTGATAAGTCTCGGTCACAGTGACCATGCTCACACCTATCGCCTGCGCTTTACTGAGGCGCAGCACGGTCACAGCCACGCGCCTGTCGCGGTCGAGGAGCCGGAGGATGATGGGGTCGAGTATCAGGATGCCCACGAACGAGCCCATGCCCAGGACATCGCCAAGCGCTTTGCCAACCGCAGCGTCACCACGCCACAGATCGTTTTGTTTGGCATCACCGGCGGTCTCATGCCCTGTCCTGCGGCGTTCACGATCTTACTCGTGTGTCTCCAAGTCAAAAAAGTTGTGCTCGGTTTCTCACTCGTCGCCGCTTTCAGCTTCGGTCTTGCACTGACGATGGTCATCGTCGGTGTTATTGCCGCCTGGAGTGTGCAGAAGGCCCAGCGCCGCTACAGTGGTTTTGGCGAATGGATGCGTCGAGCGCCTTACATTTCCTGTGCCGTGCTCGTACTTCTCGCCGCCTTTATGGCATGGCAGGGCTGGCAGGGGCTTTCGCATCCGCATCATCACCAGCCATAACACAATGACCCTCGCTTTGTTTGCCCTGACAGCTGTCACCAAGATCGGCGGTTGTTTCGCCGCTTACGCTGTACCCCTCCGAAGAGTCCGGCCGGGTCTATGGTGGTATGTACATCGTCGCCTCGTTGATCTGGCTGTGGTGGGTGGAAGCCCGCAAGCCAGGTAACGGGGATGTCATGGGCGCATGCATCATCATGCTTCTCCATGCTCCTAATTTAAAATAACACACCGATATGATCACTCCACCCCCACCCGACCCTGAATGCAAGTCCTCCGAGCACGGGCATGATCACAGCAATGCCGTGCCTGAAAACATCGCCCTTAATCCCGATGCCAAGGGGGATCAACAGACCACTCTACGCATCACCGGTATGGACTGTGCGGATGAAGTAGTGGCACTGGAGCAAGTGCTGCGTCCGCTCAAGGGAGTGCGTGAGGTACGGGTAAACTTGATGGGCGGCAAGGTCACGCTCTTGCACGATGCAAGCATGACAGCGGTGCAGTTGATCAGTGCCATCGCCACCACCGGCATGAAGGCTGCGCCTGATGGCGAAGACGCGGCAGAACTGGAAGGCGCAAAGCGATTGCGGCAAATCGCGGTCAGCATCTCGGGCTTGAGCCTTGGCAGCGGGATGCTCTTCGAGTGGCTGAAGTTCGAGCCGGTATGGATCGCTGATGTTGCGTATGCCATTGCGATCATCGCGGGTGGCTGGTTCACCGTGCCCAAAGCGTGGCGTGCAGTGCAGCGGCTCGCGCTGGATATGAACGTGCTCATGACCGTGGCAGTCGCGGGGGCGCTGGTGATTCAACAATGGTCGGAAGGTGCGGCGGTGACCTTCCTGTTTGCGCTCTCAGAATTGCTCGAAGCCTTCAGTCTCGCTCGTGCTCGGAAGGCAGTTCAGGCGCTCATGCAGCTTACACCGGAAACCGCACTGCTAAAAGACGGCGAGACATTTCGCGAAGCGCCGGTCGCCGAGGTCGCCGTCGGTTCCACCATTGCGGTGAAGTCGGGTGCTCGCATCCCCCTTGATGGCGAAGTTTTGAAAGGAGCCTCCGCCGTCAATCAAGCCCCCATCACCGGGGAGTCGATGCCGGTGGAGAAGAAGCCCGGCGATGGCGTGTTCGCTGGCACCATCAATGGCTCCGGATCCCTCGAAGTCCGCACCACCAAAGCCAGCACAGACAGCACCATTGCGAAGATCATTCATCTCGTGGAGGAAGCGCAGTCGCAAAAGGCTCCGTCTCAGCGCTTTGTCGATGTCTTTGCCCGCTACTACACACCCGCCGTCATGGTCGCTGCCGTGCTCGTCATGCTCCTGCCGCCGCTGCTGGTCGGCGGCGTATGGCTCACTTGGTTCTATCGCGGCCTTGTGCTGCTCGTCATCGCCTGCCCATGCGCATTGGTAATTTCGACGCCTGTGTCCGTCGTATCGGGCCTCACTGCAATGGCGCGGCGTGGTGTGCTTATCAAAGGCGGTGCCGTGCTGGAAGCCGTCGGCAAACTCAAGGCTCTGTGCGTAGACAAAACTGGCACTATCACGGAAGGCAAACCTCGCGTTACCAAAGTCATCACAGTGAACTCCAAGGACGAGACGGAGATCATCCGCATTGCAGCCGCTATCGACACACACTCCGAGCATCCACTGGCGCAGGCCGTCGTGACGTATGCTAACGACAAGAAGGTAGCTTTCCCGCGCAGCGAAAACTACCAGGCTCTCGACGGACGCGGAGCCGAGGCGGATCTGGACGGGCATCGCTACTTTGTCGGCAACCATCGCCTGGCTCATGAACTCGGTGTCTGCTCATCGGAGATCGAAGAGCAGCTCGCTGCCATCGAGGCCGACGCACTCTCAGTGGTTGTGGTCGGTCACAGACCGCACGGTGAGTGCAAAGGCGAAGTGCTCGGAATCCTTGCTGTCGGCGATGCCATGCGTGCCAACGCCCCCGCTGCCATCGCGGCCCTGCATCGTGCAGGCCTAACCAAGATCATCATGCTCAGCGGGGACAACCAGCGCACTGCCAGCGCCATTGCCAAGCAATGCGGTATTGACGAAGCCCACGGCGACCTCCTGCCCGACCAGAAGATCGAGCGAGTAAAGGCCCTCATCGCCGAATTGAAATATGTCGGCATGATCGGAGATGGCGTGAACGACGCGCCTGCCATGGCCGCCGCCAGCGTTGGCATTGCCATGGGAGGAGCAGGCACCGACACTGCCATTGAAACCGCCGACATGGCGCTCATGCAGGATGATCTGGGCATGGTCGCCGAAGCCATCTCACTCGGACGCCGCACCGTCGGCATCATCCAGTTCAACATTGCCTTCGCCCTCCTACTGAAGGCCGTCTTTTTAGTCATGGCCCTCATCGGCTATGCCAGTCTGTGGCTGGCCATCCTGGCGGATACCGGGGCCACTCTGCTCGTCATCGCGAATGCCCTTCGCCTTCTCCATGGCGGCAAGACGCCCACACGGTAAGTCGGAAGAAAATCATCGCAGTCGCCACCTCAAGTCACACTGAAAACGGGAGTCCCATCCCGCATATCGAACTGGTAAGAGTGGCTTGTGCTAAGGCATGATGCATTTGAAGGATGGAATGTGTGGGGGCAACGCGTTCACCGAGTCCCTGAAGGAAGGCAGCCTTGCCGAACTTTCGAAACGAACCGAGACGCTGTATGGCTTGCCCGATACCCATGTCGGTTGTCAGCGAGAGAGTGAGAAGCCCCCGCGTCGGCTCACAGTTGGCGGGGGTTGGCTTTTTGTTAAATATTACAAGCCTCTTCCTGCGGGTGTTCCTTACTGCGCTTTGCGGCGAGCATATTCTGTGGCCGCTTGATTTTTTTTGAAAAATTGTTCGAATTCACGCGCGAGGCGTAATCCCTCCGCCTGCTGATCTGCATCAACCCACTTGTCCTTCACAATAGTTATTGATTTACGGGCGTCGGCATTCCCTTGCTGTGCAGATAACAACAGCCATTTATATCCTTCGGCAGGTTTTCTAAGCAGGTTATATCCTTGTGGCGAAGAGTCGCTTCTACCAGAGATTAACACGAGACCCAACTCACATTGAGCTTGTGCCTGTCCACCGTTGGCGGACATCGCCATGCATTTCAATCCTTCATTTTTATCCATCGGGACACCGGTGCCATTGAGGTATTTAAGAGCTAAATTATATAGTGCATTGGCATCACCTTGATCAGCAGCTTTTTTAAATAGCTGCAATGCAAACAATCCGTTCTTTTCGATCCCCTCACCATTCTCATAGTGAAGTGCAAGGTAGTTCATTGCAGCCGCACAACCTTGTTCTGCCGCTTTGCTATACCATTTAACAGCCTCTAAATCATTTTTTTGAACCACTTTGCCGGTGTCATAGATTAGGCCCAGCATGTGCTGTGCTAATGCGTCACCTTGTTCTGCGGCTTTATAAAACCAACGCATGCCTTCAACAGGGTTCATTTTCAAACCAACACCTGTTGTGAACATGGTGCCTAAAACATATTGATCAGCTGCGCTACCGTTCTCTGCCCTACTATATATCTCAGCAATACCTGCCGCCGAAATGGGGGACAGCCCATCTGCGGCATATGTCTTTGCTTTCATTGCGCCAAAAAACCAGCCCAAGCAGATCAAAAATCTCAAGGCTAGTGAATGGATTGGCACTTGAAAGCCAGCTTTGTGGTCGGGACTCGAAGCGGATGCTGTGAATTTTGATGGGCTTGTTGGTGTGCTGGAGTCCATAGGGAAAAGTTTTGTCTGTCTGCAAATCTTCCGAAATCGGAAGCTATTCTGGAGGGCGGCCCGCTAGCGTCAACTTCCAAAAACGGAAGATGACGTCCCCTCAGAACATCGTCGGCCCCCAAATCCGGACATTGCGCCGTGAAAAGGGACTGACTCAAGCCATGCTGGCCGCACGATGCGGTGTGCTGGGGTGGGACATTGGCGAAAACACAGTGACGAAGATCGAGACCCAGCTGCGCTGTGTGGTGGACAGTGAACTGATTTGCCTCGCTCATGCTTTGGAGGCGGATTTGGGCTCGCTTCTCCCCTCGACAGACAAGTGGAAAACGACCATCACGAAGTTCTTTTCCGCCAGGTCATCACGCTTAGATGGCTGATGATTACGAGCCCGCGTTATTCAGGGCTGCGTGAAGCTCTTCCCTTACTTTCTGCTTCAATTCCTTCGGCCACATCACCTTCGCATGGCGTCCATGGCTGATCACCCAGCGGGTAATCTCTTCCAGGCCGGCCAGTTCGGCGCGGAATTCGATTTCACTGCCGTCCATTTTGAGTGGGGTGATGCTCTGGCTTGGGTGCCATTGCCGCTCTGCCACCACGCGGGCGGCCCAGCCGGTAAAGCGAATGCGCACCTCGAAGCGCTTCGCATCCGCCGCATATCCCCACACTCCGAAACCGCTGCTGGAATAGTCCCGCATGTTGAAAGCTGGATCGCGCTGAAAACGCGTACGATGAACCTCCAGACCGCTCAGACGCTGCAGTGCAAAGGTGCGAAAGTCTCCCCGTGCATGATCATGCCCGATCAAGTACCAGCCGTTTTGGAGCTGACCCACATGATAGGGGCTCACCCGGCGCATCTCCCGACCGCCGCCTTTGAGCTTCTGATAGTCGAAGGTCACCTCGCGCCGGTTCATGACGGCATCCATCAGCTGCATGAACAGGGTGACATCCGCTGCAATCACGCCAGTGGCCTTCACTGAATAAGCGGCATCAATATCCTCCCAGCAAATGGTCACGGCTTCCGGACACGCCGCCGCGATCTTGCTCACGCTCTCCGCCACCAGCCGTTCCAAGCGCGTCCCTCGCAGGGGCTCAAGAGCTTTTTGCGCTACAAACAGCGCCACCAGTTCTCCACGCGTCAACTGGAGCGGGGCGATCTCGCTTACCGGACGGGTGAAGTAATAACCATGCTTCACACCGTCATACTCCAGAGGCAGACACTTCTGATTGCGCAGGTGATCGATGTCCCGCTGGATGGTCTTGGGAGACACTTCGATTTCACGGGCGAGCGTCTGGCAGTTTGGGTACTTGCCAGAGGCGATGATGCTGATGAGGCGACCCACCCGCCATTCCGCCACGCGACTGGTTCCCATGCGGACTGGACGGCTGGATTTTAGATTCATGTGGGCTGCATTTTAGTTCAGCCTTCTTAAACAAACAAAAACAAAAAGGCACGAGGGGTCGGTCAGTCTTTGTCCGTCCCCTTATGAAAGGCTGCGGCTGTGATGAAAACTGACCCCATTCCACTCGCCTCCAACAGCCATGATTGAATGATGAACACCACCCCTCTCACTGGATTGTTCGCCCTGTGCCTGCTCGGCTGCCTTGCCTCCATGCTTGCCGGAGGCTTGGCGCTGGGCCTCGTATTCGCGGCAGGTGGCATCGCCAGTCGTGGCTGCATTCAGCACAATGCGGCTCGTGCCGCCCCAACTCGGCCAGTTATCACCTACCTGGCGCAGGCCAAAGCCTGTGAGCCGCTGATCAGCCTCCAGCGCGGGCAGTTTGTCACCGTGCCCTGGCCGTGCGCGCTTCAGGTGCATCTGCCAGCAGGAGTCCACCTGAAAATACTTACAACCACCACGGAACGCGTCTGTGTCATGGCAGTATGAATGACACGTCGTTCATCAGAAAAAATAATGGTCAAAAGGATGATGCCACGCTTAAATAAATAAAGAGATGAAAACAATCTGCGCCATGCATGCGATGACGGGTGTCTCCCTGGCGGCAGGTTGGGGGTCACATCGCCAGCGCGATGTTCCGGGGATGCACGTCGAAATAGTAAATTCCCATTCCTTCCAGGGCTCTCAGCAGTCGTTGGACACGCGGCCAGTCATCCCCGTAGGCCTTGCGCCATTTTCGCATCGTATCGTCCCAAACTTCCGTGGAGAAATCTGGAGGCAAGTCGAGACAAGCCTGGGCGAAATCCAGAATGTAGGGAGGCTCGACAATACCCATTTCAATCGCCCGACTTCGTTCGTCATGCCGCAGCATGACCGGCACATTGAAGCCCTCAAGTTTGGGAATGGATTGGAGCCTTTTGTACACCTCCACCTCGGTGTGGAAGGGCATGCTGGAGGCGTGAATTTTCAGCGCCCGCTGATGAAGCTTTCCCTTGTCTCTGACTCTCCATACCATACCCTGAGTGCCGTCTCCCAGCGTGCCCAGAATTTCGAGCCCATGCTGCATGGCATAAGACTCGGCATTCTGAATCAGTTCCTCCTGTCCCATGCTTTCTCACACCTCCAACGGATATTCGGCCAAGGTTCGCATGTTGCTCCTCGTCGGCGACCGATCTATTCGAGTGGGGCAAATGGGACCCAATTTCATCGTGCTGGCAGAGCCCTTCTCCACGGAGGCACGCCACGGAGTCGTGAGACTGACTGTGGACGAAGTCACCGAGGACATTCCGGTGCTGCTGCCGCAAGGAATTCCGTCGGGAACCGACTGGGTGGAGACCGCCGAGGTGGAGACCGAGACGCTGATCGCCGCCTGAATCAAAGGCCGGAAGGGCCAATCATGAGAAAGGGGCCGCGCTCCCGAAGGAGCGCGGAGAGGCGCTTCCTGCCACGATGCAGTACCAGCCCATATTATTGCTTCAACGGGGCACACTCCGCCACTGACCATATTCAGCGAGTCCTGTTTCGGTTCAGGCGGGGTGTGAGTTTTCAATTTTTAATAAAATGGGATGGTTTAAGGAAGGGTATTGACCAACCGCGATTCTCTCCTCATTGTCAAGTCCCGAAAGGCACACAGTCCGCATGAACACTTCTGATTTCAGCACCTTTTTCACAGCCGCCTGCGGTTCTGACCGTCAGCCTTATGACTACCAAGCCCGGCTGGCTGATCTGCCCTGTGAGAGCCGCCTGATCAATGTCCCAACCGGGCTGGGCAAGACCGCCGCTGTGGTTTTGTCATGGCTTTGGAACCGGGTGGGTCATCCAGACGCTGATCGGCGCGCAAAATGGCCCCGCCGCCTTGTCTATTGCCTGCCCATGCGCACGCTGGTGGAGCAGACGCGTGATGAAGTTCAAAAGTGGATCGATTCCCTCGCTAAATCCGGGCTGATTACCACCAAGCCGCCTCGCGTCGTCATTCTGATGGGCGGCGAAGAACTGAATGAGAAAGATCGAAACTGGGATCTCCATCCAGAAGACAACACCATCCTCATTGGTACCCAGGACATGCTGCTCTCCCGCGCCTTGAATCGCGGCTACGGCATGAGCCGCTATCGCTGGCCGATGCACTTTGGGCTGCTGAACAATGACTGCCTTTGGGTGCTGGACGAGACGCAGATCATGGGCGTGGGTGTGGAAACGAGCGCTCAGCTTGATGGTTTCCGCCATTTGAAGCACTGGCTGAGCCTTGGGCCATGTCCAACGTGGTGGATGAGCGCCACTCTGGATGATGCACGTCTAAGCACAGTAGATCATCCTGCGCCGGCGGGAGGATGGCCCAGACATCGCTTGGAAGACGCTGACCGGTCTCGCCCTCAAGTTACAGGCCGGCTTGGTGCAGTGAAAAATCTGCATCGCGCTGGTTTGGCACTCTCCAAGCAGGTCAAACCCGAGCATCACGCCAGAGACCTGGCCAAGGTTGTCCTCGAAAAGCATGTCAAAGACCAGCTCACGCTCGTCATCGTGAACCGTGTGCCTCGTGCCCAGGAGCTTTATGAAGCGCTTCAGAAGGCAGGTCGAAAAGACAATCTCGCGCTGGTCCACTCACGCTTCCGAGCGCCAGACCGCAAAAAGCATCAGGATTTACTCCTTGAGGGAAAAGGTGATCGCATCGTCATCGCCACACAGGCGGTGGAAGCTGGCGTGGATGTCAGCGCCCGTGTTCTCATCACTGAATTGGCTCCCTGGTCCTCGCTTGTTCAACGTTTTGGCCGCTGCAATCGCGGCGGAGAATTCAATGCCGAAGGCGCGGACATCCATTGGATTGACCTCGCTTTTGAGGATGAAAAAGACACCGCCCCATACCTGCTCGCTGAATTGAACGATGCACGCAGCGAACTCGAAAAGCTGGAAGGCACAAGTGTCTGCCCTGATACCCTGCGTGACATCCAAGTCGTTCCGCCGGCGGTCATCCGCCCGGTGATTCGTCGAAAAGACCTCGTTGATCTTTTTGACACCACGCCAGATCTAGCCGGGCATGATCTCGACATCTCCCGCTATATCCGCGAGGGGGACGACAACGATGTTCAGGTCTTCTGGCGTGATCTGAGCCATTCAGCTTTCAAACCCACAGCGGACACCGAAGACCCCTCGCGTGACGAACTCTGCCGCGTGGCCGTTTATCGCTTCCAGGCTTTTCTCGACAAGCTGAAAAAAGCCAACGATGGCCGCAGCGCCTACGTTTGGGACGGTCTGCGTGATGAATGGAAGGTGGAGACCCGCGCACGTCCGGGAGCTGTGTACTTGCTCGATCACCGTGTGGGCGGCTACGACCCCGCACTCGGCTGGACAGGCGAAGTCGCCGCCATGAAGAAAGAAATCGAGTGGACGCCTGTTCTCGCCATCCAGGCGGGCCGGAAGCCTGATGGCAGCCAGCGCGATCCTCTCAGCCACACGGGGCAGGCGCTCATCCTCAAAGAGCACACCGGTCATGTGGTTGCTCAGGTGCAGTCTATTCTGGATGCTCTGGCCTTGCCTCCTGCTTTGCATGCACCACTGCTCACCGCCGCACGCTGGCATGATGTCGGCAAGAGCTTGGAGGACTTCCAGAGCATGCTTCGCTCTGTCGCGGGTGAAAATGCCCCACAGGGCATTCTGGCCAAGTCCGGAAAGAAGGGCGGCACCATGCCTCTATGGCGGAAACACTTTCGCCACGAACTGGCCTCCGCCCTTGCGTGGCTGGCGCATCACGACGGCACAGATTACGCCGACCTCATTGCCTATGTCATCGCTGCCCATCATGGCAAAGTCCGCCTCTCCATTCGCTCTCTGCCAGAGGAACAGCCCCCACCAGACCGCGCCACTGCACTGATGGCACGAGGCATTATCGATGGTGATGAACTGCCAGAACTGACCTGGGACAACATGGCCATGCCAAAGACTGTTCTCCACCTCGGTCTCATGCGCATGGGCAGCGATGAAAACGGGCGTCCTTCATGGTTGGCCCGCATAATCGCCCTGCGTGACCGCCTCGGTCCGTTCGCTCTCGCTTATTTGGAAACTGCGCTTCGCTCTGCCGACATGCGCGCCTCTGCTGCCGAAGCCCAAGACGCCAATCAACCATGAGTACCATTCACACACTCACACTTTCTGGCTGCGCCCCCGTCCCCTTGGCGCATTACCTCAAAGCCCTCGGCATCCTCCGCCTTGTCAGCGAACAGAAGGACGCCTCCGCCTCGGGGCGGTGGTACCGTGATCAGTTCGTTCTGAATTCCACCCTGGACCGCGATGGGCTGCTGAAGTTCTTTTTGGAGGAGTATCAGCCCACGCCTGTCATGGCTCCATGGAATGGCGGCAGCGGCTTTCACCCCAAGGATAATTCCAAAGCGATTGAGTCGGTGGGCCAGTCAACCGCACCGCGCCTGCTCGGCTACGCTTCATCCATCGCCGCCGCCCAGGCTGCGCTGCGCAGCATGAATCTTGGCGAAAAGCCTACGCCAGAGCAGAAAGCACAACTGCTGCAGCTCTGCAGGAACGTCCTGCCTGAAGCAGCGTTGCAGTGGCTGGATGCCGCCTATGTGATCACCGACGATGGAGCCAAGTACCCGCCGCTGCTTGGCACCGGCGGCAACGATGGACGCCTGGAGTTCACCAACAACTTCATGCAGCGCATCATCGAGGTCATCGACGTTGCCACTGGCGAGCCTTTGGAAAACTCGGCACAGCGCCTCGCAGCCGCCCTTTTTGCCGATGCTATCGCCACGCCTCTTTCAAAGGCACCTGTGGGTCAGTTTCTTCCCAGTGCCGCCGGCGGAGTCAATGCGACCTCTGGTTTTGACGCGGCCTCCGCCGTGAATCCCTGGGACTTCATCCTTATGATTGAGGGCGCTCTTCTTTTTGCCTCAGCCAGCGTCAAGCGGCTCGAAAGCAATGAGACCGGGGCCTTGGTTTATCCCTTCTGTGTGCGTCAGGCAGGTGTCGGCTATGCCAGTTCTGCAAGCGCGGATGAATCGGCTTCGCGTGCCGAGATGTGGATGCCGGTCTGGACTCAGCGGGCAGTCACGCTGGCTGAGATCAGCGCCATTTTCTCTGAAGGTCGTGCTCAAGTGGGCAGTCGGGTGGCTAAGAACGGGGTGGACTTCGCCCGCGCTGTCGTCGGACTCGGGGTTGATCGAGGTTTGGATGAATTTCAGCGCTATGGCTTTCAGGTGCGCAACGGCCTGTCTTACTTTGCCACGCCACTGACGCGTGTTGCAGCCAGGAAAAATGCGGGCGCAGACTTGCTCAGCGACATCGACGCATGGCTGGAGCGCTTTCGCCGCGCCGCCACGAAGGATACCGCGCCCGCATCTGCTCGTCGGGCGCTCAGCCTGCTGGAGTCCCGCATCTTCGACCTCTGCATCAGCTACACGTCAGAACGACTCATGGGTGTTTTCGTGGCCTTGGGACAATGCCAGGCGACTGCTGCCCGTAGTCTTAAGTGGGCCAAAGAAAGCTATCTCCAGCCACTCTATGGGCTGCGCAAGGAGTGGCTGAATCACGGCTGGTATCGGGTGGAGTTCCGCCTTGCCGCTTCGCTTGCCTCCATCAGCGGAAAGTTAGGCAAGGAATGGCTGCCTCTGCGCTGCCACCTGGAGCAGGTCACCTCTTACTTTGAGAAGGAAAGTGGCACTCTGTCCTATCGCTGGGCGGACAATCCTACCAATCATGTCCAGTGGAGCGAGGCTCCCTTGCCAGACGTGCTGAATGACATCCTGGCCCGGCGTCTCATCCTCACCGAAGACCCGCCTCAAACACGCTATGAGGTCTGGGCCAGCATGGCTGACATCAAGGCCTTCATCGAGGGAGAAACCGACGATGCTCTACTCTCCGACTTGCTTTGGAGCATGAGCCTTATCAACTGGCGGGAAAAAGCAGGCATTCCCGCTCATCCCAAGGAAAGGAAGCCCGTCCCGCCCGCGCTCTACGCGCTGCTTAAGCTCTGCTTTCCTCCGGTGCAGAAGTCACAGGCCGAAGACATCCAGCAAGTTCCCATCGTTCCCGCGATTCAACGCCATGCGGCACAAGGAAATGGCCTACAGGCTGCAGACATGGCCATCCGCCGCCTCCGGGGCTCTGGCTATCACCCGCTGCTCCGCCAGCTTGCGGTGACGGGTGATTACGCCAAGCGCACCGCCGCAGCGCTGCTCTTTCCCATCTCTAACCTCACGCTCAAAGACATCTTCGAGCAAACCACGCGACCTGAAAAAGAACCCGAAACCGCCGCTGCTTGATTTTTACCAACCATACGAACTTAAACACCAACATCCATGAACCTCGACGCCCTCAAAACTGCCCCTCGCCTCCTCATCGAAGCCAAACTCAAGCCCATCGCCGGGACACGCTTCCAGCCAACCGGTTTTCCTGACCTCGGAGCAGCCCAATACAAAGCCGCCAGTGGAGAGGATATGCTCATCGTGGAGTCCGCCCAGAGCATGGCCAACCGCCTCGAAACCGTCTGCTGGGACGGCGTGCAGAATGACTGGGTTTCCGCGCTCAACGGACTGCCTTGTGTCCTGGTGAAAAACAAAGATGGCAAAGTCATCACCAACTCCGTGCTTGAAGCTCATCGCATCAATTCGCCTTACATCCTCGAAGGCAAAGACAAAAGCTTTCTCAACACTCTCAAAACCGAACTCGCCATTGGTGAACTTGCTGTTGCGGACTTGAAGCTTCTCTCCAAGACGCTGCTCAAGTACGACATCAATGCCCTCATCCATGGCGTCTTCATCGCCAAGTCAGAAGTCGCTGGTGGCCGTATGCGCCTTCCACGTGCTCTGACCGCCTTTATTGAAGCATCCCAAGTGAACACGGCTTCCAGTGGTGGCGTGAAGAACGATGCACTCAACCCCAGTGGTGATGCAGCCAAAGGCTTCGGCAATGTGCCCTTCCATCGCGAAGAGTTCACCGGCAACATCACCGCTTACTTCGTTCTCGATCTCGCCCTCATTCGTGGCTTTGGACTTGGGGCTGATGTGGAGAATCTGCTCATCGCGATTTCGCTGTTTAAGATCCATCGTTTCCTTAGCGAAGGGCTGCGCCTCCGCACAGCTTGCGATCTCGAATTGGTTGGTGACCTCGCTCCCAAAAAACCCTCAGGCTACACTATCCCATCGATGGAAGAGATCGAGAAGGCTCTCCCGAATCTCATCAAGGCTGCATCGAGCCAGTTTGCCAATCCCGCCAAAACATCTGTCACCTTTGACGCCTAACCACCATGACCGTCATTGAACTCACGTTCCCGGCGGGCGGACGGCTGCATGCCACCCCCTGGGGACGCCATGTGAATGAGGGAGCCACCGAGTGGCCCATCTCGCCCTGGCGCATTCAACGTGCTTTGGTTGCCACCTGGTATCTGAAAGCGCGCGACGAAATTGACGAAGCTGTCATGCGCTTGCTGATGGAGGTGCTTGCCAGTTCAGCACCCAGCTTCGGCCTTCCAGCGGCCGTGCAGTCCCACACCCGGCACTACATGCCTGGCAGAGGCACCGACAAGCCCAAAGTCTTCGACACCTTTGTGCAGTCGAGCCAGCCACTCCGCATCGCATGGAATGCCACCTTGGATGAGGCCCAACGCCGTGCGCTGTGCATCCTCTGTGAGCGACTGGGCTACCTGGGGCGTGCCGAAAGCATCGTCGAGGCAGCTTTGATGCCCGAAAGTCGAGAGATTAAAACCAACTCCAATCCGCTGCCTCTGGGAAGCGACATCCCCGAAGGTTGTGAACTCGTGCGAGTTCTCTGTGCGAGTGATCCCCAAGAGCATGCCACATGGCTAGATGCGAACCAGCCCAAGGAGCAGCCAAAAGCCAAAGCCTCAAAGGCCATGTCGAAAAGCAAAGCTCCAAGCCTGCCACCATCGATTTTCGATGCCCTGCATGCCGAAACAGCCACACTGCAAGCTCAGGGCTGGCAGATTCCACCCGGCTCTCGGTGGGTGGATTACGTGCGGAAGATCGAGTGCTTCGAGCCTGAATTGCTTCATCCAAAAAGAAGCAGTGGCAAGACCGTGACCGTCGCGCGCTTTGCCATCGCCAGCAATGTCTTGCCCAGGATCACTCAGGCTGTTTCCGTCGCAGATCGGTTCCACAAAACTCTCGTCAGCTATGCCGACAAGCGTCAGTTGGCAAACCCCGGCATCTTCACAGGCCTGGCGCCGGACAAGCAGCCGCTGGCCAATCACCAGCACACCCATATCTTCTGCGAGTTGGGTGATCAAAGGGATGCCATCGGTTACATCACGCTCTACGCGCCTGAAGGCTACCCTCCCGAGGCCATGCAAGTCATCGAAGATGTCCAGCGAAGCCGTCTGTGGGGAAAGGGAGATCATGACATCCACCTCATCCTGCTGGGCTTTGGTGACGAAAAGACCTTTCCCAGCCCTCTCTTTGCCAAATCGGCAAAGTGGCGTTCCCTGACGCCCTTTGTCAGCACCCAGCACCTCAAAACCTATGGCGACGGACGTCCCAAGCTCGATACCTATGGCTGGCAGCAAGGCTCCGCCGCCGCCTGTCTGCTCCAGCAGCTCGAAAAAGACCCGCGCACCGCTGGCAAACTTATGACCGGTGGTTTGAAAAAGCTTAACGCCGTCGAAGTCCGAAAGGACCGCCATCTCCGCTGCCTTCAATTCCAAACGCGTCGTCCTGATGGCGGCGGCCAACGTGGCAACGGGGACTGCGGGGCCTTCACCGTCGAGTTTGCGCAGGAAGTCCAGGGGCCACTCGCGTTTGGTTACGGCTCCCACTTCGGCCTTGGCCTTTTCGTCCCCGCTGATCCCTCTTCTTGAAACGACAACTCAGGCATCCCATGAGCAATTCAGGCTGACGTTCCGAGTGACAGCACAGGAGTCGGGCATATCTTTTCTTTACGAATCGCACTGATTCGATTAATTGTTGGCTGATCGATTCACTTTCACGAAGCCGCGCGGTCGGACTGCTGCGGGCCACTTTTTATGGATCTGCCCGCCTATCGCACTGCACGTGCTCCTTACCCGCATCGACCGGAGATGTGGGAGCCGGAGTATCTTTATGAGCCGCTGCCTGAGCCGGTGGATCACCCGGAGTTCGATCTTTTCGGGGTGCGGCGCATGGTGGAGGTGGCGGAGTCGTTGACCGATCCTGCAACGAGGAAACCGGCGGAAAAGAACCAGGAGCCGATGCGGGCGCGGATGCTGAATGAGTTCGTGTACTGCCCGCGACTGTTTTATTACGAGCAGGTGGAAGGGGTGTTTGTGGAGAATGCGGACACAGCGCGAGGATCGGCGATCCATGAGAAGGTGGACCGGGGCAAAGGGGCGCTGCTGCGAGCGAAGAAAAAGGTGAGTGCCGAGGGTGAAGAGCCAGGTGTGGAAAGTCAGGCCACGCCTGAACCAAGCACTGGCGAGCCGGGCAGAGAGACTGCGGCGTCAGAGACCACCACGCCGGCTGAGGATGCGGAGCCTCCCATGGAGACAATTCATTCACGCTCGGCCATGATGAGTTCGACGCGGCTGGATGTGGTGGCAAAAATGGACCTGATTGAGGTAAAGGTGAAGGCTCGCAGCGCGGATGACTTTTTTGCCGTACGGGAGGCGCAGTCTGTGACGCCGGTGGACTACAAGGCGGGTGCGCCAAGACAGGGCGTGGATCAAAACGAATTGTGGGATGCGGACAAGATGCAGTTGGGGCTGCAGATCCTGATTCTGCGCGACAATGGTTACCCCTGTGATGAGGGTGTCATTTATTACCGGGCGACGAAGCAGCGAGTGCGACTGGTGATGACGGCAGAGATCGAGGCTTGGATCATCGACCGCATTGCTGCGGCGCGGGTCGTGGCGGCATCTCCCATGATCCCGCCGCCGCTGGTGAACAGTCCCAAATGCGTGCGCTGCTCGCTGGCACCGGTTTGCCTGCCGGATGAGACGCGGCTGCTGGGAGGTGCGCGTCCCCTTCCCTCCGAAACGCCCCGCTTTCCCGCGAATGCAGCTGCAACTTCGCCACGACGATTGATTGCCGCACGCGATGACGAGCGTGCACTGTACCTCAATACGCAAGGGTATCGCGTGGGCATCAAATCGGAACGGCTGGTGATCAAGGATGGGGACAACGTCATCGACGAGGTGCGAATGAATGACGTGACTCATGTGGCGCTGTTTGGGAACATCCAACTGAGCACGCAGGCGGTGCAGGAGCTGTGCGAACAGGAAATACCGGTGGCTTACTTCAGCATGGGCGGCTGGTTTTACGGGCTGACTCGCGGGCATGGTCTGAAGAATGTGCATACGCGCATCCGGCAGTTCGCCGCAGCGTCCAATCCGTTGCAATGTCTGGCGATGGCCCAGAAGATCGTGCAGGCGAAGATCAGGAACCACCGAACCATGCTCATGCGCCTGCATGTGCAGCCGCCTGCCGCAGCCGTTCAAGGTATGAAGGAGATCGCCGGGCGTGTGCCGTCGGCTCGCGGACTGGATGAACTGCTGGGCATGGAGGGTGCGGCAGCGGCGCTCTATTTCCAAAACTTCGCCGGCATGATCAAGGTGGGAGAGGACGATCTCGATGATGAGATCCCCGGACTGGAGATGACTCAGTCCGCTGAGAAGAAGCGTAAGGCCGAAGCGGAGGCCTTCACCTTTGACTTCACCCAGCGTCGCCGCCGCCCGCCCACGGACCCGGTGAATGCGCTGCTCTCGCTGGCCTACAGCCTGCTAGCGAAGGATTGCACCATCGCGTCTCTGGCAGTGGGCTTTGATCCGTATGTCGGCTTCTATCATCAACCTCGCCACGGCAGACCTGCGCTCGCCCTGGATCTGATGGAGGAATTTCGCCCGCTCATCGCAGAGAGCACGGTGCTGACGGCAATCAACAATCGCATGATCCAAAGCGGTCATTTTGTGCGTGCGGGTGATGCCGTGAATCTGAGCCCCCAGGGGCGGAAGGCCTTTTTTCAAGCCTACGAACAGCGCATGAACGCCCTGATCACCCACCCTGTGTTCGATTACAAGGTGAGCTATCGCCGTGTGCTGGAACTGCAGGCACGGCTGCTGGCCCGCCATCTGACGGGAGAGATCCCGGAGTATGTGCCAATGATCACGCGATGACGATTTGAAATCCCTTCCCTCATGTCCGACCGCAATGTCATCGTCAGTTCGCGCCACACCTACCTGGTGTGCTATGACATCGCGAATGACCGGCGGCTGAAGAAGGTCTTCAAGGTCTGCAAGAATCATGGCACGCACCTGCAGTTCTCCGTTTTCGAGTGTGATCTGAATCCCCGCGAACTCGTACAGCTCCAGCGTGAACTGAAATCGCTGATCAAGCAGGACGAAGACCAGGTCTTGTTCGTCTCGCTCGGGCCTGCAGAGGGACGTGGCGACCGGGTGATTTCATCGTTGGGATTGCCGTATTCCAAGTTTGATGCGCCGTGCTACGTGGTGTAGAACACATCACGTCCGTTTTTGATCTTTTACATATCCCAAGTTTAGACCGCGAGCGGTTCGGTGGTGCTCCAGGGTGTCCCGGGCGCTCGCGTGTTGAAAACCAATGCTTTCGCCCGTTTATTTCATGTCGCCTCCGTCGTCAGCTTCATTGTTGACCAGCCGCTCGCCAAGTGCGCCTGGAAAGCTTGATTTTGCGAGGACCGGGGGGCGGCTCTCTCCGCACTCCCACGAGTGCGGCTCCGTTGAAGCGCGCCGTGCGATGCCTTCAGCCTCATCCGGACCGATACTCTCCGCACTCCCACGAGTGCGGCTCCGTTGAAGCATCTAAATCAGCGAGCGTTTGTTTCTGTGCGCCGGCACCTCTCCGCACTCCCACGAGTGCGGCTCCGTTGAAGCATCAAGACGCAGAGGCGTGAGATCAGCGGGAGGGTGGTCCTCTCCGCACTCCCACGAGTGCGGCTCCGTTGAAGCAGAGTTGAGAAGGTTGATAAAGACCAATTGCAGCCCTCTCTCCGCACTCCCACGAGTGCGGCTCCGTTGAAGCCCGATGTGGTGGGGATGCTGGAGGCGTCAGGGGCCCAGCTCTCCGCACTCCCACGAGTGCGGCTCCGTTGAAGCTGAAAAGATGGGTGCCCGCGCTCTTGCGGGAAGTCTCTCTCCGCACTCCCACGAGTGCGGCTCCGTTGAAGCAACGCGGCCTCACATTGTGACATGGCCTGGGCAGGCGCCTCTCCGCACTCCCACGAGTGCGGCTCCGTTGAAGCATGGTGCGCGGCATGGGGTCAAACGTCAGCGGCACCACTCTCCGCACTCCCACGAGTGCGGCTCCGTTGAAGCCCGGCGGTGTGCTGCCGCCGGGTGCCAGGGCGGCCAACTCTCCGCACTCCCACGAGTGCGGCTCCGTTGAAGCAGCTCCGGTGGCCAGATCATCGGTCAGGGCCTTGGCTCTCCGCACTCCCACGAGTGCGGCTCCGTTGAAGCATCACATGCACGGCGCTGGTCTTGCCCACGCCGGAATCTCTCCGCACTCCCACGAGTGCGGCTCCGTTGAAGCGCCATCTACCGGGACGTCCTCATCGCAGACACGCACATCTCTCCGCACTCCCACGAGTGCGGCTCCGTTGAAGCGGCCCGGCGAGTCCCTGCAGTTGGATGATGACGGGGGCTCTCCGCACTCCCACGAGTGCGGCTCCGTTGAAGCGCCGTGCATCGTGGGGAAGGAATGTCTTGCCGTAGTCGCTCTCCGCACTCCCACGAGTGCGGCTCCGTTGAAGCGTTTGTCGATGGAATCATTATACTGGAGAATGCTGGTCTCTCCGCACTCCCACGAGTGCGGCTCCGTTGAAGCCTTGATAAGGGCGGCACTGAGAACTCTCTCAACTTCTACGACCTCTCCGCACTCCCACGAGTGCGGCTCCGTTGAAGCAGGAAGTCGCGGCCTGTGAGGACGTGAGTGTCGGCATCTCTCCGCACTCCCACGAGTGCGGCTCCGTTGAAGCACAATCATGTCGGCCAGCGGGTCCAGTTTTACTCCCGGGCTCTCCGCACTCCCACGAGTGCGGCTCCGTTGAAGCGGCCCCTCGTCCAGCGTCGTGTTCGGCCCCTTGTCCATGCTCTCCGCACTCCCACGAGTGCGGCTCCGTTGAAGCTAAAATTCAAGGGCTTCATTACCCAGACCCCAGGGCACACCTCTCCGCACTCCCACGAGTGCGGCTCCGTTGAAGCAAGGTCGATGGTCGCGGCTTCTACACTGCCAAGAAAGCACTCTCCGCACTCCCACGAGTGCGGCTCCGTTGAAGCACGGGTCAGGCGCTCGAACTCGGCTGTCAGCTTCTCGACCTCTCCGCACTCCCACGAGTGCGGCTCCGTTGAAGCTAATGTAACTCAAACAAGCAATGGCACTAGCAGCACTCTCCGCACTCCCACGAGTGCGGCTCCGTTGAAGCTCCCCATCTGCGCACCAAGTTGCAAGGTAAGCTCTCGCCTCTCCGCACTCCCACGAGTGCGGCTCCGTTGAAGCCATGAGTCGGGGAATTGTGCTGCGTCTGGTGTGAAGTCTCTCCGCACTCCCACGAGTGCGGCTCCGTTGAAGCTGCGCTGCCAAAGGAGGATGAGGCGTGAAATTTCAGCCTCTCCGCACTCCCACGAGTGCGGCTCCGTTGAAGCTGGGATGGGTGCGATTGAGCCGTTGCAATAATCGTTGCTCTCCGCACTCCCACGAGTGCGGCTCCGTTGAAGCGAGGGTCTCGAAATATTCAGACTTCAACCGCTTCGCTTCCTCTCCGCACTCCCACGAGTGCGGCTCCGTTGAAGCTATTTGGATTCTTGGTTGTTCGCCGCCAGCTTTCTCATTCTCTCCGCACTCCCACGAGTGCGGCTCCGTTGAAGCATACATATAGCGAACATGTGTCTTTGGGGCAGGGCATTCTCTCCGCACTCCCACGAGTGCGGCTCCGTTGAAGCCACCACATCACAGCATGAACTCCGCCCAAGTCCAGCTCTCCGCACTCCCACGAGTGCGGCTCCGTTGAAGCGCGGGCTCAAAGACTGTTACTTCGTAGCGGTCCGAGGACTCTCCGCACTCCCACGAGTGCGGCTCCGTTGAAGCGAGCCTGATGTCGGCCAAGGATGCCATGCTGATCGACCTCTCCGCACTCCCACGAGTGCGGCTCCGTTGAAGCCCGGGGTGGGCATGCCGCATTCGCGGGACTCCAGCCAGCTCTCCGCACTCCCACGAGTGCGGCTCCGTTGAAGCAACCGGCCCGGAGTCGTAGCCTCCAAGTGAAATGATCTTGTCTCTCCGCACTCCCACGAGTGCGGCTCCGTTGAAGCAGGTTCGCCAGCTCCGCCGTCGCCTGGCCGTCGGTCGTCTCTCCGCACTCCCACGAGTGCGGCTCCGTTGAAGCCAATGCGTTTACGCTGGACACGCTGGCCATCCCGGCGCCTCTCCGCACTCCCACGAGTGCGGCTCCGTTGAAGCGCGGGTGATGGCGCGGAAGATGTCGGCGAGCTCGGGACTCTCCGCACTCCCACGAGTGCGGCTCCGTTGAAGCGCTGCTGTTGATGATACCGGCGTTGATGATGGCGGCGCTCTCCGCACTCCCACGAGTGCGGCTCCGTTGAAGCCGTTATTGCGGAGATCTACGACAAGGGCATGCTTCCCCAGGGCTTACGCATGAACAGCGGGAGTGAATGTGGAGAATAGAAAGAGCTGGGCGGTAAACAATCCGCTGTACAAATTTCCATAACGGATGATGACAGTATGAATGCAACCCATTCCATTATCCGAT
>Ga0209066_10000594_pt1 | contig 52157 bp, 50 predicted proteins | sample All_14_2_FD_187198 | JGI IMG/M metagenome (GOLD analysis project Ga0209066, IMG submission 187198) | Freshwater microbial communities in response to fracking from Pennsylvania, USA - Allegheny Zone_MetaG_DW_15 (SPAdes) (version 2) ...
AGCAAAAAGTGGACGATGCCGATTCGAGATTGGAAAGCCGCGCTGACTCGATTTACTATTCAGTTCGACGACCGGATGAACAACGTTTAACTCAAACCCCGTTTACACAAAATTCCGGACACGCTCCATACGGCTTGTCGGTTGGCTTTGCGTTGGCAATCGCAGTGTTACTCAAAGGCATTGTGTGTAACCCCTTGTGACTCACACCCACCTACTCACAGAGTTACACACTCAAGAGCCTGGATGTTGTTGGACGATATTACACACAGAAAGACTAAAAACCAATAAAAAACCCGCACTTAGGCGGGTTGTCTGGACTTCTTTGGACTACTTAAAACAGGTATTTGGTGCCCGGGACGGGAATCGAACCCGTACACTCAAAGAGCGAGAGATTTTAAGTCTCTTGTGTCTACCAATTTCACCACCCGGGCGCTTTGTGTGGGTGTATCGCAATTTTTATACAAAAAAGGGAAAGCTTTCGCTTTCCCTTTTTATTTTGGAGCGGCAGAAGAGTCTCGAACTCTCGACCTATACCTTGGCAAGGTATCGCTCTACCAACTGAGCTACTGCCGCAAAACCTTGGAGGCGCGAGCCGGAGTCGAACCGACCTACACGGATTTGCAATCCGGTGCATAACCGCTTTGCTATCGCGCCACGCCTATTTACTTCTACTACTGCGATGCAGTTTTTGGCTGCATCAAAAATTCTGGAGCGGCAGAAGAGTCTCGAACTCTCGACCTATACCTTGGCAAGGTATCGCTCTACCAACTGAGCTACTGCCGCGTCTCAAACAGAGCGCGCATTATAGACCAGCCAAGAATACTGTCAACACCATTTTTCAATTTTCTTGCGTACGACGCAAAATCTCCGGCCAAGCCTTCTGCAAATAGTAGCCCATCGACCACAGCGTCAGCAGTGCGGCAATCCAGATCAGGCCATTGCCGTACAGGCGGGTATCGAGATCAAACGCCGGATCGTAGTAAAGCAGCAAGGGGATGGCGGCCATCTGGGCAACGGTCTTGATTTTGCCCAGCATCGAGACCGCAACGCTGCGAGCAGCACCGATCTTGGCCATCCATTCGCGCAGGGCGGAAATGGTGATTTCTCGTCCGATAATGATGGTCGCGATGATGGCGTCGACCCGGCCGAGTTGAACGAGGACGATCAGCGCGGCAGCGACCATCAGTTTGTCGGCCACCGGGTCGAGAAAGGCACCAAAAGCCGAGGTCTGGTTGAGGCGGCGCGCCAGGTAACCATCCGCCCAATCCGTCAAGGCAGCGGCAACGAAAATCAGGGTGGCGATGAGATTGCGCTCAGGCAGCGTCGCCCAGTTGCCCGGCAGGTAATAGACGGCAATCAGCAGCGGGATGGCAACAATGCGCAACCAGGTCAGCAGGATGGGGATATTGAATGGCATAGGCCGTCAGTGTAAGGCGGAATGGATCTTTTCGGCCATGTCACGGCTGATGCCGGGCACTTCAGCCAATTGTTCGATGGTGGCGTTCTTGACCCCGGCTAGTCCGCCAAAGCGGGCCACCAGCGCCTTGCGCCGAGCCGGGCCAACGCCGGGTAGGTTTTCCAGGGTCGAAGATTTGCGACTTTTGGCGCGTTGACCGCGATGGCCGGTAATGGCAAAGCGATGGGCTTCGTCGCGTACTTCCTGAATCAGGTGCAGCGCGGGATGGTCAGTCGGCAGATTGAGTGGCGGTCGACCATCGGCCTCAGGAAAAATCAGGCTTTCGAGGCCGGGCTTGCGCGCTTCGCCCTTGGCGACGCCGACCATGTTGAGGTGGGTCAGGCCGAGATCGGCAAGCGCCGCCCAAGCCGAGGCTACCTGCCCTTTGCCACCGTCAATCAGGATCAGATCAGGCGCCCTGCCCTCACCACTAACGATCCCGTCGTAACGCCGCGTGACCGCCTGGCGTATCGCGGCATAGTCATCGCCGGGCGTGATGTCGCGGATGTTGAAGCGACGGTAGTCGCGCTTACTCATCGCGTGACCGTCATAGACCACGCAGGAGGCCACAGCCGCCTCACCCATGGTATGGCTGATGTCGAAACATTCGATCCGGGTCATGGCTTCCGGCAATTGCAGAACCTCCTGTAATGCCGCCAGGCGATGCGCTTGCTGCGCTGAGGCTTGGCTGCGGGCCAGAATGGCCAGCCGGGCATTCTGTAGCGCCATCTCGACCCAGGCCTTTTGGCTCAGGCTGCGTGCTTCGCCGAGCGGCACCGTGCGACCGGCCAGTTCCGCCAGTTGCCCCACGGCACTTCCCTCCTCGTCTTCGCTGGGCAAGGGCGACACCAGCAGCCGTGCGGGGGCCGGGTGGGCGGCGTAATGCTGGCGCAAGAAGGCAGCAATGGCATCGGGTGGCGTGGCATCGCCGGCATGGCTCGGAAAAAACGGTCGGTCGCCCAGATGGCGCCCCCCCCGAATCATCGCCAGATTGACGCAGAGCTGACCGGCCGACTGGTCAGCGACGACGATGTCGACATCCTCGCCCTTGCTGCTCGACATGAACTGCTTTTCCTGCACCTGGTGCAGTGCATGAATCTGGTCGCGCAGGATGGCGGCCTGCTCGAAAGCCAAACGTTCTGCCGCCGCTGCCATGGCCTCAGTCAGGCGTTTGGTCACTTCCTGCTGTTTGCCGAGCAGGAACATCGCCGCCAGTTGGACATCGGCCGCGTAATCGGCCGGTGTGATGTGATCCACACAAGGACCGCTGCAGCGCTTGATCTGGTACAACAGACAGGGGCGTGAGCGGTTGGCGAAGACGGTGTCCTCGCAGGTGCGCAGGCGGAACATTTTCTGCAGCAGATGGATACTGTCGCGCACTGCCCAGCTCGACGGGTACGGGCCGTAATAATCCGCCTTGTGGTCCGGATTGCCGCGAAAAAAGCCAAGGCGCGGATAGTCGCCGCGCGTGAGCACGATGTAGGGGTAGGACTTGTCGTCGCGAAAGAGGATGTTGTAGCGCGGCGCCAACGACTTGATCAGGTTGTTTTCGAGTAGCAGCGCTTCCGCTTCGGTGCGCGTTGGCGTCGTCTCGACCTGCTCAATCTGACTGACCATGTGGGCGATGCGCGGGCTGGACAGGTTTTCTCGGAAGTAGGAAGCGACCCGTTTCTTCAGGTTTTTTGCCTTGCCGACGTAGAGCACGGCACCATCGGCCGCGATCATCCGGTAAACACCGGGCAGCTCGGTCAGCGAGGCGAGGAAAGGTTTTGCGTCAAATGCCACGGTCGACCGCGAGAATCAGCCCAAAAGCGCTTTAACGCCGGCAAATACGGCTTCGAAACTATCGCGTGTCAAACGACCGGTGCGCCAGTTGTAGCCGCTGCAATGGTAACTGTCGATCAGGATGCGGCCGTCCGGCAACTCATGGCGGACATTGTGGGCGAACTTGACGTGGGCCGGTTTCAAGCCATACGACCACAGCAGAGCCTGATGGGCGACCGTGCCGAGGGCGACGATGACTTTCAACTGCGGCATCGCCGCCAGTTCGGCCTGGAGATGGCCGTTGCACTGACGGATTTCGGCGGTCAGCGGTTTGTTGGCCGGCGGCAGGCAGCGCACGGCATTGGTGATGCGGCAATTGACCAGTTGCAGCGCCGGGTTAGCCCAGTCGTCGGCCAGCGCTTCGGCCGCCGTGGCGTAACCGAAACGGTGCAGCGCCGGGTAGAGAAGTTCGCCGGCGACATCGCCAGTAAACGGGCGGCCAGTACGGTTGGCACCGCGTTCGCCAGGGCCAAGGCCAAGCACCAGCAGTTCAGCATCGAGCGCGCCGAAGGCAGGCACCGGCAAGGCGTGCCAGTCGGGGTCACGGCGACGAATCATCGCCAGGTGCTCGGCCAGACGCGGACAAGCCGTGCAGCCTTGTGGGTCTTGGAAAGTGGTGGTCAGCATGGGGCGCGATGTTAACATGCCAGCCATGCAGCTTCACTGGGACATCTTCTGCCGCGTCATCGACAACTATGGGGACATCGGCGTCTGCTGGCGTCTAGCCCGCCAACTGGCCGGCGAACACGGTCGCCAGGTTCGCCTGTGGGTCGATGATTTGCACAGCCTGCAGCCACTTTGCCCAGCTTGCTCGCCGGAGCTGCCGGCACAATGGCTTGAATCGGTCGACGTCCGCCGGTGGACAGACGATTTCACGGTCGACCGGGTGGGCGAGGTCATTATCGAGGCCTTCGCCTGTGAATTGCCCACGCCCTATTTGAATGCCATGGCGCAGGCCGTGCACCGGCCCTGCTGGGTCAATCTCGAATACCTGACCGCTGAATCCTGGGCGGTAGGTTGTCACGGCCTGGCCTCACCCCACCCCACCCTGCCCCTGATCAAACATTTCTTTTTTCCCGGTTTTACGCCGTCGACCGGGGGACTGCTGCGCGAAGCGGATTTACCGCTACTCACGACAGCAACCAAGGAAAAACCGCTGGAAATCAGCCTGTTCTGCTACGACACGGCACCGCTGGCCGCCTGGCTCAGCGCGCTGGCTGCCACGCCGCACGCGCTATGCTGTCACATTCCGCCCGGTCAACCACAGGCTGCCGTCAGCGCCCTGCTCGGCGGCCACGGCCCATGGCAGGTCGGGCAAGCGCGTTTGCAGCCTACGCCCTTCCTGACGATCGACGCGTACGATGCCCTGCTGCGGCGTTGCACAGTCAACTTCGTGCGCGGCGAAGACTCCTTCGTCCGCGCTCAATGGGCCGCCCGCCCCTTCATCTGGCAAATTTATCGTCAGGACGACGATGCGCATTTAGCCAAGCTGCAAGCTTTCCTTGATCACTATACGGCGGCGGCCGAGCCCCCTCTGCGTGAGGTAGTGCAGCAACTGTTCATGGCCTGGAATACCGCTGGCGATCTGGTGGACTGCTGGCTGGCCTTTATCGCCCAACGGGAAGCGGTCCACCAGCACAATCTCGCCTGGCGTAGCGAATTAATGCGAATGTCCGATTTGAGCACAGCCCTCGTTAATTTCTGCGCCAGCAAGGTATAATCTAACGTTTTCTTTTCTCAGTATTTTTGGATATCTCACATGAAGACCGCTCAGGAACTCCGCTCCGGTAACGTGATCATGGTCGGCCCCGAGCCGCTCGTGGTGCAGAAGACCGAATACAACAAGTCCGGCCGCAACGCCGCCGTCGTCAAGATGAAGCTCAAGAACCTGCTGTCCGGTAACCCGTCGGAAGCGGTTTACAAGGCTGACGACAAGTTCGAAGTCGTCGTCCTCGACAAGAAGGAAGTCACCTACTCCTACTTTGCCGATCCGATGTACGTGTTCATGGACGCCGAGTACAACCAGTACGAAGTTGAAGCCGAGAACATGGTCGACGCGCTCAAGTACCTCGAAGCCGACATGCCGTGCGAAGTCGTCTTCTACGACGGCAAGGCCATCTCGGTTGAAATGCCGAACTCGCTGGTCCGCGAAGTCATCTATACCGAGCCGGCCGTCAAGGGCGACACCTCGGGCAAGGTCATGAAGCCGGCCAAGATTTCCACCGGTTTCGAACTGCCGGTCCCGGCCTTCGTCGAAATCGGCGACAAGATCGAAATCGATACGCGCACCGACGAATACAAGAGCCGCAGCAAGTAATCAGTCCTTGCCGGTTGATACAGCGGGCAGCTTCGGCTGCCCGTTTGTATTTGTGCGCCCAGCATGGGCGCACTCCTGTGGGTGTAAGTCCCGCCGTAAGTTGATCACGACGAACGAAGTGAAGCGCAACTGCATGAGGGCGACCGAGTGTGGGGAGGAAGCGTGGAACATAAACTGCGAGCTGATGAACAAGAACCGGATAGAAGGCGCTGCCGAGCAGGGTGAGCGGGCAAGTGACCGCGAAGCTCTCGTGATCAAGGCGAAGTGGCGTAGATCCGGCGGTTGTGCAGTGAAGGAGTGCGTTCTTACCTGGGGAGACCTCGCCTCACGCCTGAAAGGGCGACGGCCGAAACCGGAGCGAGGAGTCAGCAGCGGCCATAGTAGCTGCCGGTATGGAGCGAAGGGCCAAACGAGAAGGCGTGTTTTACGCCATGTCGATGCGTGAAGCCCTGCGTCAGATGCCCGAGAAATCGGGGCGGATGCCAGTAGTGGGCGGTGAAGCCGCTCGCGCAAGCACCAGCGACGAAGCGACACGCCCGCGACATGAAACAGGAAACACAGGGTCAGCGCTGCTCATGGCGGCGCTGACGAGGGAGAACCTGCAACAAGCGTGGAAGCGGGTGAAGGCCAACAAAGGTGCGGCTGGCGTGGATGGACGGGATATTTCCGAAACCGCCCGCTATCTGCAAACGGCATGGCCGGGTATTCGTGAGCAGCTCTTGCAGGGGAAGTACCGGCCCAGTCCGGTACGCCGGGTGACGATTCCGAAACCGGATGGAGGTGAGCGTGAGCTGGGCATCCCGACGGTGACGGATCGGCTGATTCAGCAAGCGCTGCTGCAAGTATTGCAGCCGATGCTGGACCCGACCTTCAGCCAATACAGCTTTGGCTTCCGACCGGGGCGTAGCGCACAAGAAGCGGTCGTCCGTGCGCAAGCCTACGTTCAGTCGGGACGCCGAATCGTGGTCGATGTTGATCTGGAGAAATTCTTTGATCGAGTCAATCACGACATTCTGATTGGCCGCTTACAGAAGCGGATCGGTGACGCCGGCATCATCCGGCTGATCCGGGCGTATCTGAACAGCGGGATCATGCGGGATGGCGTCGTCGTGTCGCGGCATCAGGGTACGCCGCAAGGCGGGCCACTGTCGCCGTTGCTGGCGAATGTCTTGCTGGATGAGGTCGATAAGGAACTGGAACGCCGGGGTCATTGCTTCGTGCGCTACGCCGATGATGCGAACGTGTATGTTCGCAGCCAGCGAGCGGGGGAACGGGTAATGGCCTTGCTGCGGCAGATGTACGCAAAGCTGCACCTGACGGTCAATGAGGCCAAAAGTGCAGTAGCCCGTGTATTCGGACGCAAGTTTCTCGGCTTCAGCTTCTGGGTGGCCCCAAAAGGCGAGATCAAATGCAAGGTGGCGACCAAGCCGCTGACAACCTACAAGCAGCGGATCAGGCAACTGACCCGTCGTTCAGGCGGTCGCAGTATGGCGGAAGTCGTCGAAAAGCTACGTCCCTATGTGTTGGGCTGGAAAGCCTACTTCCGATTATCGCAAACGCCGGGTGTCTGGCGCACGCTGGACGAGTGGATGCGACATCGGTTGCGAGCGATTCAACTCAAGCATTGGAAGCGTGGGACGACGATGTATCGGGAATTAAAAGCGCTGCGCGCGTCAGAAACTGTGGCGCGGCGAGTGGCCGGAAATTCACGCAGTTGGTGGCAGAACGCTGCCAAACTACTGCATACGGTACTGACCATTGCTCACTTTGATCGACTCAGGGTGCCCCGGCTCTCATAACCTCAACTTCTCGAACCGCCCGGTGCGGACCCGCATGCCGGGTGGTGTGGCAGGGGCGCAGCTATAATGGCTGCCCCCTATGCCGATTGAGCCCTTGGTGCGGTCGACCGCGTAAAACGGGCATTTTCGCCAAAGCGTCACCAATTTCTGCCAGAATTCACCCCTCGTTCAACCCCGCAGCGGATTCACCATGACCTATAAAGTGTTTGTCGATGGCCAGGAAGGCACTACCGGCCTGCAGATCAATGAATACCTCGCCCAACGCGCCGATATCGAAATCCTCAAGATCGATGCCGACAAGCGCAAGGACCTGGCAGAACGCCAGCGCCTGATCAATGCCTCCGACGTTACCTTCCTTTGCCTGCCCGACGAAGCCGCCAAGGAATCGGTCTCTCTGGTGAACAACCCGGCTACCTGCATCATCGATGCGTCGACCGCGCACCGCATCAATCCGGACTGGACTTTCGGCCTCCCCGAACTGTGCCTGGAACAACGCGCCAAAATTCGCGCTAGCAAACGCATCGCCAACCCCGGCTGCCATGCCACCGCCTTCATCCTGGCACTGCGTCCGCTGGTTGCTGCCGGCTTGCTGCCGATCGACACGCAAATTGCGGCCAATTCCATCACCGGCTATTCCGGTGGCGGCAAATCGATGATTGCCGATTACGAAGCCGCCAGCGCCAGCACGACGCAACTGAAGGCGCCGCGCCCCTACGCCCTCGCCCTTGCCCACAAGCATCTGCCGGAAATGCAGGCGTATACCGGGTTGACCGTGGCACCGATCTTCCAACCCATCGTCGGCCCGTTCTACAAGGGGCTGGCTGTCACCGTCTACCTGCAACCGCAGCAGTTCACCCGTCCGGCAACGCCGGAGGCCGTACAGAAAGTCATTGCCGATTACTATGCCGACGAGGCCTTCATCAACGTCTTGCCGGTTGATCTGGCGGCGACAACGGATGGCGGTTTCTTCAATGTCGAAGCCAACAATGGCAGCAACCGGGTCGATCTTGCCGTATTTGGCAATGCCGAGCGAATGCTGATCATGGCCCGTCTCGACAACCTCGGCAAAGGTGCATCCGGTGCCGCCGTGCAGGCGATGAATGTACACCTCGGTCTCGAGGAAAACCTGGGGCTGATCTGAAGCCACCGCCGGCCAGCCCGCTTGCAGTACCGGCGGGCTTTTTCACGCCATGAACTGGCCGTCATCCCTGGATGCCCTGCCGAATTGCATGCAATGCCGGCACCACCAGATCACGCACGACGTGAATTTTCCCTACGCCTGTCAGGCCCTGGGATTCAAGAGCAGGCAACTCCCTTGCCGGCAAGTGCAGGCCAACTCCGGCTTACCCTGCCAGTATTTTGAACGGCGTAGCCGGGCCGGCAGCCCTCAGACCGACTGAGCCTCGTCCAGCAAGCCCTGCGCAAGCAACAGGACTTTCGCCGCTTGGTAGCCCAAATCATTTTGCAAAGCGGACCCGTCTGGCGCCGACGGCAGGGTGGCCACGAGCCGTTCGAGCCGCCGCTGGCGCTGCGGATCGATCCTGGGCTGCCAAGCATCCAGCACATTGTCCACTGCATCCGGTGCATTGCACACCAACAACATGTCACAACCGGCCGCATAGGCCGTCGTCACCCGAGCGAGCATGTCGCCGACCACCCCTGCTCCGGCCATCGACAGATCATCGGTAAAAACAACCCCATCAAACTTGATGTCGTTTCTAAGGTATTCAATCCATTTATTTGAAAATACAGCAGTATTACAGTCAAAACATTGATAAATCACGTGCGCTGCCATGACCCCGTCGAGGGGTAGTACGCGGTAGGGATGCAGATCGTCGGCCATCTCGGCCAGGGGGCGCTCGTCCACCGGCAGGTCAACATGCGAATCCGGAATCACATAGCCATGGCCGGGAAAGTGTTTGCCGCAACAGCCCATGCTGCCTGCCCGCAAGCCATCAATCAAGGCCGCAGCCAAGGCGCTGACCGTCGCCGGGTCGCGATGAAAAGCACGGTCACCAATCACCCGGGATGGCCCGTAATCCAGATCGAGCACCGGGGTAAAGGAATAATCAACACCGCAGGCCCGCAACTCGGCGGCCAGCACCCAACCGCAGGCCCGTGCCGCCGCCAGCCCGACGGTCGCGGCCTGGTCGTACAGCAGGCCTAGGCGGCGCATCGCCGGCAAGCGGCTGAAGCCGCTGCGGAACCGCTGGACGCGCCCCCCTTCGTGATCAACAGCAACCAACAGCGCGGGCTGGCGCAAGGCATGAATCTCGGCGGTGAGCACGGTCAACTGCGCCCGATCGGCAAAATTGCGGGCGAACAGAATGATGCCACCGACCAGCGGATGGCACAGACGGGTACGATCCCGCGCCGTCAGTTCCGTCCCGGCGATGTCGATCATCAAGGGGCCAAGCGGCAGATTCAGCATGCGGACTCCACAATGACGTAAGCGATGGCGTAATCGGCTTCATCGCTCAGGGATAAATGAACGGTCAGATTTTGGGTCAATTCAGCCAGTGGACCGTGAAAGGCAAACTGCGGCTTGCCCTGCGCGTCATGGGTTACGGCAATGGCCGGCAGCAGAACAGGGGGACGCAAGCCGGTGCCCAAAGCCTTCGCCAAGGCCTCTTTGGCAGCAAAGCGCTTGGCAAGAAAACGGCCTGGATCGGCGGCGGCGACGAAATCCGCTCGCTCGGACGGCGCCAGCAGCTTGTCGAGTGCCGCCTTCCCATGCTTGTCCCACATTGCCCGCAAGCGGCCAACAGCCACGATATCGGTGCCGATCCCGGTAATCATTCGCCTTGCCGGGCGCCTTCACGCATCAAGGCTTTCATCTCGCGCACCGCCTCGCGCAAGCCGACAAAAACTGCCCGACTGACGATGGCGTGGCCGATATGCAACTCGCGGATACCGGCCAGCCGGGCAATCGGCTGCACGTTGTAATAATTAAGTGCATGGCCCGCATTGAAGCGCATCCCCAACTGGCGAACACGCGCCCCTCCCTGGCGAATCTTGTCGAGTTCAAGCCGCACCGCCGGTGCTTCGGCATCGCGGCCCTGGGAATAAAAGGCATGGGCGTAAGGGCCCGTATGAATTTCGCACACTTGGGCACCAATCCGTGCAGCGGCTTCAATCTGCGGCAATTCGGCATCGATAAAGACGCTGGTGGTAATGCCAGCGTCACGCAGACGGGCGATCACAGCCGTCAACCGGCTTTCCTGGCCGACAATGTCGAGGCCGCCCTCAGTGGTGATTTCATGCCGACCTTCCGGCACCAGCATGGCCATTTCCGGCTGCAGCCGACAGGCGATGTCCACCATTTCATCGGTCGCCGCCATTTCCAGATTCAGCTTGATCTGGGTTATCTCCTTGAGCCGGCGCACATCCTCGTCCTGAATATGCCGCCGATCCTCACGCAAATGTACGGTAATGCCATCCGCCCCCCCCAGGTGCGCCTCAACCGCGCCCCACACAGGGTCAGGTTCATACGTCAGCCGTGCCTGCCGCAGGGTGGCTATGTGGTCAATATTGACGCCAAGTTCGATCATAATTCCTGCAACTCCTTGAAAATCTTGCGGGTTTCGAGTTCCTTGCCGGCCAGATAATAAGCGAGCAGGCTGCGCATCAAGGCCTTCGCTTCCGCCCGCGAACGCGGGTCGACAAAATTGTCAGCCGCCAGGTCGAGCAAAGTTTGCCCACGGACCACCTGCGCGGCTTCGCTGGCATGCGACAGACGTAACGGTCCCTGCTCAATGCGATAGGTGTAGACGGCGTCGCCTTGAATCGGCAGGCCATCGTGGTCGTGGTCGAGTAGCAGGCCATAGCCGAGTTCCTGCAACAAGGCTTTTTCAAAACGGCGCAGATCGGCTTCGCGCACCCGGCCGCTCGGATCGCCGGCCAGACGCTGCAACATGTCGGCGTAGCAAGCAAACAACGCCGTATGCGGATCTTCGCGCGGCAGCAAGTGCATCAGCAACTCGTTGAGATAATAGCCGCAAAACAGCGCCTCACCGGCCAGCAAGGGTTGGCCGCCCTGCCACTCGGCTTTCATCAGGGTCAGCACATCGCCCTTCCCTGCCCAAGCGATTTCCAGCGGTTGAAAAGCCATCAACAAGCCCCGGATGGCCGCGCGCGGTCGACGGGCGCCACGCGCCAAAAGAGCCATCCGGCCAAAATCGCGGCTGAACACTTCGACAATCAGGCTGGTTTCCCGAAAGGGATAACTGTGCAATACGAAAGCGGGCTGGCCATCGACCTTGCTGCGCTGACTCATCGTCGTGCCGTCGCGTTATTCGTAACCGAGGCTCTTCAAAAGGCGCTCATCGTCGTTCCAACCTGACTTGACCTTGACCCAGACTTCCAGATAGACCTTGCCATCGAACAGGCGCTCCATGTCCTGACGGGCTTCGCTGGCGATGCGCTTGAGCGATTCGCCGCCCTTGCCGATGACAATCGCCTTGTGGCCTTCGCGGTCGACCACGATGGCAGCAAAAATTCGCCGCAGATTGCCCTCGATCTCGAATTTTTCGATCTCGACTGCCGTGGCATACGGTAATTCGTCGCCCAGCAGGCGGAAGACCTTTTCCCGAATGTATTCGGCCGCCAGAAAACGTTCGCTCTTGTCGGTCAGTTCGTCCTCGGGGAACATCAGGCCATCATTCGGCAAATGCTTGCGTGCTTCGTCGAGCAGGTCTTTGGTTTGCCGCCCCTTGGCAGCGCTTACCGGAACGACGGCGGTGTAATCGAAATCAGCCGCCACTTCCGCTAGAAATGGCAGCAAAGCGGTGCGATCCTTGAGCAAATCGGTTTTATTGACGACCAGAATAACCGGGCGGTCCTTCGGCAAAAGGCGCACCACCGCTTTATCCTTGGCGTCGTAGCGCCCGGCTTCGACGACAAACAGCACGACATCCACATCGTTCAGCGTCTGCGTCACACCACGGTTCATGGCGCGGTTGAGGGCGTTGGAAAACTTGGTTTGGAAGCCCGGCGTATCGACGAAAACGAATTGCGAGTGGGCATCGGTCAGGATGCCGGTGATGCGGTGGCGCGTGGTCTGCGCCTTGCGCGACACGATGCTGATCTTTTCGCCAATCAGGTGATTGAGCAGCGTGGATTTGCCGACATTGGGGCGGCCGACAATGGCGATGTAACCGGAGCGTTGGGGGGTCATTCGTTCAATGCTTTCAATGCCTGCTCGGCGGCGCACTGTTCGGCAATACGCCGGCTGGCACCCGCACCGGTGGTGCGCAGGGGGGGGTAATCAATTTCGCAGGCCACCACAAAACGCTGGGCATGCGCGGCACCGCTCGTTTCGAGCAGGGAATAACGGGGCAAGGCTTTTTTCCGCCCTTGCAACCACTCCTGCAAGCGCGTCTTGGCATCTTTCTGAAACTGTCCTGGCTTGAGGGCAGCGAGCAGATCGGCATAAAGGAGCGCAATCACCCGCTCCGCCGCTGCAAATCCCCCATCGAGATAAATGGCACCGAACAGGGCTTCCAGGGCATCGGCCAGAATGGAGGGGCGCGTCGCGCCACCACTTTTCATCTCGCCTTCACCCAATCGCAGGAAAGAGCCAATTTCCAACAGGTTTGCCAGTTCGTGCAAGGTATCCTGGCGAACCAGGTTTGCCCGCAGGCGGGATAAATCACCTTCCGGCAAATCAGTGAAGCGCTCGTACAGCAGAGCAGCAATCACGAAGTCGAGAATGCCATCGCCGAGAAATTCCAGGCGCTCGTTATTGGGGGTGCCGTAACTGCGGTGCGTCAGCGCCGTGCGCAGCAAGGCCAGATTGGCAAAGGAATGACCGAGGCGGTCGGCAAGAATCTGCGCGGTCATGCCTATTCCGCGGAGGACCCCTTGTAGTCAATCACCAGGCTGACATTGGCAAACAGCGGAATCCGTTTTTCGTAGGCAAACTCAATGACGATCTGCCCACGCTCCTTGGAAATATCCAGCTCGCTGGCTGGAAATTCCAGCATATCCACTTCCGCGAAGCGCTGGTAAGTCTTGCGCAGATCCGCCACCGTCGCCTCCGGCCCAGCCTGGGCGACCACCGCCCGGATGTCTTTTTGCAATTTGTAGTAATCGATAGCCGACGGCACGATTTTGAGGCCGGTCGTGACCAGAACCACCAGAATGATCGCCCAGAAAAGCAGGCTGCCAAGCGCGATGCCCCGCTGTGTGTTCATACTGCCTCCTACTTGAAACTGCCGATGCGGCCGAGATCGCTGAAATTGAGCCAGACAAAGAAGGCCTTGCCGACGATGTAACGCTCGGGAACGAAGCCCCAGGCCCGGCTATCCCGGCTGTTGTCGCGATTGTCGCCCATCATGAAGTAATGACCCGCCGGCACTTTGCAGATGACGCCCGAGGCATTGTAAGTGCAATTTTCGCGCTGGGGAAAATCCCCGACACCGGGAATGAAGGCCGGTGCATCGCTATCGTTGAGTACGCGATGAGCCACGTCGCCCAATTTTTCGACGTATTGTTCGGAGTAATAAAGGCGTTCCGGATGCAGATAGTCATCGATTTTCCGGGTTTCCAGCAGTTGACCGTTAATCGTCAGTTTTTTGTTCTGATAAGCCACCGTGTCACCCGGCAGGCCGACAACCCGTTTGATGTAATCCAGCGAGGGATCTTCCGGGTAGCGGAAGACCATGACATCGCCACGCTGCGGCTCGCCGATGTCGATGATTTTCATGTCGATCACCGGCAGGCGGATGCCGTAGGTGAATTTATTGACCAGAATGAAATCACCGACCAGCAAGGTCGGAATCATCGAACCGGAAGGAATCTTGAACGGCTCGAAGAAGAAGGAGCGCAAAACGAAAACAATCAGGATGACCGGAAAGAAGTCGGCGCCCCACTCGACCCACAGCGGATCCTTGCTGCCAAGCGGGCGGGTTTTCTTATATTTCAGGACGTTGACCGCGTACAACAGGCCAGTCAACACCAGCAGCACGAAAAGAATCAGGGCAAAGTTCATGGTTTCGCTCAGCTATCGACGCGTAGGACGGCCAAGAAGGCTTCCTGCGGAATTTCGACACTGCCGACCTGCTTCATGCGCTTCTTGCCGGCTTTTTGCTTTTCCAGCAGCTTTTTCTTACGGGAAATATCGCCGCCATAGCACTTGGCCAGCACATCCTTGCGCATCGCCTTGACGTTTTCGCGGGCGATGATGTGCGAACCGATAGCCGCCTGGATGGCCACGTCATACATTTGTCGCGGAATTAGTTCCCGCATTTTGCTGGCCAGTTCGCGGCCACGGTATTGTGAATTGGCCCGATGGACAATCAGCGACAAGGCATCAACCTTTTCGCTATTGATCAGAATATCGAGTTTGACCACATCCGAGGCGCGGTATTCCTTGAAGTCGTAATCGAGCGAGGCATACCCTTTGGAACAGGATTTCAGCTTGTCAAAAAAATCCATCACCACTTCAGCCATCGGCATTTCATAGACCAGTTTGACCTGGCGACCGTGGTAATGCATATCAACCTGGTTGCCGCGCTTCTGGTTGCACAACGTAATAACATTGCCCAGATAATCCTGCGGCACGAAAATGGTCGCGGTGATGATCGGCTCGCGAATTTCTTCAATCTTGCTCAATTCCGGCAATTTGGCCGGATTCTCGATCTGGATCAACGAGCCGTCGCGCTGAATGACCTCATAGACGACAGTCGGCGCCGTGGTAATCAAATCTTGGTCGAATTCCCGCTCCAGGCGTTCCTGGACGATTTCCATATGCAACAGCCCCAGGAAACCGCAACGGAAACCAAAACCCAGCGCCTGCGAGACTTCCGGCTCATATTGCAGCGAGGCATCGTTGAGTTTGAGTTTTTCCAGTGCTTCACGCAGGGAGTCGTACTGGTTGGATTCGACAGGATAGAGACCCGCAAACACCTGCGGTTTGATTTCCTTGAACCCAGGTAGGGGGGCAGTGGCCTTGCGATCAGCCAGGGTAATGGTGTCGCCTACCTTGGCGGCTTTCAATTCTTTGATGCCGGAAATGACGAAGCCGACTTCACCGGCCCGCAATTCAGGACGCTGCACCGATTTTGGCGAAAACACCCCGACTTGTTCGCACAACTGATTGGCGCCGGTCGCCATGAAAAACAGCTTGTCCTTCGGCCGCATGACGCCATCGACCACCCGCACCAGCATGACGACACCGACGTAGTTATCGAACCAGGAATCGATGATCAAGGCCTTGAGCGGTGCGTCGGGATCACCCTTGGGCGGCGGCACGCGGGCAATGACCGATTCAAGAATATCCGCCACACCCAGGCCCGTCTTGGCCGAAGCCAGTACGGCGTCGGTGGCATCAATGCCAATGACGTCTTCAATTTCCTGGCGGGCATTGTCGGGATCAGCCGATGGCAGGTCGATCTTGTTGAGGACCGGCACCACCTCGACATCCAGATCCAGCGCGGTATAACAATTGGCCACCGTCTGTGCTTCGACGCCCTGCGAGGCATCAACGACCAGCAAGGCCCCCTCGCAGGCCGACAAGGAACGCGAGACCTCGTATGAGAAGTCCACGTGCCCCGGCGTATCGATCAGGTTGAGGTTATAGACCTTGCCGTCGCGAGCCTTGTATTGCAGCGCTGCAGTTTGCGCCTTGATGGTAATGCCGCGCTCGCGTTCGATATCCATCGAGTCGAGCACCTGCGCCTCCATCTCACGGTCAGACAGGCCACCACAGAGGTGGATGATGCGGTCAGCCAGCGTCGACTTGCCATGGTCGATGTGGGCGATGATCGAGAAATTACGGATGTGATCCATTGATGCGAGTAAAAAAGGGCGCTTTTCCAGCGCCCTTCCCTGTTCAGAAGACCCTGAATTCTAGCGGATTCCGACTAAATATTCACGGGTTTTGGCCTCATCCAGGAAGTAATGACAGAGTTCGGTTTCGCCATGCAGCAAGACGGGGACCAGTTCATCGTACTTTGCCTCCAATAGCGGGTCGGCATCGACATCAACAACATGGACCGTGACGCCGAACTCGGCAGCGAGCGGTGCCAGGGCATCCGCCATGTCATGGCAGAGGTGGCAATAATCACGGCTCAATAAAGTCAGCTCAACGGCCATGGTTGCCAACCCCCTTGATGGTGATGAAGGTTTGCAACTCACCGCGACGGATCAGCAAAGTGATATTGCTCGCTTTGTCGAACGGGGCAAGCAGCCGGTTGAACTGGTCGACCGTTTTCAGTTCGGTGGTAGCCCCCTGACTGATCAGGGCAATCAGGATATCCCCCGTCCGCAAGTCCGCCCGCACGGCATTGTTGCGCACATCCTCAACAAGCAAGCCGGCTGACAACTGCATATCTTTCCGTTGTTCGGCCGACAATTCGCTGACCACCAAACCAAGACGATTGCTGGCCTGCTCGGCGCTCCGCGCCGTTCGTGGCGGGCGATTGGCGGCCTGTTTTTCATCTTGTATCTCACCCACCGTCACTGCAATGTCACGGTAGGCACCGCGGCGCCAGACCTGCAGTATCACTCGGCTCCCCGGCTTGCTGGCCCCGACCTGCCGCGGCAACTCTGCCGAACTCGCAATGACCTTGCCGTCGAAGCGCAGGATGACATCACCGGCTTCGAGCCCCGCCTGTTCGGCCGGCCCGGCTTTTTCGACGGCATTGACCACCGCCCCCATTGGCCGCGCCAAACCCAGCGAATCGGCCAATTCCTTGCTAACTTCCTGAATGACTACGCCTAAACGGCCCCGACTGACCCGCCCGGTCGTGCGCAACTGCTGCTGCACCTCCATCGCGACATCAATCGGAATGGCGAAGGAAACCCCCATGTAGCCGCCACTGCGGCTATAGATCTGGGAATTGATGCCGACCACATCGCCCTTCATATTAAACAGCGGCCCACCCGAATTGCCGGGATTGATTGCCACGTCCGTCTGAATGAAAGGGACGTAGTTTTCCTGCGGCAGGGCCCGGCCCTTGGCCGAGACGATACCGGCCGTCACTGAATTGTCGAAACCGAAGGGCGAGCCGATGGCCACCACCCATTCACCAGTTTTGAGTTGCGCCGGGTCCGCCAGCTTGACGGCGGGCAAGCCATTGGCATCAATCCGCAGCAGAGCCACATCGGTACGTTTGTCGGCACCAATGATGCGTGCCTTGAACTCACGTTTGTCAGTCAGGCGGACTGTCACCTCATCGGCGCCATCAACGACGTGGGCATTGGTCAGAATATAACCATCAGCACTGATGATAAACCCGGAACCAAGCGACTTGTTTTCAAACTCACGCGGCTGCGGCGACGGCACCAAGCCATGGCCGCGCGGCAGGAAACGTTTGAAAAACTCCATGGCTGGGTCATTTTCATCGAAGGGAAACGGTAGACCCTGGGCATTTCCCTTAACCACTTGTGTCGTGCTGATATTGACGACCGACGGCCCCTGCTTTTCAGCCAATTCAGTGAAATCCGGCAAGCCACGACCTTGGGCAAAGGACAGCGAACAGGCACAGCACAACAATAAGACACTGACGAAACGTTTCATGAAAACCTAAGCTCCGTGTTCATGGATGACGTGAAATGATGTAAGGCTGACCTACCCGGCCGCCTTGTCGCGCCCAGAGGCGTAGACAAATGAAGGCTAGCGCCAGACCGGTCAGCGCGCCAGCCATGGCTGCCAAGTCCCCACCCACCGACTGGCCCAGCAATCCGCCCAGCAAGCAAGCGGCTATCGGCACGCCATAAGCCCGGTGCGCAGCCTGCCGAATGGCCCCACCCGGAACGGCAACCACGACCTGCTCGCCGGCTTGGGCGCCGCTGGCATTATCGACCCGATACTGGCGTGGACCGCTGCAGAACATCTGGGTCAACGACTGCCCACCACAGCCGCCTTCTTCGTGGCAACGGCCGCAGCCTCCCTGCGCGACTTCAACCAGAGCACTATCGCCGTCCAGCGAACGAACGATCCCCTGAATTCGAGTGGCCTGCTCTGACATGATGTTTACCAGCGACGATCCGGCGCGATATCGAGCAAGGGCCGCAACTTGGCAGCCACCGCCTCACGGGCGCGGAAAATACGCGACCGTACCGTGCCGATCGGACAGTCCATGATGCGAGCGATTTCCTCGTAGGACAACCCTTCGATTTCGCGCAAGGTAATCGCCGTCCGTAACTCTTCAGGCAAGGCGTCCATCGCACTATTGACCGTCTGACCAATCTGCTTGGACAACAACAGGCTTTCCGGCGTATTGATGTCGCGCAATTGCGAGGCATCCTCGAAACCTTCAGCCTCTTCCGAGTCGAACTCGGTACTGGTCGGTGCCCGCCTGCCTTGGGCAACCAGATAATTCTTGGCGGTATTGATGCCAATCCGGTACAGCCACGTATAAAAGGCACTATCGCCGCGGAAGGATGGCAAGGCCCGATAAGCCTTGATGAAAGCCTCCTGACTGACATCCTCGACTTCCGCCGGGTCGCGAATAAAACGCGACAACAAGCGCCCCAGCTTGCGCTGATACTTGCTGACCAATAGGTCGAAGGCGTGTTGCTCTCCGCCTTGCGCCCGTTCGACCAGCACTTGATCGATCTCGCGCTCACTCATGGCTTTCGCATCCCTGTGTTTTTAGTCTATTTGACCCGGAGTATAACGCAGCATTTTTGTCGGAATAGTTGGCACATACCCGATAATTGTGACTTTATGTAACGATATGAAGCGTTTGCCGCATGCTATATTTCGCGCCAAACAATCCCAACAGAGAACAGCAGTGCAAAAATTCGATGTCCTGATTATCGGCAGCGGACTCGCCGGACAATCGGCCGCACTTCGCCTGGCCGATCACTGTCGCGTCGTCCTGGTCAGCAAGCGCAGCCTTGACGATTCGGCCTCAGGCTGGGCCCAAGGCGGCATTGCCGCAGTGCTCGACAGCCGCGATTCAATCGAAGCCCATATCCAGGACACGCTGATTGCCGGTGCCTGGCTCAACGACCCGCCGGCGACGCGCTTCGTGGTCGAAAATGGGCGACGTGCCATCCAGTGGTTGATCGACCAAGGCGTTCCTTTCACGCGCGATGAAACCGGCTATCACCTGACGCGTGAGGGCGGTCACAGCGCGCGACGGGTCATCCACGTTGCCGATGCCACTGGTCAGGCTGTTCAGGAGACCCTGACACGCAAGGTTCGCGCTCACCCCCGAATTACGGTGCTGGAAAATCACATCGCTATTGATTTGATTAGCGGCGACAAACTGGGCACCGGCGAAGCCCGTTGTTACGGCGCCTATGTGCTCGACAACCACAACGGCGAGGTCTTGACCCTGAGCGCCAGCAACACGCTGATTGCCACTGGTGGCGCCGGCAAGGTTTATCTATACACCACCAATCCCGATACCTCGACCGGCGATGGCATTGCCATGGCCTTCCGCGCCGGTTGCCGGGTCTCCAACATGGAATTCATCCAGTTCCACCCGACCTGCCTCTACCATCCGCAAGCCAAATCATTCCTCATTTCCGAAGCCGTGCGCGGCGAAGGCGGCCTGCTGCTGCTGCCTGATGGCACCCGTTTCATGCCACAGCACGATGAACGCGGCGAGCTGGCGCCACGCGATATTGTCGCCCGGGCCATCGACTTCGAAATGAAGAAGCGCGGGGTCGACTGTGTTTTTCTTGATATTTCGCACAAGGGTGAAGGCTTCATCCGCACTCACTTTCCAAACATCCATGCCCGCTGCCTGGAACTGGGTATCGACATCACCCGCGAGCCGATTCCCGTCGTTCCAGCAGCGCACTACACCTGCGGCGGCATTATCAGCGACCTCAAGGGCCGCACCGATCTAGCCGGTCTTTACGTCGCTGGCGAAGCCTCCTGCACCGGCCTGCACGGTGCCAATCGCCTGGCGTCGAACTCGCTGCTCGAATGCATTGTATTTTCGGAGGCAGCGGTGGCCGACATGCTGAGCCAGCCAAGCCAGCCCCAGCCGGATCTGCCGCAATGGGATGAAAGCCGGGTCACCGATGCTGATGAAGAAGTTGTCATCTCACACAACTGGGACGAATTGCGACGTTTCATGTGGGACTACGTCGGCATCGTCCGCACCACCAAGCGACTGAAACGGGCACAACACCGCATTGCGCTGCTGATGCGTGAAATCGACGAGTTCTATGCCAACTTCAAGGTCAGCCATGACCTGATCGAATTGCGCAACCTGGTGGTCACGGCCGACCTGATTGTTCGTTGCGCGATGATGCGTCGCGAAAGCCGTGGTCTGCATTATTCGCTGGATTACCCCACGCTGAAAAAGACTGCCCGCAATACCGTGATTAAACGTCGTCAGCCTCGTCGGCGAAAGCGGCCTGCCAGCACATGACCGCCCGCAGCCGCCGGAAATTGGCGGCTGAAATATTGTCGACCGTGAAGATCAGGGTTTGCCGCTGCCCATCGGCTCGCTGCAAGCGCAGGACAGTCAGCCAGGGATGAACCGTTGCACCGTGCAGCCAGCGCACCGTCTGCTCGCTGCCATCACGCTGTCGCAAGATGGCAAGCCCCTGTCGGTCGATCAGCAGCATCTGGTTTGAATGCCGTCGCCACTGCCGCCGCGCCTGCAGGAAAAGAAACAAACACAGGCCAAGCGCCAGCAGCCTAAGGTAAAGCGGCCAATCCATCATTACCAGCATCAGTCCAGCCAGCAGGCTCACGGTCAACAGGCTGCGCTCAAGCAAAAAAGAACGGCGCAGCCCGATGATGATCGGAAACTGCACCGTGCTTGATTCCTGAAGGAGAAAAAATCAGACGCGTCGGAAAACCAGCGAGCCGTTGGTGCCGCCAAAGCCGAAGTTATTCTTCAGCGCCACCTCAATCTTCATCGGCCGCGCCACGTTGGCGCAGTAATCGAGATCGCACTCCGGATCCTGATTGAAGATGTTGATGGTCGGCGGCGAGATCTGGTGATGCAACGCCAGGACGGTGAACAGGGACTCAACGCCCCCAGCACCACCCAGCAGATGACCTGTCATCGATTTGGTCGAATTGACCACGATATCCGCTGCCGATGGACCAAAAGCCGCCTTGATCGCATCCGATTCGTTCTTGTCGCCCAGCGGCGTCGAGGTGCCATGGGCATTGACGTACTGAACATCGGCTGGTGTCACGCCGGCGTTGTTGAGCGCATTGACCATGGAACGGCGAGGGCCATCCATATTCGGTGCCGTGATGTGATAAGCATCGGCGCTGCGGCCATAGCCGATCACTTCAGCATAGATCCTGGCACCACGGGCCTTGGCGTGCTCGTACTCCTCCAGCACCAGGACCCCTGCCCCCTCGCCCAGCACGAAGCCGTCACGGTCCTTGTCCCAGGGCCGGCTGGCCGTGGTCGGATCGTCATTACGGGTAGACAGGGCGCGCGCTGCGCTAAAGCCACCCATGCCCAGCGGCGAGACGGTCGATTCAGCACCGCCGGCCACCATCACGTCGGCATCACCATATTCGATGATGCGTGCGGCTTCACCGATAGAGTGCGTTCCCGTCGTACACGCTGTGACGATCGATAGATTCGGGCCTTTAAAGCCGAACTCAATCGACAGGTTGCCGGAAATCATGTTGATGATCGAACCGGGAACGAAGAAAGGAGAAATCTTGCGGGCGCCGCCAGCAATAAATTCATCTTTGGTATTTTCGATCAGCGGCAAGCCGCCGATACCGGAACCAATGGCCACCCCGACCCGCTCGGGATCAGCCGCCCCCTCCTGATCCAGGCCGGCGTCACGCACGGCTTGCATCCCGGCCGCCAAGCCGTAATGGATGAAGGTATCCATGCGCCGCGCATCCTTGGCGGAGATGTACTGCGTGATATCGAAATTCTTGACCTCGCCGGCAAATTTAACCGGGAAGGTGGAGGTATCGAAGCGTGTGACGGGCGCAATACCCGAAACGCCGGCAATGATGTTTTGCCAGGCTTCTTCGACGCTGTTACCAACCGGGGAAACGATCCCGAGGCCGGTGATGACGACTCTGCGACGTGCCAAGGTGCACTCCGAAAGCAAATGAGGCAAGGCCGGCCAAGGGGGCCGGCCTTGCCTGGTTCAACCAGAATTGGATTACTTCTTGTTGGCGAGGATGTAATCGACAGCCTGCTGGACGGTGGTGATCTTTTCAGCCTGATCATCGGGGATTTCGCACTCGAACTCTTCTTCCAGTGCCATGACCAGTTCCACGGTGTCCAGGGAATCCGCGCCCAGATCGTCGACAAAAGAGGACTCGTTCTTGATGTCCGCTTCGTTTACGCCCAGTTGCTCGGCGACGATCTTCTTGACGCGCTCTACGATGTTATCCATTCGAAAAACTCCTTCCCCTCGGGGGTGCGAAAAAAAACGTTGTGATTCTACCAAAAGCCGCAGCTTAGCGAAATCAATCCATGAACATGCCGCCATTCACATGCACGGTAGTACCCGTGACATACGAGGCGGCAGGAGAAACCAGAAAGCCAACCGCACCCGCCACATCTTCCGGCGTACCCGCACGGGCCAGCGGAATACTCGCCAGCATGGCGGCCTTCTGCTCTTCGGTCAAGGCGTGCGTCATGTCGGTGGCGATAAATCCGGGTGCAACACAGTTGACCGTGATATTGCGGCTGCCCAGTTCGCGGGCCAGCGAGCGACTGAGCCCGGCGACACCCGCTTTGGCGGCACAGTAGTTGGCCTGCCCGGCATTGCCGGAATAGCCGACCACCGATGAAATATTGACAATACGACCGAAGCGCGCCTTCATCATGCCGCGCATGACGCCGCGCGACAGACGGAAGACTGCTTTCAAATTAGTATCGATGACAGCATCCCATTCGTCGTCGCCCATGCGCATCGCCAGGTTATCGCGGGTGATGCCGGCGTTATTGACGAGAATCGTGATGGCGCCGAATGCCTTGGCGGCCTCGGCCAGCATCGCGTCAGTTTGCGCGGTATCGGTCACGTTGAGTACAACGCCTTTACCCTTGACGCCGGCTTCGGCAAGGTAGGCCGAAATCTGGCCGGCACCAGCTTCGCTGGTTGCCGTACCGATCACGGTGGCGCCCTGCTTGCCAAGCTCAAGAGCGATGGCGCGGCCAATGCCGCGGGTAGCGCCGGTGACGAGGGCAATCTTGTCGTTGAGCATCGCTTACTCCAGAGTCAGGTTGGCTTCGATCGCAGCAGCATCGGCCAGCGCGACACCCGCGACACCATCGGCACAACGCTTGGTCAGACCCGCCAGCACCTTGCCCGGGCCGCACTCAGCCACGGTCGACACGCCCAGGGAGGCCATTTTCTGAATGGTCTCGACCCAGCGCACCGGATTGTAGGCCTGACGAATCAAGGCATCCTTGATGCGGGCCGGATCACTCTCGACGGCCACATCGACGTTGTTGATCACCGGAATCAACGGCGCATTGAGCGTCAACTCGGCCAAACGAGCCGCCAACTTGTCAGCCGCCGGGCGAATCAGCGATGAATGGAATGGCGCCGACACCGGTAGCGCTTTGGCCATCTTGGCACCACGGGCCTTGCAGGCGATCATGGCGCGCTCGACAGCGCCCTTGTGACCGGCGATGACGGTCTGCCCATTGGCATTGAAATTGACCGGCTCGACCACTTCGCCCTGCGCCGCTTCAGCACAGGCGGCAACGATCCCCTCGTTGTCCAGACCCAGCACGGCCGCCATGGCGCCGGTACCGAGCGGCACGGCTTCCTGCATGGCCGCAGCGCGCAGACGAACCAGCGGCACGGCATCCTTGAAATCGATCACCCCGGCGGCGACCAGTGCCGAATATTCACCGAGGCTATGCCCGGCAACCACGGCGGGCAGCTTGCCGCCCTTTTCGCACCACAAGCGCCAGGCGGCAACGCCCGCGGTCAACATCACCGGTTGGGTATTGACGGTCTGGGTCAGTGCTTCGGCCGGCCCCTCGGCGACCATCGCCCACAGATCATCGCCCAGGGCGGTGGAAGCCTCATCGAAAGTGGCACGGACCACGGCGGCATCGCCGTAAGCGGCCATCATGCCAACGCTCTGCGAGCCCTGGCCAGGAAAGACGAAAGCAAAAGACATCGACTCAGTCTCCAAACATCAGAATTCAAACAGGGCAGCACCCCAGGTAAAGCCACCACCCACACCCTCGACCAACACTTTCTGGCCACGCTGAATGCGGCCATCGCGCACGGCTTCATCGAGCGCCAGCGGTACCGAGGCAGCGGAGGTATTGCCATGCCGATCAACCGTAACGATGACTTTATCGCGGTCAACCCCCAGTTTTTTGCCCGTTGCCTCAATGATGCGAATATTGGCCTGGTGTGGAATCAACCAGTCCACAGCGCTGGTCGGCAGTCCCGCGTTGGCACAGACTTCCTCGGCCACATCGGCCAGAACACGGACCGCAAATTTGAAAACAGCCTGCCCGTCCATACGCAGGAAAGGGTCGCCGATCACTTGGCCACCACAAACCTGGCCTGGCACATTGAGGATGCCATTCTGACTGCCATCGGCATGCATTGCCGTCGCCAGAATACCCGGCTGAACCGAAGCTTCGAGCACCACGGCCCCGGCGCCGTCACCAAACAGCACGCAGGTGCCGCGGTCTTGCCAGTCGAGGATGCGCGAGAAAACCTCAGCACCGATGACCAGCGCTTTGCGATGACTGCCGGAGCGAATGAACTTGTCAGCAACCCCCAGAGCATAGGCAAAGCCGCTACATACGGCCTGGATATCAAAAGCGGCGGCACCCTTGTTGCCCAGCTGACCTTGAATCAGGCAAGCCGTACTCGGGAAGATGAAATCCGGTGTCGAGGTGGCTACGATGATCAAATCAAGCTCGTCCGCCGCCATCCCAGCCATGGCCAGTGCCCGCTGGGCGGCGATCAGCCCCAGTGCGCTCGATGTCTGCCCGGGCTCGGCCAGATGACGCTGACGGATGCCGGTACGGCTGACAATCCATTCATCGTTGGTTTCAATTCCCCTCGCAGCCAGGTCGACGTTGCTGACCGGCGCGCCCGGCAGATAGCTGCCAGTACCCACTATGCGTGCATACATTCAAACACTCTCCAGTGCAGCCGGGGGGGGCGCACTCATTGGCGTCATGCGCTCGGTAATCCGCGCCAGAACACGGTTTTCAGCCGCATCGTAGGCGCGTGAAATGGCGTTACCAAAAGACAGTTCGTCAGCCGAGCCATGGCTCTTGACCGAAATGCCCTTTAAGCCAAGCAGGATGGCTCCGTTGTAGCGACGATGATCGAAACGCCGTTTGAAATTATTGAGGACGGAAATGGCAATCAGGGCCGCGATCTTGGTCAACCAGTTGCGCTTGAATTCGCTGCGCAAGGACGAGGCAAGCATCTGCGCCAGCCCCTCGGAAGTTTTCAGTGCGACATTGCCGACGAAGCCATCACAAACGATGACATCGGCCTCGCCTTTGTAAATTCCGTCGCCTTCAACGTTACCGACAAAATTAAGATCAGACGCACGTAACAACTCGGCCGTTGCCTTGACCACTTCATTGCCCTTGATGTCTTCTTCACCGATATTGAGAAGACCGACAGTGGGTCGCTCCTTGTGTTCCATCGCTGCGACCAGCATGGCCCCCATCACCGCAAACTGCAGCAGATTATCCGCCGTGCAGTCCACATTGGCGCCCAAATCCAGCATGTGGGTATGGCCATTAACTGTCGGCAAGGGTGCGCAAATCGCCGGTCGCTCGATACCAGGCAGCATTTTGAGCACAAAACGCGAAATCGCCATCAAGGCACCGGTATTACCGGCCGAGACACAGGCATCCGCCAACCCGGCCTTAACCTGGTTGATGGCGACACGCATCGAGGAGTCCTTCTTGTTGCGCAAGGCCAATGCTGGCGACTCGTCCATGCCAACAATTTCTGAGGCATGAACCAAGCGAACCTGCGGGTGTTCGGCATAAGCGCCCAACAAAGGCCGCAACACATCCTCCTGACCAACCAGGATCAAATGTGCCGCCGGATGCTCAACAAGAAAACGGATGGCCGCCGGAACCGTCACTGACGGACCGTGGTCACCCCCCATGCAATCAATGGCAATGCGGGTTGTCATGGCAAAATAAAAGGCAGGCTCCCCGCGTGGGGCCACCTGCCTTTCAATGAACGATTACTCGCCCTTGCCCTTGACGACCTTCTTGCCACGATAGAAACCGTTCGGCGAGATGTGGTGACGCAGATGCGTTTCACCGGTCGTGGATTCGACCGCCAGCCCCGGGGCGGTCAGGAAATCATGAGCGCGATGCATGCCACGCTTGGAAGGGGACTTCTTGTTTTGTTGAACGGCCATTTCAATGTTGCTCCAAAAAAATCAATTCGGTTTACCCTTCAGCCCGTCCAAGGCGGCGAACGGATTGAGTCGTTCGCCTGCATCGGCCGCGCCGGGGAAACCACATCTTTCGTGCCGCGGCGCCACGGGTAGGGACAGGATGATTTCGTCCTCGACAAAATCAGCCACCACCAATTCGCGCACCACCGGCAGGAAATCCCGGGTGTCGTCTTCCAGTTCATCCTGCGACATCTCAGCACCTTCTGGAATCACTTCCAGCAGACTATCGACATCGAGCTCAAAAGGGACCGCTTCCAGACAGCGCTGACAAGCCAGTTGCACCTGACCGCTGACGGTCAATTGCAGCATCGGCTCACCGCGCTCGCCCCTGAAGCCCTCGATTCGGTAGCTGATCACGCCAGCGACCGAGGCCAGCACATCGTGCAGGCGCTCGAGTTGAGATAGCGGCAGCTCTCCTTCGAGAACTCGACCATCCCGGGCAAACACGAAAGCGTCGGAAATCCTTTTCAACTTTGATCTGTTACGACTTAAACGCGAGATGATATTATTTTTAGCTTTCCAAGTCAAAACAAAGTGCTGCCTGAAGAAGATCGCGCAACACCTTGTTGCAACAATATATTTCATGCTCCCCTCTCTGATACTTGCCTCAACCTCCCCCTACCGTCAGGAACTCCTGACCCGACTGGGCCTGCCTTTTACGGTCGACAACCCGCAAACCGACGAAACGGCGCTCCCCGGCGAAAGCCCGGAAGCGCTTGCTCTGCGCCTCTCTGAAGCCAAGGCCAGGGCCGTGGCCGACCGTCACCCTGGCGCCCTGATCATCGGCAGCGACCAGGTGGCTACGGTCGACGGCCAGATTTATGGCAAACCGGGGGACCACGTCCGAGCCGTCGCGCAACTGCGCGCCCTGTCCGGCAAAACGGTTAATTTCTATACCGGTCTTTGCCTGCTCGATACGCGCAACAATCAAGCCGACGTCCGCGGCGTTCCCACCCTAGTCACCTTTCGCACGCTGAATGACGATGAAATCGAGCGTTATTTGCGCCGCGAGCCCGCTTATCAGTGTGCCGGCTCAGCCAAGTCGGAAGGCCTGGGTATCGCCCTGCTCAGCCGACTGCAAGGCGACGACCCAAATGCTCTGGTTGGCCTGCCGCTGATTGCGCTCTGCGATCAACTACGCAGCGCCGGCGTTGCCGTGCCATGAAGCACGGCACGCTCTACCTGATTCCGGTCCCCCTTGGCCCGCAAGCACCGGCCAGTGCGCTGACCGCTGACGTCCTGGCCATCATTCACCCACTGACCCACTTTGTCGTCGAGCAAGCCAAAACTGCCCGCGCCTTTCTCAAGGCGGCAGGGACGGCCAATCCACTGCAAACCCTGACGCTCAACGAACTCAACGAACACACCCGAACCGACGCACTACAGGCCCTGCTGGCGCCGCTGCTCGCCGGACTCGACGTCGGCCTGCTATCAGAAGCCGGCTGTCCAGCCATTGCCGACCCTGGCGCCAACCTGGTCGCCCTGGCTCAGCAACAGAATATTCGTGTCATCCCGCTGATCGGCCCCTCATCGCTGGTTCTGGCCCTGATGGCATCTGGTCTCAATGGTCAGCGCTTTGCCTTTCAGGGCTACCTACCCGCCAAGGAAGCCGATCGCATCCGTTGCTTGCGCGACCTGGAAAGCGAGTCACGCCGTCAGCAGCAAACCCAATTATTTATCGAAACACCGTATCGTAATCGCGCCCTGTTCGACAGCCTGTTACAGGTCTGCCAGCCCGGCACCCGGCTATGTATCGCTACTGACCTGACGCTCCCCGACGAATCCATTCGCACCCGTCGGATCAGTGACTGGAAAAAAGAAACGCCGCCTGATCTCGAGCGGCGTCCAACAGTTTTCCTACTGCTCGCCTGAGACTTAGCGCAAGGACCAGGTCGCCAGGCGGGCAGAAATACCTTGCCACAGGCTGTCGACCGCGCCAGCCCCCAAACGCTTGGCAAAACGCTCAGCAATGTTGTCACGCACCGAATAATCAAGCACCTTGTCGACCTTGATCACATCACGCGCCACCGAATCGACGCTGCCAAAAGCATCAGCCAGGCCCAGTTGGACGCTCTGCGCCCCGGTCCACACCAAGCCGGAGAAAATTTCCGGCGTTTCCTTCAGACGTTCACCACGACCGGCCCGCACTACCTCAATGAATTGCCGATGAATGTCGTCCAGCAGTGCCTGGGCATGGGCTTTCTGAACATCGGCCTGTGGCGAGAACGGATCCATGAATCCCTTGTTCTGACCAGCCGTCATCAAGCGGCGCTCGACCCCCAACTTGTCCATCGTGCCGGTAAAACCGAAACCGTCCATCAAAACGCCAATTGAGCCAACGATGCTGGCCTTGTCGACATAAATCTTGTCGGCCGCCACCGCAACGTAATATCCCCCCGAAGCGCAAACATCCTCAACCACGGCATACAAGGGTTTGTCGGGGTATTTGCCACGCAGGCGGCGGATTTCATCATTAACGATACCGGCCTGCACCGGACTCCCCCCGGGGCTGTTGATGCGCAGGATAACACCCACCGATTTCGGTGCCTCGAAGGCCGCGGTCAATGCCGACACCAGGTTTTCGCCACTTGCCTCACCCCGCGCCTCGATCACTCCCTGCAAACTGACCATCGCCGTATGCTCATGCTGCTGGTCGCCAGCCCCCCCCCACTCCACAGCCGTCACCAGCACCACCCCCAAATAGGCAAAGCCAAGGAATTTGAAAAAAACACCCCAGCGTCGGCGCGATTTTTGTTCAGCCAGGGCTTCGAAGGCGAGTTTTTCGAGCGCCTTGCGCTCCCAGCCGGGGGTATTGTCAGGAGGTTGCATGTGATCCATCGGGGTTGTCCTGCAGGAGATAAACGTAAGCTTGTCGCTCGATGACCGGCAGCGGTGTCAGACCCACACCATTGCAACGCCCACCCAGACAGCGCCCGCTTTCTGGAGCATAAAGCGCGCCGTGAATTGAGCAAATCAAGTATAGCTTGGAATGATCGAAGAACTCGCCGGGCTGCCAATCGAGTTCGGCCGGGACATGGCCGCAACGATTCAAATAGGCCCGCACCTGACCAGCATAACGAATGACGAAGGCAGAAACCGGCCGCCCCGCGCGGTCGACCGTGAAACGATGGCCTTTTTCACCATCGACCAAATCATCAGAGGCGCAGATCAGGCGTTCTGCGCCAACCATGCGTCCAGTTCCGCCACGGTATGCAAACAAGCCAGCGGCCGGTGTTCCCGCAAATGATCGTGCGGATGCGCCCCGTAGGTCACTGCCAGGCCAGCCACACCCGCATTGCTCGCCATCAGCAAGTCATGCGAGGTATCGCCAATCATCACGGTCGACGCCGCTGGCACGGAAAATTCGGCCAGCAATTCCTCAAGCATCTGCGGATGGGGCTTCGAATGGCACTCGTCGGCACACCGTGAGGCCATGAAATAGGGACGCAAACCAGAATGGTCAAGCGCCCGCTCCAGACCGAGCCGGCTTTTACCCGTCGCTACTGCCAACTGATGACCCGCTGCGTGCAACCGCGCCACCAGTGCCGGCACGCCATCAAACAGCGTCAACTGATGATCACCGCTCAAATAATGAAACCGGTAACGCTCGATCATCGCCGGATAACGATCCGGCGTCAGCACTGGCACCGCCTGCTGCATGGCATCAACCAGCCCCAGGCCGATGACATGGCGCGCGGCAACATCACTCGGCTCAGGCAAATCCAGGTCTCGACAAGCCGCCTGGATAGCACGCGCAATCGCCCCTGCCGAATCCAGCAAGGTGCCATCCCAGTCAAAAACAATTAATGAATATTTCATGCGCCCTTCAACCATTCCTCAAGATGATCAACTGCGAATTCACGCGCCGAATGGCCGTCGACCGCAGCAATATAACGCCCAATGCTGGCTGGCAACGGCGCCGTGCAGCGCAACGGCCCGGCCGTCAGCGGATGATGGAAATCCATGCGCCAGGCATGCAGCGCCATGCGTTTCAGGCCCGCTGGGGACAGCGCTTTGTTCAAGGCAAAATCACCGTACTTCTCGTCGCCGAGAATGGGAAATCCGAGATGCGCCAGGTGAACCCGGATCTGGTGGGTGCGCCCGGTCTTCAATTGCGCCTCCAGCAAGCTCATGCCCGGCCAGCGGGCCAGCAGGCGAAAAACCGTATGCGACGCCTTGCCCTCGCCATTAACCGACACCCGCCGCTCACCTGCCGCTGTCAGATATTTGAGCAAAGGGGCTTTGACATGCTGCGTCGCGTTCATCCAGCGCCCCTTGACCAGCACCAGGTAGCGCTTATCGGCCCCGGCACCATGTTCGCGGAACATGTCGTGCAAGGCAGTGAGCGCCAGACGTTTCTTACCAACCAGCAGGATGCCTGAGGTTTCGCGGTCAAGCCGATGCGCCAACTCAAGAAACTTGGCCTGCGGCCGTTGCTGGCGCAAGGCCTCGATAACACCGAAACTGACCCCGCTCCCGCCGTGGACCGCGATCCCCTCTGGTTTATCAATGACCAGCAAGGCCTCGTCCTCAAAAAGGATCGGCAAGTCGACCCGCTGCTTGGCGACCGCCTCAGCGGCACTGACCGGCTTTTCTGCCACCCGCATCGGTGGTAGGCGAATGCTATCCCCCGTGCACAACCGGTAGGTCGCATCGACCCGCCGGCTATTGACCCGCACCTCGCCGCTGCGCAGGATGCGGTAAAGATGACTCTTCGGCACCCCCTTGCAGCAGCGCAGCAAATAATTGTCGATCCGCTGGCCGTGCGATTCTTCGCCGACCACGACATGAGTAACCGATTTGTTCCCAGCACCATTCATTTTCTAATATACTGCCCAAGTCTTGCGTCGAGATTTGCAAGAAGCGCTGAACCGTCAGACCGACGAACCGCATCTGGATTCACATCCTTGCGAGGATTCACCGGCAGGCTCAAGCGATTCAACTGTGCCAATTGCCCAGGCCAAACCGCGCAAGACGACTGGTTAAGTTCGCTCACCAAAAGTAGCGATGTTAATGGATTAACCCGCGGTAAGCACGCACGGTTTGCCCGTTACAGGATTTTTCAGGACGCGAATTTCAAGAAAAAGCACGCGTCCAGCTTGTTGATCAGCACATTCACCATCGCCTTTGCCTCCCACACCATGAGCCAACCCGAGAACTGAAACTGTCGCTGCCTGTAAGGGCGTTTCGTCGCTGCGTATACCGCGCAGGAGCCCGAACACAATGAAACGCATGCTCTTCAATGCGACACAGGCGGAAGAACTCCGTGTCGCCATTGTCGATGGTCAGAAACTGATCGATCTCGACATTGAATCCGCCGCCAAGGAACAACGCAAAAGCAATATCTACAAAGGGGTCATCACCCGCATCGAGCCATCGCTCGAAGCCTGCTTTGTCGATTACGGCGCCGATCGCCACGGCTTTCTGCCCTTCAAGGAAGTCTCACGCGCCTATTTTCAGCCTGGCGTTGAAAATCGCGCCAAGATCAACGAGGCCCTGAAAGAAGGCCAAGAATTGATCGTTCAGGTCGACAAGGATGAACGTGGCAACAAGGGCGCCGCCCTGACGACCTACGTCTCGCTGGCCGGTCGTTATCTGGTTCTGATGCCTAACAATCCGCGCGGTGGCGGCGTATCTCGTCGTGTCGATGGCGACGAGCGCGCCGAATTACGCGAAATCATGGATCAACTGGCCGTCCCCGGCGGCATGAGCCTGATCGCCCGTACCGCTGCCATCGGTCGCCAGGCCGAAGAACTTCAGTGGGACCTCAATTACCTGCTGCAACTGTGGAGCGCCATCGAAGGTGCGGCACAGCAGCAATCCGGCGCTTTCCTGATTTATCTGGAAGGCAGCCTGGTCATCCGCGCCATTCGCGACTATTTCCAGGCTGAAATCGGTGAAATTCTGATCGATACCGACGAAGTTTATGAGCAGGCCCGCGCCTTCATGGGCACAGTCATGCCGGGCAACGTCAGCCGCGTCAAACGCTATCGCGACGACGTGCCGCTGTTCTCACGCTTCCAGATTGAGCACCAGATTGAAACCGCCTTCGCTCGCCAGGTCAATCTGCCGTCCGGTGGCGCCATCGTTATCGATCACACTGAAGCACTGGTGGCAGTCGACGTAAACTCCGGTCGCGCCACCAAGGGCGCCGACATTGAAGAAACGGCACTGAAAACCAACCTTGAAGCGGCCGATGAACTGGCCCGCCAGCTTCGCTTGCGCGATCTGGGTGGCCTGATCGTCATTGACTTCATCGACATGGAAAACCCCAAGGCCCAGCGCGAAGTCGAAACCCGCCTGCGCGATGCCCTGCGCTTTGACCGGGCTCGCGTCCAGATGGGCAAAATCAGCCGCTTCGGCCTGATGGAACTGTCGCGTCAACGCCTGCGCCCAGCGCTCGCCGAAACCAGCTACATCCCCTGCCCGCGCTGCACGGGCACCGGCCACATCCGCTCGACTGAATCGGCTGCCCTGCACATCCTGCGCATCCTCGAAGAAGAAGCGATGAAGGAAAACACGGCGGCCGTCCATGTTCAGGTTCCGGTCGATGTCGCCACCTTCCTGCTCAATGAAAAGCGCCCGGACATCCAGGCCATCGAGTTGCGCCACAAGGTCACAATTCTGCTGGTGCCGAATGTTCACCTCGAAACGCCGGCCCACAGCATTTCCCGCCTGCGTCACGATGACCTGAACAGTGACGAGCTGCGTGCGCCGTCCTACAAGATGGTCGAACAGCCTCTCGAGGATGCCATCAAGCAGGCGACACAACAAGATACCGTCAAGCCACGTCCGGAAGCCGCCATCAAGGGGATCTCGCCTGAACAGCCGGCGCCTCTCATCGCTGAGAAGGTTGACGTGCCGACCGTGGCGACAACCATCGCTGCCCCTGCCGTAGGGGGGCTGATCAGCCGCATCATGTCGTGGTTCCGTCCGCCGGCCGCTCCAGAAGTCCCATCAAGCACACCAGAACCGAGCCGTAAGCCGCGCGAAGCGCGTGGTGCTGCTGACGGTCGCCGTGATCGCAATGATGGCCGTCGCAATGGCCGCAACAACAATCGTCGCGATGAAGAACGCAACGCCAATCGCAACGAGCGTAGCGAAAAACCGCCACGCGACGAGTCGACCGTGAGCACCGAGCGCCCAGAGAAACGCCCGCGCAAGGAACGCCGCGACCGCCCGGTCGAGGCTGAAGCCAAGCCGGCCCTGGTCAGCGATACCACCGCTCTGACAGCCAATGTGCCACCAACCAGTGAACCCCCTGTCAACGACGAACAAGGGAACAACCGCCGTCGCGGTCGTCGCGGTGGCCGCAATCGTGGGGAGCGCCGCAACGAGAGCGAGCAGACCAGCAACGGTGACATGCTGACCAGCAGCATGGTTGACACCCCCGTCGCAGCCACATTTACTCAGCCAGCACTGAGCAACGAGCCCCAGGAACCGGTCGTGGTCATCATTCCTGCCGCAGAACCTGTCACGCCGGTCACTCAGGTTGCTCTCCCAGAAGTAGCGCCCATCAGCGAACTGCCAGCCCCCGTTGAAGCACCTGCTGTGGTCGAAGCGTCTATCGTGTCCCCTGTGGCTGATTTCGCAACTGCTGAAACCGTGACCGCGGTCGCTATTGAAGCACCGACTGCAGCAGCCATTGTCGAAGAAGCCCCCGTCGCGCCGAGCGTTGCACAAGCATTGATCGCCCTGCCGGTGGCCAGCGAAGAAGCACCTGCCTGCCTCCCGGCAGTCGATGCGGCACTCGACATATCAGCCTCGCTGGCTGACAGTGGTTTGGTCATGGTGCAAACGACAGCCCCTGTCAGCAGCGCTCCTGTCGAACCGCCACCCAAGCTCGGTCGTCCGCGCAAGTCTCGTCCGCAGGAAGTTTCATCGGATGAACCCTTGCAAATGGTGGAAACGCAAAAATAATTGCTATCCCGCAATTCAATAAAAATGGCCCTCGTTTGAGGGCCATTTTTTTATCCATTCAGGCGGTCGACCGCAAGAGGCATCAGCGCCGTCAAGATCCTGGCAAGCCCTGCTGAATATGATCAATCAGGCCTTTCGCCGCATCCTCAACCATATCCAGCACCAGATCGAAGCCATGCCCCAGACCGTAATAAGGATCGGGGACTTCGTCATCATCGAATTGCTGGGAAAACGCCATAAATAGCTGAATTTTAGCCAATTGATCTGGGCGAGCCAGGCGTTGCAAATTGTCGAGATTACTGCGATCCATAGCCAGGATCAGGTCAAAGTAATCAAGATCCTGCCGCGCTACCTTGCGTGCCCGCAACTGGGAGAGGTTGTAGCCTCGACTGGCCGCGGACCGCTGCGTCCGCGTATCCGGTGCTTCGCCTACGTGATAACCATGCGTCCCCGCAGAATCAACTTCAACAAAATCACCTAATCCATTGCTATAAATGAATTTTCTAAGCACTGCCTCGGCTGTTGGTGAGCGGCAGATATTGCCCATGCAAACCAGCAATATGCGATAAACCATCGTTCAAGGACCTCCATCCAGGTCATGTCGGGCAGCGCCAAAAACCCGCTCCTTGAGCCGGAACAGTTCATCGCGTGCCGCCGCTGCTTTTTCAAATTCCAGGTTTCTGGCGCACTCGAGCATTTCCTTTTCGAGTCGCCTGATTTCCCTGGCCACCGTTTTCTCGTCCATGGCGGCGTAGACCGCGAGTTGCTGTGCTGCCTTCAGCTCAGTCTGTGCCGACTCGGCGTCATAGACCCCGTCGATGATGTCCTTGATCTTTTTTGACACCCCGCGAGGCGTAATGCCATGCGCTGCATTAAAGGCCACTTGCTTCTCGCGCCGCCGCTCTGTCTCGGCAATGGCCTTCTGCATGGAGTTCGTCATCCTATCAGCGTACAGGATGGCCGTGCCATGAATATGACGCGCAGCCCGCCCCATCGTCTGGATCAGCGACCGCTCAGAGCGCAGGAAACCCTCTTTGTCGGCATCAAGAATGGCGACCAGCGAGACTTCCGGGATATCCAGTCCTTCACGCAACAAATTGATGCCGACCAACACGTCGAATTCACCTAGTCGCAAGTCGCGGATGATTTCCACTCGCTCGACGGTATCGATGTCCGAATGCAAATAGCGTACCTTAATGCCGTTGTCGGCCAGGAAGTCGGTCAGGTCTTCGGCCATGCGCTTGGTCAGCGTGGTGACCAGCACGCGTTCGCCAGCCGTCACCCGATCGCCGATTTCACCCAACAAGTCATCGACCTGCGTCATGGCCGGTCGCACTTTGACTTCCGGGTCAATCAAACCGGTTGGCCGCGCCACTTGCTCGACGACTTGACCGGCATGCTGCTGCTCGTAATCCGCCGGCGTCGCCGAGACAAAAACAGTCTGCCGCATGTGTGCTTCGAATTCATTGAACTGCAAGGGTCGATTGTCGAGCGCTGATGGTAGGCGAAAACCGTAATCGACCAGATTTTCCTTGCGCGAACGGTCACCTTTGTACATGCCGCCCACTTGGCCAATGCAAACGTGCGACTCGTCAATGAACATCAAGGCATCACGTGGCAGATAATCAATCAAGGTCGGTGGCGACTCGCCAGGCTGCCGGCCGGAAAAGTGTCGAGAATAGTTTTCGATCCCTTTGCAGAAACCAATCTGATCGAGCATTTCAATATCAAAACGCGTCCGTTGCTCAATACGCTGCGCTTCGACTAGCTTGTCATGCTGGGTAAAAAACTCGATCCGCTCGCGCAACTCCTTTTTGATGGCGGCAATAGCACGCACCACAGTCGCTCGGGGAGTCACGTAATGCGACGCTGGAAAAACCGTGAAACGTAGGGCCTTGTGCAGCAATTGCCCGGTCAACGGGTCAAAAAACTGCAAATTCTCGATTTCGTCATCAAACAGGGAGACGCGAATCGCATGCTCAGCATGCTCGGCTGGAAAAATATCGATTACATCGCCGCGAACACGAAAAATACCGCGATGAAAATCCATCTCGTTGCGCTCATACTGCATCTCGGTCAGACGCTTGACGATATCACGCTGATCGAGCTTGTCGCCAACACGCATGGTCAGGATCATATTGTGGTACTCGTCGCGATCACCAATGCCGTAAATGCATGACACGGTTGCAACAATCACCACGTCGCGCCGCTCGATCAGGCTCTTGGTCGCACTGAGGCGCATCTGCTCGATGTGGTCGTTGATCGAGCTGTCCTTCTCGATGAATAGATCACGCGACGGGACATAGGCTTCCGGCTGGTAGTAGTCGTAATAAGAGACAAAATACTCGACGGCGTTTTCCGGGAAGAACTCCTTGAACTCGGAATACAACTGCGCTGCCAGCGTCTTGTTAGGTGCCAGAACCAAGGCCGGCCGGCCCGTACGGGCAATGACATTGGCCATGGTGTAGGTTTTCCCCGAGCCGGTCACCCCCAGCAGCGTCTGGAAAAACAAGCCATCTTCGACCCCTTCAGTCAGCAAACGAATCGCCTCAGGCTGATCGCCCGCCGGGGGGAAAGGTTGATGCAAATGATACGGACTACCGGGAAAGCAAACGACCTGCGTCTGTTCTGATTCACTCATGATAGAATTTTTCGGTTTTATCCGCGCAAATTCTGCATTGCGCGTCATTGTTGGATTTCAACCCTATTATTCCACGGAGTCCCTATGTCCTCTTCGATCTTTGCTGCGGTGGAAATGGCCCCGCGCGACCCGATCCTCGGTCTGAATGAATCATTCAACGCCGATGCGCGTGATACCAAGGTCAATCTTGGCGTCGGTGTTTATTTCGACGACAACGGCAAGATCCCGCTGCTAGCAGCAGTTAAGGCCGCCGAAGAGGCCCGCCTGAAGGCAGCACCGCCGCGCGGTTACCAGCCGATTGAAGGAGCGCCGGCCTATAACACTGCGGTCCAGAACCTGCTGTTCGGCAAGGACTCTGACCTACTGGCTGCCGGCCGCGTCATCACTGCCCAGGCCATCGGCGGCACCGGCGCCCTGAAGATCGGCGCTGATTACCTGAAGCGCTTGAATCCGGATGCCAAGGTCTACATTTCCAATCCCTCCTGGGAAAACCATCGTGCCCTGTTCGAAGCCGCTGGTTTCGTTGTCGAGGACTATGTCTATTACGATGCGGCCACCCGTGGCGTTAATTTCGAAGGCATGAAAGCCGACCTGAACAAAATGGTCCCAGGCTCGGTGGTTTTGCTGCACGCCTGCTGCCACAATCCGACCGGCGCCGACATGAGCGATGCGCAATGGGCTGACGTCGTTGCCATCTGCCAAGAACGTGGCCTGGTGCCCTTCCTTGACATGGCCTACCAGGGCTTTGCCGACGGCATTGATGCCGATGCCGTGGCAATCCGCGCCTTCTCGGCTTCCGGCCTGCAGTTCTTTGCTTCCAGCTCGTTCTCGAAGAACTTCTCGCTGTACGGTGAGCGCGTGGGCGCCCTGTCCGTTGTCACCGCCTCCAAGGAAGAGTCGGCACGCGTCATGTCGCAAGTCAAACGCGTCATCCGTACCAATTACTCCAACCCGCCGATCCACGGTGGCGCACTCGTTTCCGGCGTGCTCGCATCAGTCGAATTGCGCGCCCAGTGGGAAAACGAACTGGCCGGTATGCGCGACCGCATCCGTGCCATGCGCAGCGGCCTGGTTGAGGCCATCCAGGCCACCGGCTGCGCCCAGGATTTCTCATTCGTTGCCCAGCAACGCGGCATGTTCTCCTACACCGGCCTGACCGCAGCACAAGTTGAGCGCATGAAGGAAGAATTCGGCATTTACGCCGTGTCGACCGGGCGCATCTGTCTGGCCGCACTGAATACCAAAAACCTGGCTTACGTTGCCCAGGCGATTGCCACGGTAACCAAGGGTTAAGTCGGAAAAGCGCGCAAAGAACGGGATATATCAGTTTTGTCTCTTTTTTATTGACATGAATCGATAGCTTTTCTATAATGCGCGCTTGCAATTCCTCGATAGCTCAGTCGGTAGAGCGCCGGACTGTTAATCCGTAGGTCCCTGGTTCGAGCCCAGGTCGGGGAGCCAAAAACATAGGCAAAAAGCCCAGTTCACAAGACTGGGCTTTTTGCTTTAACCCAAGAAAGGTTCATAGGATGCACGACACTTCTATCCTGACGTACCTGAAAAAGAACGGCCAGCGCCTGGATTCTGAAATCGCTGCCGCGACTGGTATTGCTCTCCCCGTAGTGCGCGAAACCCTGACCAGCCTGTCTGCCCAGGGTGAAATCTCCACCTGCAGCGTGACTCGCTTCAATCAAGGACAGGCTGTCGAAGGCATTCTTTGTCGCCTGCGCGGTTTTATTCCGCCGGCCACGCCTGGTAGAAAGCCGGCTGCCGCCCACTAATTCAGAACTTCGGGAAAACGCGCAGCGTACGAAGCTGTTCCTGTGATAATTTCCGTCCATGCGCACCGATTCTGAATCCCCAAACCAGCCGCCACCCGCGGCTGGCATGCTCACCGACAAATTTGGCCGTCGGGTTAATTACGTTCGCCTGTCGATTACTGACCGCTGCGATTTTCGCTGCACCTATTGCATGGCCGAAGAGATGACTTTTCTGCCACGCCAGGAAGTGATGTCACTGGAAGAATGCCTGCGCATTGCCAGTGTCTTTGTCAGCATGGGGGTCAACAAGCTCCGCCTGACCGGTGGCGAGCCCTTGGTCCGCAAAAATGTGCTGTGGCTGATCGAGCGACTGGGAGAACTTCCTGGACTGGACAATCTGGTCCTGACCACTAATGGTTCGCAACTTGACCGTTTTGCGCCAGCCCTCAAGGCCGCGGGTGTCAAACGGCTCAATGTCAGCCTCGACACCCTCAAACCGGCGCGTTTCCGGGAGATCACCCGCATCGGTGACCTCGACAAGGTATTACGTGGCATCACCGCGGCCAGCCATGCCGGTTTTCGCCGGACCAAACTGAATACTGTCATGATGCGCGGCATCAATGATGATGAATTTGTCGACCTGGTTCGTTACGCGGTCAACCACGCACTGGATATCTCCTTCATCGAGGAAATGCCGCTTGGTGACATTCAGGGGCGGAGCAGCACCTACATTTCATCGGAAGAAACACGCGCTCGCCTGAGCAGCCATTTCGACCTGCTGCCCAGCACCGAAAACAGCGGTGGCCCGGCCCGCTATTGGCGAATTCCGCAAAGCGAAAGCCGTATCGGTTTCATTTCACCGCATAGCCACAATTTTTGCGACACCTGCAACCGAGTTCGTATCACGGCACGCGGCGAGCTTTATCCCTGCCTCGGCCAGAATGACGCCCTGCAACTACTACCCGCCCTGCGCAGCGGGGCCAGCGATGATCAGCTACGGCAAATCATCATGGACAGCATGGGCATCAAACCTTTCGGCCACGATTTCACCCAGCAAATGGATGCGCCCCAAGTCGTCCGCTTCATGTCCATGACCGGCGGCTAGACACAACGCAATGCCAGCCCCCCGGCCAGCTCTCAGTCTCCCCCTTGCCTCGCACCACAGCGCGATGTTGTATTCAAGAATCGGCCTGCCTACGCTGGGTCTCTGTCTTTTAACCAGCGGCTGGCTACTTTTTCCTAGCGCAAGCGGACTGTTACTTCTGGGTTGTGGCGGCCTTGGTCTGACCATCTGCGCCCATCGTGAATGGCATGCCTTTCAAGCTTTGCGCCGAGCCTACAACATGGCCATGCAAGCAGCGCATGACGGCTTCTGGGAATGGAACCCCATCAGCAAGCAACTCAAGGTCGGCCCCCGCCTGCTGCAAATTCTGGGTTATGCCGAGGATTTTTTGCCCGACACCCATGCCTGGCTGCGTATTGTCCATCCTGACGACGTGGCAACCTACAACCAGGCCGTCAGCCAGCACCTCAAGGGACAGAGCGAGTATTTTTACTGCGAATACCGGGTCTTGGCCAGCGACGGCTGCTATCACTGGATTGCCTCGCGCGGCCTGGCTGTGCGCGATCGCAAGGGCCGGGCCTTCCAGATGGTCGGTTCAGTCACCGATATCACTGACCGCCGCCACCACCAGGAAGAACTGGAGTTTCTGGCCCAGCATGATCTGCTGACCGGCCTGCCCAACCGCCTGCTCTTTGCCGAACAACTGGGTGCTGCCCTGCGTGCAGCCAGCCACAGCGGTCAATCGCTAGCCGTACTCTTCATTGATCTGGATCGTTTCAAAAACATCAACGACACCTTGGGCCACCGAGCCGGCGACAGCCTGTTACAAATCCTGGCCAAGCAACTGAAGGCCGGGCTTCCCGCACACTGCCGACTATATCGTCAGGGCGGCGACGAGTTCATCATCTTGGCTGAACAACTGGCCAGCAGCAGTCATGCCAGCGAACTCGCCCAGAAAATCAGGCAACTGATCAGCGCTCCATTGGCCGGCGGGACGAACGACTTTTTTACCAGCGCCAGCATCGGCATCAGTCTCTATCCGGACGATGCCAGCGATGGCGACACCTTGCTACGACAGGCGGATACCGCCATGTACGAAGCTAAGGCAGCAGGGGGCAATGCCGTGCGTCTGCACACCTCCTTGATGGATCAACGAGTCAATCGTCGTGTCCTGCTCGAAAGTCGTTTACGACAAGCCATCGACAAGCAACAACTGAGTTTGCATTTTCAGCCGCAAATGAACTGCCAGAGCGGCCATCTCGTCGGTGCCGAAGCCCTGCTACGCTGGCACGATGGCGAGCGCATTATTCCGCCAGACGAATTCATCCCGGTGGCCGAAGAAACCGGTCTGATCATTCCGATCGGCGAATGGGTGATACGCCAGGCCATTGCCCAGATCGCCAGCTGGCGGGCTCATTACGGAGATATTCCAACGATCGCGGTCAACCTGTCGCCACGTCAATTTTGGCGGCCGGGTTTAGCCGACTTCATCATCACTCGCCTGCACGAGGCCGCCCTGCCCGCCTCGGCACTGGAAATCGAAATTACCGAATCAGTCATCCTTGATGCCGAGGAAGGCCGGGTCGAGGAACTGATCAAGATACAGGCGGCCGGTATCGCCATTGCGCTGGATGACTTTGGAACCGGTTATTCGTCGCTGGCTTACTTGCAGCGCCTACCGATCAGCACCCTGAAAATTGACCGCAGCTTCATTCGAAATTTGCCTGAGGATGGTGCGAATGGGAGCGCCGTCCTGGTCAATGCCATTATTGCCATGGCCCACAGCCTGGGACTGCAGGTCGTTGCCGAAGGGGTGGAAACACCGACCCAGCTAGCCGTGCTAGAACAACTGGGCTGCGAAGTAATTCAGGGTTATTTTTACGGTCGACCGATGCCAGCCGACGATTTTGCCCTGAACTTCCTGGTTGACCGCACGCCTTAGGGATAAACCTTGCAAAATCCGGCACCCACCACCGGATCGGAAATCCAGCCAAGAAAGCTGAAAAACAAAGATAAGGCCAAGAAAAAGGCGACCCGCCGGGCCGCCTTTGGATGCTGCACCACCCAATCGAAACAGGGTTGGCAGAAACGCATGTTGTTTTACAGACCGCGCACCGAACGCTTACGCTCGATTTCGGTCAAGAAACGTTTGCGCAGACGGATCGATTTCGGTGTCAGTTCGACCAGCTCGTCTTCATCGATGAACTCGACAGCGGCTTCCAGGCTGAGCTGGACCGCCGGCACCAGGCGCACCGCTTCGTCAGTACCGGAAGCACGAACGTTGGTCAGCTGCTTGCCCTTGATCGGGTTAACCACGAGGTCGTTTTCACGGCTGTGAATACCGATGATCATGCCTTCGTACAGCTTGTCACCCGGCACGACGAACATGCGGCCACGATCCTGCAGTTTCCACAGCGCGTAAGCGACCGCTTCGCCATTATCCTGGGAGATCAACACGCCATTGCGACGCTCGGCCACATTGCCATCCTTGACTGGCGCGTATTCATCGAACACGTGGCTCATCAGGCCGTTACCACGGGTCAAGTTCATGAACTCGCCCTGGAAGCCGATCAGGCCGCGTGCCGGGATACGGTATTCGATACGGACGCGACCGCGACCGTCCGGCACCATGTCCTGCAGGTCGCCCTTGCGCATGCCCAGGCTTTCCATGACGCCACCTTGCGTATCTTCTTCAACGTCGACCGTCAGCATTTCGTACGGTTCACACTCAACGCCGTTGATCGTCTTCTTGACGACGCGCGGCCGACCGACAGCCAGTTCGAAACCTTCACGACGCATGTTTTCGAGCAGGATGCCGAGGTGCAGTTCGCCACGGCCGGCCACGTCGAACACGTCACCATTCGGGGTGTCATGGACGCGCAGCGCCATGTTGGTCAGCAGTTCTTTATGCAGGCGATCACGCAGCTGACGGCTGGTGACGAACTTGCCTTCGGTACCGGCCAGCGGGCTGGTGTTGACCATGAACTGCATGGACAGCGTTGGTTCGTCAATCTTGAGCAGCGGCAGTGATTCCGGCTGTTCCGGATCAGTCACGGTACAACCCAGTACCAGATCTTCAATGCCGGTGATCTGGACGATATCGCCAGCGTGGCCTTCTTCCAGTTCGACCTTGTTCAAGCCCTTGTAGCCGAAAACCTGGCCAATCTTGGCCTTGATCGGGGTACGCTCGTGTTCGGCAGCCTCTTCTTCGGTACCAAACATGACCAGCACGTTTTGGCCGGTCTTGACCTTGCCACGATTGATCTTGCCCACACCGATGCGACCGACGTAAGACGAATAATCGAGGGCGGTAATTTGCAGCTGCAGCGGGGCGTTGGTATCGGTATCCGGAGCCGGCACATGGCGCAGGATGGTATCGAACAAGGGTTTCATGTTTTCGCGCGGCTGATCGAGCTCCATCGCCGCCCAACCATTCAGGCCGGACGCGTAAACAATCGGGAAGTCCAGCTGCTCGTCGGTCGCCCCCAGCTTGTCGAACAGGTCAAACGTCAGATTAACGGCGTTATCAGGATCAGCGCCATCGCGGTCGACCTTGTTCACCAGAACGATCGGACGCAGGCCGAGGGCCAGCGCCTTCTTGGTGACAAAACGGGTTTGCGGCATCGGGCCTTCAGCAGCATCAACCAGCAGCACCACGCCATCGACCATGCCCAGCACGCGCTCGACTTCGCCGCCGAAGTCCGCGTGACCCGGGGTATCGACGATGTTGATATGGACGCCTTCGTATTCGACTGCCGTATTCTTGGACAGAATCGTGATGCCACGTTCCTTTTCCAGATCGTTGGAGTCCATGACGCACTCGACCAGTTGCTGGTGCGCGGCAAAGGTGCCGGATTGGCGAAGCAGCTGATCAACCAGGGTCGTTTTGCCGTGGTCAACGTGAGCAATGATGGCGATGTTACGAATCGGACGAAGGGACATGGGGACGGAATGAGCCAGAAAAATCAAAGGCGCGATTCTACCACCCCGTGCTGCGGCGCAGCATCCGCAACAGGATAAAAAATGGAACAGTTCGCAAAAACAAGATTACCTGTACGATATATTCGTGTTTATTGGATCAATTCCAGACCGCTACAGTGCATCAACGATAGTCGGCATGATCAACACCATCCCCACGGGCGAGTTATTGATCAGCGCCCCCCATCGTGTACCGTGTCTGAACTTGCCTAACTCAGCAAAGGAATCCATGTCCCTCGTTTCTCCTGGCGACATTGCCGCCGTTCTCGCTGCTGTGGCACTCGCTGCCCTCGGTGGCGAAGCCTTTCTCAAGGGCGTTCTGGGAGTTGCCGGCTGGCTGCGTATGCCCAAACTGCTGGTGGCGACCACGCTGGCGGCTTTTGCCACCTCCAGCCCGGAATTGACCGTGTCGTCCGTGGCCGCGCTCTCAGGCCAACCGGAAATCGGCCTGGGCGATGCACTAGGCAGCAATGTCGTCAATATCGCATTGATTTTTGGCCTAGCCCTGCTGTTCGGGCCGATCAAGACTGAACGCCAGCACATAGGCCGCGACTTCGGACTCGCGCTGGCCGCCCCGGCCCTCACCTGGATGATGCTCAGTGACGGCAATCTGTCGCGCTACGAGGGAGGCTTCCTGCTGGCCATGTTTGTCGTCTGGATGCTGTTGACCATCCGCTCGGCCACCGCCCAGCGCCAGCCCGCGATACCGGGCGACGCCCAGGCCGGACTGGCGAGCACCATGGCCTATAGCATTGGCGGTCTGCTCGCCCTGGTCACCGCCGGCCGCCTCTTTGTCAGCGGCGCCAGCAATATCGGGGCAGCCCTCGGGCTTGATCCTTACATTATCGGGGCGACCGTCGTTGCCATCGGCACCTCGCTACCCGAACTGGTCACCGTACTGCTGGCCCGCTGGCGCGGCCACGACGATATCGGCATCGGCACCCTGCTCGGCAGCAACCTGTTCAACGGCCTGGCCATCGTCGGCATCGCCGCCAGCCTGCACCCTATCCAGGCTGACATGACCGAGGTCACAGCCGCCCTCTTCTTCGGTATTGCTGCCGTCTTGCTGACCCTGCCTAATCGGGATGGCCTGATCAGCCGCCGTCGCGGTTTCATGCTACTCGCTTGCTACGGTGCTTTCGTACTGACCACCATCGCCGCCGGTCACGGCCTTTTCTTCTAAAAAATCGCCATGGACAAGACCTCTCCCCCCCCGTGCTGGCATGCCGAATCCTCCGAGGCAGTACTTGCGCGTCTGAATAGCCCATTGTGCGGACTTGACGAATCGGCTGCCGCCGAGCGGCGAACGGTCTACGGCCTCAACCAGCTCGCCGAAAAACCACCCCGTCCGGCCTGGCTGAAGTTCGTCGACCAGTTCCGCAGTTTTCTCGTCGTTGTTCTGCTCGGCGCCGCCGTGCTGGCTGGCGTCGTCGGCGATCTCAAGGACGCCGTGGTCATCGCCATCGTCGTCCTCATCAATGCGACCCTCGGCTTCTTCCAGGAGCACCGGGCCGAGGCGGCGCTGGCCGCGCTGCGCAACATGCTGGCACCCGTCGCTCGCGTCCGTCGGGCGGGTCACCCGACACTGATTCCCGCGGTCGACCTGGTTCCCGGCGACATTTTGTTGCTCGAAGCCGGCGATCGGATTCCAGCTGATGCCCGTGTTCTCGTTGCCCATTCGGCCGAGGTTGCCGAAGCAGCGCTCACTGGCGAGTCGCATGCCGTAGCTAAAACAAGCTCGGCGGTCGACACCGAGGTCATCCTGGCCGAACGCACCAACATGGTTTACATGAACACCGTTGTCACCCGGGGGCGGCTCGAAGCGCTAGTCATCGCCACCGGCATGGCCACCGAAATGGGTCGCCTGGCCGACCTGCTGGCCGAGACCGCCGAATCCGCCACCCCCCTGCAAATTCAACTCGACCATCTCGGCAAACGTCTGGCCGGCATCGCTGGCGTGGTCGTCGGCTTGATTTTCCTGCTTGGCCTGTGGCGCGGTGACGATCTGGTGAGTACGGCAATGACCGCCATCGCCCTCGCCGTCGCCGCCATTCCCGAGGGCCTGCCGGCCGTGGTGACGGTGACCCTGGCCCTGGGCATGCACCGCATGGCCAAGCGCCACGCCATCGTCAAGAAACTGGCCGCCGTCGAAACCCTGGGCTGCACGACGGTGATCTGTTCCGACAAGACCGGCACCCTGACCCTCAACCAGATGACGGCCCGCCATTTTTATTTTCGTGGCCAACGGTTTTCGGTCAGCGGCGAAGGGTATGGCGGCGATGGCGAGATCACTGCGACCATGGAAACAAAGACGGGCCCCGCGGTCGACGGCAAAAAAGCGCCAAATTTCGAATTTCTGCTGCGCCCGGCAGCGCTCTGCGCCGATTCACGCATCCGCGACGGCCAACTGATCGGCGACCCGACCGAAGGCGCCCTGCTCGCCCTCGCCCTCAAGGGCGGCCTGTCGCCGACCGACCTCGCTGAACACTGCCCGCGCATCGCCGAAATTCCCTTCGACTCGGCCCACAAGTTCATGGCCACCTTTCACCACGACGGCAGCCACGTCCAAATGTGGATCAAGGGTGCCCCGGACGTTCTGCTCGGCCGGACCGCTCACTACCTGGCCGAGGCTGAATCGCCACAAGCCCTCGACCCGACAACGCGCCAAGCCTTCGAAGAAACCAATGCGGCATTTGCCGGTGAAGGCATGCGCGTACTGGCCATCGCCGGGCGGCGCATCCCGGGCGAGCAGTTCGACCCCGCGGGCGACCTGATGGCCTGGGCCAAGGATCTGACGCTGATCGGCCTGGTCGGCATCATCGATCCACCCCGCCCGGAGGCTCGCGAGGCAATCCGTGTCTGTCTAGCGGCCGGCATCGCCGTCAAGATGATTACCGGCGACCACCGGGTGACGGCGGCCAGTATCGCCCACGACCTCGGCCTGCGCGGCGAGGTGCACGAAGGCCGCGAACTGGAAGGCCTGGACGAGTTGCAGCTCATCGAGCTGGTCGAGCGGACAGCGGTCTTTGCCCGGGTCGCCCCCGAGCACAAGATGCGCATCGTCGAAGCCCTGCAGTCGCGCGGCCACGTCGTTGCCATGACCGGCGACGGCGTCAATGACGCGCCTGCCCTGAAAACCGCCGACATCGGCGTGGCCATGGGCATCACCGGTACCGAGGTGACCAAGGAGGCGGCAACGCTGGTGCTTACCGACGACAATTTCGCCAGCATCGTCGGCGCCGTCAAGGAAGGGCGGACCATCTACGACAACATCGTCAAGTTCGTCCGCTTCCAGCTATCGACCAATATCGGCGCCATCCTCACCGTGCTCGGTGCCCCGCTCTTCGGTTTTCCGACACCCTTCACGGCCATCCAGATTCTCTGGGTCAATATCATCATGGACGGCCCGCCGGCCATGACGCTGGGCGTCGAACCCGCCCGCGACGGCATCATGCAGGCCAGCCCACGCACTCCGGACGCCACCATCCTAACCGGCCGCCGCCTGCTCAAGGTCGGCCTTTACGGCCTGACCATGGCAGTCGGCACACTAACCGCCTACGCCTGGGGCCTGGCCCACGGCAGCCCGCAGTACGCCGTCACCTTGGCCTTCACCACCTTCGTCCTGTTTCAATTTTTCAACATCTTCAACGCCCGAGCAGAATTCAGCAGCGCCTTCAACCGCCAGTTTCTGAGCAACGGCAAGCTCTGGCTGGCCCTGATCTCGGTCGTCGTACTGCAGGTCGTCGTCGTCCACTGGGGGCCGGCCCAAGCCATTTTCGACACCGTCGACTTGAGTCTGGTCGACTGGGGCTGGTCCATCGCCATCGCCGCCAGCGTTCTCTTTCTTGAAGAAGCGAGAAAATTGGCAATGCGGCTATTAATAAAATAGCGCCAGAACCACCGCCAGGACCTAGCAAATGGCATCAACCCAGGATTAGAATAAATATCTCATCAACATTAAAAAATCCAAGGAGCATTCATGCGAAACATCCTGCTTAGCGTACTGATCAGCGCTGCGCTGCCCGCCTTCGCCCAGTCGAACCTAGCCGTTGACTGGACCTGGAAAGCGGCCCATCGCTGCACCAATACCTCACCAGCCCTGACCGTCACGGGTATTCCAGAGGGGACCCACAGCCTTGCCGTACAAATGAACGACCTGGACTTTCAAAACAAGGACCACGGCGGCGGCACCTTGTCACACAGTGGCAGCGCCACAGCAGACATTCCTGAAGGCGCTTTGCAAGCCAGCTATCTTGGCCCCTGTCCGAACAACTTTGCCAGCTTCGGCCACAGCTATCGCATCACTCTCCGTGCTCTGGCTGCCGACGGCAGCGAACTGGCCAGGACCAGCAAAGCCAAAGATTTCTCAGCACAAACAGCAAAGTAGTCGGCCACCAGGCTGAGCAGCACAGCATACTGACTGTCGTTGAGGGGCAGTGACAACGCCCCTCCCGCTGCCTCAACCTTCCTTGTTGCGCATGAAGTCAGCGGTGTTGAAGAAGTTTTCCAGCAGCTTGCTGCGCAGGGTTTTTTCGATCCCGATGTCTTCCATCGCCAGCACCATGCAGGCAACCCACTGGTCACGCTCCTGGGTGCCGATGGCAAAAGGCATGTGGCGGGCGCGCAGGCGCGGATGGCCGAATTGCTCGACGAACAGGTCCGGACCGCCAAACCAGCCGGACAGGAACATATACAGCTTGTCGCGCGAGCCTTGCAGGCTAGCCGGGTGCATGGCACGCAATTCGGCAAATTGCGGCACGCTGTCCATGAGTTGGTAAAAGCGATCAGCCAGTTGGCCGACGACGGCATCGCCGCCGATTTTTTCGTAGGTGCTTGTGCTGTTTTCCATGATTTCTCCCTGTTTTTATCGCCCTGGGCGCGGTTTCCGTGTCCCGCCGGGTTTTCCTGCCATGCCCGGTCGTCCCGGTCGTGCAGATTCACTGCGCCGAGGCGCTGAATTTTTACGATTGTCTGCGGTCGACCGCGTTGCCGGCGCATTTTTGGCATTGAGCGCGGCAGTGGCCCGCAAGCCGGTGCCGGCAGGCTGCCAGGCCGGCACCAGTTGCCTCTTGCCATTGCCGATCAGGTCGGCGCGGCCCATTTCTTTCAGTGCTTCGCGCAGCAGCGGCCAGTTCTCGGCGTCGTGGTAACGCAGGAAAGCCTTGTGCAGCCGGCGCTGACGGCCGTTACGCACCGCCCCGACCTGCTCGCCGCCTTGGCGATGCAGCTTCTTTAGCGGATTCTTCTCAGTGTGATACATCGTCGTCGCCAGCGCCATCGGCGTCGGCAGGAAGGTCTGCACCTGATCAAGGCGGAAGTTGTTCTTCTTCAGCCACAGGGCCAGATTGAGCATGTCCTCGTCGGTCGTCCCTGGATGCGCGGCGATGAAGTACGGGATCAGGTACTGCTCCTTGCCGGCCTCGCGCGAAAAACGGTCGAACAACTGCTTGAAGCGGTCGTAGGCGCCCATGCCCGGCTTCATCATCTTCGATAGCGGGCCTTCCTCGGTGTGTTCCGGCGCAATCTTCAGGTAGCCGCCGACGTGATGCGTGACCAGTTCCTTGATGTATTCGGGCGAACGCACGGCCAGGTCGTAGCGCAGGCCGGAGCCGATCAGCACCTTCTTCACGCCCTTGATGTCGCGCGCCTTGCGGTAGAGGGAAATCAGCGGCGTGTGGTCGGTGCCGAGGTTCTCGCAAATATCGGGATAAACGCAAGACAGCCGGCGACAGGCCGCTTCGATCTTTTCGTCCTTGCATTTGAGGTGGAACATGTTGGCGGTCGGGCCGCCGAGGTCGGAGACAATGCCAGTAAAGCCTGGCGTCTTGTCGCGCATTTCCTCGATCTCGCGGATCACCGAGTCTTCCGAACGGCTCTGGATGATGCGTCCCTCGTGCTCGGTAATCGAGCAGAAGGTACAGCCGCCGAAGCAGCCGCGCATGATGTTGACCGAGAAGCGGATCATTTCCCAAGCCGGGATCTTGGCGTCGCCGTAGGTCGGGTGTGGCCGGCGGGCGTACGGCAGTTCGTAGACACCATCGAGTTCTTCGGTGGTCAGCGGGATCGGCGGCGGGTTCAGCCAGACGTCGCGTTCGCCGTGCGCTTGGCGCAGCGCGCGGGCATTGCCCGGATTGGATTCGAGGTGGAAGGTGCGCGAGGCATGGGCGTACAGCACCGGATCATCCTTGACCTGCTCGTAGGCCGGCAGGCGGACGACGGTGTGGGCGCGACGCTCACGGCGGGCAGCCAGGCGTTCGGCGCGCGAGACAATGCGCACAACCTGCTCGCCTTCTACGGTCGACGGGGCATTTTGCGTATTTTTCGCCGGTTCCATCGCGTACGGGTCGGCGTGCTTGATTAGCGCCCCCGGCGTATCGACTTCGGTCGAATCCATCTCGTCCCAGTCATCCGACGGCAGCCAGCCCGGCGGCACCATGAAGGCGGTGCCGCGCAGATCACGGACCTCGCTGATTTTCTCGCCCTTGGCCAGGCGGTGCGCCAGTTCGACGATGGCGCGCTCGGCATTGCCGAAGACCAGCAGGTCGGCCTTCGAGTCTGGCAACACCGAGCGGCGCACCTTGTCCGACCAGTAATCGTAATGAGCGATACGGCGCAGGCTGGCTTCGATCGAACCAATCACGACATTGGTGCCGGGAAAAGCTTCGCGGCAGCGCTGGGCATAGACCGTCACCGCCCGGTCCGGACGCTTGTTCGGTTCGGCATTTGGCGTATAGGCGTCGTCCGAGCGCGGCTTGTGGTCGGCGGTATAGCGGTTGACCATCGAATCCATGTTGCCGGCGGTGACGCCGAAAAACAGGTTGGGTTTGCCCAGTTTTCGGAAGTCGACCGCCGCATTCCAGTCCGGCTGGCAGATGATGCCGACGCGAAAACCCTGGGCTTCGAGCAGGCGCCCGACCAGCGCCATGCCGAAGCTGGGATGGTCGATATAGGCGTCACCGGTAACCAGGATGATGTCGCAGGAATCCCAGCCCAAGGCCTCCATTTCGGCGCGTGACATGGGCAAAAACGGCGCCGGGCCAAAACGATGAGCCCAGAATTTGCGATGGGAGAAAAGCGGACGAACTGCGTTGAGATTTGATTGCATGCAATATTTTACCTGAGGGCATCAAACGGCATGGCATACTTGCCCGTTCCAGAAATCGTAACGCGCAGGCGAAGATGAATCTTCAGACCCATGAACACGCCGGTGTCCTGACCGTTTCCGTCAGTGGCCCCATTGACCACGTGACCAGCGAAGAGTTCGCCAGCGCCCTGGATGAAAGCTTAAAAAATCATCCCGGACAACCGCCCAAGGTGGTCCTTGATTTTTCAGACGTCACCTATATCAGCAGTGCCGGCTTGCGCATTCTGATGCTGGTATCTCGGCGCCTCAAGGGCCAGGCCGGCGCTTTGGTGGTTGCCCGACTTAATGCGCTGATCCAGGAAGTCTTCTCGATCAGCCGCTTTAATCTGATCGTTCCCACCTACCCAACGATCGAAGCGGCCCGCACAGCCCTCGGTGGATGACCCCACACGCGCCAGGATTGACGGCCAACACGCCACCCGACGGGGCTTGGCGTAGCCTGCCGCAATGAGCAACAAAGCCTTGCTTCGCCGCATTCTGCTGGCCGGGCGCGGGCGACTGGTGCCCTTGCTCCTGTTGTTGCTGGCCGCCCTGGCGCTCCACTACCTGCCGCACACACCGCTGATTAGCCTGCAGCAATCGCAATTCGACCGTTACCAGCGCCTGCTGCCGCGTGCCCGCGACCAGGAACCGGTGATTGTCGTCGGCATCGACAGCCAAAGCCTGCTCGACCACGGCCCCTGGCCCTGGCCTCGCTCGCTTTTGGCACAATTGATTGATCGCATCCAGGCCGGTCAGCCGCTCGCCCTGGGCCTTGACCTGATTTTTGCCGAGCCTGATCAGTACAGCCGGCAAACGCTGGGCCAGCGCTTGCCAAGTCTCAGCCCGCAAGTCTTGCAGCATCTGCCAGACAATGACCAGCAACTGGCGAAGCGCCTTGCCCGTAGCCCGACGACGCTGGCCGTAGTCGGACTGAACAACAAACTGC